>Ga0209347_1000043_pt1 | contig 342976 bp, 315 predicted proteins | sample AutmiccommuBRH23_FD_187382 | JGI IMG/M metagenome (GOLD analysis project Ga0209347, IMG submission 187382) | Deep subsurface microbial communities from Mt. Terri, Switzerland - Autotrophic microbial communities BRH/23 (SPAdes) (version 2) | ecosystem: Environmental > Aquatic > Deep subsurface...
TCGGTCTTGAAGTGCCAGTAGGTCCAGCCGTTGCAGGCCGGCGCCGACTGGACCATGGCCCCGACCTTGTGGATCGAGCCGGTCATCTCGCCCACCGCCAGGCTGCCGTCGGCGCGGACCCGGGCGGCCCGTTCGCCCTTGGGGCAGTAGAGCACGTCGCCGGGACGCAGAAGGCCCGCCTCGACGATCTGGCCGAAGGGCACGCGCGGCTCCGAACGCTTAGAGCCGGTCACCTGGACATCCTCGGGCGAGACCGGAATCACCTTGGAGATGCGGGTCTTGGCGACGGCGATGTACTCGTCCTCGCGCTCAAGGCCGATGAAGCGGCGTCCGAGCCGCTTGGCGGCCGCGCCGGTGGTGCCAGAGCCGAAGAACGGATCGAGGATCAGGTCGCCGGGCTTGGTGGAGGCCAGGATCAGCCGGTGCAGCAGGGCTTCGGGCTTCTGGGTCGGATGGGCCTTGGCGCCGCTGGCGTCCTTGATCCGCTCCTCGCCGGTGCACAGGGGGAAGGTCCAGTCCGAGCGCATCTGCAGCTCGTCATTGGCCATCTTCATGGCGTCGTAGTTGAAGGTGTAGCGCCGGCCGCCGCGGGACTTGGCCGCCCAGATCAGCGTCTCATGCGCATTGGTGAAGCGGGTGCCCTTGAAGTTCGGCATAGGGTTGGACTTGCGCCAGACCACATCGTTCAGGATCCAGAAGCCCAGGTCCTGCAGGGTGGCGCCGACGCGGAAGATGTTGTGATAGCTGCCGATCACCCACAGGGCGCCGTCGTCCTTCAGCACCCGGCGGCATTCCGCCATCCAGGCCTTGGTGAAGGCGTCATAGGCCGCGAAGCTCTCGAACTGGTCCCAGTCATCGTCGACGGCGTCGACCTTGGAATTGTCCGGCCGCAGGAGGTCGCCGCCCAGCTGCAGATTGTAGGGCGGATCAGCGAAGACCAGGTCGACAGACCCCGATGGGAGCTTCTTCAGCTCCTCAATGCAATCGCCTTGAATTATGGTTTCGGCGGGAAAGCTCATGGACGCCCCTCGGATCGACAGAAGGGAATCCTCCCCCATCGTGGTGAAGGGGCCGTTTCGAAACGTGGTGAACGAGGGGTTAAGTCTTAGAGGTCGCCAGCGATCCGCTCGCCCCGCAGCACCTTCTGCACCGGCGCCCAGGTGGTCCGGTGGATTTCGCAGGGGCCTAGGCGTTCCAGGGCGCTGATGTGGAGGGGCGCGCCATAGCCCTTGTGGCCGGCGAAACCGTAGCCGGGATAGAGCTCATCCATCTCGATCATCAGCCGGTCCCGCGCCACCTTGGCCAGGATGGAGGCTGCGGCGATGGAGAGTGATTTCCCGTCGCCCCCCACCACCGTCTTCACCGGGCAGGGCAGTTTGAAAGGATAGTTGCCGTCCACCAGGGCGAAGACCGGGGTCACCTCCAGGGCCTCGATGGCCCGGCACATGGCCAGGCCCGCGGCGTGCAGGATGTTGAGCTCGCCAATCTCATCGACCGAGGCGAATCCGACGCCCCAGGCGATGGCGCAGGCCTTGATCTCGATCTCCAGGCCTTCGCGGGCCTTGGCGGTCAGCTTCTTGGAATCATTCAGACCAGAGGGAATTCGCGCCGGGTCGAGGATCACAGCGCCGGCGCTCACAGGGCCAGCCCAGGGGCCGCGGCCGGCCTCATCCACGCCGCACACCGGCGTGGGGCAGGCGGACTCCAGCATCAGGTCAGGGATGATGAGCGGGGCGGGCTTGCGGGCCATCAGGCGCTCATAGCGGCGACTTCGTCATGACGAAAGCAGCAGGTGAGGTGATCGTTCACCATGCCCACGGCCTGCATGAAGGCATAGACGATCACCGGACCGACGAACTTATAGCCCTGAGCCTTCAGGGCCTTGGACACCTCGACGGCGAGCGGCGTCTGGGCCGGGACCTGGCCGATCTCGCTCCACTGGTTCTGGATCGGCTTGCCGTCGGTGAAGGCCCAAAGGAAGGACGACAGGTCCTGGCCCTTCTCGCGCATGTCCAGATAGATCCTGGCGCTGGCGATGGCCGCATCGATCTTGGCGTTGGAGCGCACGATGCCGGCGTTCTCCATCAGCCGGGCGCGGTCGGCCTCGCCGAAGCGGGCGACGATCTCGGGATCAAAGCCGGCGAAGGCCTCACGGAAGGCCTCACGCTTGCGCAGGATGGTGATCCAGGAGAGGCCAGCCTGGAAGCCATCGAGCACCAGCTTCTCCCACAGCGCCCGGGCATCGTACTCCGGCACGCCCCAGTCAGTGTCGTGATAGGCCTCGTACAGCGGGTCGCCCGCCATGCCGCGCCAGCCGCATCGAATCAGGTCGCTGATCATGGGGAAAGTCTCGCCGGGGCCTTGCGGGCTCGCAAGGGTGAGCACCGTCCCCTTCACGCGTCACGGTCGGGTCCCCGCACACGTCATGCTCGACCTTGTGCCGAGCATCCCTGTCGAGGGCGGGCGCGAGCTTCACGAGGGATCCTGGGCACAAGGCCCAGGATGACGGTGGTCTAAGTCACTGGCCTCAGGCCAACGCTCGCTCGAACCAGTCGGGCCGCACCACCTGTACCGGCCGGTCGTCCACGGTGAGGTCGGCGCCTTCGATCCGGTCCAGGCGCAGGGACGCCATCGCCAGGCCGTCGGCCCCGCTCAGCACCTGGCCGGCCCGCAACTCGCCGGCCAGCACCTCGGCGCCGGGGGCCGGGGGCTCGCCCTCAACACTGATCGGCAGGAACCGGGTCTTCACCGTGCCGCGGCGTTTCATGCGCGAGGTGGTCTCCTGGCCGACGAAACAGCCCTTTTTGAAGTCGATACCGTTCAGCAGGTCGAAATTGGCCTCGATGGGATAGGTCTGCTCGATCCCCCAGTCGGCCGGTCCCGGCACGCCCAGGGACCGGGCGAAGGCGGCGTACTCGGCCTCATCCCGCGCGGTGGCGCCCTGGGGCGCGGCCTGGCCATAGCCCCGCCAGCCCAGGTCGGCCAGCCGCGGATCGGCCAGCCAGCCTTGGCCGGGAGGCCCGGCCTCGCCGAACAGGACCGCCACCTCGGCCTCGACCGGTTCGATCGTCACCTTGGCGCGCAGGCGATAGATCATCAGCCGCTGCAGGATCACGTCCCGCTGTGCAGCGGCCACATCCAGCCAGCAGCCATCCTCCCGGCCGATGAGGAACAGGTCGTAGAGCACCTTGCCCTGGGGGGTCAGCAGGGCGCCAAAGCGGATTTCGCCCGCCGCCAAGGTTTCGACATTCTGGCTGATCAGATTGTGCAGGAAGTCACGCCAGTCCGGGCCGCCCAGGGCGATAAGGGCGCGGCTGTGGAGGCGGGCATAGTTCAGAGTCTGGACCATGACGGTGACTTAGGGTCGCGGCGGCTCGCGCGCCAGCCAGAGGCCCTCTATAACCGGCCGATGACGCACGGGTCCTTCCCCATTCTGTTCATCACCGCCAGCGCATTTGAAGACGCGGTGCTGTCCTCGGGCCTTCTGGCCAAGCTGCGAGAAGAGATTCCCCACGCGCGCTTCACCATTGTGGCTAGTCCCGCCGCGGCGCCCCTGTTCGCCGATACCCCCGGCCTGGACGAGGTGATCCTGCTACCCGAAAACAGCAGCCGTCGGCGCTGGTTCGCCCTCTGGCGAAAAGTTCGCCGCCGCCCCTGGGGCCTGGTGGTCGATCTGCGCGGTTCGGCCATGGCCAGTTTTGTGCGCACGAAACGCCGGGCGATCCTGCGACGCCAGCCTGGTCCCCCTGTCCACAAGGTGATCGAAGCCGCCCGCCTGCTGAAGCTCGAGGACGAGCCGCCGGCCCCGCACATCTTCATCAGCCCGGAGACGGAGGCCGCCGCCGCCGCCCTGACGCAAGGGGAGGGGCCGATCCTGGCCCTTGCGCCCGCCGCTGACTGGGTGGGCAAGACCTGGCCCCTCGAGCGCTTCGCCCAGCTGGCCATCCGTCTCCTAGGGGAGGGCGGCGCCCTGCACGGTGCGCGGCTGATGGTGGTCGGGGCGGCGCATGAGACCGGTGTGGTCGCCTCCCTGCGCCATGTGGTTCCCAAGCACAGGTTCATTGATCTGGTGGGCAAGGCTGACCTGCTGACCAGCCATGCAGCCCTGCGGCATGCGCGATTGTTCGTCGGCAACGATACGGGGCTGATGCATATGGCCGCGGCGGCCGGCGCCCCGACCCTTGGTCTCTTTGGGCCCTCGGATGACACCCTCTACGCCCCCTGGGGGGCGCACGCTCGGGTGGTGCGCGGGGCCCGCAGTTTCGAACAGATTCGCCTGCAGGACCCCGCCCTCAATCAGAGCTTCTGTCATATGATGGACCTCAGCGTCGACACGGTGGCGCGGGCGGCCTACGACCTGTTGGCGCAGACGGAGACGAGCCATGGCTGACACCTATGACCTGATCGTCCATGGGGGCGAGGTGGTGAACCACGACGGTCGCGGGGCCGCCGATATCGGTGTGCGCGGCGGCAAGATCACAGCCATCGGCGACCTGTCGCAGGCCTCGGCGGGCGAACGCTTCAATGCGGCGGGCCTCCACGTCCTGCCCGGGGTCATCGACACCCAGGTCCACTTCCGCGAACCGGGCCTGGAGTGGAAGGAAGACCTGGAAACCGGCTCCCGTGGGGCGGTCCTGGGGGGCGTGGTCGCCGTCTTTGAGATGCCCAACACCGAGCCGACCACCACGGATCCCGATGCGCTGGCCGACAAGCTGGCGAGGGCCAAGGGGCGCATGCACTGCGACCACGCCTTCTATGTGGGCGGCACCCACGAGAACGCCACCTTCCTCGGTGAGCTGGAGCGCCTGCCCGGCTGCTGCGGGATCAAGGTGTTCATGGGCGCGTCCACCGGCACCCTGCTGGTGCAGGACGATGAGGGCGTCGAACAGGTGCTGCGCCATGTGAACCGCCGCGCCGCCTTCCATTCCGAGGACGAGTACCGTCTGGCCGACCGCCGGGACCTGGCCCGCACCGGCGACTGGACCAGCCACCCGGAGGTCCGCGACGCTCAGGCCGCCATCCAGTCCACCGAACGGCTGCTGCGCATCGCCCGCAAGCTCGGCAAGCGCATCCACGTCCTGCATGTGACCACCGCCGAGGAGGTCGAGATTCTGGCGCGCCACAAGGACGTGGCCAGCGTGGAAATGACCCCCCAGCACCTGACCCTGGAAGGCCCCGAGGCCTATGAGCGGCTAAAGGGGTTCGCCCAGATGAATCCGCCGATCCGCGACGCCCGCCACCGGGCCGGACTCTGGCGGGGGCTGGCGGCCGGAGTCACCGACGTGATCGGGTCGGACCACGCCCCCCACACCCGCGAGGAGAAGGCCAGGCCCTATCCGGCCTCGCCTTCGGGCATGCCCGGCGTCCAGACCCTGGTGCCCATCATGCTGACCCATGTGGCCGAGGGCCGGCTGTCCCTGGAACGCTTCGTGGACCTGACCAGCCACGGGGCCAACCGGCTGTTTGGCCTGGCCGACAAGGGCCGGCTGGCGGTGGGCTATGATGCTGACATCACCATTGTCGACCTGAAGGCCCGTCGCACCATCACCCATGCCGCCCAGGCCAACCGGGCTGGCTGGACCCCCTTCGACGGCATGGAGGCCAAGGGCTGGCCCATGGCGACCATCATCCGCGGCCGGGTGGTCATGCGCGACGACGAGGTGGTGGCGGAAGGGACCGGCGAGCCCGTCCGTTTCGCCGAAACCCTGGCGAGCTGAGGGCCATACACTGGCCGCGCCCCCTTTGCAGGCGCCGGAATGGGCGTCCATAAAGTCACATGGACGCAAAGCTTCGCATTGAGACGGCCCCCTTCCGCGATCCGCGCTATGGCCCCAAGCGATTGGAGGTCGAGCGCCGGGCCGACGGAACCCTGGTGCTGGCCAATCCCACACCGTATTCTCAGGACTTCCAGACTGGGCTCGACGCCCTGGACCACTGGCGCACCGCCGCGCCCGACCGGGTCTGGCTGGCTGAGCGGGCCGGTGAAGGCTGGCGAACGCTGACCTATGGGGAGGCCTGGCATGCGGTCACCCATCTGGCCGGCGGGCTGGTCGCGCGAGGCCTGGTGGGGCCGCGGCCGATCCTGATCCTGGCGCACAATGGCATCGACCATGCGCTTCTGATGTATGCGGCCATGAGCCAGGGGACGCCCGTGGCGCCTGTTTCGCCGCAATACGGTCTGGCGGGGGCAAACCTCGCCCGGCTGACCCACGCTTGCGAGGTCCTGCGGCCAGCCGCGGTGTTCACCGAGGACGCTGAGCGCTTCGCCACCGGCCTGTCGGCCGAGGTGCTGGCCGGCCTGCCGGTGGTGGCGGTGCAGAATGGACGCCCGGGTCACATCAGCCTGGCCGAGCTCTATGGTGATCCCCTGTCGCCCACCGCCCGGTCGGAGCACCACGCCAAATACCTGCTGACCTCGGGCTCCACAGGCCTGCCCAAGGCGGTGATCATCACGCAGCAGGCGCTCGCCCTGAACTCGGCCCAGATCGCCGCGTGCTTTGAGGACGACGAGCCGCCGGTGATGGTGAACTCCGCCCCCTGGAGCCACAGCCTGGGGGCCAACTCCATCCTGCACATGGCCGCCACCCGGGGGGGCACGCTCTATATCGACGCCGGGCAGCCGACGGCCGCGCGGTTTGCCGAGACGGTGCGTAACCTGCGGGAGATCGCGCCGACGTATCACAACATGGTGCCGGCCGGCTGGATGCTGCTGGTGGACGAGCTGGAGAAGGACGAGGCGCTGGCCCGCACCTTCTTCTCTCGGGTTCGGCTGATGCAATATGGCGGGGCGAGCCTTGGCCAGGACATCAGCGACCGCATCCAGGCCGTGGCGCTCCGCACGGTGGGGGAGAAGATCAGCTTCGCCAGCGGCTATGGCGCCACCGAGACCGGCCCCACGGCCTGCAATGTCCACTGGCCTAATGACCGTATGGGCCTGATCGGCTTGCCTGTGCCGGGCACGGCGGTGAAGCTGGTTCCCGTGGCGGGCAAGCTGGAGTTCCGGGTCAAGGGGCCGCAGGTCAGCCCTGGCTACCTCGGCCGTCCCGAGCTGTCGGCCCAGTCCTTCGACGAGGATGGCTTTTACATTCTGGGCGACGCCGCCCGGCTGGTGGAGGCAGATGATCCGGAGGCGGGCCTCGCCTTCGACGGACGCATCTCGGAAAACTTCAAGCTGGCCAGCGGCACCTTTGTCGCCGTGGGCGAGGTCCGGATCGCCGCCCTGTCGGCGGTGGGCGGGGCGGTCACCGATGCGGTCGTCTGCGGCGAGGGGCAGGCTTCCCTCGGCCTCATGTTCTATCCCGATCCCCGCCGGCCCCGCGCCGAGGTCGAAGCCGCCGTCCGCGAAGGTCTCGCCGCCTACAACGCCAGGACCCGGGGCGGCGGCCGCATCGCCCGCGCCCTTGTTCTGCCGAACGGCCCAGACGCGGGCGCCGGCGAGATCACCGACAAGGGCTATATCGCCCAGACCCTGGCCAGAACCCGCCGCGCCGAGGCGTTGTCGAGCCTCTTCGCTGCCCCCCCGCCCCCTGATGTGATGGTGTTTGACTGATGAACGGCGCCGACGCCCTGATCGAAACCTTGTTGGCCAACGAGGTCAACGCCTGCTTCGCTAATCCAGGCACCAGCGAAATGCAGTTCGTGGCCGCCCTGGATGGCCAGCCTAAGATGCGCCCGGTGCTCTGCCTGTTCGAAGGCGTGGCCACCGGGGCCGCCGACGGCTTTGGCCGTATGGCCGACCGGCCGGCCAGCACCCTGCTGCACCTGGGGCCAGGCTATGGCAACGGCCTGGCCAACCTTCACAATGCCCGTCGCGCCTACACCCCCCTGGTCAATGTGGTGGGAGATCACGCCACCTATCACCGGCAGTATGACGCGCCGCTCAACTCGGACATTCCGACCATCGTCGGCCCCAACTCCCTGTGGGTGAAGTCGGCCGACAGCGCCGATGATGTGGCCGCGCTCACCGCCGAAGCCGTCGCCGCCAGCTATGGCCCGCCCGGTGGTCCGGTCAGCCTGATCCTGCCCGCTGACGCCGCCTGGACGCAGACCAAGGCGGGCGCCGTGAGGGCGAAGAAGCCTGAGCGGTCCGTCCCTTCGGGCGAGGCCGTGGAGGCCGCCGCCCGGGCGATCCGGGCGGCAAAGAAACCGGTTCTGTTGCTCGGCGGCCAGGCCTGCCGGGCCGAAGCCATGGTTCAGGCCGCCCGGCTGTCGGCCCATGGGGTCCGTGTCCTGGCCGACACCTTTGTCGCCAGACAGCCGCGTGGCGCGGGCCACTTCCAGCCTGACCGGATGCAGTATTTCGGCGAGGCGGCCCTGGCCGATCTGGCGGGGACGGACCTGATGCTGCTGGTGGGCACCACCCAGCCGGTGGCCTTCTTCGCCTATCCCGAGCGACCGAGCCTGCTGGTGCCGGAGGGCTGCGACCTGATGACCCTGGCGGGGCGGCATGAGGACGCCGTCGCGGGCCTGCGGGCCCTGGCCGACGCGCTCAGCGCCCCAGCCTCAGGCCCCGCCCAGCCCCTCAAACGTCCGGAAGCCGCCCCCACTGGCCCCATGACATCTCAGGCCGCGGGCGTCTCCATCGCCCGGCACCTGCCCGAGGGCGCCATCATCTGCGATGACTCGGTGACCTCTGGCGGCGGCGTGGCCAGCCAGACTGGAACGGCCGCCCCGCACGAGGTGCTGGCGCTGACCGGCGGGGCAATCGGTCAGGCGATCCCGCTCTCCATCGGGGCGGCCGTGGCCTGTCCGGATCGCAAGGTCCTGTCGCTGAACGGGGACGGGGCGGCCATGTACACGGTCCAGGGGCTGTGGACGATCGCCCGGGAAAACCTCGACGTCACCGTCGTGGTCTTCGCCAACCACGCCTACCGGATCCTTGGCATCGAGCTAGGGCGGACAGGCGCGGGGGCGGCGGGGCCATCGGCGGCCAAGCTGCTCGACCTGGGCGATCCGAAGATTGACTGGGTGTCCATGGCCAAGGCCATGGGCCTACCGGCCGTGCGCTGCGAAACCGCCGAATCCTTCGAAACTGTCTTCGCCTCGGCCATGCGCCAGACCGGCCCGATGTTCATCGAGGCGGCCATCGGCTGAGCTAGTCGAGCAACCCGCAAAGCAAAGGGCCCGCAGCTTACGCCGCGGGCCCTTCTTCGTGCCGTCTGATCAGATCGATCAGGTGTTGCCGGGCAGCTTGCAGCCGCCGGCGATGCCCTTGGCGAAGGCGCAGCCCATGGCTTCCACCGAGGTGATCGGGTTCTGCTTGTACTCGATCATGTAGCCGGCCAGGCCGTCCGAGCAGGCGACCTCGATATAGGCCGAGCCGTCGGCGGTCTTGCCTACCAGGCGCTGGGCCGAGACGACGCAGCTGTCGCGGCCGTGCTTCTTCAGGTCCGCCGTCAGGGCGGCATAAGCGCTGTTCTCGGGGTTCAGGCCGCAGCGATAGCCGACGATGGGGGCGTAAGCGCAGTTGTAGACGGCGCTCTTGTTCAGCTCGAAGACGCCGACGCCGCCGGGCTTGCCGTCCTTGCAGACCAGCTCGACCACGTCCTTGCCGCCCGAAGCCGGGAAGACCGCATACTTGTCGACATCGCAGTCGAAGCCAGCGGCCTTGGACAGACGGGTGTAGAGGGCCGCCTGCTCGGTGGCCGCCTCACGGGCGTCGGTCAGGGTGCAGCCGCCCAGGATGCCCAGGGCGCGGGCGCAGTCCCAGGACTCCGTCAGCTGACCGGTGGCCGCCACCTTGTAGATGTAGCCCTTGCCGTCTTCGCAGGCGGCTTCGAAATAGTTGGAGCCATCGGTGGTCGCGCCCACAAAGCGACGATCCTTGACCGTGCAGCTCTTGGCGTCAGCCGCGGCCATCTGGTCGACAACCCGCAGGCGCGAGGCGGCGTCGCCCAGCTCGCAGCGGATGTTGGTTTCGGCCTGGTCGTAGACAAGGCAGTTGGTGGCGTCGACCTTGGTGTCGGCGGTGGCCGGATAGCCAGTGTTCAGGATGTAGCCCGACACGCCGTCTTCGCAGGCCACCTCAAAGAAGGTGTTGGTGGACGAACGGCCAATGGCGCGGCTGTTGACGATGGGGCAGGTCACCCCGTCCTTGGCGGCCAGCTTGGCCAGTTCCGCCTGCGGGTTCTGGTTGCCGGGCAGCTGGCAGGCGAGCGCCGAGGGCTTGCCGTCGGCGGTGGGCGCGGCGGCCTCGATGCAGGTGTAGAGGTTGGTGGCGCCACCAGCGACGGCCTCCATGACGAAGCCCATGCCCTCCTGGCAGTCGACCTCGTAGTAGGAGGTCGAGGTCTTGGCCCGGCGGTCGTCGTTCTTGCCGATGAAGCGGGCGTCGACGACCTGGCAGTTCAGGCCGGCGGCCTGCGCCACGGCGGGGGCCTCGGCCATGCCCTGGGTGCGCGCCTTTTCGGTCACGCCGGCGTCGCGGGACTGCGACATCACAGCGGCCGGCGCCAGGGCGACCAGGGCCAGGGCTGCGGCGAGCCCGATTGTCTTGCGCCTCATGATAAGCTCATCTCCTGGGGGTGGTTCCTCTGCGCGGAGATAAGCCTCCGCGAACGATTGGGGTCAAGGTCGCGTCTTTTGACGACCGAACTGTGGCGCCGCCCGGGGACGGTTGGATGACAGGCCCCGTCGCAGAGAATTGGCCGGGCGCTTGCCAGGCTCCACCATCGAACTTCCGAGATGAATGGGCGATGACGAGGATGGGCGCGTCTGGCGAGAAGCCCGTCGACGCTCGCCCCGGACAGGCCTAGAATTTACGAAGTAAGATCAATTGGGAGGACCGACATGAGCCAACATGTCATCGCCGAGACGTCCGACGGGGTCCTGACCCTGACCTTGAACCGTCCGGAAAAGAAGAACGCGCTCACCCGGGAGATGTATCAGGCCCTGGGGGACGCCATCGACGGCGCGGAGTTCGACAAGGACGTGCGCTGCGTCCTGATCCAGGCCGAGGGCGACATGTTCACCGCCGGCAACGACTTGGCCGACTTCGCCGCGGTGAACGCGGGCGAGGCGCCAGCCAATGAGGCCCGCCGCGGGGGCAATCCCCTGCTGGCGGCGCTGGCCCGGGCCAAAACGCCGCTGGTGGCTGCGGTCAATGGCCGCGCCGTGGGTGTCGGCGTCACCATGCTGCTGCATTGCGACCTCGTTTATCTGACCGAGGATTCGGTGCTGACCACGCCGTTCGTGAATCTGGCCCTGGTGCCAGAGGCCGCCTCCAGCCTGACCCTGCCCGACCGCATCGGCCATGCCCGGGCTTTCTCGATGTTCGTGCTGGGCGAGGCTGTCGACGCTCAGAAGGCGTTGGCCTGGGGTATCGCCAACGAGGTTCTGCCCCGTTCGGAGCTCCGGGGCCGGGCCCGCGCCGCAGCGCTGGCCGTCGCCGCCCGTCCGCCAGCGGCTGTCACCATCACCAAGGCCCTGATGCGCGATCCCGTCGCGCTCGCCGAGCGCATGGACCGGGAGGGCCGCCACTTCTCCGACCAGCTCAAGTCGCCGGAAGCCAAGGAGGCCTTTTCCGCCTTCGCCGAGAAGCGGGCGCCCGACTTCGCCAAGGTTGGCGGCCGGTGAGGTTCGGCGCCTTCACCCCCGCCCGCATCGTGGCCGGCGAGCATGACCTGAACGGCCGCAACATCATCGTCACCGGCGGCGCCAGCGGCATCGGCCTGGAGACCGCCCGGGCTCTCGCCGGGGCCGGGGCCGACGTCATGCTAGCCGTGCGCGACCGCTCCGCCGGCGAGCGGGCGGCGGTGCAGATCAATGAGAGCATCGGCGCCGACAAGGTGGTGGCCGGGACGCTCGACCTGGCCAGCCTGTCCTCGGTCAGCTCATTTGTCGACGCCTGGGGGGACACGCCCCTGGACGTGCTGATCAACAATGCCGGCGTCATGGCCTGTCCGCAGAGCTACACCTCCGACGAGCTGGAGATGCAGATCGGGGTCAACCACTTCGGCCACTTCCTGCTGAGCGTGGGCCTGGCTCGGGCCCTTATGAACGCCGCTGACGAGGACCGCGCCGCCCGCGTCGTGGCCCTGTCCTCCATCGGCCACCGGCGCAGCCCGATCCATTTCGACGACATCCACTACCGCAACCGGCCTTACGACAAGTGGGAGGCCTATGGTCAGTCCAAGACCGCCAACGCCCTCTTCGCCGTAGCCTTTGACGAGCGGTTCGCCGAGCACGGGATCAACGCCAATGCGGTCATGCCCGGCGGCATCATGACGCCGCTGCAGCGCCACCTCTCCCACGAGGAGATGGCGGCCATGGGCTGGCTGGATGAGGATGGAAAGCCGGTGGAGGGCTTCAAGACCCCTGAGCAAGGCGCGTCGACCAGCGTCTGGGCCGCCGTGGCCGATGAGCTGGAGGGTGAGGGCGGCCTCTATCTGGAGGACTGCTCGGTGGCCATGCCCTGGACCAAGGACAAGCCCAATCACGGCGTGATGGATCACGCCCTGGACCCGGAAGCCGCCGAGCGGCTGTGGATCCTGTCAGAAGAAACCGTGGGAGCGACCCTATGAGCCTGCAAGGCAAGACCCTGTTCGTCACCGGCGCCAGCCGCGGCATCGGCCTGGCCATTGCGCTGCGGGCCGCCCGCGACGGCGCCAATGTGGCCATCGCCGCCAAGACGGCCGAGACCCACAAGCACCTGCCCGGCACCATCTATTCGGCGGCCGAGGAGATCGAAAAGGCCGGCGGCAAGGCTCTGCCGCTGATCGTCGACGTCCGCGACGAGGCCAATGTGTTGGACGCGGTCGAGCAGACGGCCGCGAAGTTTGGCGGCATCGACATCTGCGTGAACAACGCCTCGGCCATCCAGCTGACCGGCACCCTGGCCACCGACATGAAGCGCTATGACCTGATGAACCAGGTCAACGCCCGGGGAAGCTATCTGACGTCCAAGGCCTGCATCCCGCACCTGAAGCGGGCCGCCAATCCCCACGTCCTGATGCTGTCGCCGCCGCTGGACATGAACCCCCGCTGGTTCAAGGGCCATGTGGCCTACACCATGGCCAAGTTCGGCATGAGCATGTGCGTCCTGGGCATGGCCGAGGAGTTCCGTGAGGACGGGATCGCCTTCAACGCGCTCTGGCCCCGCACCGGCATCGCCACGGCCGCCATCCAGTTCGCCCTGGCCGGCGAGGAGGGCATGAAGAGCTGCCGCACCACCGACATCATGGCCGACGCCGCCTACGCCATCTTCAACAAGCGATCCCGCGACTTCACCGGCAACTTCCTGATCGACGACACCTTCCTCTATGGCGAGGGCGAGCGGGGCTTCGACAAGTATCGGGTGGACCCCACCGCCCCCCTGATGCCCGACTTCTTCGTGCCGGAGGACTCCGTCCCCCCGCCGGGCGTCAAGATCGGCTAGGGCGCAAGGCCATGAGCGCCCCGCCCGTCACGGTATTGCAGGCGAGCCCTGAGGAAGAGGCCGCCATCCGGGCGGCCGTGCAGGCGGTGAACGACCGGGTGCTGGCTGGGCCGGAACATGTCGACGGCCTGCTGGCCCTCTTCCTCGATCCGCGGGTGTTGGACCCGATCTATGACCTGCCGCGACCGTTCACGCGGGAGAGCATCGCCCGCTGGGTTGAGGAGAGCCGGGCCGCCCATGTCCGGGGCGAGTGCATCCTGTCGGTGACGCTGGACGAGGACGGCGAGGTGGCGGGCTATTCCCGCATCTCCGTCTGGCCCGACCGGTCCTCGGCCGAGATCGCTGGCGCGGCCCGGGCTGACCGCCAGAACGCCGGCCGGGGGCGCGGCGGGGTGTCCGGCGCAGCAGCCTTCATGTTCGAGACCCTGGGCGTGCGGCTGATCGGCCTGACCGCGGCGCTGGATAATGTTCGCTCCATCGCCGCCATTGACGGCGCGGGCTTCGTCCGCATGGGCGAGCGGGAGACCGTCCGGCCTGACGGGACCGTGCGGCGGAGCCTCTATTGGGAGCTCACGCGGGAGGCCTGGCGGGCGGGTCGCGAGGGCTGATCGAGGCCTGGCCCGTCTATCACCAGTCGCCTTCGGGTTTGACCCGAGGGGCCACGAACACCTCGTCTGGCGTGGGGTTCGTGGATGGTCGGATCAAGTCCGACCCTGACGGGAGGGGGATCCTCGGAATCCCGCCCTAAACCGCGATGTCGATGATGGCGCCCTTGGCCTCGCCGGACTGGGCGGCGGCCTTAGCCTCCTGCTCGATAGCCTCGCGCAGGCGTTTGGCGACTTCTTCGGCGATGGCGGATTTCAGCGCCTGTGGATCGCCACCGCGGGCGGCGAACTCGGTCTCCACCTGGGCGCGGACCATGGCCTCCAGCTTCTCGCGCTTCACCTTCTTCTGCCATTCATAGAAACCGCCGGCCTGGCCGATCTCGTTCCGCACGTTGGCGCCCTGGGACTTGTCCGTGCGGGTGGGTTCACGGGCGAAGGGATTGGACGCCGCCAGGGCTGCGAAGGGGTTTGACGCGCCGATACTGGCGACCATGGGATGGCTCCGTGGCTGATGGCTCTGAGTGTTAAGCAAGAACCGCGCCACCCCACCCCCAAACCTATGGGGTGCTCGACAGCTTCATCAGGATCAGTCCGCCCACGATCATGAGGGCGGCCACCACCCGCAACAGGCTGAGTTGCTCGCCCAGGACCGCCACGCCGATCACAAATGCGCCGACGGCCCCGATCCCGGTCCAGATCGTGTAGGCTGTCCCCAGGGGCAGGGTCTTCATCGATAGCGACAGCAAGCCAAAGCTCGCGCCCATGAAGGCCAGGGTTCCAACGCTCGGCCAAAGGCGCGTGAAGCCATGGGACTGTTTCATCAGAAACGCCCAGACCACCTCAAGGCAACCAGCGATAATCAGGAAAATCCAGGCCACAGGCGTCCTCCAGAATGTGACGCCGGGCCGTCCCGGACTTAGACCCATGTGGGGGAGGACGTGGCCTCGCGCGGCTGAGATAGGCGCCTGGCCGAGCAAGGTCAAATCCGCCCGTCTCCGCGGGTTCTAAGTGCGTCGCCGCCAAGTAAGGCTCAAATCACGCCTAGAGCATCCATCGCTTCAGCCACCCGGACAAAGCCTGCGATATTCGCGCCCATCACATAGTCACCTGGAGCGCCGTATTCTTCAGCCGTCTGCGCGCACCTGTCGTGGATGCCGCGCATGATTTGCGCCAGACGCGTTTCAGTCTGCTCGAAACTCCAGCTGTCGCGCGAAGCGTTCTGCTGCATCTCCAGAGCAGAGGTGGCGACCCCGCCGGCATTGGTCGCCTTGCCCGGGCCAAACAGGATGCCGGCCTCTTGGAAGATACGGACAGCTTCCGGCGTCGAAGGCATGTTCGCCCCTTCGCCGACGGCGATGAGACCATTCTTGACGAGTGTTCGGGCGTTCTTTCCGGTCAATTCGTTCTGGGTCGCCGAGGGCATGGCGATTTCACAAGGCACATCCCAAATCGACGCGTCGGACACATAGTGTGCCCCTCTTCCCTTCAATCGCGCATACTCCGAGATGCGCTCACGCCGGACCTCTTTGATTTCCTTCACCAGCGCCAGATCAATGCCGTTCTCATCGACGACATAACCGTTGGAGTCGGAGCAGGCGATGACGGAGCCGCCGAACGCCACAACCTTCTCCATCGTATAGATGGCCACGTTTCCTGACCCCGAGACCACGACGCGGCGCCCCTCGAAATCCATTCCCCGTGTCGCCAGCATACTGTGGACGAAGTAGGTTGCGCCGAAGCCGGTCGCCTCGGTTCGTGCACGCGAGCCACCATAGGATAGGCCTTTGCCTGTCAGGACGCCTGCTTCATACCGGTTCGTCAGCCTCTTGTACTGGCCGAACAAATAGCCGACCTCGCGGCCGCCGACCCCGATATCGCCGGCCGGAACGTCCGTATATTCACCCAGATGACGGTGTAGTTCGGTCATGAACGACTGGCAGAAGCGCATAATTTCGCCGTTAGATCGGCCGCGAGGGTTGAAGTCCGACCCGCCCTTGCCGCCGCCAATCGGCAGACCTGTCAGCGCATTCTTGAAGATCTGCTCGAAGCCGAGGAATTTGATGATTCCGAGATTGACCGAAGGGTGGAAGCGGATACCGCCTTTGTAGGGACCAAGGGCAGAGTTGAACTGCACGCGGAAGCCTCGGTTGATCTGCACCTGACCCTTATCATCCACCCATGGCACCCGAAAAATTATCTGCCGCTCAGGCTCGCAGATGCGCTCGATCAGAGCGTTATCAACGTAGTGAGGATGCTTCGCCACCACACGGCCAAGACTCTCCAAAACCTCCCGCACCGCTTGGTGGAACTCGGGCTCGTTCGCATTGCGCCGGAGAACATCTGCAAGGATGGGTTCAAGCTTTTCGTCAATCTGGGTCACAGGCACGCTCGACGTATTGGATCTGAAGGTTCCGCCTCGTAGACCCTCAACCGCCGCCGCTGAACAAAAAATATGCAGCGGACCCCTGCTGATGGGCGAACCCTCACGAAAAAGCCCCGGCTCACGCGAGCCGGGGCTTAGTCATTGCCTGACGCTGGTCGGAGCGATCAGGCGTCTTTCTTAGCCGGGGCGGCGCCCTGGCTGGCGAGCGGCGGGCGCGAGAGCGGGAAGAACTTGTCGCTCATGGCCGGGACGGCTTCCGACAGGATGGTGTCGACGCTCCAGCCCTCTTCCTTGGTCTGGGTCGAGATCGGACGGGGCTGCGAGTAGAGGATGATGTTCTCCCCCGAGGCGCCGAAGATCTGGCCCGAGACGTGGGCGGCGGCCGGCGAGACGAGCGCCACTGACAGGCGGGCGGGCTGGTCCGGACGGATGGCGGCGGCCATGGCCTCGCGGCGCTTGGCGGCGGCTTCGTCCTTCACCGGGACCGACTGGGTCATGCGGGTCCAGGCGACAGGCGCCAGGCAGTTGGAGCGGACATTGTTGCGCTCGCCTTCCATGGCGATGATCCGCGACAGGCCAGCGATCCCCATCTTGGCCGCGCCGTAATTGGCCTGGCCGATATTGCCCAGCAGCCCCGAGGTCGAGGTGAAGAACATGTAGGCGCCGTCGTTCTGGTTGCGGAACAGCTCGATGGTGGCGCGCGCCACATTGAACGAGCCGCGCATGTGCACGTCGATCACCTTGTCCCAGTCGTCTTCCGACATCTTGTGGAACATCACGTCACGCAGGATGCCGGCCGGATTGATCACCGCATGCAGGCCGCCAAAGGTGTCCATGGCCTGCTCGACCATGCCCTGAACGGCGCGATAGTTGGTGACGCTCTCGGAGTTGGAGGCCGCTTCGCCGCCGGCGGCGCGGATTTCCTGGGCGACCTGCTCGGCCGGACCGGCGGAACCTTCGTCCTCGCCCTTCAGGCCGCCGCCCAGGTCGTTGACCAGGACCTTGGCGCCCTGTTGCGCCGCAATCAGCGCGCACTCACGTCCAATGCCGTTGCCGCCGCCGGTGACGAGGACAACCTTGCCTTCCAATACGCCCATCGATCTATCTCCCTAAAAGAATATTGCGCGGATTGTTATTCGAGGCGGTCAGCCTTGCGCAAGTCGGGAAAGAGCTTGGCCCAAAGGCCGGTCACGATCAACGTGCCGACCCCGCCGACCACGGCGGCGGCCACCACCCCCATGAAGCGGGCGAAGACCCCGGCCCGGAATTCGCCCAGCTCGTTGGAGGCGCCGATGAACAGGGTCGAGACCGCAGCCACCCGGCCGCGCATGTTGTCTGGGATGACCAGCTGGATCAGGGTCTGGCGCACATAGACGCTGAGCATGTCGGCTCCGCCCAGGATGGCGAGCGCCGCCACCGACAGCCACAGCGAGCGCGAGAGGCCAAAGACGATGGTGGCCAGGCCAAAGACCGCGACCCCGGCGAACATGGTCATGCCGGCGTTGGCGCGGATCGGACGGGCGGCCAGGATCAGGGCGATGACCGTGGCGCCGGCGGCAGGCGCGGCGCGCAGCAGGCCAAAGCCTTCCTCGCCCACATGCAGGATGTCCCGGGCGAAGACTGGCAGCAGGGCCGTGGCCCCGCCCAGCAGCACGGCGAACAGGTCGAGGGAGATGGCCCCGAAGACGATCTTCTGGCGCCACACATAGACCAGCCCCTCCTTGATCAGGGCCAGACGTGAGCCCGGCTGCAGATCAGGCTTGGTGCGGCCGTTGATGAAGAAGGTGAGGGTCGCGCCGGCGAGGTAAAGGCAGAAGGCCGTCTCATAGGCCAGCGCCGTGGAGCGGGCGAGCAGCAGGCCGCCGATGGCCGGGCCAATGATCGAGGCGGTCTGCCAGGCCAGGGAGTTCCAGGCGATGGCCCGAGGCAGCAGGCTGCGGGGCACCAGCATGGGCCCCAGCGCCGTCCCGGCCGGCGACATGAAGGCCCGGCCGGCCCCGAAGGCTGCGGCCACACACAGCAGCAACGGGACCGAGGCGAAGCCCTGCCAGGTAGCCACGGCCAGCACCCCGGCGCTGGACATCTCGACGACGTAGCAGATCAGCAGGATCTTGCGCCGGTCATAGCGGTCCACCGCCTCGCCGGCCGGCAGGGTCAAGAGGAAGACTGGAATGAAGGTGACCAGCCCCACCATGCCCACCACGAAGGCGGCCTCGGCCACGTTCATGGTCTGGCGGGCGAGCTCATAGATGTGCCAGCCCAGCGCCACGCTCTGGATCTGCACCGCGAGCGACCCGGCCCAGCGAGAGCCCCAGAACAACAGGTAGCTCCGCTGACCCAGCAGGGCGCGGGCGGAGGGAATGGGCTCTGAGTCGGGGACCTGGGACATGGGCGGCGAACTTGGCCCGCGGGGCGGCGGCCCGCAACGCCCGTTTCGGTTTCCATTGACCTTCTGGCGCTTGCGCCTTATCGGCGCGTTTTCGGCGACATGATCGTCGAGGCTGACCGGCGAGGGGCGTCCATGTGCGCGCTGCGACGAACCGGGCGCGTGATCCGCGCCCTCTAGAGCCCCCTGGCCCCGCGGCTTCGCGGGCCTGGGCCCGTCTGTCCCGCAGCCTGCAAAGTCCCACCATGACCGCCGCCGTCGCCCCTGTTTCGGACTCCGTCGCGAGTCCGCCCCCGGATATCCGCCCCGAAACGCCGCAGGACGCCGGCGCCATCGAGTCCCTGGTGGCCCGCGCTTTCGGACCCGGCCGCTTCGCCAAGGCCTCGGAGCGGGTGCGGGAATTTGCGCCGCTCCGCCCGGACCTGTCCTTCTGCGCCTGGGAGGGTGAGCGGTTGGTGGGGGTGGTGCGTCAATCCGAGATCGCGGTCGGCGACCGCCGCCTGATCTTCCTTGGCCCCCTGGCGGTGGACGCCGCGGCCCGTCGGCACGGGGCCGGCGCCCGGCTGGTTGAGATCGCCTGCGCAGCGGCGTCTGCTGCGGGCTATGGCGAGGTCTTGCTGGTGGGCGATCCCCCCTTTTTCGGCCGCCTGGGCTTTTCGGCTGAGGCCACCGGCCAGATCATCATGCCTGGTCCCGTCGATCCGCGCCGTCTGCTGCTCAAGGTGCTGGGCCCGGCTGAGGGAACCGACCCGCTGCAGGGCGCCGTAGCGGCGCCTTGAGGCGCCCGTCCCACGCGCCTACCTTCTGGCGATGACAGAGCTCGACGCCAAACCCGGCCTGGACGGGGTGATCGCTGCGGCAAAGCAGGCGCCCGGCCGTGGACTGCCCCCGGTCCACCTGTGGAACCCCGCCCATTCCGGTGAGATCGACATCGTCATCACCGCTGACGGCCGCTGGGTTCATGAGGGCGCGACCATCAACCGGGCGCCCCTGGTGCGCCTGTTCTCCACCGTCCTGCGCAGGGATCCGGACGGCTACTGGCTGGTGACGCCGGTGGAGAAGATGAAGATCACGGTGGAGGACGCCCCCTTCATCGCCACGGCCCTGGACGCCGGTGTGGACGCCAAGGGCCGCCCCCTCCTGCGCTTTTCCACCAATGTGGGGGATGAGGTGGAGGCCGGGCCTGACCACCTGATTCGCGTAGAGATCGATCCCGCCACCCAGGAGCCACGGCCCTATCTGCACGTCCGTCGGGGCCTGGAGGCTCTGATCAGCCGGCCGGTCTTCTATGAATTGGTGGAGATGGCGGTTGAGCGGGACGGGACGCTGGGGGTCGAATCGGCCGGGGCCTGGTTTCCCATTGGCCCTGCGGAGGCGCCTGTCTCGTGAGTCCCAACTCGCCGGTTGCGGCGTTGCGCGAGTGGATCACCCAGCGCCTGGACCCCCTGGAAGACCATGAGCCCGACCAGGGTCTGGTCGCGTCGGACTTTGGACCGCAATCCGCCGACCTCGCCCAGGAGCACGCGCCCCTGACGCCGGCTGCGGTTCTGGTGGGTCTGGTGGAGCGCGAGCACGGCTACTCGGTGCTGCTGACCCGCCGCTCCGACACCCTGCGTCGCCATACCGGACAGATCGCTTTTCCCGGTGGCCGTCGCGATCCCGGGGAAACCATCTGGGAGACGGCCCTGCGAGAGACCGAGGAAGAGGTGGGCATTTCCCGAAGTCTCGTCACCCTGGGTGGATTATCGACCCCCTATCGAACGGGCACCGGCTTTCTGGTGACCCCGGTGGTGGGCTTCATTGCGCCGGGGTTCAGCGTCACCCCCAACCCGGCGGAAGTGGCCGACGTGTTCGAGACCCCCTTCGGCTTCCTCATGGATCCCACCAACCATGAGGAACATGAGCGGGAATTCGCGGGCCAGCTGCGGCGCTTCTATGCCATGACCCACGAGAACAGGTTCATCTGGGGCGCCACGGCCGGCATGCTCCGGTCCCTCTATGACCGGCTGTATGGAGGCGCGGTTGCTTAGTATCATCCTGGTCCGCTCGATCCTGATCGCGCTGCCCTTCGTCATCTGGTTCGCCTGGGCCGATTGGGCCCGACGCAAGGGTCGCCCCATGGGCGCTACCCCCTGGGTCTGGCTGGCCACAGGCTCAGCGGTGCTGTTTGGCCTTTCTCTGATGTTCATGGTCGTGTTCCAATCGGACAACCGCGGCGAGGTCTATGTGCCCGCGGAAGTCACAGAAGGCGGCCGGGTCGCACCAGGACGCTTCGAGGAAAAGGAAACTCCTGCCCCATGAGCGAGACCCTTGGACCCCGCCCCTGGTTGACCGCCCCGGCGACGATGGCGGTCTTCGACGCCCTGGAGGCCAAAGGAGGTCCAGGCTGCGCCCGGGTGGTCGGCGGCGCGGTGCGGAATGCGGTGATCGGCGCGCCGGTGGGCGATATCGACATCGCCACCCAACTCACGCCTGAGGCGGTCACCGAGGCCCTGCAGGCTGCGGGCCTCAAGGCCATTCCCACCGGGCTGGAGCACGGCACGGTCACGGCGCTCGCCCATGGCCAGACCTTCGAGATCACCACCCTGAGGCGGGATGTGGAGACCGATGGGCGGCGGGCGGTGGTGGCCTTCACCGCAGACTGGGGCGAAGACGCCCAGCGCCGGGACTTCACCCTCAACGCCCTCTATGCCGACCGCGACGGGACGCTGCACGATCCCCTGGGAACCGGCCTGGCCGACGCCCGGGCAAGGCGCGTGGTCTTTGTCGGCGAGGCCCGTACGCGGATCGCCGAGGACTATCTGCGTATCCTGCGCTTTTTCCGCTTCCAGGCCTGGTACGGCCGGGGTGAGGCCGACGCTGAGGCGCTGGCCGCCTGCGAGGCCCTGCGCGACACCCTGGCTGACCGGCCCGGCGAGCGGATCTCCAAGGAGTTGCTCAAGCTGCTCGCCGCCGATGATCCGCGATCGGCCGTCCGCCAGATGGCCAAGGCTGGCATCCTCGATGTGATCTTGCCGCCGGTGGGTGATCTCCACGACTTCGAGGCCCTGGTGGAGATCGAGAGCGAGATGCTCTTTGAGTGCGATCCCATCCTGCGTCTGGCCTGCCTGCTGCCAGCTGACCAGATCGGGGTCGCCCAGGCCGCTGAGCGCCTGCGTCTGTCCAACGTCGAGCGCGACCGGCTGACGGCGGCCAAGGGCCAGACCCCGCGCATCACCAGCTGGATGAGCCCGCGGGAGTCCCGCCGGGCGGTCTATGCGCTCACCGCGCCCACCTTCCACGACCGGATCAAGCTGGCCTGGGCCAAGTCCAACCGCTCGGCGACGGCCGCTCAATGGCGCGGGCTGCTGGCGCTTTGCGACAGCTGGACCCCCCCGGCCTTCCCCTTGAGCGGCGAAGAGGTGGTCCATGCGGGGGTGCCCAAGGGCCCCATGGTCGGCCAGGTGCTCCGCGAGGTGGAGGACTGGTGGATCGACCACGACTTCCTTGAGGACAAGTTCTCCGCCATCGAGAAGCTCAAGGCCGTGGCCCAGGGCCTGGCCTACTAACACCCCGATGAAGCTCGGCATCCTCAAGACCGGCGCGCCGCCGGCGCCGCTGGAGTTGCAGTTCGGCGGCTATCCGGACATGTTCCAGCGCCTGCTGGGCCAGGACGCCCACGACTATACGGTGTTCGACGTGGCGGCCGGCGCGCTGCCCGCCAGCCCGGAGGCGTGCGACGCCTATCTGGTCACGGGGTCTTCGGCTGGCGTCTATGACCCCGATCCCTGGATCGCCGAGCTCATCGGATTTCTGCGGGGGGCAAAGGGCCGGGCGGGTCTGGTTGGTGTCTGCTTTGGTCATCAGGCGATGGCGCAGGCCTTCGGCGGTCAGGTGATCAAGTCGCCCAAGGGGTGGGGAGTCGGTCTCCACGCCTATGAGATCTATGAGGCCCAGGCGGGCTTGGGTGGACGGGCCGCCCTGGCCGCGCCGGCGTCGCACCAGGATCAGGTGGTCAGCCCGCCGCCGGGCGCCCGGGTGGTGGGGGGCAGCGCCTTCACCCCCTATGGCATGCTGGCCTATGGCGACCAGCCCGCCATCTCCATCCAGCTGCACCCGGAGTTCGAGCCGTCCTACGCCAAGGCCCTGATCGAGGCGCGGCGGGGCAGCCGTTATTCTGACGAACAGGCCGACCAGGCGGTGGCCAGCTACGGTGCGCCCGACGACCGGGCCGCTCTGGGCGCCTGGATTTCCGCATTTCTGGATACGCTTTCGGCCAGAGGCGAGGCGCGGAGGGCCGCCCCATGACGCCCGTTCGGCTGATGATCGTCGCGGCCAGCGCAGCCGCCGCCCTCATGGTGGCGAGCGTCGAAACTCAGGCGGCCAATCCAGAACCCCTGTCGCCGGCGGTGTTTGTCGCCATGCTCGATGACCTGACCTGACCTGACGGGCGGTCAGACCGTCTCGGCGACCCATAGGAAGGCGATGAGCCGGGCGCTCGCCTGGAGCGTCTCCGCATCGGGAATCTGGTCGTCAGGCCCCGCAAAGCCCGGCAGGTCGAAGACGTAGCCAAGCCGCGGCGCCCCAGGCCGGTAGCAGATCAAGGTATGCGACAAATCGTCCTGACCGCGTCGGCAGTCTGAAGGCTCAAACTCCGAGCTCTCCCAATCTGCGCCCAGTTCCTCCCCCAGGGGGCCGGTGACGGGGCCGCCCCGGCCGATGATCTGGCCGACCTTGGCGGGGTCTGCCCCCGGATGGAGGTCGAGGATCAACCCATCGGGTCGACGGACGGTGATGATCTGCGTCGCGGCCTCGCCATGGGTGGCCGTCTCGACCGTGGCGCCAGGGAACACATCGCTGATGCTGCGCTCGTTCAGGGGGGTGGCGCCGTCGATTTCTCCGGCGCCATTCTCATTGAAACTGATCAGGATGGGCCCGACGACGGCCGGGCTCTGGACCCGCTCTGCGGGTTCGGACGGGGCAGGGACGGAAGGCTCCGAAGCCTGCTGGCCACAAGCCGCCAGAACCAGGCTGACCGCGACCGTACTCAACAATGCTCGCATGCCCGGACCCTCGCACAGCCAAGCCGGGTAAGGCAAATCGCCTAGGCGGCCATCAGGGCCAGCTGACCATGGGGGGCATGGACGATAGAATCGAGGTGATGTTTCCGCCGGTCTTGAGACCGAACATCGTCCCCCGGTCATAGAGCAGATTGAACTCCACATAGCGGCCCCGGCGCACCAGCTGCTCCTGCCGGTCGGCCTCGGTCCAGGGGGTGGCCATGCGGCCCCGGGCGATGGCCGGATAGACCTCGGCGAAGGCCTTGCCCACATCCTGGGTGAAGGCGAAGTCCCGCTCCCAGTCGCCGGAATTGTGGTGGTCGTAGAATATGCCGCCGATGCCCCGGGGCTCATTGCGGTGGGGCAGGAAAAAGTACTCGTCGCAGCGGGCCTTGTAGGGGCCGTAGCAGGCCGGATCGTGGGCGTCGCAGGCGGCCTTCATGGCGGCGTGAAACGCGATGGCGTCGGGGTTTTCCTGGGTGCGCTGATAGTCCTGCGTTGGGGTCAGGTCCGCCCCGCCGCCGAACCAGCTCTGGCGGGTGGCCAGGAAGCGGGTGTTCATGTGCACGGCCGGAACATGCGGATTGCGCATGTGGGCGATCAGGCTGATGCCCGTAGCGGTGAAGGAGGGGTCCTCATCGGCGCCGGGCATGGTGGCGGCCATCTCCGGCGAGAAGGTCCCGTGCACCAGGCTGATGTGGACGCCGCACTTCTCGAAGAAACGCCCGCCCTTCATGAAGCCCATCACCCCGCCGCCGCCGGCCGGCCGGTCCCAAGGGGTCAGCTCGAAGCGGCCAGGATCACCTGGATAGAGGTCGGCGGGCGCTTCATCCTCCAGGGCCTCGAAGGCGGCGACGATCTGGTCGCGGAGAGAATCAAACCAGGCCCGGGCCCGGGTGTTGCGATCGGCGAGGGTGGCGGCGTCTGTCATGGGACCAGGGGCTTAGGGAATCCATCGGTCTGGCGCAACGCCTCCGAAAGACCGATGGCCGCCGAAACGGTGAGGTTGAGGGAGCGGGCCTCCGGCGCAAGCGGAATCAGCAGCCTCGCCTGGGCCACCTCATGCACCTCGGCCGGCACGCCGGCGCTCTCACGGCCAAACAGCAGGGTGTCGCCAGGCTGGAAGACGAAGCTGTGCAGGGGTTGGGCCCCGCGGGTGGTGAACAGCACCAATCTGCCCAACTGACGCTCGGGCGCCGCCATGAAGGCCTCGAAGCTCTCCCGGCGAGTCCACCGGGCCAGACGGCCATAATCCAGGGCTGCGCGCTTGACCGCCTTATCGGATAGCGGGAAGCCGCAGGGCTCGATCACCTCGAGGTCGACATCCAGGCAGGCGGCGAGACGAAGAGCCGCGCCAACGTTTTGCGGAATGTCCGGTTGAAAAAGGGCCAAACGCATTTTAAGCGATCCACTGACGGAATTAGCGGGGGCATGGGAAAAATCGCAAGGCGGGCGGCCACGCATGGCGGCTTAGCTAGTGCGACTTTTCCCTTGGCCCTATATGGGTTCCATAGCAGGCCTGAAGCAGAACCTCTGATCAGGTCGAAAGACGGGGCGTCGCGGCATTCTTCGTGAGCGTCCGAACGGGCGGCGGTTCCTTCGTGGGCCGCGGCCGCAAAACCGAAGGGTAGCTTAAAGGTGGCTGACACCGTCGTGGGCGAAAATCCCGATCCGCATGCCGCGGGCGAAGACCCGAACCGGCGCGATTTCATTCATATCGCCGCAGGCACGGCGGCCGTGGGCGCCGTGGGCGCGCTGGCCTGGCCGTTCATCGATCAGATGAACCCGTCGGCCGACACCCTGGCCCTGGCCTCGGTGGAGTTCGATCTGTCCAAGGTCGCGCTGGGCCAGCAGGTCACGATCAAGTGGCGCGGCAAGCCCCTGTTCATCCGCAAGCGCACCGAGGCGGAGATCGCCGCGGCGGTCGCCGATGATGGCGCCAACCTGCCGGACCCGCAGGCCGATGCTGATCGTCACAAGCCTGGCAAGGCCGAGTGGATGATCCTGATCGGCGCCTGCACCCATCTGGGTTGCGTGCCGACCTTCGCCGGCGGCGATTACGGCGGCTGGTTCTGCCCTTGCCACGGCTCGCACTATGACACGTCGGGACGCATCCGCCGGGGGCCTGCGCCCCTCAACCTGCCGGTGCCGGAATATGAGTTCCTCTCCGACACGACCGTGAAGGTGGGCTGAGAACCATGAGCGGACATTCCACTTACGAACCCAAGACTGGCGTTGAGCGCTGGCTCGACACCCGCCTGCCGATCGTCCGGCTGGGCTGGGACAGCATCGTCGACTATCCGACGCCGAAGAACCTGAACTACTGGTGGACCTTCGGCGGCATTCTCGCGGTGTGCCTGGGCATCCAGATCGTCACCGGCGTCGTGCTGGCCATGCACTATGTGCCCCACGTCGACCACGCCTTCGCCTCGGTCGAGCGCATCATGCGCGACGTGAACTACGGCTGGCTGGTGCGCTACATGCACGCCAACGGGGCCTCGATGTTCTTCATCGCGGTCTATATCCACATGTTCCGCGGCCTCTACTACGGGTCCTACAAGGCGCCCCGTGAGGTGCTGTGGATCCTCGGCTGCATCATCTATCTCTTGATGATGGCCACCGCCTTCATGGGCTACGTCCTGCCCTGGGGTCAGATGAGCTTCCACGGCGCCGTCGTGATCACCAACCTGTTCGGCGCCCTGCCGATCGTGGGCGAGGCGATCACCACCTGGCTGTGGGGCGGTTTTGCGGTGGATAACGCCACCCTGAACCGTTTCTTCTCCCTGCACTTCCTGCTGCCGTTCATGATCGCTGGCGTTGTGGGCCTGCACATCTGGGCCCTGCACGTCCCGGGCAACAACAACCCGACCGGCGTCAATGTTCAGTCCAAGGCCGATACCGTTCCCTTCCACCCGTACTACACGGTGAAGGATGGCTTCGCGATCGTGCTGTTCCTGATCCTTTTCGCCACCTTCCTGTTCTACAATCCGAACGCCTTGGGCCATGCGGACAACTACATCCCCGCCAACCCGCTGGTGACGCCCGCCCACATCGTGCCTGAATGGTACTTCCTGCCCTTCTACGCGATCCTTCGCGCGGTGCCGGACAAGCTGGGCGGCGTAATCCTGATGTTCGGCGCCATTGCGGTGCTGTTCGTCCTGCCCTGGCTCGACACCTCCAAGGTGCGGTCCATGCGCTATCGCCCGACCGGCAAGCTCTATTTCATGATCTTCGTCCTGGCCTGCCTGGTGCTCGGCTATTGCGGCGGGCAGCTGCCCGACAATCATGTGATCCCGGGTCTGTCGACCTTCACTCTGATCGACGCCGACCTGAACAGCATGGTCTGGCTCTCTCGCTTCGCCACCCTCTACTACTTCGGCTATTTCCTGGTGATCCTCCCGATCCTGGGGCTCACCGAGACGCCGACGGCGCAGCCAGAATCGATCTCCACGCCTGTCCTGTCCCATCCGGCGGGTATGCCGGCCGGCGCAGTCGCTGCGCCTGAAAAGAAGGGTTGAGCCCAGATGCTGCGTAAAGGTATCGCTCTGGCGGCGCTTGGACTGGCCCTCGTGGGCGGCCCGGCGCTCGCCGCCGGGGACGCCAAGACCCCCGAGCCCGTCGACTTCAGCTTCAAGGGTCCGTTTGGTCGCTTTGACCAGGCCCAGCTGCAGCGCGGCTACAAGGTCTATCGGGAGGTCTGCGCGGCCTGCCACAGCATGGAGCTGGTCTCGTTCCGGAACCTTGGCCAGAAGGGCGGGCCGTTCTACGACCCGGCCTACAGCAACCCGAACGACAATCCGTACGTGAAGACCATCGCGGCGGAATATCAGATCAACGACATCGACTCTGAGACCGGCGACGTCATTCAGCGCCCCGGCACCTCGGCCGACGCCTTCCCAAGCCCCTATCCCAATGAAGCGGCGGCCCGGGCCGGCAATGGCGGCGCCCTGCCGCCGGATCTGTCGGTGATGGCCAAGGCTCGGAAGTATGGGCCCGATTACATCCACGCCCTGCTGGCGGGCTACAAGGATCCGCCGGCCGGTCTGAAGGTGACGCCGGGCCAGTACTACAACCCCTATATGGCCGGGGACACGACCCCGTTCTGGACCGGTGAGGGACATGCGCCGGAGGGTGGCTTCATCGCCATGCCGCCGCAGCTTGCCCCGGACAAGGTGACCTTCGACGATGGCACCCCGTCCACCATCGACCAGCAGGCCAAGGACGTGGCGGCCTTCCTCTACTGGGCGGCTGAGCCCAAGATGGAAGAACGCAAGGCCTTCGGCTTCGGCGCGATGATCTATCTCGTGATCTTCGCGGGCCTGCTCTATGCCAGCTACCGCCGCATCTGGCGCAACGTCGCTCACTAGGGCGCGTCGCGAGACTGATATGAAGAACCCGCCGGAGCCATCCGGCGGGTTTTTTTACTCGCTGATCAGGTGCAGCCGGCCGGCTGGGAAGTCGAACCGCAGCCGCCAACGGCCCAGGACCGCCAGGCCCACAGCCCCATCCGACGTGGCCGCCTCGTCATTCAGACCCGCCCTCAGATGCTCAAACAGCGCGCCGCCGAGGGAGAGGGCGCGTAGCTCGGCCCGGCCCGCCTCGTAGGGCGACAGGGACTTGGTCTCGGCCCCGGGGACCGCGGCGATGGACGAGGACAGACGGGTGGCTGCGTCCAGTCCCGTGGCGGGGGTCAGGGCCACGGTGCGCGCCGTGGGGCCGTCACTGAGCGCCCCGGTCACCACGGGGACCGCGCCGCGCCAGACCATCGGCAGACTGGCGCCTGAGACCCGGGGGAGGCCGCCGGCTGCCGCCAGGGTCAGTCGACAGGGCGAGGTGTCCAGCTCCACCACAAACCCCCGAAGGATGTCGGCCCCGATCACGCCTGCGATGGGGGTTGGAAAGGCCCATGTCCGGGCGTCCAGGTCCTCCACCGCCAGGTCACGCGCCGCGACCCGGGCGCCCGCCAGACGGACCTCGCCGGCAAGAAAGCCGCTCTCGACGCCGGCGGCCTGGGCCCGGGTGTTGTGGATGGCGCTGTGATCGGAGCCGGTGTCGATGATGAAGTCTCCGCTGACGCCCGCGGCGGTGGCGGGCGCCACCAGCACCCCGCGGTCCAGCCAACAGGCGATCTCGGCAGCCATCGCCTTGCCGCTGAAGGCGGCCAGACCGCAGGCCAACAGGGCGGCGCGCGCAATCATCCTCAGATCCCATCGCGGCCATAGCCAGGGCCGCACCCCTTCGGCCATAACAGAGGCCTGACTGAGAGGGGAGGGCCCATGGATCTGCGCGCCGCCATCCGCACCATTCCGGACTATCCCAAGCCTGGCATCCAGTTCCGTGACATCACCACCCTGTTGGCCGACGCCCGGGCCTTCCGCCAGGCGGTGGACGAGCTGGTGCAGCCGTTCGCCGGCTTGAAGATCGACAAGGTGGCCGGCATCGAGGCCCGGGGTTTCATCCTGGGCGGCGCTGTGGCCCATCAGCTCTCGGCCGGCTTCGTTCCCCTGCGCAAGAAGGGTAAGCTGCCGCACAGGACGCGGGCGGTGGAATACGCGCTCGAATATGGCTCCGACACCCTGGAGGTCCACCTGGACGCCTTCGTGGCCGGTGAGCGGGTCATGCTGGTGGACGACCTGATCGCCACTGGCGGCACGGCCCTGGCCGCCGTGGATCTCCTCCGCCAGGGGGGCGCCGAGATCGTGGCCGCCGCCTTTGTGATCGACCTGCCCGAGCTCGGCGGCGCGGCGCGGCTCGCGGCCGCGGGTGTGCCGGTTTCGACCCTGGTGGCGTTCGAGGGCCACTGAGGCGCCTCAGGCGCCCTCGCCGCGGCCGCCGCCGCTGCGGGCGAAGAGCTGCAGGGTGCGCAGGCGCGCCAGGCGGGCGGCGTCAGGCTGGTAGTCTTTGCGCCTGTCTGAGGTGAAGCCGTGGCCGGCGTCGTACAGGTGCACCGGCATGTCCGGATAGCGCGCGCGAATCTCCTCAACCCGCTCCAGAGGGATCGAGGCGTCGGTCTTGCCAAAGTGCAGGATGGTCGGGCAGCGCGGCGCCTCGTCCAGCAGCTCGGTGATCCGGCGGCCATAGAAGCAGGAGGCGGCCGCCACGCCCTCACAGCGGGCGGCCACGGCCCAACTCGCCGCTCCGCCCCAGCAGAAGCCGGCCACGAAGACCGGGCCCTGAAGGGCGTCAATGGCGGCCTGGGCGTCGCCGACCACCTCGGCCCAGGGTGCGGCCTGGGATAGGGCCACGGCGCGCGCCATGTCCTCGGGCTCATAGGTCGCTTGGAAGTCGCGGTCCTGGCGGTCGAAGAAGGCCGGGGCGATCACCTCATAGCCATCCTCGGCGAACCCGTCGGCCATCTCACAGATGTGATCGGTGACCCCGAAGATCTCCTGGATCAGCACCAGCCCGCCTCGGCGGGCGTCGCCCGGCTTCACATGATAGGCGTCGAAAGCGAAGCCGTCGGCGCGGCTCTCCAGCCGGATGGTCTCTCCGGCCCGGCTCATACGGTTTCAAACAGTTCGCGGGTGCGCAGGCGGGCGAGGTCGGCGGCCTCCTCGTGATAGCGCTCGGGGCTTTCATTGTTGAAGCCGTGGCCCGCGCCTTCATAGATATAGACCGGAACCTCGGGATGGGCGGCCTTCACCGCGGCCTCGACCTCGTCGGCCTTGATGCCCGGATCGGTGTGGCCAAGATGGACGATGACCGGGCAGGCAAGCGGCAGCTCGGCATTGGCCTTGACCATGCTGCCGTAATAGCTGGAGGCGGCCGCGATCCCCTCGACCTTGGCCGCGCTCAGCCAGGCCAGCGAGCCGCCGTAGCAGTAACCGACCACGCAGACCTTGCCCCGGGGCGCCAGGAAGTCCCGGGCCGCGGCGATGTCGGCCAGGGCCTGCTCCAAGGGGGTCGCCCGGGCGTGAGCTATGCCGGCGGCCATGCCGTCTGCGTCATGACCGGCTGTGAAGCCCCGCTCGCGCCGGTCGAAGAGGGATGGGGCGACGGCTTCATAGCCAGCCTTGGCCCAGCGCTCAACATCGGCGCGGACGTACTTGTCGATGCCGAAGATCTCCTGCAGCACGATGACCCCGCCCTTGCGCGGGGTGAACGGCGCCTCGTGATAGGCCGACAGCTCATAGCCGTCAGCGGCGCTCTTCAGCGTAATGGTGTCGCCCATTGGTGTTCTCCCTTGGCCTCAAGCCTAGGGGCAGGACCAGGGGGCTGTCACGCCCTGTGAGCGATCAGACGTTGAAGCGGAAGTTCATCACGTCGCCGTCCTGGACGACGTACTCCTTGCCTTCCTGGCGCAGCTTGCCAGCATCCCGGGCCCCGGCCTCGCCGTTGAACTTGATGTAGTCCTCAAAGGCGATGGTTTCGGCCCGGATGAACCCCTTTTCGAAGTCGGTGTGGATCACGCCGGCGGCCTGGGGGGCGGTGGCGCCCACGGGGATGGTCCAGGCCCGGGTCTCCTTGGGACCGCAGGTGAAATAGCTCTGCAGGCCCAGCAGCTTGAAGGCCTCGCGGATCATCCGGTTCAGACCTGGTTCTTCCAGGCCGAGAGTCTCCAGGAACTCCGCCCGTTCGGCGGCGTCCAGCATGGCGATCTCGCTTTCGATCTGGGCGGAGATGACCACGCTCTCGGCGTCGTCGCGCCTGGCGCGTTCGGCCACCGCGTTGGACATTTCGTTGCCGGTCCCGGCCGCGCCTTCATCCACATTGCAGACATAGAGGGTCGGCTTGGCGGTCAGCAGCTGCAGCATCCGCCAGGCTTTTTCATCGTCCTCGGAGACCTTGGCGGTGCGGGCCGGGCGGCCGGCGTTCAATTCCTCGAGGGCCAGCTTCACCAGGCGCAGGGTGTTGGCGCTCTCCTTGTCGCCGGTCTTGGCGCGCTTATCGAGATTGGCGACCCGCTTCTCCAGGCTCTCCAGATCGGCCAGCATCAGCTCGGTCTCGATGATCTCCAGATCGGCCAGGGGATCGATGCGGCCTTCCACATGGGTGATGTCGTCATTGACGAAGCAGCGAGCGACGAAGGCCACGGCGTCGCAGTCGCGGATATTGGCCAGGAACTGGTTGCCCAGGCCCTCGCCCTTGGAGGCGCCGCGCACCAGGCCGGCGACGTCGACGAAGTTGATGCGGGCCGGAATGATCTCCTTGGAGCCGGCCACCTTGGCCAGGGCCTCGAGGCGCGGCTCGGGCACCGCCACATCGCCCACATTCGGCTCGATGGTGCAGAACGGATAGTTGGCCGCCTGGGCCGCCGCCGTCTGGGTCAGCGCGTTGAACAGGGTGGACTTGCCGACATTGGGCAGGCCGACGATGGCGACTTTGAGAGCCATGGAGTCCTCGGAGGATTGGAGCCGGCGCCGTCTTAGCCGAGCCGGCTGGAAATGTCGTCTGCCCTGCGGCTATGGGCCGTCGCGGCCCTGGCGCTGCTGGCGAGTGTCGGCCTTGTCGGCCGGAGCCAGGCGCATGATCTCGGCCTGGTACTTTTCGTCCTCGCCCGCCGCCAGGAGGGGGGCGGCGTCAGCGCAGGCGTGTAGAAGGTCGTTCAGCCAGGGGTGCTCGACCTTGTGGAAGTCGGACAGGACGTGACCCTGGACCAGCTCCTTGTGGCCGGGGTGGCCGACGCCCAGCCGGGCGCGACGGAAGTCCGGGCCGATCTGGCCGGTGATGGAGCGGATGCCGTTATTTCCGGCTGCGCCGCCGCCGGCCTTCATGCGAAAGCGGCCGGGCGCCAGATCGATCTCGTCGTGGAAAACGACCAGATCAGCCGGGGTCAGCTTGTAGAATTTCAGCGCCTCACCGACGGCGTTGCCGCTGTCGTTGTAATAGGTCTGAGGCTTCAGGGTCATGGCCCGCACGGGCCCCGACGGGGTCTCGATGGTCCCCTCCCGGACCAGCGACTGAAAGCGCGACCGCTCGGGGCCGAAGCTCCAGCGGCGCGCAATCTGATCGACGGCCATGGACCCCACATTGTGCCGGTTGCCGGCGTAGCGGGGCCCTGGATTGCCCAGGCCTGCAAGGATCAGCATGCGACCCTCCGGCTCAGGCGGTCGTCCGAACCGGAGGCCTTAGGCCTCGTCGGACGCGGCTTCGTCACCCTCGGCGGCGGCGTCGGCCGCGGCCTGGGCCGAGGTGCCGGCGACGGTGGCGATGACGAAGTCACGGTCCACGGTCGGCTCGACGCCCTTGGGCAGGGTGAAGTTGGAGATACGGATGGTGTCGCCGATGTCGAGGCCGGCCAGGTCGAAGACCAGCTCCTCGGGGATGGCGTCGGCGGGGCAGGACAGCTCCACATCGTGGCGGACCACGTTCAACGTGCCGCCACGCTTGATGCCGGGCGAGGCATCGTGATTGGTGAAGTGCACCGGCACCGAGATCTTGATCTGCTGGTGCTCATCGACCCGATAGAGGTCGAAATGCCACGGCTCATCGGTCACCGGATGCATGTCGATGGCCTTGGCGATGACCGGCTGGGTCTCTTCGCCATACTTCAGGGTCACCAGGTGGCCCAGCAGCTTGCCCGTATAGAGCGCCTTGCGGAACTCATTGGCCGGCACGGCGATCGCCACCGGATCCTTGGCGCCGCCATAGAGCACGCCGGGGACCTTGCCGCTGCGGCGCACACTGCGCGTAGCGCCGGTGCCGGTCTGCTCACGCACTTCCACGTTCAATACGATATCGGCCATCGCCCTGCCTCAAAACGAAACCGCCGCGCGAACCCGCGCGGCGTGGGTCGCGATCCCAGGGGGGATCGGAAGGTCGGCGTAATTACACAGAAGTTTAGCCTCTGGCAACGGCGCCCGGAGACTTCAGCGCGATTTAGCCGCGCTGAGGGCCGCTGTCTCCGCCGCAGCCCCGGTTTCAGCCACCTGAACAGGGGCCGCCTTGGTCGGATCGGCCAGGCCCGCGCCCTTCATCAGACACTGTCCGGTGTCCATCAGGGCGTGCTGGCCGAGGCAGAAGACGTCCTCATAGTGCGGCTTGGAGACCGCCAGGCACTGATAGAGGTTGAGCTTGGCCATGTTGAGGCAGGAAGCCGAGGTCGGCTCCACCATCACCGCGGTCAGCAATTCGGAGCGATTCTCACCGGCCTCGCCCAGGACGGCCAGGGCCGCCACGGCCAGGCTGCGCAACACCATGCGGCTGTAGGGCGGCTCCACCGGCGTGGCCGTCAGGTCCAGAACGCCGGCGCCGATGGCCGCCTGCTGCAGACGGGCGGTCTCTTCGAGTTCGCCCACGATGGGGGTCGCCGACAGGGCCTTGGCCTGGGACAGGCGCAGGGCGCGGTTCTCCACTTCAGCCTTGGACCATTTGGATTTCTGTACGTCGTAGGCCGCCTGTTTGACCGCAGAGCCGGTCTCGAACAGCCGCTTGCCCTCGGCTCCGTAGGCGGCGATCACCAGGCCAGCGGCGCTGCGGGCGCCCGGCAGGGTCGCCGCATAGGTCGGATCGGCCACCAGATCTGCGAACATCTTGTTGCGCGTCGCCGGGTCGGTGGAATAGGCGCGCACCGCGCCGACAAATTCTGGATCCTGCAGAGCGGCCACGGCGCCATAGGCCACCGCGCCCTTCAGAAGCTGAACCGGCTCATAGGCTGCGCCGGTCTTCAGGGAGTCGGCGATCTCCGACCCGTCGTCAAAGGCCGGGGAAATGGCCGAGGAGCGGGACATGTAATAGCGGTAGGCGCTGGCGTGCTCGATCAGCGAGGGGGCGAGGGCCACGGCCGGCGGCGCGGGGGGCGGGGGAGCCGGCTTGGGCTCGGCGCACCCCGCGAGCACCGCGGTTCCGATCAGCGCCAGCGCGGTCAGCGTGCGACGAAAGCCAATAGCCGAGCTCATGGGTCAGGGTTCCCCTAAATGGTACGCCGCCGAACATAGCATGTTCGGTCAGGCGAGATCATGGCCCCCAGATCGTAAACTATTGTTCACCAAGCTTAGCCAGTCGGCTCCCCTGCCAAGCGAGATAAGCCGCAGGGTCAATCGAACAGTTTGGAAACGGATTCTTCGTTGGCGATGCGGCGGACGGCCTCGCCGATCAGGGCTGCGCAGCTCACATACCGGATCTTCGGCGCCGAGGCGGCCCGCTCCGGCGCTGCAATGGAGTCGGTCATCACCAGCTCCTTGAGCACCGAGGCGTCCACCCGCTCGATGGCCGCGCCCGACAGGACGCCGTGGGTGACATAGGCCGAGACTTCCGAGGCGCCGCCGTCCACCAGGGCCTGGGCGGCGTTACACAGGGTGCCGCCCCCGTCGATGATGTCGTCGAACAGCACGCAACGGCGGCCCTGAACGTCACCGATGATATTGGCCACCTCGCTCTTGCCGGGGCCGGAGCGACGCTTGTCGACAATGGCCAGTTCGGCGTTCAGGCGGCTGGCCACCGACAGGGCGCGGACCACCCCGCCCACGTCGGGGGAGACGATCATCAGCTCGTCGGGCTTGGGGTAGTGGGCCTTGATGTCGTTGGCCAGCAGGGGCGCTGACAGCAGGTTGTCGGTGGGGATATCGAAGAAGCCCTGAATCTGGCCCGAATGCAGGTCCATGGTCAGCACCCTGTCGGCGCCGGCCCGGGTGATCAGGTTGGAGACCAGCTTGGCCGAGATTGGCGTGCGGCCGCCGGTCTTCCGGTCCTGCCGAGCATAGCCGAAATAGGGCATCACCGCGGTGATCCGCCGGGCCGATGCGCGTTTCAGCGCATCGATGCAGATCAGCAGCTCCATCAGATTGTCGTTGGTCGGGTAGCTGGTGGACTGGATGACGAACACGTCCTCGCCGCGGACGTTCTCATCAATGGTCACCCAGACCTCGTTGTCGGCGAACCGCTTGACCTGCGCCCGGGTCAGGGGGACGTCCAGATGGTCGGAGACGGCCTGGGCGAGAGCCTGGTTAGAATTGCCCGCCAGCAGCTTCATGAGATTCCCCAAGGTCGGTCCGCATCGTCAGGCGGGCTTTAATGCAGGGGGCCGACCTGCGGCAACCCTCTGCTACAGAACGATGGCCGACAGCAGTCGTCCATAGTCGCCTTCGCCCTGCTGAAAAGCCCGCCGGTTCGAAAAGAAATGGTCGGGCTCGGCGCAGGTGTCTCGGCCAACCCATTCCCGCTGTTCAACGCCGGCCGCGGCCAGTTGCGCCAGGACGAAGGCGGGCAGGTCGAACTGGCGCTTGTCTGGCGTCGCGCCGGGGCTGAAAAACCTGCCATTGGCGGCGTCGGCCTTGACGAAGCGATCCAGGAATTCCAGTCCCACCTCGTAGGAGGCCGGCCCTATGCAGGGGCCGACGGCGGCCAGGATGCGATCGCGCCGCGCCCCCAGCCGCTCCATCTGCGCCACGGTCGAGGGGATAACCCCGCCCAGGGCGCCCTTCCATCCGGCGTGAGCGGCGGCCACGACCCGCGCCGCAGGATCGGCCAGCAGGATCGGGGCGCAGTCGGCGGCCAGGGCGCCGCAGATCAGGCCGGGCGTCGCCGTCACTACCCCGTCAGCCTCCGGCCGGGCGTCGTTCCAGGGGCTCCCGGTAATCTCCGCCCGCGCCGAATGAACCTGATGACAGGTGTTCAAGGCCTCTGGCGGAAGCCCAAAATGGGCGGCGGCCCGGCGACGGTTTTCCGTCACGTCCTCGGGGGAGTCGGCAGATCCCACCCCCACGTTGAGGGAGTCGTACAGGCCCTTGGAGACGCCTCCCTGGCGGGTGAAGAAGGCGTGCCGCAGTCCAGCCTGCGCCAGGAGGGGCGAGGTAATGGCGGGCAAGGTCGTCTGGGCTTGGTTCATGATCAGTCCGCCTCAAAGGCCGGAGGAATGAAGCCTGGTCCGTGCAGGGCCAGAACCTTGAACAGGACCCCCATCTGGTCATGGGCGGTCAGGCGATCAAACTGGCGGCCCAGCTGATCGGTCAGGTCAGGTCTGCTGGCGGCCAGGGCCGTGGCCCGGGCTTCAATGCCCAGGCGCTGGAGAAATTCGGCCTGGGTCAGCAGGGGGCGGGCCTGGGCGCCCTCGGCCCGCGCCGCCTGCGCCACGCCCTCGAAATCAGCATGAAAGGTCAGATCCGCCTCCCCAGGACAGGCCAGGGGATCGACCTTCTGGTGCCCCTTCAAGGCCTGGAAGGTGTCGCCACCCGCCTCTCCGGCGCCCGGTCCATAGTCGATGAGCAGGGCTGCGCCCCCATCGGCCGCCAGTCGCGCGCCGATCTGGGCGCCCAGGGCCGCCTGGGCGGGGGAAGACTCGTAGACCGCGCCCATCTCGCCTGCCCGTCCCCCCGCCGGCAGGGGCGCTGACAGGCCGAAGGTCAGGTCGCCAGCCTCAGTGAGGCCCACCATCCGCTCGGCCCACCCCTGGGGCGTGCGGACAAACTGACGGGTTGGCAGACAGTCCAGCAGTTCATTGGCCACCAGGATCATCGGTGCGCCCTCGGGGACCTGATCTAGATTATCGCCCCACCGGGGGGTCGCCCCGGTCAGCCGCTCGGCCTGCAGGGCCTTCAGGGGCGGGGAGACCTCCACCAGCCAGAGGTCAGCAGCCTCGATGAACCCTGGAACGGCGGCGCCGGCGCGCAGCAGGTCGGCCATCAGGGTCCCGTCCCCAGGGCCCATCTCCACAAGACGGATGCGAGGCGGGGCGCCCATCGCCCGCCAGCAGGCCGCGGCCCAAAGTCCGATCAGCTCACCGAACATCTGGCTGACCAGGGGCGCCGTGACGAAGTCGCCTCCGGCGCCCAGGCCCGGTCGGGTGGCGTAGTAGCCGGCATGCGGATCATGCAGGCAGATAGTCATGTACTCGGCGAGACTGAGCGGTCCTGTGGCGGCGATCTGGGCCGCCAGACGATCACGCAGGGCCATCGGACCCCGGAGCGGGTTGGATGCGGAACGGATCCTCGGCCGCCTCCGCCGCTGCGGGAGCGGCCGGCTGAGCCGCGGCGGGCGCCTCGGCGGCGGGAACGGGTTCGCGCAGACCGCGCCAGATCAGGAAGGCGCCGCCCAGCAGCATGGGCAGGCTGAGCATCATGCCCATGGTCAGGCCAAGCGGGAAATCAGGCAGGAAGGCGTCCGGCTCGCGCACCTGTTCCACCAGGGTGCGGAAGGCGGCGTAGCCCACCAGGAACAGGCCCGCGACCGCGCCGCGCCGCTCCAGCCAGTGGGCTCGGTGGGTGGCGATGCGCAGGATGATGAACAGGACGATCCCCTCCAGCAGGGCTTCGTAAAGCTGACTGGGATGACGGGGATAGGGCCCGGCGCCTGGGAAGATCACTCCCCACGGGAGCTCTGTGGGGCGGCCCCACAGCTCGCCATTGATGAAGTTGGCGATCCGGCCAAAGAACAGGCCGATGGGCACACAGGCGGCCACCAGGTCCCCTAGCCGCAGCAGATCGATCCCGTTGGACCGGGCGAAGGCGGCCACCGCGATGGCGACCCCCAGGGCGCCGCCGTGGAAGCTCATCCCCCCCTGCCACACCTGGAAAACCTGCAGAGGATCGGTCCAGATGGTCGCCGGGGCGTAGAAGAGGATGTAGCCCAGTCTGCCCCCGAGAATGATCCCCAGGGTCACCCACAGGATCAGGTCGTCAATCTGGGCGGGACTGGCCGCTGGCCCGCGAACCGGCGCCAGCTGCGGATTGCGCACCAGCATCACCACATAGCGCCAGCCGATCAGGATGCCGGCCACATAGGCCAGGGCGTACCAACGGATGGCGAAGGGCCCGATCTGGATCAGAATGGGGTCGAATTCAGGAAAGGGCACCGGCGCGTTCTCCAGCCAATTGTCGCCTGTTTAGCCGACAAGGCCTTCGCATTCATCCCCCGGCGCCCCATATTGATGGTGCGCGGCGGAAAATCCCGCGCCTCTTGAGCCCGCTATGCAGACCCAGAATCCCTTCCTCGACGAAATCGCCAAGCTGACCACCGCCGCCATGGGCATGGCCCAGGCCGCCAGCGAAGAGGCGAGGTCCGCCTTCAGGGCCCAGGCCGATCGGGCCGCGGCCGAGCTGGACCTGATCCGACGCGAGGAATTCGAGGCGCTCAAAGCCGAGGTCGCCGCCCTCAGGGCGGACATCCAGGCGCTGCGCGACCAGACCGCCTCGAACTGACGCCCGCGATCACGAATACGCGAAAGGGGCTCGCCCACCGGAAGAAGCCGGTGACAGGGCCCCTGCGAAGCAGATTAGTTTCACGACTGCCGGTGAGTCGTTTGGGCCACGCGCCCGATCCGCCGCAGCGAAAGGACCGTGGGTTCCATGGATATGCCCCAGCCTGACGAAGACGTCGTCCTCGGCCTCGATCCCCTGGACGTCGTCGAACATGTGCTCACGGCCGAGAACCTGGAGTTCGACCGCACCGAAGATGGCGACCTGGCCTTCACCCTGGCCGGGGAGTGGAAGGACTATGAGCTTTGGTTCGCCTGGCGGCCCGAGGCCGACTGTCTGCAGCTTTGCCTGTCGCTTGGCCACACGGTGGCGGCTGACGCGCGGCATCCGGCCCATGAGCTGGTGGGCCTGGTCAATCAGCGTCTGTGGCTTGGCCACTTCGAACTGTGGGACGATGGCGAGATCGTCTTCCGCCACGCCATGGCCCTGACCAGCGCCGAACGGCCCAGCCTGTCGCAGGCCGCGGCCATGATCGATATCGCCGTCGAGGGCGCCGATCGCTTCTTCCCGGCCTTTGACTTCATGGTCCGCGGCGCCAAGACCCCGGCCGAGGCCATGGCCGCCTGCATGTTTGAGACCGTCGGCGAAGCCTGAGGGTCTCGCGCCGACCCTGACCCTCCGATAGAACCGCGGCCGGATGTCGACGACGGAGGATTCCATGGGGCCACTGCTGATCCTGGGCGCCGGCCGGATGGGCGGCGCGCTGATTTCGGGCTGGCGACTGGCCGGCCTGCTCGCCCCCCAGGACCTGATGATCCGCGATCCCCATCCTGGCGACGAGGCGAGGGCGGCCATCGCGGACGGGGCGCGGCATGATCCCGGCATCCAGACCATGGGCCGGGCAAGGATTGTCCTGCTGGCGGTCAAGCCACAACTGTGGCGGGAGGCGGCCGCCGAGGTCTGTGAGGCCCTGGCGCCCGACGCCCTGATCATCTCCATCGCTGCTGGCGTGGCGGCCAAGGACATCGCCGAGGCCTTCGGCGGTCGGCCTGTGGCCCGAATCATGCCCACCACCGCCGCAGCCATCGGCCAGGGCACAGCCAGCCTCTACGCCCCCGATCCCGAGGCGGCGAAGGTGGCCCGTCAGCTGTTCGGCGCCGTGGGCGCGGTGGTCGAGCTCGCGGACGAGTCGCTGATGCACGCGGCCACCGCCGCGTCCGGCTCGGCGCCGGCCTATCTCTATGCCTTCGTCGAGGCCCTGGAGGCCGCTGGCGTTGCGGCGGGCCTCTCGCGCGAGGCCGCCGGCGTTCTGGCCCGGGCGACCATTTCAGGGGCGGCCGCGCTCATGGCCCAGAGCGGCGCCGAACCCTCCGAGCTTCGGCGGCAGGTCACCTCCCCTGGGGGCACTACCCAGGCCGCGTTGGAGGTGCTGATGGGCCCTGATGGCCTGACCCCGCTTCTGGAGCGCGCCGTGGCCGCGGCTGTGGCCCGTTCCAGGGCCTTGGGCGCCTGAGCCCCCGGCTCAGAACCACGCGATCAAAGCAGGCTGATCAGCCGCTCGAAGGAATCGCCCAGGGCGCCGACAAACGTCACTGCGGCCAGGATCAGGGCGTTCCAGATCAGGGCCAGGATGATCACGCTCAAGGCGGCCGCCACCGCGCCGACCAGGCCAGCCACCCCATCACGCTCCAGCAGGCCAAAGCCAAAGGCGGCGATGGCGAAGGACGGCAGCATGTTGCCGAACGGGATGGGCAGGAAGACGATCACCGAGAGCATCAGGCACAGGGCGCCGATCAGTCGGTCGGCCACCCGGCCGTACAGAAAGCCCCAGCGGGGCCGCAGGTGGCGCTCCAGCCGCTGCAGGTGCGGGGCCAGCCGCACGGCCATGGTCTGGAACTCCGCCCGCTGCATGGAACGCTTCATCAGGGCGTTGGGCAGCCACAGCGTCGGCCGGCCGATCATCAGCTGAAAGGCGATGAAGATCAGCGGCGCGCCGAGGATGGCCGAGACCCCTGGGGGCATGGGCAGGGCCAGGGGGGCTGCGAACACCGCCAGCAGGGCGCCGAACGCCCGGTCTCCAAAGGCGTCGAGCACGTCGGCCACCGTCACCTTGGGGTGAGGGCGGGCGGCGAGACCGGCGAGAATATCGGAGAATCGGTGGACGTCGTCGACCACTGTCGGTCCTGGAGGCTGGAGGTTTAGGCTGCGGCGTTCAGATGGACGCGCCCGGCGCGAATTGCACCCCCTGAACGGTGGGTTCTGGTCGAAATAACTGGCCTTGTGGCCTGGGGTCCACGACGCCTATGGCGCCGGATCAGGCGGCGGCGTGCTGGGTCAGCACCACGCCCACCAGGACGGCTGCGTAGTGGACGCCGGCGCCACCGATCACATGACCATGCCAGATGGCCCGTCGGAACGGCAGGCGTCGCATCATGTAGAAGATCACCCCAATGCTGTAGACCGCCCCGCCAATGGCCAGCAGCAGCATGGCCGACGGGGGCAGGGCCGCCATCAAGGGCTGCAGGGCTACCACCACCGCCCAGCCCAGGGCCAGATAGATGACCACCCAGAGCTTGCGGTCCAGGCCGCTCAGGAACAGCTTTCCGGCCACCCCGAGGGCTGCGACGCCCCAGATGGCGGCCGTCATGGCCACGGCCCAGGCGCCGCTCAGCCCCGCCACCGTGAACGGGGTGTAGGACCCGGCGATCATGATGAAGATGCCCGCATGGTCCAGACGCCGAAGCAGGGGCCGATGGCGGGCGGGGGCGAAATTATAGGCGGTAGAGCAGGCCAGCATGAGCAGCAGGCCTGCTGAATAGATCCCCACCGCCGTGGTCAGCAGCGGCGAGCCGCGCCAGACGGACAACCCGATCAGGATGCCCCCGCCGATCAAGGCCGCTGTCAGGCCAATGATATGAACGCACAGGTCCGCGCACTTGGCCGAGGGCGTCGGATAGTGGCGGGGTGGCTTCGCAGTCAGGGCAGGGGCGGTGTTCATCTCTAGACAAAGCTTCTACCCCTCCTCAACGCAGGGCGCCTAGACCCAGGGGGCTGCTCGCGTTCGGATTGTCGTTAATGCGTCCCTGGCGCCTCACTGGAGGCCAGCCACAGCCAGGATGGACAGCAGGCCGACGGCCATGCCGCGCAGGCTCTCCTGCGGTTCGACATCGATCCATTCATCCAGGGCGTGCGCCCGCCCGCCGGATCCGCCAGCCCCCATGGTGATGGCGGGGACGCCGAGGCTCATGGGGATGTTGGAGTCGGTGGATGAGGCTGAGAGCGTGGGCTCAAAGCCCTGGAGCCGGTTGGCGGCCACCACACTGCGCACCAGCAGGCTCTCAGGGTTGGTCGCGCCGGCCGGACGGTCGCCGATCACCTTGGGCTCGACGGTGATCTCGCCCTCGATGGTCGAGCGCGCGGCGTTCTCGGCCGCCACCGCCCCATCAAGGATCGCCAGCAGCTGGGCCTCCAGCCTGGCCAGTTCCTCGGGACTTTCCGAGCGCATGTCATATTCGGTGAAGACCTCGGCCGGGATAGAGTTCACCGAGACGCCGCCGCCGGTGACGCTGGCCGAATAGGTGGTGCGCGGGGTCTGCGGGACCTCGATCTGATAGAGGGCTGCTGTCGCCTGGGCCATGGCGGCCATGGGATTGACGATGCCAAAGGCGCCATAGGAGTGCCCGCCTGGCCCCCGGAAGATGGCGCGGTAGCGCTTGGAGCCCACCGCACGGGTCACCACCCGTGATGGGTCTGAGCCGTCGAAGGAAAAGAAGGCCGCGACCCGATCCTTGTAGGCGCCCTTGGTGAACAGGTGGCGTACGCCCCGCAGGTCGCCCTGACCTTCCTCGCCCACTGTGCCGACGAACAGGATGTCCCGTTCCGTGACCATCTGGGCTGCGTCCATGGCCCGGATATAGGCCAGCAGTACGGCGAGCGAGCGGGTGTCGTCGCCCACCCCTGGCGCCATCAGCCGCGTGCCTTCCCGCCGGACCGTCACGTCGGTGTCGGCCGGAAAGACTGTGTCCAGGTGGGCTGACACCACCACGACCGGGCCTCCCGGCGCCCCTGAGCCCCGGCGCAGGCCCATCACGTTGCCCTCGGCGTCAGTGGTCGTCTCGGTCAGGCCGTGGGCCTGAAGCATGGCCAGATAGGCCTTGGCCCGTTCCGTCTCCTGAAAGGGCGGCGCAGGAATCTCCGTCAGGGTGATGATGTCGGCGACGGTTCGGTCAAAGTCCCTGGCCATCTGGGCCTTGGCGTGGGTGAAGGCCTGGGAGGCCGCAATGGTCTCCACAGGAGACTCCTGCGCCATCGCCCCGCCGCCTGTGATCAGAAGACAGGCCGCCGAGAGACCGGCGAGGGCGGGGCGGAGCGCAGTGCGAAGGGTCATGCGGAAGCTTTCTTTGCAGGCTTGCGGCAGCGATTCTGACGCGATGATGCGCTGAACGTCCAAGGCGCGCACGGGCGTTTCGTCATGGGGGTAGGCAAGGCTCGCCGTTTCGTCGCCTCTGGTCAAATCTGCGCCGCCGGGTCTAGGTTCGCGGCTTCGCGCGTCGGGCGCCTGTCTAGGGGGGACATTCATGCCGGAAGAGACCAGCGCCATTCAGGCCTTCTATGACCAGGTGACGAACGTCAGCGATTTCATCTGGGGGGGGACCTGGAACGGGGTCTCAGTCATTCCCTTCCCGCCCATGGTCATCGCCCTTCTGGGGGTCGGCCTGTGGATGATGATCGGCCTGAGGTTCTACCCGATCCTCAATCTCGGCCCGGCCTTTGTCGGACTGTTCAAGAGCGAGAAGACCGCCGACGCCGAGGGCGACGGCAAGAAGGGGGAGATCTCGCCCTTCGCCGCCCTCTCAACCGCCCTGTCGGGTCAGGTCGGCACCGGCAATCTGGCCGGCGTGGCCACCGCCATCACCCTGGGGGGGCCTGGGGCGCTGTTCTGGATGTGGATCACGGCGCTTATCGGCATGGCCCTGGCCTTCGCCGAGGGCTCGCTGGCCATCCGCTTCCGAGAACAGGGACCTGACGGCGCCTATCGCGGCGGTCCCATGACCTATATCCGCCGGGGCCTCGGCAAAAAGTGGGGCTGGCTGGCGGTCCTGTTCTGCATCGGCACCCTGTTCTCGTCGGTGACCACGGGCAACATGATCCAGGCCAATTCGGTGGCCGACTCCATCCATGGCCTAACTGGCATGCCCGAGTGGGTGGCCGGACTGATCGTGGCGGCAGCCGTGTTTGCGGTGATCATCGGCGGCATCAAGTCGATCGGCGCCCTTGCCGAAAAGATCGTTCCGGCCATGGCGCTGGCTTACATCACCATGGCCATCATCGCCCTGGCGCTGAATTTTGAGGATCTGCCGGGCGCCTTCGCCACCATCTTCGAGAGCGCCTTCACCGGTCACGCGGCTATGGGTGGCTTCGTCGGTGCCGGCATGATCGTCGCCATTCGCGCCGGGGTCGCCCGCGGCCTGTTCTCCAACGAGGCTGGCCAGGGCTCCACCGCCATCGCCCACGCTGTGGCCCAGACCGACGATCCCGCCCGCCAGGGTCGGTTCGCCATGATGGGCACCTTCATCGACACCATCATCATTTGCACCGCCACGGGCCTCGTCCTGCTGACCGTGCAGGGCGCCTTCCCGGCTACGGGGGCTGATGGGGTGACGGTGATGCAGGAGCACGTATGGTCCTCGGACCTCAATGGCTTCGCCATGACCGAGGCGGCCTATGCGGCGGCCTTCCCGCTGGAGGTCATGGGCTTCTCCATCGGCGCGCTTATCGCCTCCCTGGCGCTGATCCTGTTCGTCTTCACCACCCTGCTCACCTGGAGCTATTACGGCGAGCGGGCCATCACCCACCTGTTCGGGGACAAGCTGGCCATCCCGTTCCGCCTCTTGTGGGTGCTGATGATTTTCGTCGGCTCCTTCCAGGAAATCACCTTTGTCTGGCGGATGGGCGATATCGCCAACGCCAGCATGGCCTTGCCGAACCTGATCGCCCTGGCCCTGTTGTCCGGCGTGGTCTTCAAGCTGGCCCGTGGCGACAAGAAGGCTGGCAAGGATCACGACTGACGGCGATTTTGCGGGGGCGATCGCGCCTTTTCGGGTTTTCCTGACCGGCCACGCGCAAGCCCCACCCCACGATCCGGCGAGAACGCCTGATCGTGGTGTGGGGCGCTGGATTCCAGGGTCTGCGCGCGTTCCGCCGCAAAACCGGATTCCACTTTTGCTGAACGCGCTCTAGCGTGGCCGGTAACACAGGTAACAGTTCCGAGAGAGGAGTCCGCTCTTGCAGACCCGCCGTCAGATGCTCTTCACCGCCGCTGGCGCCCTGGCCGTGGCCAGCGGCGCCCGCGTCCCCACCGCCCTGGCCCAGGGCGCCGCCTCGGCCAGCGACCGCCTCGACGTCCTGTTGGAGACCTTCTACCAGTCGGCCCTGGACGATGTTCCTGAGCTGGTCACCCGGCTGGGCCTGGACTCCGGCCCGCGGGCCGGCGCCAAGAGCCAGCTGAGTTCGGCCTCCATCGCCGCCCTGGACGCTGAGCGGGCCAAGACCGCCGACCAGCTGGCCCGCCTGCTGGCCCTGCCCCGGGCCGAGCTGTCGGGCATGGACGCCGTCAACTATGACGCGGTGAAATTCTCCCTGGAGACCGATCACGCCGCCAACCGCCAGTTCGTCTATGGCGAGGAGGGCGCTGGCCAGCCCTATGTGATCTCCCAACTGTCGGGCGCCTATCAGGCGGTACCGGACTTCCTGGGGTCCCAGCACGTCATCGAGAACAAGGGCGACGCAGACGCCTATCTCTCGCGCCTCGAAGCCTTCGCTACGGTGATGGACCAGGAGATCGAGCGGGTGCGCCGCGACGTGGATCTGGGCGTCATCCCGCCGGACTTCGTCATTGAACGCACCCTGACGCAGATGAGCGGCCTGCTGACCGATCCGGCCGCCTCGCCCCTGGTGACGTCAGTGGCCGAGCGCGCCGCGGCCAAGGGGATCGCCGGCGACTATGCGAGCCAGGCCTCAGCCATCTATGTGGACAAGGTGCGGCCGGCCCTGGAACGACAGATCGCCCTGATGGGAGAGCTGGCTCCCCGCGCCGTGCACGACGCCGGCGTCTGGCGCCTGCCGGATGGGGAGGCCTACTACGAGCACGCCCTGCGCGCCTCCACCACCACCTCCCTCACCGCCGAGGAGGTCCATCAGATGGGCCTGGAGCAGGCGCGGCAGCTGTCGGCTCGGGCGGACGTGATCCTCAAGGCCGAGGGCTATACCCAAGGCTCCGTGGGCGAGCGGATCGCGGCTCTGTTCAAGGAGCCCAAGTATCACTTCCCCAATACCGACGCCGGCAAGGAGGAGCTGATCGAGTCCCTCAACGCCATGACCGAGGCCATGTACAAGCGGCTGCCCGAGTATTTCGGGACTCTGCCCAAGGCGCCGGTGGAGGTCCGCCGGGTGCCTAAGTTCATCGAGGCCGGCGCGCCGGGCGGCTACTACAACCAGCCGACCCTGGACGGATCGCGGCCCGGCATCTTCTGGATCAACCTGCGGGACTCCGCAGAAAACCCCACCTGGACCCTGCCGACGCTGACCTATCACGAGGCCGCGCCGGGCCATCACATGCAGCTGGCCCTGCAGCAGGAGGCCGACCTGCCGATGATCCGGCGGGCGACCTTCCTCTCGGCCTATGGCGAGGGCTGGGCCCTCTATGCCGAGGAGCTGGCCAAGGAGATGGGGGTCTATGAGGACAATCCCCTGGCCGAAGTCGGCTACCTGCAGGCCGCCCTGTTCCGGGCCGCCCGCCTGGTGGTGGACACGGGCATCCATGCCAAGCGCTGGAGCCGGGAACAGGCGATCGAGACCATGTCCTCGATCGACGGATCGCCCATCTCGTCGTCGACTACGGAGATCGAGCGCTACGCAGTGTGGCCGGGCCAGGCCTGCAGCTACATGGTGGGCAAGCTCGTCTGGCTGCGCCTGCGGGAAAAGGCCCGGACGCAGCTTGGCGACCGCTTCGACCTGCGCGCCTTCCATGATGCGGGGTTGCTGTCGGGCGCCGTCCCGCTGACCGTGCTGGAGGCGGTGATCGACAATCACATCGCCGCGCGCCGGGCGGCCTGATCTGAACCTGCTCGAGCCTCGGGGCGATCGCCTCGAGGCTCAGGCCGGCAGCCGGATCACCGCCCGCAAGCCGCCGAGGGGCGAGCGGTCCAGCAGAACCTCGCCCCCGTGCCCCCGGGCCACATCCCGGGCGATGGCCAGCCCCAGGCCTACGCCCTTGATGTTCTGATTGCGGGCTTCGTCCAGCCGATTGAAGGCCTTGAAGGCGTTCTCGTACTGGGCTGCGGGGATGCCTGGCCCATCGTCATCCACGGCGATCTCCACACCGCCTGAGGGCAGGCGCCGCGCGACCACCTCGATCGTCTCACCATGCACGGCGGCGTTCATCACCAGGTTGGACACCGCCCGGCGCAGGGCGGTTGGCCGGACCCGGGCCGTCAGCCCTTCGGGCGCCTCCACCGAGACCTGCGCGCCGGCCCGCACCGCGCCTTCGCCCACCTCGTCCAGCAGGGGACGCAGAAGCGTATCCTCGACGCTCTCACCCCCCTCGCCGCGGGCGAAGGCGAGGTACTCGTCGATCATGTGCTCCATCTCGGCCAGGTCGCGCTTCATGTCGTCTGTGCGCGAGGAGGACGGGGCGAGCGCCAGCTCAAGCTTCAGGCGGGTGAGCGGGGTGCGCAGGTCGTGACTGACCGAGGCCAAAAGGGCCGTCCGCTGTTCGATATGCCGCTGAATCCGCGACTTCATGGCCAGGAAGGCGTGTGCAGCCTGACGGACCTCCCGGGCGCCGTGGGGCTTGAACCCCTGGTCGTCCTCGCCACGGCCGAAAGCGTCTGCGGCGTTAGCCAGACGCTCAATCGCGCGGGTTTGGTTGCGGATGAACAGGATGGCGATGGCGGTCAGCAGCAGGGTGGCGACGGTCATCCAGAGAATGAAGATGTGGCCCTGAGTGGCGAAGGCCCGGTCCCGGGGCGCCAGGATGCGCAACACGCCCTCATCCACCTGTACGCGGATATCCACATAGGCAGGGTAGCGGGTGGTATCGAACCAGAAGGGCGCGTCGAGCCGCTCTGACAGGGCGCGCTTCAGCGACCGGTCGACGGGCGCGAAGAAGGAGTAGCGGCGATTGAGGGGCAGCTCCCGCCCCTCCTGCAGGGCGATGGACAGGCTGAGCGACTCCTCGGCCCGATCAGCCAGAACAGCGAAGGCCTCTGGACTGCGGTCGTCCTCGTAGCCCGCCACGGCCCAGGCCACCTCGCCGGCCAGGCCGTCGGACAGGCGGCTGGTGACAGTGTCCCAGTGGGCGTCAAAGAAGATCCAGGTGACCGCCACCTGCATCAGGGCCACAGGCAGGACGATGATCAGCAGGGAACGGCCGAACAGGCTGGTCGGCAGCCGGCGCTTGATCAGCCGGCCCAGATAGCGCGGGGGCAGCCTGACCCGCATCAGTCGGGCGCCAGCATGTAGCCGACCCCCCGAACCGTCTGCAGGTAGCGCGGCGCCTTGGGGTCAGTCTCGATCTTGCGGCGCAGGCGCGTGACCTGCACATCCACCGCCCGGCCGGAGGGATCGACCGTGTCGCGGGCCAGCTCGAGCCGGTCCACGGGTTCGTGCGGGGTTTGCGCCAGCCTGCGCAGCAGCACCGCCTCGCCCTCGGTCAGCCGCACCGGCGCGCCGTCGTGGGACAGCTCCCCACGGGCCAGATCAAAGACGCAGGCGCCCAGGGTCATTGATCCAGCAGTGGGGGCCCGCTGGCTCGTCCGACGCAGGATCGCCTCGATGCGCAACAGCAGTTCCTGTGGCTCAAAAGGTTTGCCCAGATAGTCGTCGGCGCCCACCTGCAGGCCTTCGATCCGGTGTTCGGCCTCACTCTTGGCGGTCAGCATCAAGACCGGCGTCCGGCCCGTCCCGCCGGCCTGGCTGCGCAGCCAGCGGGTCAGCGAGACCCCATCCTCGCCCGGCATCATCACGTCGAAGACGGCCAGGTCGAAGTCCAGGCTGTCGAGTAGTCGTCGCGCCGCGGCCCCGCCGGACGCCGTGGTGACGCGAAACCCCTCCCGACTGAGGAAGGCCTTCAGCAGCTCGCGGATACGATCATCGTCGTCGACCACCAGCAGGTGGCGGACCAGCGGCCCGGAGGCTTCAGCAAGGCTCATGCGTCTGGCGGCTCCCCTTGGCGCAGGCGGACAGGATAGGCCGCTCAGGCCTCGGCGACCATGCGTTGGCATGGCCATTTCGTTTGACGCGCGCGGTTTGCGGCGCTGTAAGGGGAGCGCATTGAAAGGAGGCTTTACGCCGATGGCTCTCGTTCCCTTTGACGATCGCGACGGATGGATCTGGCTGGATGGTCAGTTCGTGGCCTGGCGCGAGGCGAAGGTGCACGTATTGACGCACGGCCTCCACTACGCCTCGGCGGTGTTCGAAGGCGAGCGGATGTATGGCGGTGAGATCTACAAGCTTACCGAACATACCGAGCGCCTGTTCAAATCGGCGGAGATCCTCGACTTCGAGATCCCCTTCACGGTGGCCGAGATCGATCAGGCCTGCAAGGACACCTGCGCCAAGAACGGTCTGACCGACGCCTATGTCCGGCCCATCGCCTGGCGCGGTTCGGAGATGATCGGGGTCTCGGCCCAGGACACCAAGATCCATGTGGCCATCGCGGTGTGGGAGTGGCCGAGCTACTTCTCACCGGAGGAAAAGGCCAAGGGCATCCGCATGTGCTGGGCCAAGTACAAGCGGCCCTCGCCGGAGACCGAGCCGGTCCATGCCAAGGCCACCGGCCTCTACATGATTTGCACCATCTCCAAGCATGCGGCGGAGAAGGCGGGCTTCACCGACGCCATGATGCTCGACTACCGCGGCTATGTGGCCGAGAGCACGGGGTCCAACGTGTTCTTCGTCAAGGACGGCGCCCTGCACACGCCCACCCCTGATTGCTTCCTGAACGGGATCACCCGTCAGTCGGTGATCGCGCTGGCCAAGGCCAAGGGCTTTGAGGTGGTGGAGCGCCACATCAAGCCGGAAGAACTGGCTGGCTTCACCGAGTGCTTCGTGGTGGGGACCGCCGCCGAGGTGACCCCGGTCTCGCAGATCGGCGAGTACAACTTCATCCCGGGCAATATCTCGCTCAGCCTGATGGATGACTACGCCAAGATGGTCCGCCGTCAGCTTCAGCCGGCCTGATCCGCGTTCAGACCTGGCTTTGAAATCCTCGCCCCCTTCGCCACTGGCGGAGGGGGTGTTTTCGTTCAGGCCAACAGCCGCGATTCCAGCTCCGCCAGCCGCTGGCGGGTGGTGGCCAGATCGCCGCCGAAGCGGGCCTCGTCTGCCCGCGCCAGTTCCGCGGCGATTGCCTCGCTCTCGCGGTAAAGATCGAGCGCGCGGGTCCGGTGACCCCGGTCCTCCCGCACGTCAGCCAAGCGCTCCAGGGCGATGGTCAGGGCGTGGCGCGCCTCGACCCCGCCGCCCTCCTGGACCTGTTGTCGCCGCAGGCTCAGGGCGGCTTCATAGGCGTCGACGGCGGCGTCGAGCCGGTGCTCTTCATAGGCCATGTCCCCCACATTCAGCAGGGAGTCGGCGATCAGATCCGGCGCCTGGGTCAGGCGGGCGTGGGCCAGGGCCAGGTCATAGGCCTCTATGGCGTCATCCATCCGGCCCTGGGCCCGGGCGAAGTCGCCGGCGTCCTGGGCGGCCAGCATGTGCTGACGATCGCTCACCGCCAGGGTCGTGGCCCTCTGCAGAGCCCGCGCGGCTGCGGCCCAGTCCTCGGCCCTGGCATGGGCGCGCAGTTCAGCCCGGGCGGCGTCAAAGGCGTCATCCTCGCCGACGGAGGGCGTCGCAAAGGGCTCGGGCTCCGGCTCGGTCTCTGGGATGGGTTCCGGCGCCGGAACCGGCGTGGCCTCCAAGGTCTCCAGCGAAGTCAGATCTTGAAAGGGACGGGGCTCTTCCGGGAGCGCCGCCTCCTTTGCGTCCAGAACTTCGTCGTCGAACTTGAAGACCGCCGTCGCCGGCAGGTCGTCACGACTCTTGCGGCGGGTGGGCCCCCGCATCAGGGCGGCGATCACCAGCGCTGCGCCGAGCAGGCCTGCGGCCAGGGCCACCCCAAGCCGGACGCTTTCGAAGGCGCCGAGATCGATGACCGGAACCTGACCCTCAAGCCCGCCGGGATAGAGAATGACATAGGCGAGACCGCCTAGCCCCGCCCCTAGCAGAAGTCCAAAAATACGTCCGATCATGCCCAGTCCCCCATCGCCTGACCTGTCGCCTCAACCTAGGTGGGCTGGCGTCAGGTCTCTCAAGGGGCTGCAACCGCTAGGGGGCGCGGCTTCGGCGCCGCCGCCCCCGATTTAGGCAGGGCGCCGCTAAATCAGCCAGTTAAGCGGGCGGGGATAGGCCTCCCCGCGGGCCAGGTAGATGACGCCCACCACGCAGCGCACGGCGAACCAGATCCACACCGCGCCCATGATGAAGATCCCCAGCATGACCGCCGGGATCCCGATCAGGACGAAGGACAGCGGAATGCCGAACAGCAATAGCAGGCCGCCGATGACGAACCAGCCGATGGACAGCCAGAAGGTGCGGATCAGGAACGTGTAGTGGCTCGCCATGACCGGGCCTGCGCCCCCGCGATTGGCGTAGGCGATGAACAGGCCGATGAAGATGGTGATCACATTGGCCAGGCCCAGCAGATAGAGGCCATAGACCACCGCAGGCATGGTCCGGTCTTCGGTCTGGGAGGCCGTCGGCGCAGGGTTGGGCATGGCGTCAGTCATGGCGGGTCCTTCAGTTCGTTGGCCATGATCTTGGGGCGCCTGGACCTGAGGAGCACCTTAATTCGGCGTTATCTGTTCTCGCCCCAGCCAGGGCAGGGTCGCGGCGGCCAGGATCAGGACGAAGAGCAGGCGAGCGGCGAGGGCAAGACCCAGGGCCCAGGCCCCAATCATGGCGGCCGCCGCCATCACCGCCAGGGCGCCGGCGCCGCACAGGGCGATGGTCCAGACGACCATCTCGGCGGCTTGGCGCCGGGGCTGGCCAAGACGAAGCTGAGGGGTGAAGACGGCGCTGTCGGCCGCCAGCGCCTCGGCCAGTCTGGTGAAGCTCTCGCTGTGATCTTCAAGCCGCCCCGCGCGGCCGAAGCTGCGGGCGGGTATCCGCACCCGGCCGCCAGCGAAATCTGCCCGCGCCAGCCCGTCTGTGACAGACAGCCGCCGAAGGTCCTGCAGGGGAAAGCGCCGCATGCGTGCGCCGCGTCGCTCGGTCAGTTCGCCATCAGCCAGGGTCCACTCGGTGGGCGGCAGAAGGGGGGATATCCGCGCGCTGTGGACCACGGCCATGGTCAGGTCCTTAGGAGGACAACCTCGACGCCGGCGCTGGCGGCGTGGGGGGCGAGCGCCTGAGGCTTGTCCACCCGCACCCGGGCGCGGCTGACCCTGGGATCGGCGAGGCAGGCGCGGGCCAGCATCTCAGCGAAGGTTTCCACCAGCCCGATGTGACCAGACGCAGCCAGGGAGCGGGCGGCCTCGGCCACCAGTTCGTAATTCACCGTCTCCGAGAGCTGCTCCGCCCCGGCGACGGCGGCGTCGAGCTCCACATCAATGACCAGGGGCTGACTGCGACCGCGCTCATGGGCGTAGATTCCCACATAGGCGTCGACGCGCAGGCTGGAGACGAAGATCTTGCTCGCCACCACTCGAAAGCCGCCGGCTTCCGGGGTGGGCTGGTCTTCTGCGACGGGGGACAGGGCCATGGATACGCCCTCCGGGCTCACAGGGGGTCAGGCCAGATGCTGGCCGGAATCGATGGCGATCATCTGGCCCGTCACTGACGGAGCGTCAATGAGGTAGCGCAGGGCCTGGGCGATCTCTCTGGGATCGACGGCCCGGGCCAGGGGGGTGCTGGCCGCTTCCTCGGCGAAGTCGTCCGCGGTCTGGTGGATGGAGGCCAGGACCGGACCAGGTCCGATGCCGTTGACCCGCACCCGCGGCGCCAGCGCCAGGGCCATCATCCGCGTCGCCTCCCACAGGGCGGCCTTGCTCAGGGAATAGGAAAAGAAAGCCGGCTGGGTCCGAAGGACGCGCTGGTCGAGAATATTGACGATCAGACCCTGCCGCTCACCCGTGATGCGCCGGGCGAAGGCCTGGGCCAGGACCAGGGGCCCACGGAGATTGGTCTCCATGTGCAGGTCCCAGGAGTGGCGGTTCATGGAGGCGAAGGCGTCCTCCTCGAAGACCGAGGCGCTGTTGACCAGCAGGTTCACCGGCCCGAGTTCAGCCTCGGCTTCCCCCACCAGGGGCGCGGTCTCCGATTCCTTGCGCAGGTCTCGGGTGAACAGGGCCGCGCGACGGCCCAGGGCGCGGATTTCTGCGGCGACAGACTCCGCATCGTCATCGATCACCCGGCAGTGCAGGGCCACGTCATAGCCGGCCTCGGCGCAGTTGAGCGCCAGGACCCGGCCAATGCGCCGCGCCGCCCCGGTGACCAGGGCCGCGCCGCGGGGCTCGGTCAAGGCCGCGTGCTCCGCGCTCGCCCCTTAGTCCGGACGCCCGAACTCATAGATGTTGATCGCGAAGATCACGACGAGGAACGCCAGGATGGTGAGGATGGCGGTCATGGAGGTCTCCCAGACAGATGAGGCTCTCCGGCTTTAGCGAGGCCCGGGCCGGGCCGCAAGGCGAGCCATGAAGGCGGATGCGTCGCAATTCCGCGAAGGCCCGGTTGCGGCCGGGCCTCAGGCGCGCCACCTTGGGGCGGGAAGCGGCGCGTGACCCGCGCCGCCCGGATTGATGTTCCCTTGGTGAACGTTGATCACTAAAAAGCCTGTTTGAACTGCGCGGGCCGCGGAGCCGGCGCCAAGAAATCTAGGGTCCAGGAGGACGGCATGCGCGAATATCTGAAATTCTATATCGACGGCCAGTGGGTCGAGCCGGTGTCGCTCAAGACCCTGGACGTCATCAATCCCGCCACCGAGGAAGTGGTCGGCAAGATCGCGCTTGGCGGTGAAGCCGATGTGGACAAGGCCGTGAAGGCCGCCCGCAAGGCCTTCGCCACCTGGTCGCAGACCAGCCGCGAGGAACGCCTGGACGTCATGCAGCGGGTCCTGGCCGAGTACCAGAAGCGCTTCGGCGACCTGGCCAACGCGGTCACCGAGGAAATGGGCGCGCCCGCCTCCCTGGCACAGCGCGCCCAGGTGCCGTCGGGCATGGGCCACCTGGCCACCGCTATCGGCATTCTGAAGGACTTCAAGTTCGAGGAAGACCGCGGCTCGACCATGATCGTCAAGGAGCCGATCGGGGTCTGCAGCTTCATCACCCCGTGGAACTGGCCACTGAACCAGATCATGTGCAAGGTGGCGCCTGCGCTCGCCACCGGCTGCACCATGGTGCTGAAGCCCTCGGAGGTCGCCCCCTTCACCGGTCAGATCTTCGCTGAGATCATGCACGAGGCCGGCGTGCCGGCCGGCGTGTTCAACCTGGTCCATGGCGATGGCCTGGGCGTGGGCGTGCCGCTCTCAACCCATCCGGAAGTGGACATGGTCTCCTTCACCGGCTCCACCCGGGCCGGCATTGAGGTGGCCAAGAACGCCGCCCCGACCGTCAAGCGCGTCCACCAGGAACTGGGCGGCAAGAGCCCGAACATCGTCCTGGACGACGAGGTCTTCGCCAAGAGCGTCGCCGGCGGCGTGCGTCAGATCATGACCAATTCCGGTCAGTCCTGTAACGCGCCCACCCGGATGCTGGTCCCCACCAAGCGGATGGACGAGGCGATCGCCGCGGCCAAGGAAGCCGCCGCCCAGGTGACGGTGGGCGATCCCACCGGCAACGCCATGCTGGGCCCCGTGGTCTCCAAGACCCAGTGGGACAAGATCCAGGGTCTGATCCAGAAGGGCATCGACGAAGGCGCCACCCTGGTCGCCGGCGGCACGGGCCGCCCCGAAGGCCTGGACAAGGGCTACTATGTCCAGCCGACGGTGTTCGCCAATGTGACCCCGGACATGACCATCTCCCGCGAGGAGATCTTCGGTCCCGTCCTGTCGATCCTCGGCTATGAGGACCTCGATCAGGCCATCGCCATCGGCAACGACACTGAGTACGGCCTGGCGGCCTATGTGAACGGCGCCGACCTGGCCAAGGCCCGGGAAGTGGCCTCCAAGCTCCGCGCCGGGCAGGTGTCGATCAACGGCGCCTCGGACATGACCGCCCCCTTCGGCGGCTTCAAGATGAGCGGCAACGGGCGCGAGTGGGGCGACTTCGCCTTCCACGAGTTCCTGGAGGTCAAGGCGGTCATGGGCTACGCGCCCAAGCAGGCGGCCGAATAGGCCTAAGGCCCGACCTATCCACGGCCCCCGGTGACCCCGGGGGCCGTTTTCGTGAGCGCGCCGGCAAGAGCGCGACCCCCCAAGAGACGACCCCAGTGAGGAAGACGCCGATGATGGATCCCCATTTCAAGGCCATGCTTGACGCCCAGGCCAAGGCCGCCGAGGGCCAGGCCGCGCCGCCCCTGGACGCCCTGCCGCCGGACATGGTCCGCGCCGGCTATCGCATGCAGCGCCAGGCCACCGATCAGAATGCGCCCAAGGATGTGGAGACCCGCGACCTGAAGGTGGCTGGCGCGGCCGGCGAAATCCCGGCGCGGCTCTATACCCCCGCCGGCGCGGCGGCGATCACGGGCGGCCTGGTCTATTTCCACGGCGGGGGCTTCGTGATCGGCGATCTGGAGAGCCATGACGGCCATTGCCGGCGACTGGCGGCCCTGGCCGGTGTGCGGGTGCTGTCGGTGGACTATCGCCTGGCGCCGGAGCATCCCTTCCCGGCCAGCCATGACGACGCGCTGGCCGCCACCCGCTGGGCCTTTGACCATGCCGCCGAGATCGGGTTCGATCCGACCCGCATCGCTGTGGGCGGGGACTCCGCCGGCGGCAATCTTGCCGCCTCGGTGGCCAGCGACCTCAAGGCCGACCCCAAGCGAAAGATCGCCTTCCAGCTGCTGCTCTATCCAGGCATCTGGCCCGATGAGGAGACGGCCTCACGCAAGGCGTTGGACGGCCCATTGCTGACCAAGCAGGCCATCGCCTGGTTCGACAAGTGCCTGGCGGCCATGGGTCACCCCCAGGCGCACAGGGCCATGCTGGGCAAGGTCGATTGCGAGGGCCTGCCGCCGGCCCTGGTGGTCACGGCAGGCTTCGACCCTCTCAAGGACGAAGGGCGCGATCATGCCGAGCGCCTGCGGGCAGCCGGGGTGAAGATGGAGCATGTGGAATATCCCAGTCTGATCCATGACTTCTACATCATGGCCGATGTCTCCCCGGCGGTGGGGGAGGCGGTCAGAGCGACGGCGGCTTCGCTGAAGGCGGCGCTGGCCTGAAATCCGACTCAGATCGTCTGGGGCTGATCCCGGACGATCTGCTCGACCTTTGCGGTCAGATCGTCCCAGGCCCGTTGCATGTCCGCGGTCCACGCCCCACCCAGGATGTCGGCGAAGGCCTCGGCCATGGCCTGGTAGAAGCGCGGAAAGATCTCGGTCGGCACGCCGATGTCGCTGTGATTGTGCAGTTCGGCGCGCAGGAAATTGGCGGCGAAGGCGTTGGGACCCAGATAGTCCAGCAGGGTCTCGATGGCTTGGCGCAGCATCTGACCCCGCGCCGCGCCACGGGTATCGCCCATGAACAGGGCCTCGGTTTCAGGATATCGCGCAAACAGTCGCTCATAGACCTGAGGCGTCGGATCTTCGCTGTGTTCAGCAACCAGATCCAGGCTGTCCAGGAGCGCTTGAGTGTTCATGCTATGAATCCTAACGCGCTGCGGCGGGGGCGCCCAGAACCTTTTGGATCGCTGCGGTAAGTCGTCCCAGCTCGGCGTCGGTGATGACGAAGGGCGGGGTCAGATAGACCACCTTGCCCATGGGTCTGATCCAGCAGCCCAGCTCGGCGAACTGCTGGCAGAGCCCGCCTGCGTCCACCGCCGTCTCGAACTCCACCACCCCGATGGCGCCCAGGGTTCGGACATCGACCACCCCGGCCGCCCCCCGGCAGGGCTCGAGTCCTCGGCGCAAGGCGAGCTCGATGCGTGCGACATCGGCCTTCCAGTCGCCGGCTTCGAACAGGTCGAGGGAGGCGCCGGCCGCGGCGCAGGCCAGCGGATTGGCCATGTAGGTCGGCCCGTGCATCAGGGCCGCCTCGGCGTCATCGGACCAGAAGGCCTCGAAGATCCGCCGGCTGGCCACGGCGGCCGACAGGGGCAGGGTGCCGCCGGTCAGGGCCTTGGAGAGCGTGATGATATCGGGCGTCACGCCCGCGCCCTGGCAGGCGAACAGGTCGCCGGTGCGGCCAAAGCCGGTGAAGATCTCGTCGAAGATCAGCAGGACCTCATGCCGGTCGGCCAGGACCCGTAGGCGACGCAGCACCTCATCGTCGTGGATCAGCATGCCGCCGGCGCCCTGGATGCGGGGCTCGACGATCAGGGCGGCGATCTCATAGCCCTTCTCGGCCAGCAGGGCGTCCAGCGCGGCCTCACTGTCGCGGTCAAGGGGCAGGGCGACCACATGCTGGCTTGGCATCACCCCGGAAAACAGGCTGTGCATGCCCTCTTCCGGATCGCAGATGGTCATGGTGGCGAGTGTGTCCCCATGATAGCCGCCCAGGAAGCTGACGAATTTGGAGCGGCCAGAGACGCCGCGATTGATCCAGAACTGGATCGCCATCTTCATGGCGATCTCCACAGAGACCGAACCGCTCTCGGCGAAGAAGACGTGGTCGAGATCGCCGGGCAGCAGGGCGGCGAGGCGCCGCGCCAGATCATAGGCCGGCGCATGGGCGAGGCCCCCGAACATGACGTGCGGCGCGCGGACCAGCTGGTCCGCCACGGCCTTGGCGATGTGTGGATGATTGTAGCCGTGGCAGGCGGTCCACCAGCTGGCGATGCCGTCCACCAGCTCCCGGCCGTCCTCCAGGATGATCCGCGCGCCGTCCGTCCGGGCGACCGGCAGGGGGGCAGGCGCGGTCTTCATCTGACAATAGGGCCGCCACACATGGGGGGCGCCGCGGTCGAGCCAGTCGGTCATGGAGGCCTCCTTCGCCAAGCAAGGGCGCTTTAACGCGGGCGCGGCCTCGTGCATACCGCGCCCCGTGACCGACAGCCTCTCCGCCTTCGCCGCCGCCAAGCTGGCCGATCTGGACGCCGCTCACCTGCGCCGTCGGCTGACCCCTACCCATCGTCTGGACGGCCTTTGGCTGGAGCGGGACGGGCGCCGCCTGCTGTCCTTCTCCTGCAACGACTATCTGAACCTGTCGCACCATCCCGCGGTGATCGAGGCGGCGTCGGTGGCCGCCCACACCTTCGGCGCAGGGGCAGGCGCCTCCCGGCTGGTGACCGGCGATCATCCGCTGTTGGGCGAGCTCGAGGCGCGGTTGGCCGCATTCAAGGGAACTGAGGCCGCCTGCGTTTTCGGCTCCGGCTACCTCGCCAATGCCGGGCTGATCCCGACGGTGGTCGGGCCCGGCGACGGGGTGTTCGTCGATGAATTGGCGCACGCCTGCATCTGGGCGGGCGCGCAGCTTTCGGGGGCCCGGATCATTCCCTTCGCCCATAACGACACGGCCGATCTGGCGGCGAAGCTTGCGGCCGAGCGGGCCGGCCTGCGCCACGCCCTGATCGCCACCGATGGGGTCTTCTCCATGGACGGCGACCTCGCGCCGCTGGACGCGATCAGCGATCTGGCGGGCCGTCATGACGCCTGGCTGTTGGTGGACGACGCCCATGGCCTGGGCGTGGTGGGGCTGGGGCGTGGGACTGCGGCCCTGTTTCCGGATGCGAAGATCGACCTGGCCATGGGCACATTCTCCAAGGCGGTCGGCGGCTATGGCGCCTATGTCTGCGCCAGCGCGCCGGTCATCGACCTGCTGCGCACCCGGGCGCGGACCTTCGTCTATTCCACCGGCCTGCCGCCCGCCAGCGCCGGCGCAGCGCTCGCGGCCCTCGACATCATCGCCAGCGACGCAGACCTCACCGCCCGCCCCCTGGCCAAGGCCCGGCGCTTCACCAGGGTGCTTGGCCTGCCGGACGCCCAGAGCCCCATCGTGCCGGTGGTGCTGGGGGACGCGGCCCGCACGCTCGGCGCCATGCAGGCCCTGGAGGCCCAGGGCTTCCTGGCCGTGGCCATCCGCCCGCCCACAGTGCCGGCCGGGACCGCCCGTCTGCGGCTGGCCTTCACGGCCGCCCACGACGACGCCGACATCGACCGCCTCGCCCAGGCCGTGGGCGCCCTGATGGAGACCGCCTGAATGCGCGCCCTGTTCATCGCCGGCGCCCACACCGATGTGGGCAAGACCTACGCCGCCTGCGCCCTGATCGCCGCAGCCCGCGCCCAGGGCATGAGTGTCGAAGCCTTTAAGCCAGCTGTAAGCGGGATCGATCCCGCCGACTGGGCGCAAAGCGATCCCGGCCGCCTGCTGGCCGCCCTGGGACGCCCCCTGACGCCCGCCAATCTTGAGGCCATGTCGCCGCTGCGGTTCACGGCCGCCCTATCGCCGCCCATGGCCGCCCGGCTGGAGGGCCGGGATCTGCGGCTGAAGACGCTGGTGGACCTGTGCCAGACTGCGCTCTCGGCGGGCGCGTCCGACCTGATGCTGATCGAGGGCGCCGGCGGGGTGATGTCGCCGCTCAGCGAGGACGGCACCAATCTTGACCTGATGGCGGCGCTTGGCCTGCCCGTCGTCCTCGTCGGCGGCTCCTATCTTGGCGCCATCAGCCACACGCTCACGGCGGCCAAGGTGGTCCAGGGGCAGGGTCTCGACCTTGCCGCGGTGGTGATCAGCCAGGACGCCAGCCCAGAGACGCCGGATTTCACCGAAACGATCGGCGATGTGGCGCGCTTCCTGCCGGGCGTTCGCGTGGTTCCTGCGCCCCGCAACGGGCAGGACTGGGCTGGAGCCCTTATCTGACCTGAACGCCGCCAAGGGAGCCGCCGAACATGCCGATCTCGCCCGCCTATCAGCCCGATCCGCAGTTCGTGACCCTGGGGGCAGACTTCTTCGATCCTGTCGCGCCGGCGGACTTTCCCCAGACGATCCTGCGCTATCGCAATGACCGGGCCGCCGCGACCGTGGGGCTGGGCGAACTCAGCGACAGCGAGTGGATCACCCATTTTGGCCGGTTTGCGCCCTTGCCGGACAATATCGATCCGCCGGTGGCCATGCGCTATCACGGCCACCAGTTCCGCAACTACAACCCCGAGATCGGTGACGGCCGTGGCTTCCTGTTCGCCCAGCTGCGGGAGGCCGGGACCGGGCGGCTGCTGGACCTCGGCACCAAGGGGTCTGGCCAGACCCCCTGGTCACGGTTCGGCGACGGCCGGCTGACGCTGAAGGGCGGGGTTCGGGAGGTGCTGGCCACCGCCATGCTGGAGGCCCTGGGCGTACCGACCTCGCGGTCCTTCTCACTGGTTGAGACGGGCGAGGCCCTGGAGCGCAATGACGAGCCGAGCCCCACCCGCGGGGCGGCGCTGACAAGGCTCTCGCACAGCCACGTCCGGTTCGGGACCTTCCAGCGCCACGCCTTCGAGGAGAGCCCTGAGCGTATCGGCGCCCTCATCGACCATGTGATCGCCCACTACTATCCAGAGATCGAGGGGGCGGAGGATCGCCCAGCCGCCCTGCTGGCGGCGGTGAGCGCGAAGATGGCGCGGCTGGCGGCGTCCTGGATGGCGGCGGGCTTCGTCCACGGGGTGCTGAACACCGACAATATGAACATCACCGGCGAGAGCTTCGACTACGGCCCCTACCGCTTCCTGCCGCGCAACGACCCAAACTTCGTCGCCGCCTATTTCGATCACAGCGGGCTCTACAGCTTTGGCCGTCAGGCCGAGGCGGTGTTCTGGAACCTGCGGCAGCTGGGGGGCTGCTTGTCCCTGGTCAGCCCGCCGGAGCCGCTGGTCGAGGCCCTGAATGGGTTTGCCGGCCTCTACCGGAGCGAGCTGGCCGGCGCCATGGTCCGCCGGCTGGGGGTGCGCAGCCAGGGGACGGAGGCCGATTCCAGCCTCGCCCAGGCGGCGTTCCAGGCCCTGGCGGCGGGCGGCGAGCCCCTGCGCTGGGAGCCCTTCTTCTTCGACTGGTTCGGCGGTGATGAGGCCCGCGCCCTGGTGGGCGTCCGGGGGGAAATCTACCGTCGAGAGGCCTTTGAGGATTTCCGGGCGCAACTGGCCACCTTCGAGTCGGTTAGGCCTGATGCGCTCTCACATCCCTATTTCGCCGCCCCTGAGCCCCAGGAGCTGATCTATGAGGAAATCGAGGCCATCTGGGCGCGGATCGATCAGGCCGACGACTGGAGCGCCTTCGAGGCCAAGCTCGCGTCGATCGAGACCGCCCGCCAGGCCTATGGTCTGAGCGAGGACTAAAGCGGCTTCGGCGCGCTGGCCGCCGGAACCCGGGGCGGTCTGGCGCTCCATTGGGCCAGCGCCACCCCGGCCAGGGTGACGGCGCCGCCCAGGGCCTGGAGGGGCCCGAGCGCCTCAGCGAACAGCAGCCAGCCAGCGGCGGCGGCCACCACGGGCTGGATCAGGACCACGACCGAGGCGGTGGCTGGCGGCAGGCGGCCCAGGGCCCAGGCGATGGCGCCTTGCCCGGCCACGTGCAGGACGCCCAGTCCGGCGCAGGCCGCCCAGCCGCCGAGGCTGGCGGGAATCACGCTTTCCCCCAGCAGAAAGGCCGCGCCCAGCAGGAGGGGCGCGCCGGTCAGGCTCGACCAGAACATGATGCGAAGGGCCGCCTCGGTCCGGCGCGCCGCGCTCACCGCCAGGAAGTAGAAGGCGTACCAGAGCGCCGTCAGGGCGGCGGCCGCATTGCCGAGGCCTGGCGCAGGTCCCACCGCCCCACCGCGGGCCGCGGCCATGGTGAAGGCGCCGGCCAGGGCCAGGGTCACGGCCAGCAGGAAGAGCTTGCGGGGGCTCTGGCGCAGGAAGATCCAGGCGAACGCCGTCACCACCACCGGCGTCAGATTGGTCAGCACCGTGGCGTTGGCCACCGAGGTGAGCGCGATGCCATAGTGCCAGAAGCCCAGGTCGAGGGCGAACATGACCCCGGCCACCATGGCCAGGCGCGAGGGCGCCCGTCCGAGGCCTGCGCCCGCCCGCCGGGTCATCAGGGCCAGCAGCGGCAGGGCGAAGGCCAGACGCCAGAAGCCGGCGGCGGCTGAGCCGGTGTCGGACAGGCGCACCAGGATCGGCACGAAGCCGATCACGACGGCGCCGAAGATCAGCACCGCCAGGGCGCGGCCATCGCGGGTCTGCGGGGCTTGCGGGGTGGTCACAGGCCCATCTCCTGGCGCAACTGCTCGGGCGTGAGGCCTGCGGCGCGCAGGGCCTGCAGGGTCTCGGCCCGGTCACGCTTGGCGTAACGCTTCCCGTCTGGTCCGGCCAGCAGCCGGTGATGGCGATAGACGGGGGTTGGCAGGCCCAGAAGGGCCTGTAGCAGGCGCTGGACATGGGCGGCCTCAAAGAGATCGCAGCCGCGGATCACGTGGGTCACCCCCTGCAGGGCGTCATCCAGAACCACGGCCAGATGATAGGCCACGCCCACATCCTTGCGCGCCAGGACCACGTCGCCGCCGAGCTCTGGCCGCGCCCGGATCAGGCCGCTTTCGCCGTTCGGCCCCTGGCCCTCTTCCAGGAAGGAGAGGTCCTCGAACCCGCCGAGGCGGGCCTGGGCGGCGTCGAGGGAGAGCCGCCAGGCGAAGGCTTCGCCCCCGGCCAGGCGTTCAGCCTCTTCGCCCGCGGGCAGGGGGGCGCTGCGGAAGGTGTCCATGGCGCCGTGCGGCGCGCTGGCCATAGCCTGGGCCACCTCCTTGCGCGTGCGGAAGCAGCGATAGACGAGGCCCTCGGCCGCAAGGCGCACGAGCGCAGCCTCGTAATCCTCGAGGTGTTCGGACTGGCGGCGTACAGGGGTGGGCCAGGTGATCCCCAGCCAGGCCAGGTCCTCAAAGATGGCCGCCTCGAACTCCGGTCGCGCGCGGGTGGCGTCAATGTCCTCGATCCGCAGCAGGAAGGTTCCGCCGGCCGCCTGCGCCGCCTCATAGGCCAGCAGGGCCGAATAGGCGTGCCCCCGGTGCAGCAGGCCGGTGGGGGAGGGGGCGAAACGGGTGACGAAGGGGACACTCACCCCAAGGGCTCTAGCCCTAGAGGCCCTTGGCGAACACCCCCACATGGCCGAGCACCCCGCGCAGGAAGGCCTCTTCGCCGCCGAGGGCGTCCTTCAGGGGCTCGAACTGCTTGAAGCTGGTCATTTCGGCCAGACCATGGGCTGCGCACCAGCAGGCGATGGTGGCCAGCTCCAGGCTGATCTCGTCAGTGGGGTCGGCGCCGGCGGAGATCAACACCTCCCGAACCCGGCGATAGGCGCTCTCTTCGTTCTCATGCACATGGGCGGGCATGTCGGCCTTGTCCCGCGAGCAGTCGTACATCACCCGATAGAGGTCGGGGTGCTGACTGGCGAAGCGAACATAGGCCACGCCAAGTTCCCGCACCCGGTCGGGGGGAGAGATCTGCGCGTCGCGGGCCGCCTGAAAGGCCAGATCCAGCTTTTCCCAGCCCTCATGGGCCACGGCGTCCAGCAGCTCGCTCTTGTCCTTGAAGTGGTGATAGGGGGCGGCCGGACTGACGCCCGCCTCCCGCGCCACCGCGCGCAGGGATAGGGACTGGGCCCCCTCTTTCTCCAACAGGCGGCAGGCCGCCTCCACCAGGGCGCGGCGCAGATCGCCGTGGTGATAGGGGCGCGATTCGGGAGTTTCAGATTCTCTCATTACCTCGAGTGTAATTCTCTATCTGATCGCCGTAAAGATCATCTTGACGTCGCTTAGATGGGCGCTATCTTAGCGTTGTTCAAATAAGAAACCCGCCCCCCTCCCCGGGGGCTCCAACTCACAAGGTGTGTGTCATGTCTCTCGCTTCCCTGTCGGCCGCCGAACGGGTTTTCGACCGTCTCACCCCGGCCCTGTTTGTGGTGCTCAGCCTCGCCCTGGTGGGCGCGCTCCTGGGCGCCTTCGCCTGAGGGCGAACCTTTTTCTCCCAGTCTGTCGCCTTGAGGGGGTCCATCGGACCCCCTCTTTTTTTGTGCGCTCACCCTGCCGCACGACGCCATGGAGCCGTCACAGAATCGCGCCTATGGTGATGCCGACCTCAGGACTCCTGGGGACGACACGAGAGGGAGGATCTGCGTCTTCAGTCTCAGTGCATTTGACATCGGGCGTTCGGCGCCCCGGCTTTGGGCGTTTTGGCGATGCAGGTGATCCAGCATCCGCCGTCGGGCTGGCCCGCCCTCGTGCTCAACGCCGACTATCGGCCGCTCAGCTACTATCCCCTGTCGGTGTGGCCCTGGCAGGAGGTGATCAAGGCCGTCTTCCTGGATCGGGTTGATGTGGTCTCGACCTACGACCACATGATCCGCTCCCCCTCCTTTTCCATGCGTCTGCCCAGTGTCGTCGCGCTGAAGAGCTATGTGACGCAGGACCGCCCGCCGGCCTTCACCCGCTTCAACCTGTTTCTCCGCGACGGCTTCGCCTGCCAGTACTGCCGCTCGGGCGAAGACCTGACCTTCGACCATGTGGTGCCGCGCTCGAGGGGCGGCCGCACCAGCTGGGAAAACATCGTCACCGCCTGCGCGCCGTGCAATCTTGCCAAGGGTGGGCGCACCCCGCATGAGGCCGGCATGCGCCCGCTGATGGCGCCCCGCCGCCCGCAAGCCCACGAACTGCAGGAGCGAGGCCGCCGGTTCCCGCCCAACTACCTCCACCAGAGCTGGCTCGACTACCTTTATTGGGATATCGAACTGGAAGCCTGAAGGCGGGAACGCCTGGTTGCACTTTGGCGGGCGCATCGGCGTAAGGCGCAGCTTCTGCTTGTGTCTCGAGCGATGCTCCTCTTATTTCCCCAGGCCCAGTGTTTGGGCTCATGGGGGACTCAATGCTTCGTACTGTTCTGATCGCCAGCTCCATGCTGGCGCTGACCGCTTGCGCGACCGTTACGCGCGGGACCAACACCACCTGGACTGTCGAGACCGAGCCTTCGGGGGCGAGCGTCAAGACCAGCAACCAGTTCGCCTGCGACGCCACGCCCTGCACCTTCAAGATGCCGCGGAAGTCGGAGTTCGGCGTGACCATCAGCAAGGATGGCTACAAGACCTGGACCGGCCAGGTGACCACCCGGGTTTCCGGCGCCGGCGGCGCCGGCATGGCGGGTAACGTCCTGGTGGGCGGTGTGATCGGGGCCGGCGTCGATGTGGCGACAGGCGCCATGCTTGATCTGGAGCCCAACCCGCTGGTGGTCAAGCTGGAGCCACAGGACTAGACCGACGACAATTCAAGACCCGAGTAACTGGGGCGAGAACGGGTGCGCCGTTCTCGCTTCAGCTCCGCGCCCCTGGGCGCCGCGATTTGGCCGCTGGTTCCCATGGCGTGAACTTCCGCCTAGCTTGAGCGCTGGCCTTGCTGGCGTTCTGGCCGTTCTGGTCTGCGCCAACGCCATGCGGGCGTCCGCGGAGGTTGCGCCATTCTACGAACCCAGATGAATCCGCGCGTCTTTTGGGGCGCCAGCCTCATCGTCGGCGCCTTGCTGGTGGTTGCGGTGATCGCGCCCGATCGGTCCGACTGGTTCTTTCAGTCGGCTCAGGACTGGGTGATCAACACCTTTGGCTGGTTCTATGTCGCCGCCGTCGCCGGCTTTCTGGGGCTTGTGCTGTTCCTGGCCCTGGGGCCGACGGGAAGCCTGAAGCTCGGGCCTGACGATTGTGAGCCGGACTTCCCCTACGTCTCATGGCTGGCCATGCTGTTCGCCGCCGGCATGGGCATCGGCCTGATGTACTTCGGCGTCGCCGAGCCGATCCAGCACTATGTCAGCCCGCCGGAGGCTGAACCTGGGACCTTCGCCGCCGCCCGCGAAGCGATGGTGATCACCTTCACCCACTACGGGGTGCACGCCTGGGCCATCTATGCGCTGGTCGGCTTGAGCCTTGGTTTCTTCGCCCATCGCAAGGGGTTGCCGCTCACCCTGCGTTCGGGCCTCTCGCCCCTACTGGGCAAGCGCACAGGCGGTCCTATCGGCGATGCGGTGGACATCTTCGCCGTGTGCGGGACGGTGTTTGGCATCGCCACCTCCCTCGGATTCGGGGTCTCGCAGATCAACAGCGGCCTCAACTATCTGATCGGCCTCCCCAACACCGCGCTGATGCAGTGCGCTCTGATCGCTCTGGTGATGGCCGCGGCGACGGTTTCGGTGCTGACGGGGCTGGACAAGGGGGTGCGGCGTCTGTCGGAGCTGAACCTGATCCTGGCCGTGCTGCTGATGCTGTTCGTCCTGGTGGTGGGGCCGACGGGATTTCTGCTGAAGGCCCTGGTGCAGAATTTCGGCCTCTATCTCGACCACTTCTTCATCCGCACCTTCACCCTCTATGCCTACGAGCCGCGGGGCTGGATGGCCGACTGGACCCTGTTCTACTGGGCCTGGTGGATCGCTTGGTCGCCATTCGTGGGGATGTTCATCGCCCGGATCTCGCGGGGACGGACGGTGCGTCAGTTCATCCTCAATGTGCTTCTGGTCCCGGCCGGGTTCACCTTCCTGTGGATGACCGTCTTCGGGAACACGGCCATCGCCCTGGATATGGGGTCGGCGGCGGGCGCGATCTCGGCGGCGGTGAGCGCGGATCTGTCGACGGCGTTGTTCCGCTTCTTCGCCGAACTGCCGGGGACGGCCATCACCTCCACTGTCGCTGTCGTGCTGGTGGCGGTCTTCTTCATCACCTCGGCTGATTCCGGATCGCTGGTGATCGACACCCTGGCCTCGGGCGGGGCCGACGATACGCCGCGCTGGCAGCGGGTCTATTGGTGCCTGCTGCTGGGTCTGGTGGCGGGCCTGCTGCTGCTGGCGGGCGGGCTTGGCGCCCTGCAGGCGGCCACGCTGGTGGCGGCCCTGCCGTTCACGGCTATCATGATCGCCCTGGCCTTCGGACTGACCCGACAGATGAACGCCGATGTCGCCGGGCAAGTGGTGGAGACCGAGGGGCCGCCGCTGGCCGAACAGTTGAAGCGTCTGTTGGCCCCCGCAAGCCGCCGGGACATCCAGCGGCATCTGGACCGTGTGGCTGGGCCCGCCCTGGAGAGCGTCGGCGAAGGCCTGGCGGCCGAGGGGCTTGCCACCGAGGTCACCCGCGAGGGCGACGGCCTCCTCCTCACCGCCACGGCGGAGGGCGGCAGGCCGTTCCACTACCGTCTGGCCGCCCGCGATCGCCCGCGACCGGCCATGACCGCCCTCGACGCTTCAGAGCGGCGGCGAGCCATGGAATGGCGGCTTTCGGCGAGCTCCGATGACGTGCGGCGCGCGCGGGACGTCACGGGCTTCACCCACGATCAGATCGTCGCCGATGTGCTCGAGCATCTGCATCGTTGGCGCCTGGGATAGCGTCAGATCACTCGGGGGGCAGCAGTCGGCGGACCGCCTCGACCAGGGCCTGACGATCAAACGGCTTGGTCAGGGCCTCTTGGGCCCCCAGCGCCCTGGCGGTTTCCAGGATGGTTTCGGGGCTGATGGTGCGCCAGCCCCCGGACATGGCGATAATCGGCAGGTTCGGCCACCGGGCGCGGATTTCGCCGATGGTCTCCATTCCGTCCCGATCTGGCATGAAAATGTCGATGATGACGCCAGATACGGGCAGATCATTCAGGAACTCAATGGCCTTAGCGGCCGTCTGAGATAGAACTGTATCAAAACCTTCAAGTTCAAGAAGGCCGGAAATCGCCTGTAACAAGGTTACATCATCGTCGACCAAAAGTAACAGCGGTCGAATAATCATAAAATGCAGCTCCACGGATCGGGCCGCTTCTAACGCTGTTCGGATCAGCGCGCATGGTCGCTCGCCTGATGGGCGAGGGCTGCACTCTCTGCACGCGGTGGCTTCAGCCCGGTGCGGTGTGTCTGTGGGCGAACTGCCAGAACGCCGCGGCCGCGACGGCGATCAGGCCGGCGGCGAAGGTCACCGATAGCGCCCCGCCCTGGGTCAGCAGGGCGCCGCCAAGCGCCCCGCCAAAGGCCTGGCCCAGGGACGCCGAGGAGCCGTTGAAGGCCAGGGCCAGGGGCGCAGAGGCTGGCGCCTTGGCGATCAGCCGGGTCTGAATCACCGGCATGACCGAGAACAGAGACGTGGAGCCTGTCAGCACCGCCAGTCCGACAATCCCAAAGGCCAATGCGCCGGGCGTCCCGGTGCGGGCCAGCTCAAGGCCATGCAGGGCCGCGGCAGCGGCGAGCCCCAGAAAGCCCAGGGTGACACTGAGGCCGCCCGCCCCCCGGTCGGCCGCCCTTCCGCCAAGCGCCAGACCCAGGAAGCTGCCGACCCCCACCAGCATCTGGAAGGCCGCGACGCCCGCCCCGGTCACCTCCACCTGCAGGCGAAGGATCGGCGCGATATAGGTGGTGATGGTCATATTGGCCCCGAAGGCCAGGAAGGTGGAGAGGAAGAGCGGCAGGACGCCGGCCCCTCTCAGGCCCTGGCCAACGCCCGGCCCAGGCGGGCTGACCCGCGGGATGAAGATGAGGATGGCCGCCAGGGCGAAGGCGCTCAAGCCCGCCGACAGCAGGAAGGTCGCCCGCCAGCCAAAGGCTGCGCCGACCACGCTGCCCAGGGGAATGCCCATCAGGAAGGCGACGGTCATGCCGCCCATGACGATGGCCAGGGCCGAGCCCCGCCGCTCCGGCGGCACCAGGGCGCTGGCGGCTGCGGAGGCGGCGGGTCCAGCCATGGCGCCGATGGCCCCAAGGACGGCCCGCAGGACCATCAGGGTCCCGTAGCCGGGGGTCATCAGACAGGCGAGGTTGAGCAGGACGGCGACGCCCAGGGCTATGGTGAGCACCCGCTTGCGCTCGAACCGTCCTACCAGGAAGGCGAGGGGCGGCCCGGCCAGGGCGGAGGTGAGAACATAGACGGTCTGCAGCTGGCCGGCCGCGCCGACGGAGACCCCAAGCTCGGCGGCCATGGGCTCCAGAAGCCCCGCGAAGATGAAGGCGCCGGACCCAAAGGCGAAGGTCGACAGGGCCAGGACAAAGATGCGGATGTTCACGCGCGACGCTCCGCCTGCGGTCGCACGCCCCCGGCGCGCCCGATCATCCCCATGGCCGAACTCCCCCTCCCGGCCGTCTTACGCTGCCGGATGATCGATCAGTACGCCCGGCGCCGCCGGGGTCAATCACAGGATTTCTGAGGGACCGATCAGGTCGGGACCTGACTCAGACCTTTTCGCTGATCTTGATCGCGGTGCGGCAGCCGGCCTGGATCACCGCCGACAGCAGCCCATACCCAGGCACCTCACGGGCGCCCTCTTCGACGGCGAGGTCCCGGTGGGCCAGTTCCTCGTCACGGAACTTCGCCAATTCGGCGGCCAGTTCAGGATCACGGTCGGCCAGCTCGGCCACCTGGCCGGCATAGTGTTTCTCAATCACTGACTCCACGGCCTCGGTGCAGGCATGGGCGGCCTTTTCGCCCATCAAGGCCGTGCCGGCGCCCAGGGCGAACCCCGCCAGGCGCCACAGGGGCGTCATCACGGTCGGCCGGACCCCGTGCTGGTTCAGAAGCGCGTCAAAACGGGCCAGATGGACGGCCTCATGTCCCTCCATCTCCTCCAGCTGGGAGGCCAGGCGTTCCTTGCCCTTGGCCGCGCCCAGCACCGCACGCTGCCCCTGATAGATATGGACGGCCCCCAGCTCGCCTGCGTGGTCGACCCGCAGGATTTCAGCAAGCCTGGCCTGCACAGTTCCGGCGCCAGGTCTGGCGGGGAGGGGTTTGTCGCTCATCGCTTGCTTCTCTCATAGGCCGCGGCCGCCAGGCTTAGGGCCGCGAGGATCAGGGAGATGACCGCGTTCCAACCGGCCATCGAGAGGCCCGCAAACACCCAGGGCGCGGTGTCACAGGCCGGCGCGGCGATGGTCTGGCCCGCCAGCAGGCCGCTCATGGCGTCCAGACTGACCGCGCCGCCGGAGGAGGCGCAGGCGCTGGGCCCCGGCCACCACTTCCATTCCGCGCCGGCGTGGTAGGCCGCCACCGCCGTTCCCACCAGGAAGATCAGGCCCAGCACCAGGTTGAAGGCCGGGCGGAAACGCGCCCCGCCCTGCAGCCGCGTCAGGATCATCCCGGCCAGGGCGACACTGGCGGCCACCCAATAGACCTCGCGCTGCCGCAGACAGAGCGTACAGGGCGCCAATTCTCCGAAGGTCTGGAAACCATGGGCGATGGCCAGCATGCCCGCCGAGGCGAGCAGGGCCGTCAGTCGCCAGCGGTGAAAGATCGGATCGAGGCCTGGGATCATGGTCTGTGATTGAACCGCACTTTGGCCAGCGGCGCTACAGGACGTTGGGGGCCAGCGGCCGCGCATCAAGGTCGCCCCCGCATTTTGCCGTCGGGCGCTTGTGTGAGCCCCGAACTTTGGTGAATAGTTGCATCTGATACTATCTCGCCGACGGGAGACCATCATGACCGCCCTTGCGACCGCCGCCGCCACCGATCTGTTCGAGAACCCCCTGGGCACCGACGGGTTCGAGTTCGTGGAGTTCACCTCGCCTGAGCCCGAGCGCCTGGGCGGCCTGTTTGAGCTGATGGGCTTCACCCCGGTCTCGCGTCACCGATCCAAACACGTGGTCCGCTATCGCCAGGGGGACATCAACTTCCTGCTCAATATGGAGCCCTCGGGCCAGCCGGCCGACTTCCGCGCCGCCCACGGTCCCTCGGCCAACGCCATGGCCTTCCGGGTGCGGGATGCGGCCAAGGCGCTCGCCCTGGCGGTGGAGCGCGGCGCCACTGCGGTGCAAAGCCCGGTCGGGCCCATGGAGCTCAACATCCCGGCTATCGAGGGGATCGGCGGCTCGAACCTCTATCTGGTGGATCGCTACGGGGCTCAGGAGATCTACGACGTCGACTTCGTCCCCATCCCCGGCGCCGCCGAGATGGAGGCGCAGCGCGCGGTCGGCCTGACCTATCTCGATCACCTGACCCACAATGTGTTTCGCGGAAACATGGCCAAGTGGGCGGACTTCTATGAGCGAATCTTCAACTTCCGCGAGATCCGCTATTTCGACATCGAAGGCGCCCAGACCGGCCTCCTGTCCAAGGCCATGACCAGCCCCTGCGGCAAGATCCGTATCCCGCTGAACGAGAGCCGCGACGACCACTCCCAGATCGAGGAGTTCCTCAAGGACTATAAGGGCGAGGGCATCCAGCACCTGGCGCTCGGGACCGACGACATCTACGCCGCCGTGGAGACCATGCGGGAGCGCGGGGTCCGCTTCCAGGACACGCCGGAAACCTATTACGACCAGATCGAGGCCCGGGTGCCTGGCCACGGCGAGGACCTGCAGCGCCTGCGGGCCGACCGCATCCTGGTGGACGGCGCCCCGACGCAGGGCCAAGGTCTGTTGCTGCAGATCTTCACGGAGAACATGGTCGGGCCGATCTTCTTCGAGATGATCCAGCGCAAGGGCAACGAGGGGTTCGGCGAGGGCAACTTCAAGGCGCTGTTTGAGTCCATCGAACTCGACCAGATCCGCCGGGGCGTGCTGCCGAAGAAGGACTAGACATGCGGACGTTCGCTCTGGCGGTGGTGTTGGCGAGTTTGGTGACGGGAAGTGCGATGGCGCAGCCGAAGTGGGCGATTGTGGTGCATGGGGGAGCTGGCGTCATCGAGCGCGCCGATCTGAGCCCTGAACAGGAGGAGGCCTATCGCGCCGCCATGACCAAGGTGACTAAGGTCGGCGGTGAGGTTCTGGAAAAGGGCGGCTCGGCGCTGGACGCAGTTGAGGCCGCCATCCACCTCCTGGAGGATGATCCTCTGTTCAATTCCGGTCGCGGGGCGGTGTTCACCGCCGAAGGCCGCAATGAGCTGGACGCCTCGATCATGGATGGGGCGACCCTGAAGGCCGGGGCTGTGGCCGGCGTCACCCGCACCCGCCATCCGATCTCGCTCGCCCGGGCGGTGATGGAACAGTCGCCCCACGTCATGCTGATGGGGTCGGGCGCCGACACCTTCTCGAAGGAGGCGGGCCTGGAGCAGGCTGAGCCGAGCTACTTTTTCACTGAACGCCGCTGGCGCTCCCTGGAAAAGTTCCTCGCCGCACAGAATCTGCCGGTTCCGCCCCGTCCCACGGGCGCGGTGGTGGCTGACGAGGCCGCAGCCCTGGCCCATGACGAGGGCAAGTACGGCACGGTCGGTGTCGTGGCCCTGGACCAGGCTGGCCACGTGGCGGCCGGCACCTCGACTGGCGGCACCACCGGCAAGCGCTGGGGCCGGGTGGGCGACAGCCCGATCATCGGGGCGGGCAACTACGCCTCGGACGCCTCCTGCGCAGTGTCGGCCACCGGGACCGGCGAGTATTTCATCCGTCTGACGGTGGCCCGGGAGATCTGCGCCCTGGTGGAGCACAAGGGCCTTTCTCTGCAGGCCGCGGCCGATGAGGTGGTGCAGGAAAAGCTCACCGCGCTGGGCGGCGACGGCGGCGTCATCGCCGTGGCGCCCGACGGGCAGATGGCCTGGAGTTTCAACACATCGGGCATGTACCGCGCCCGCCTGGCGGCCGGCGAACCCCTGACCGTGGGGATTTACAAGGACGAACCCTGATGGCGACCCGCAACTGGATCCCCGTGCGCGGGGCGCAGGGGACGCATTCGCGCCAGGCCCATGCCGACATGCCAGTCGGCACCTATGAGCGTGAGATCTCCAAAGAGGGCTTCTTCGGTCCTGCGGCCTTCCTACACCATCCAAGACCCCCCACGGGTTGGACGAGTTTCGAGGGCCCCCTGCGGCCGCGGGCCTTCGACCTGGCGCGGCTGAACGAACCGCAAGCCTCGCCGTGGGATGCGCCTTTGGTGCTGCACAATGGCGCCACCGAAATCCGCTTCTGGAAGCTGGATCAGGCCATGCCGGGCCTGGCGCGCAACGCCGACGGGGACCAGCTATTGTTCGTCCACCAAGGGGCGGGCGACCTCTTCTGCGACTATGGCCGCATCGCCTTTGTCGCCGGGGACTATCTCTATCTGCCCCGAGGGACCATGTGGCGTCTGGCGCCAGCTGAGCCCTGCGCCGTCCTGATGATCCAGGCGACCAACAGCCACTTCACCCTGCCAGACAAGGGCCTGCTCGGTCCTCACGCCATCTTCGATCCGGCGATGCTGGATACGCCGGTGATGGACGAGGCCTTCCGCGCCCATCAGGCGCAGGATGATGAAACCACGGTCGCTATCAAGAAGCGGGGCCAGGTCTCCACCGTGACCTATCCCTACAACCCCCTGGACGCGGTGGGCTGGCATGGGGAGCTGGCGCCCGTGCGCCTGAATGTGAGCCATATCCGTCCGGTGGTGAGTCACCGCTACCACCTGCCGCCCAGCGCCCACACCACCTTCCTGGCCGACCGGTTCGTGGTCTGCACCTTTGCGCCGCGCCCCTTCGAGACCGATCCCGGCGCGCTGAAGGTGCCGTTCTTTCACAACAATGACGACTATGATGAGGTGCTCTTCTACCACGCTGGCGACTTCTTCAGCCGCGACGGCATCGATGCGGGCATGATGACCTTCCATCCGTCGGGCTTCACCCACGGGCCCCATCCCAAGGCGCTGAAGAACATGCTGTCCCAGCCCAAACCCGCCACGGACGAATATGCGGTGATGATCGACACCCGCGATCCGCTTGAAGTGGGCGAGGCCGCGGGCGCGGTGGAGAACACCGCCTATGTCGACAGCTGGAAGGCCCGATGAACGCCGCCGTTCACGACGACCTCGAGGCCGCGGCCCGGGAGGAACTGGTCCAGGCCTGCGACCTCGGCTGGCGGGCGCTGGCGCCCTGCACCCCGTGGGGGGACACTTTCGAAGGCTTCAGCCCTCAGGGGCGCCCCGTGTGCTTTGAGCGAAACTACATGTGGGAGGACGCCGCCGGCGGCGACATCCGCGTGGAGGTCCATGTCTATGAACCCCGCGCCTTCGAGGCCGGCGTGCGTCTGGTTGAGACCCTGCCCAAAGATCAATCCTGAAATCCTCTAGCGGAGACCTCAAAGATGAAGCTCGCCTCCCTGAAGTCCGGCCGTGACGGTCGGCTGGTGGTGGTCTCCAACGACCTGGCCTGGTTCACCGACGCGGGAACAGTGGCGCCGACCCTGCAGGCGGCTCTGGACGACTGGGAACGATGTGAACCCATGCTGCGGGCCCTGGCCGACAGCCTGGAGCACGGCGGGGTGCCCAAGGAGCGCTTCCACGAGCATGAGGCGGCCAGCCCCCTGCCGCGGGCCTATCAGTGGGCCGACGGTTCGGCCTATGTGAACCATGTGGAGCTGGTGCGCCGTGCCCGCGGGGCGGAGATGCCGCAGAGCTTCTGGACCGACCCGCTGATGTACCAGGGGGGCTCCGACGGCTTCCTGGCGCCCCGCGATTCCATCCCGCTGGCTGATGAGGCCTGGGGCTGCGACCTGGAGGCCGAGGTGGCGGTCATCACAGGCGATGTCCCGCAAGGGGTGAGCCCGACCGAGGCGCTGGACCATGTGCGGCTGGTGCTGCTGGTCAACGACGTCTCCCTGCGCAACCTGATCCCTGACGAACTGGCCAAGAGCTTTGGCTTCTTCCAGTCCAAGCCGGCTTCAGCCTTCTCCCCTGTGGCGGTGACGCCGGACGCGCTGGGCGAAGCGTGGCGAGGGGGCCGGCTGCATGGCGCTGTGGAGGTGGAGTTAAACGGGAAGGTCCTGGGCTGCGCCGACGCCGGCGTCGATATGACCTTCGACTTCGGGACCCTGATCGCCCATGCGGCTAAGACCCGGTCGCTCGCCGCCGGCACGATCATCGGCTCGGGCACGGTGTCGAATCGCGGCCCCGATGGCGGTCCAGGGAAATCTGTGGCGGACGGTGGGGTCGGCTATTCCTGCCTCGCCGAAGTGCGAACCATTGAGACCCTGGCCCATGGGGCGCCCAGAACGCCATTCCTGAAGGCTGGTGATACGGTGCGGATTGAAATGCGCGACCCGCGGCGGCACTCGATATTCGGCGCCATCGAGCAGGAGGTCCAGGCCCCATGACCGCTCCGTCCCGGCCTGAGCCGGCCAACACAGCCGGCCTCCAGCTGGACGCCTATCTGCCCTACCGCCTGTCGGTGGCGTCCAACGCCGTCAGCCGGCTGATCGCCCGGGCCTATGAGGACCGCTTCGGCCTCAGCATCCCCCAGTGGCGGCTGATCTGCGTCCTGGCCGAGGACGGGCCGATGAACCAGAGCGCCCTGGTCAGCCGAACCGGCATGGACAAGGTGACCGTCAGCCGAGCGGCCCAGGGTCTAGGCAAGCGTCATCTTGTGGAGCGCTCGCAGAATGACCTGGACGGCCGCTCGCATGTGGTGGCGCTGAGCCTGGAAGGCGTACGGCTGCACGCCGAGATCGCGCCCCTGGCGCTGGCCTATGAGGCCGCCCTGATCTCAGGCCTGGATCCCAGCGAGGTGGCGCTGCTCAAGCGGCTGTTGATGCGCCTGCAGGCCGCGGCCGGCGTCCTGGCCGGCGAACGCGCCGAGGCCGGTTAGCCCCAGCCCAGCGCTACGGCCCCGTGATAGACGCCCATGGCCGCCAGATAGGCCAGGGTGATCATGTAGGCGAACATCACACTCGGCCACAGCCAGCTGTTGGTCTCGCGCTTCACCACCGCCAGGGTCGGGGCGCATTGGGGCGCAAACACGTACCAGGTCAGGAAGGCCAGCCCCATGGCCAGGGACCAGTCGGCCGACAGGGCGCCGGCCAGGGTGCCCACCTGCTCCTCGGCGTTGGCCACGGCATAGACAGTCCCCAGCGCGCCGACGGCGACCTCCCGGGCGGCCATGCCTGGGATCAGGGCCACGGTCATCTGCCAGTTGAAGCCGATGGGCGCGAACAGGGGGTGGATCAGGTGGCCGAGCTGGCCTGCGAAGCTGTAGTCGATGGCCGGCCCCGTGGCGCCCACGGGCGGATAGGGGAAGGTCGACAGGACCCAGATCAGCACCATGAGCGGCAGGATGATGCGGCCGGCCCGGTTCATGAAGATCGCCGCCCGCTGCCAGAGATTGCGCAGGACGCTCTTGGCGTCGGGCATCTTGTAGGTCGGCAGCTCCATCAGAAAGGGCTCCACCTGGCCCCGCCAGAAGAGCCGCCGGGCGATGAAGGAGATGGCCAGCGCGCTGGTGATGCCCGCCACATAGAGGCCGAACATGACCAGGCCTTGCAGGCTGGCGAAACCCCAGACGGTCTCGTTCGGAATAAAGGCTGCGATGATCAGGGTGTAGACTGGAATCCGCGCCGAACAGGTCATCAGCGGGGCGACCATGATGGTGGTCAGCCGGTCGCGCTTGGAATCGATCACCCGTGTGGCCATGACGCCGGGAATGGCGCAGGCGAAGGACGACAGCAGCGGGATAAAGGCCCGGCCGTGCAGGCCCGCCCCGCCCATGATCTTGTCCATCAGGAAGGCGGCCCTGGCCATGTAGCCAAAGTCTTCCAGCAGGATGATGAACAGGAACAGGATCAGGATCTGCGGCAGGAAGACGAGCACGCTGCCGACGCCGGCGATCAGGCCATCGACGATCAGGCTCTGCAAAAGCCCGTCGGGCAGCACTGTGGCCACCAGGCCGCCAATGGCGCCGATACCCCCCTCGATGCCGTCCATCAGCGGTCCGGCCCAGGCGAACACCGCCTGGAACATGACAAACAGCAGGGCCAGCAGAATGGCGAGGCCCGCCACCGGATGCAGCAGCACCCCGTCGATCTTGCCGGTCAGAGTGTCGGGGCGTTCAGCTGGCCGCACATGGGCCTTCATGATCCGCTGGGCCTCGGCATGGGCCTGGCGGATTTCCGCAGGCGTTGGCTCATGCCAGGTATTGGCGGCCTCCAGGGCGCCGGCGCCAGCCAAGGCCTCGACCTTGGCTTCGATCTGAGCCACCAGGTCCTCGATGCCGCGTTTGCGGGTGGCCACGGTGGTGACGATGGGCGCGCCGATGTCCCGGGACAGACCGTCGAGGTCGATGCGCAGGCCCTGCCGCTGGGCGATGTCGAACATATTGAGGGCCAGCACCATGGGCCGGCCCACCTGGCGCAGTTCCAGGATCAGGCGCAGCACCAGGCGCAGATTAGTGGCGTCGGCCACACAGACCACCACGTCGGGCGGGGTCTCCCCCTTCAATTGACCAAGGATGGCGTCCCGTGTCACCGCCTCGTCCGGGCTGCGGGCGCGCAGGGAATAGGTGCCGGGAAGGTCCAGCACCGAGACGGTGCGGCCGCTGGCGGTGGTGATGATCCCTTCCTTCTTCTCCACCGTCACGCCGGCATAGTTGGCCACCTTCTGGTGGCTGCCGGTCAGGGCGTTGAAGAGGGCGGTCTTGCCGGAATTGGGATTGCCGACCAGGGCGATGCGGGCTTGCGCGACGCTCATCGTGCGGTCTCCGTCGTCAGGCGGATGATGATGTCGGCGCCATCCTTGCGGCGCAGAGCCACCCGCATGTCATCCAGACGAACCGCGATGGGATCGCCGCCGATGGCGCCCTCATGGATCACCTCGAGGGCCGCGCCCTCCACAAAGCCCAGTTCCAGCAACCGGCGCTCCAGCTCCTGGGCGTCCAGGCCGCCCCGTCCCTGACCATCAGGCGCGCCGACTGCGCCGATGATCCCGCGATCCCCCAGACGCGCCTGGCTCAGCCGCAGCTCCCCGGGCGCCAGCGCCCCTGTGGCGGCTGGAGTCGGGCGGGTGGAGAGGTCGTCCATGGCGGGGTCCCAGGGGTCAGGGCGGCGAAACAGGACGTCAGTGGGGTGAGCGCCTGCGAACGATTATCAGTTACGAGCCTGGGGCAGGGGATGCAACCCCTGTAAGCCAGGTCGCCCGCCCCTGACCTCGCCACCCGCCGTTGACGCGCCCCCGCGTCTGGCTAGATTGCGCTTCCCGCGGGCCCCTGTGGTGGAATTGGTAGACGCGCCGCACTCAAAATGCGGTACCGCAAGGTGTGTCGGTTCGAGTCCGACCGGGGGCACCACCGGCCGTGCGGTCAGGCCGCGCCGAAGATCAACGGAATGGCGACCAGGGCGATCAGCGAGATCGCCGCCACGCCAATCAGATTCAGCCACAGTCCGGCCCGGCTCATCTGGGCGATGGTGATCAGCCCGCCGCCATAGACGATGGCGTTGGGGGGTGTGGCCACTGGCAGCATGAAGGCGCAGGACGCCGCCAGCGCCAGCGGCACGGTGAACATCAGCGGGTCGGCCCCCACGGCCAGCGCCAGCGCCCCGCCGATGGGCAGGAAGGTGGCGGCCGAGGCGGTGTTGCTGGTCAATTCTGTGAGGAAGATCATCGCCAGGGTGACCATCACCACCAGCACCGCCACCGGCCAGCCGCCCAGGATGCCCAGCAGTTCGCCCAGCCAGGCCGCCAGGCCGCTTGTGGAGATGGCGGCGGCCAGGCTCAAACCCCCGCCAAACAGGGTCAGCACCCCCCAGGGCAGGCGCTTGAGCTCCGCCTCAGTGACCAAGCGGTCGCCCGGGGCCTCCCCGGACGGGGTGAAGGCCAGGACCACAGCGGCGGCGATCGCCACCCCGGTGTCGCTCAACCAGGGGGCGTAGGGCGTCAGCAGAGGTCGGAAGACCCAAGCGAAGGCCGCCACGGCGAAGATGACGCAGACGCGGATTTCCGCCCGGCTCATGGCGCCCAGCCTCGCCTTTTCCTCCCGGAACAATACCCGGGCCTCCGGCAACACCAGCTTCACTGGATTGAGCGCGATGAGGATCGCCCAGGCGGCGACCAGCAGAACCAGAGCCACTGGCACGCCGATCATCATCCACTGGCCAAAGCCGATCTCGACCCCATGCTCCTGGGCCATGTAGCCGGCCAGCAGGGCGTTGGGCGGGGTGCCGATCAGGGTGGCGATCCCGCCGATGCTGGCGCCATAGGCCACAGCCAGCAGCAGGGCGACGCCGAGATTGCGATAGGAGACCGGATCTTCCCGTCCGCCATGGTCTTCGGCCAGGGCCAGCACCGCCATGGCCACCGGCATCATCAGGACGGCGGCGGCGGAGTTGCTGACCCACATGGAGACCAGGGCCGTGGCGCCCAGCATGCCGGCCACCAGCCGCCGAGGCGTCGCGCCAGCTGCGGCCGCGCACCCCAATCCCACCCGCTTGTGCAGGCCGCATCGCTCCATGGCCGCCCCCAGCACGAAGCCGCCCAGGAAGAGGAAGATCACCGGATCGGCATAGGGGGCCGCGGCGGTGCGGATGTCGCTGACGCCGAGGGCCGGAAACAGCACCAGAGGGATCAGGGCGGTGATCACCAGGGGGGCCGCCTCGGTCATCCAGAGAATCGCCATGAGCACGGTCACCGCCGCCACCGGACGAACCGCGGGTCCAGAGCCAAAGTCCGGCGCCGCGAGAATGGCGAGGAAAGCGCCCAGACCAAGGACCAGCCCAGCCATCTGGCGTCGCGACAAGGCGAGCGCCGTTCCGTCCTGATCTTGCACGCATCCCCCCGCAGACTCGCAGCCGTGTGCTCGGCCTTGTCCGGACATATGAGCCCAACAGCGCTCGGCGCGCCAGGGAGCTGGCTGGCGGGCTTAGCCCATGAAATGAAGCCGCGCCGCCTCTGCAGCGATTGACCTTGGCCGCTGGCCGGGTCATGGCCAGCCATGCCGAGCGACACCCCCTTCCCAAGCCCTGCGCCCCTGCAGCGGCCCGCCGCACGGATCGGCCTGGGAATCATCCTGCGGGTCTGCGCCATGGCTTGCCTGGCCGGATTGTTCGGACTGGTGAAGGTCGCCTCTGAACGTGGCGTGCCGATCTTCGAGACCCTGTTCTTCCGCAACGCCTTCGCCTTCATTCCCATAGCCATCTACATCTGGCGCACCAGCGGGTTCGGCGTGCTGCGCACCACCCGGCCAGGGGCCCACGCCATCCGGGCCATGGTGGGGCTCACCGGCATGATCGGCGGTTTCCTGGCGGTCTCCCACCTGCCGCTGACCGAGGCCACGGCGCTCTCCTTCTCCGCTCCCCTGTTCATGACGGCGTTGTCGGTCCCACTGCTCAAGGAGTCGGTGGGGCCCCATCGGTGGGCGGCGGTGGCCGTCGGCTTTGTGGGCGTCCTGATCATGATCCGGCCTGACCCGGCCAATCTGGCCAATGTCGGCGTGATTTTCGCCCTGATCGGCGCCGTGGGCTCGGCCCTGGCCATGATCACCATCCGTCAGATCAGCATGACCGAACCTGGCCCCAGGATCGTCTTCTACTTCACTGTCGCCGGGGCCCTGGCGGGCCTGGCCAGCCTGCCCTTCGGCTGGGTCATGCCAGATCCAGGCACCCTGGCGCTGCTGGTGGTGATGGGCCTGTTGGGGGGCGTCGGCCAGCTTCTGCTGACCGAGGCCATCCGGGTGGCGCCCGTGGCGGTGGTCGCCCCCTTCGACTACACCCAGCTGGTCTGGGCCAGCCTGTTCGCCTTTCTGGTCTGGGACGAGTTGCCCAGGGCGCTCACCCTCGTCGGCGCCGGCGTGGTGGCGGCGAGTGGGCTTTACATCCTCTATCGAGAGACGAGGCGCCGCCGCGAGCCGGCGACCTGAGACCTCTCAGAGTTGATTTTTCAGGATAAAATTACACCACTGAAGTGGTCTGTCACATTGACGGAACCGCGATACGAGAAGAGTCTTGCGGTAACGTCGACACTGGGTCGGCGGCATCCAAGCTCAGGGGGTCCGACCATGGGTCGTCGACTTTCCATCCTGGCGGCCCTGGCCGCCTTGTCCGCCGCGGCCGGCGCCGGATCAGCGCAGGCGGCGGTGACCGTGATTGGCGGCGGCATGGCGGAAGCCTGCTCCAAGGCCGCGGTCGGGGGGCGGTCAGATGAACGGTTCGAAGAGTTCTGCGATCTGGCCCTGGAGACCGAATTCCTCAACGCCCGGGACCGGGCCGGGACCTATGTGAACCGCGGGGTCCTGCGCATGCGCCGCGAGGAATACCCCCGCGCCATCGCCGACTTCGATCAGGCGATCAAGATGAAGCCGGACCTGGGGGAGGGGCACGTCAATCGCGGCGCCGCCCTGATCGGCCAGAAGCGCTACGCTGAAAGCCTGCCGGCCATTGACCGCGGTTTGGAGCTGGGGGTCGAGGAACCGGCCAAGGCCTACTACAACCGCGCCCTGGCCCATGAGGGACTGGAAGACGCCCGGTCGGCCTATTTCGACTATCAGAAGGCCCAGGAGCTGGCGCCGGGCTGGACCGCGCCGACAGAGCAACTGGCGCGGTTCTCGGTCACCACCCGCACTGTGCCCAACTGAAGGCGGGGGAGCTTCAGGCGCCTCTGGAGCGTTGGGACGGGATGATGGCTTCTGTCCGGTCTCAGCCTCGCCTGGCCCCCATTCTTGCGGCCGTGGCGCTCACCAGCCTCGCTGCGGTCGCTCCGGCCGCGGCCCAGGGCCCCTATGTGCAACATCAGCTGGGGGTGCTTGAGGCTCAGCAGCAGATGGACCGCTTCCGGGCGATCGCTCAGCAGAATGAGCTGAACGCCCTGGCCGGCGAGGTTCAGACCGAGCGCGCTCTGGACAGTCTCCGCCTCCAGAGGGGCAGTCTGCTCACTGGGCCGGCAGCTCCCCTCTGGTCCACGCCCACCCCAGGGGCGGGGCCAGGCGAGGTGGCCGGCATTACTATTCCCAGCGATCGGTTGGCGGACTCCAACGCCAAGATCAAAGCGATCTTGGCCCGCAACGGGCGGTAGTCTCCAGGCCAGGACCAGGGCATGGTTGGGCCTGATCCTTGGGGAGAATAGCGCATGCGTTGGCGGGGCGGACGGCGGTCTGGAAACATTGATGACCGGCGCGGGCTTGGCCCGGTGGCCGGGGGGCTCAGCGTCGGCGGCGTCGTGCTGGCCCTGATCGGCTATTTCGTCTTTGGCATCGATCCCAGCACCACCCTGAGCGTGGTGAACGGCGCAGGCGCGCCCGCTGCTCAGAGCTCAGGGGTTCGTGGAGCCCCCGATGATGAGGCCGGCCAGTTCGTCGACGTCATCGAAACCTCCACCGCCGAGGTGTGGACGGAGATCTTCCAACAGGCCGGGCAAACCTATGAGCCCCCTGCGGCCATGGTCCTCTATGAGCAGGCCACTGGCACCCGTTGTGGAACTGGCCAGGCGGCCATGGGCCCCTTCTATTGTCCGGCTGACCGCAGCGTCTATCTGGACCTGTCCTTCTGGGATGATCTGGAAAACAAATTCGGCGCCGGGGGCGAGGCGGCTCGGGCCTATGTCATCGCCCACGAGGTCGCCCATCACGTCCAGAACCTGACGGGCCAGATGGATCAGGCCCGCCGCCTGGGGGCGCAGGGCGCCGACAGCGGCGCGGTGCGTCTGGAGTTGCAGGCCGACTGTTATGCCGGCGTCTGGGCGGCCCGGGCCGAAGCGGCGTCGGGTGGCGCGGTGGCCCTAGGGCCGGCCGACATCGCCGAGGGGCTGGCGGCGGCCTCGGCCATCGGCGATGACACCCTACAGAAACAGAGTCAGGGCCGGGTCGTCCCTGACGCCTTCACCCATGGCTCCAGCGCCCAGAGGATGGCCTGGTTCCGGCGCGGCGCCGAGACCGGCGATCCCAACGCCTGCGACACGTTCAGCGCCGCGCGGCTTTAGAGCGCGTTCCGATAGGTGGGAACCGGTTATCGGAGCAAAACGCGCACCTGGTTCTAAGGGATCAGATCGGCGGCGGAGGTTCGTGCTCCAGGCACACCGCCACGCACTGGCTCGCCAGCAGGTCTCCGGCGTCGATGAGGGGAACCTGGGTGTCGGCCGGTCCCAGCACCAGAGGTGCCTCCGTGCAGCCGGCGATCAGGGTCTCCGCCCCTTCGGCGACCAGATCTCGGGCGAGACCCGCCATCTCCGTCCGAGCCTCACGGGACAGGTCGCCTGCCTTGATGCGGTAGAGGAGCGCCATGAACGCCTCCTGCCGTTCCGCCGGCAGCGTCACCAGACCCAGGCCCCGGGCGGCGAGATATTCGCGATAGAGCTTCAGCGCCCCCTTGGTGCCCAGCACCCCGACCCGGCGCGCGCCGGTGTCGGCGGCCGCCTTGGCCGCGACGCCGATCATGTCGATCAGGGGCAGGCCGCTGGCCCGGATGATCAGGTCTGCATGGGCGTGGGCGGTGTTGCAGGGCATGGCCAGCACCTCGGCGCCGCCGCCGGCCAGCCCACCGGCCATCTCCGCCAGCACAGCCCCGGCGCCAGCCCCGGGGACATTCCGGTCAGGCACCTGAGGGTTCAGGTCCATCAGGACGCGGATATGGTCCTGGTCTCGAGCAGCCGGCGTATAGGCCTGCAGCCTGGCCAGGAAATCCAGGGTGGCGGCGGGGCCCATGCCGCCAAGAACGCCAAGAACCAGACTCATCCCAGCTGGCCTTCCAACTCGGCCTGATAGCCAAACAGACCCTGGGCGCCGCCGGTGTGCAGAAAGACCATGGTCTCGTCCCTGAAGGCGCCCCTGGCGCAGAGGTCGATCAGCCCCTTCATGGCCTTGCCGCTATAGACCGGGTCGAGGATCAAGGCCTCTGTGCGGGCGGCCAGCTTCAAGGCGTCGATCACCGCCTGGTCGATCAGGCCGTAGCCCGCGCCCACATAGTCGCAGTTGGCCGCCACGCGATCGCGGGTGACACGGCCCTCCTGGCCGAGCAGGGCGCAGGTCTCCTGGGCCAGCTTGAACACATTGGCCTCCTGGGTCGCCTGCGGAGCGCGCACGCCGATGCCTAGGACTGGAATGTCGGCGCCGATCACGGCCAGCCCCGCCACCAGTCCCGCATGGGTGCCGGCGCTGCCGGTGGCCGTCACGATCCTGTCGATCTTGAGCCCCATGGCGTCAGCCTGGACCACCAGCTCGCGGGCGCAGTCGGCATAGCCCAGGGCGCCGACCGCATTGGAGCCGCCCCCCGGGATCACATAGGGGCGGCCGCCGCGCTCACGAACCCCTTGGGCCACGCGCTCCAGGGCGGCGGTCATGTCGCTGCCGCCAGGTACAGTCTCGATGCGGGCGCCCAACAGCTGGTCGAGGAGCACATTGCCTGACCTGTTGTAGTCCACCGCCGTAGAGCCTGTGCGGGCCTCCAGGATGATCTCGCACGCCATGCCCAGCCGGGCCGCCGCCGCCGCGGTCTGACGCACGTGGTTGGACTGGATCGCGCCCTGGGTGACCAGGGTGTCGGCGCCCTGGGCCACCGCCTCGCCAGCCAGGAATTCAAGCTTTCGCGTCTTGTTGCCGCCCCCGGCCAGACCTGTGGCGTCGTCGCGCTTGATGAACAGGTTCAGGCCGCCGAGCGCCTCGCCCAGGCGGGGCGCGGCCTCAAGCGGGGTGGGCAGGTGGGCGAAGCGCACGCGGGGAAAGCGGGCCAGGTGCATGATCGGCTCCTCGATGAACTCGAGCCTGCCCTAACACGCCCCTGGCCCCCCGTCTGCGCCCGGTCGGTCAGGGAACCAGGATGGGCGCCGCCACCATCCCGAGGCCGGCGATGCTGACCAACCAGGCCAGGGATCGCAGGCCCCGCACCCCAAAGGCGTAGAGCGGCACATAGGCCACCCGCGCCCAGAAATAGACCTGTGCTCCGATGGCGCTGAGCTCGGTTCCGCGGCCGGTGACATGGGCGATCAGCACCACGCCGATAAAGATGGGCAGGGTTTCGAACAGGTTGGCCTGGGCCCGCTGCAGGCGTTGGGCGCGGGGATTGAGGGGGGGCATCTCCTCGTCGCGGGCGCCGGTGTTCCACTTCAGCCCGTACTGGGCGGTGCGCGCCATGTCGAACAGCAGGATCTGGATAAAGGCCAGGACCAGCGTCCAGGCCAGCATGACGAGTTCAATGGTCATTTCGGCGTCCCCCTTTGCGCGCCCTCTGGCGCATCTGCACGAAGGGGACCCCTGCGCCGAGCCGCCGTCAAGCTCCGGCCAGGGTCAATGTCATCAGGGCGGAACTCAGGATATTCAAAGGGGAACGAAGACATGATCGCCCGCAGAGGTTTGACGGCGTCCAATGACCGACTCACCGCAGATCGCCCAAAGTCTGGCCAAGGCCGAGCAACTGATCGCCGATCAGGCCTATGAGCCGGCTCACGCCCTGTGCATGGAGGTCCTGGCGACTGACGCCCAGGCTGCCGGCGCCTGGCGCCTCCTCGGGGTTCTGGCCGCAGACCACGACAACGCGGGCAAGGCCATAGACTTCTTAGGCAAGGCCGCGGCTCTGGACCTGGACGACCCCCGGGCGCCCGCCAGACTGGCCCTGTGTCTGATGATTCTGGAGCGGCGCGATGAGGCCCTGGTCCAGGCCCAGGTCGCCGAGGCGCGAGGGCCCACCGACGCCTTGACCCTCGACACCCTGGGCCTTGTGTTCAGCCGCGCCGGGCTGCACGCCCGCGCCATCCGCCATTTTGAAGCCGCCCTGGCCCTGGCGCCGGAGCGCGCGGACCTCGCGTTCAATCTGGCGGCGGCGCGCCAGTCCTCGGGCGATGTCGCCGGGGCCGAGGCGGCCTATGCCCAGGCCTTGAACCTCGATCCCGCCTTGCACCGGGCCTGGTCATCGCGGGTGGGATTGCGCCGACAGACGGCTCAAGCAAACTTTCGGCCTGAGCTGGAGGCTCAGTTCGCCGCCGCCCATCGCTCTCCCGAGGCGCGCCTGCACATTGGCCACGCCCTGGCGAAGACCCACGAGGATCTGGGGGACTTCGAGGCTGCCCTCGACTGGCTGATCCGAGCCAAGGCCGCCAGAAGGCGTCAGGTGGGCTATGATCCCCGCGCCGACGCCGAGCTGTTCGCCGCTGCGCGCGCGACCTTTCCTTCCGCCACGGACGCGGGACGTGCCGGGGCTTCCGGCCAGCCGATCTTTGTCGTCGGCATGCCCGGGACAGGGATCTCACAGGTCATGCAACTGCTCCTGGGGCACAGCCACGCCACCGCGGCTGGCCATCTGCCGCACTTCGGACGGATCCTGACGCAGATGGCCGGGCTGAGCGGGACGGCGTGGCTGGATGAGATGACGCTGGAGGCGGCGGGCGGGCTCGACCCGCGCCAGGTCGGACAGGCCTATCTGCGCGCGGTTGGCCCGCTTGCGGCCGGGCATGAGCGCGTCGTGGACGCGACGTCCCTGAACTTTGTCTATGCCGGACTCATCCACCGGGCCCTGCCTCAGGCGCGGATCATCTGCCTGCGCCGTCAGCCGATGGACGCCTGCCTCGCCACCTTCCGTCGCCTGTTCGACGTCGACCACCCCTATTTCGACTACGCCTACGACCTCGCCGATACGGCGGCCTATTATGCGGGGTTCGAGCGCCTGATCGCCCACTGGCGAGGGGTTCTGCCGACGGACCGCTTCACCGAGGTCAGCTATGAGGCGCTGATCGCAGATCCTGCTGGGGAAGGCCGCCGCCTTCTGGATTTCTGCGGTCTGAGCCTCGATCCTGACACACGGGTCCTGATTGAGGACCCTGCCATCCCTGACGGCTCAGTGGGGGGCTGGCGCGAGTTTGGGGCAGGGCTTGCGCCCCTGCGCCAGGGCCTGGAGACCGCCGGCGTCAGGGTCGACGATCCAGTCTGATCAGGGACGCTCGCCTGGGCCGAGGGCCGCCACCTCGGCGGGGGTCAGCTTGTGGACTTCCTGCACGAGGCACGGGGTCGAGCCGATGGGCGAGGTGACCCGCACGTCCAGGTCCATCCGGTCGCAGACCGTGTCGGAGCCGCCTGACGGGATCAGCACCAGGGGATCAGAGGCGCTGGTGGTCAGGCAGGCGTTCCGCATGGTCAGGCGAAAGACATCCTGCGGCCCGACGCTGGTGCGGAACAGGACCGTGTTGCGGTCGACGATCTTCTGAGCCCGGATGGCGCTGACGCGGAAGCAGGCGCGCGGGGCGTCGGCGGCGCGTTCGGCCATGGCCGTCATGGTGGGGGCTGTCGCCTGCGGGGCGGCGGCGCAGCCGGCGAGCGTCAGGGTGCCAAGGGCGGCCACGGCGGTGGCGGGGTTCAGCATTCGTCTTCCTCCTTCGGCCGACAACGTGGCGGCCAGGCCCGCTGTTCCAGTTCAGTGGAATCTGGGGCGACATTGGGGCCGAAGCTGGGCCATCCTGGGCCTTGGCGGCGCCGGGCAGGCGGGGTAGAGTCACCCATATCCTCGGGGGGCCGCGCACAAGCGGCTGAGAGGCGGGTGAGCCCGCGACCCGTAGAACCTGATCCGGGTCATGCCGGCGAAGGGAAGGGAGAGCGCCATGGCGCGAGTATTGGATTCAACACGACTGACCGCCCGGATTCTCGGGCCGTTCCTGACCGTGGCCGGGGCGGCCGCGGTGCTGCGCCGTGACGACCTGCTGGCGCTCATTGAGGGGTTTCAGGCCGATCCTGCCCTGACCTTCGTCACAGGCATGATGCTGGTCCTGGCGGGCTTGGCCCTGATGGCGGTCCATCAGCGCTGGCGAACGCCAGCTGAAATCGCCCTTAGCGTGACCATCTGGCTGCTGACCCTGCGGGGCGTCTTCCTGCTGTTCGCCCCCAGCGTGATCTTCGACCTCGCCGACAATGTGATGGCCAGAACGCCCCTCGTCGTGGCCGCTGGCCTCGCCGCCGTGGGCGTCGGGGTCTGGCTGACCCTGGTCGGCTATCGCCGCGCGGCCGGATAGGCCCCACCTCCTCAAACCTCGTCTTCAGGGACACCCGATGAACAAGCCGCTGACCCCCAGTCTCGACGCCGACGCCATCCCGACCGGCGAGCGCCCCGGCTCGAGGAAGGTCTATGAGGCCGGGCGGCTCTGGCCGGACATCCGGGTGCCCTTCCGCGAGGTGGCGGTGCATGAGAGCGCCGGCGAGCCACCGGTGACCCTCTATGATCCGTCCGGCCCCTATACCGATCCGGCCGCGAGCATCGACATCGACAAGGGCCTGCCTCGCACCCGCGAACCCTGGGTCGTCTCCCGTGGGGATGTGGAGATCGTCGCTGCGCCGCGGAACGTGAAGCCCGAGGACAACGGCTTCGCCCGGGGCGCCCACCTGGCGCCGGAGTTCAGCCAGCCCCGCCGGATCTACCGCGCCCGGCCTGGCGTCAGCGTCACCCAGATGGACTATGCCCGCCGCGGCATCGTCACGCCCGAGATGGAATATGTGGCCATCCGCGAGAACCTGCGCCGCAAGGAGGGCGAGGCCTTCATCCGCGACGGCGAGGACTTCGGCGCCTCCATCCCCGACCTGGTGACGCCCGAGTTTGTCCGCGACGAGGTGGCCCGCGGCCGGGCCATCATCCCGGCCAATATCAACCACACCGAGTTGGAGCCGATGGCCATCGGCCGCAACTTCCTGGTCAAGATCAACGCCAATATCGGCAATTCCGCGGTGCTCTCCACCGTCGCCGACGAGGTGGACAAGATGGTCTGGGCCATCCGTTGGGGCGCCGACACGGTCATGGACCTGTCGACGGGGCGCAACATCCACAACATCCGCGACTGGATCATCCGCAACAGCCCCGTGCCCATCGGCACCGTGCCCATCTACCAGGCCCTGGAGAAGGTGAACGGCGTCGCCGAGGACCTGAACTGGGAGGTGTTCCGCGACACCCTGATCGAACAGGCCGAGCAAGGGGTGGACTACTTCACCATCCATGCGGGCGTGCGCCTGCCCTATGTGCCGCTCACCGCCAACCGGGTGACCGGCATCGTCTCCCGCGGCGGTTCGATCATGGCCAAGTGGTGCCTGGCCCACCACCAGGAGAGCTTCCTCTACGAGCACTTCGAAGACATCTGCGAGATCATGCGGGCCTATGACATCAGCTTCAGCCTGGGCGATGGCCTGCGGCCCGGCTCCATCGCCGACGCCAATGATGCGGCCCAGTTCGCCGAGCTGGAGACCCTGGGCGAACTGACCCAGGTGGCCTGGAAGTATGGCGTCCAGACCATGATCGAGGGGCCGGGCCACGTGCCCATGCACAAGATCAAGGCCAATATGGACAAGCAGCTGGCCGTCTGCGGCGAGGCGCCCTTCTATACGCTGGGCCCGCTGACCACCGACGTGGCGCCTGGCTATGACCACATCACCAGCGCCATCGGCGCGGCCATGATCGGCTGGTTCGGCACCGCCATGCTCTGCTACGTGACGCCCAAGGAGCATCTGGGCCTGCCCGACCGCAAGGACGTGAAGGACGGGGTGATCACCTACAAGATCGCCGCCCACGCCGCCGACCTCGCCAAGGGCCACCCTTCGGCCCGGGCCTGGGACGATGCGCTGTCCCGCGCCCGGTTCGAATTCCGCTGGGAGGACCAGTTCAACCTGGGTCTCGATCCGGAGACGGCCCGCCTCTATCACGACGAAACCATGCCCAAGGAGGCGCACAAGACGGCGCACTTCTGCTCCATGTGCGGTCCCAAGTTCTGCTCGATGAAGATCAGCCAGGACATCCGCGAGGCCGCCCGCGGCCAGAACGACGCCGCCGTCCAGGGTATGGCTGAGATGAGCGAGAAGTTCCGCGCCACCGGCGGCGAGGTCTACGTCCCGACCAAGGGCTGAAGGCGCTCAGCCCTTGAGGACGGCGCTCAGGCTGCCGTCCGACTCCAGCACCACGAAGGCGGCGTCCGAAAGCTCGGCGCCGCCTGACGTGCGGATCGCCGCCCGGAGTTCATCAGGTGTCACCCGTTGTCGACGCAGGGCGCCGGGCAGGGGCTCGCCGTCCCTGAGCAGCAGGGTCGGCTCGGACTTGACCAGCCTGTCGATCTCCTTGATCCGCACCGACAGGAAGGTGACGGCGTATTGCAGCCCCACCAGCAGGGCAAGCGCCGCCACCCCCTCCGCCAGGGCCAAGTCCTTGGAGGTCAGGATGCTGGAAAAGGTCGAGCCAATGGCCACGGTGACCACCAGGTCGAAGGCGTTGAGCTTGGAGAGGGTCCGCTTGCCCGAGGCTCGCAAGACGACCACCAGGGCGAGATAGGCCGCGGCCCCGACCACCAGAATGCGGATGATCGGGTCCCAGCCCGTGAACAGGGCGTCAGCGTCCATGGGGGTGGTTTCCGATGTGATGCATGGCGGAGCAACACGTTGGCGGGGCAAAGGCTCCCTGGCCTGACGGGGTCGGGCGGCTTGACGTCGATCAAGGCGGTCTCTGTCCTTCGCGGCGACCCTGGCCCTGCGGAGGGACCTTGTTCATGGCCGGCCAACACCCCGAGGAAGAGCGCCAAACCCGTCACGCCCCACGTCGGGCCGCCTGGGGCATGGCCTCAGCTCTGGCGGGCTTCGCCCTCGTCAGCGCCATGCTGGCGCTCGCTCACGGACAGACCCCGGAGCTTGAAAGGATCCTGTTCCAGCTGGGCCTGGGGGCGACGGCCCTGATCGCCGCCTTGGGTCAGGTGCTGATTCTGGGCGGTCTCGCCCTGCTATGGAGCGCGCTGCGCCATAGGCGGTGAGCGCCTGAACCCGCCTCCTTGAGGCGAGGTCGTCTCAGCGCCGGCGGCGCTCCTTCTGGATCACCTCGTCCAGGGCTTGCAGGAAGCGGGAGCGGTCATTGCGGTCGAAGGGCTTGGGACCGCCATAGATGTCGCCGGTGGAACGTAGCTGTTCCATCAGGGCCCGCTGGGCGATGGCTGAGCCAATGGAGTCCTCGGTGAAGGGCTTGCCGTTGGGCGCGATGGCGTGGGCGCCCGCCTGCAGCACCCGCTCTGCCAGGGGAATATCGTTGGTGATGGCCACGTCCCCGGGCGCCACGTGTTCTGCGATCCAGTCATCGGCCACGTCGGGACCTGCATCGACGATCACCCGCTCGATCATGGGCGAGGTGGGGATCATCATGAAGGCGTTGGACACCACCCAGGTCTTCAGGCTGTAGCGCTGGGCGACCTTGTAGACCTCGTCCTTCACCGGACAGGCGTCGGCGTCGATGAAGATCTCGATGGGCTTGCGGCTCATGGACGGCTCCCTCATGCGTCGATCCCGTCCTAGAGCATATCGGCCTCAGAGGGGACTGGCCCTCGCGCCGCCGGGTCGCTTGATCTGAATCACAGGGTGGGGTGGGGAATTGGCCGATGGTCGTGGCCGGTCGCCCCCGGTTTCAGAGGTCCCCCATGTCCATCACCCTGACCTTCCATGGCGCAGCCGGGTGCGTGACGGGATCATGCGTGGAGGTCGAGACGCCGAAGGCGCGGCTGCTGATCGATTGCGGCATGTTCCAAGGGCCCAAGACCCTCAAGGCCCTGAACTACGGCGATTTCCCCTTTGATCCGCACAAGGTGGACGCGGTCCTGCTGACCCACGCCCATCTCGACCATTCGGGACTGTTGCCCAAGCTGATCAAGGCCGGTTTCTCTGGGCCGATCCACGCGACCGCCGCCACCCGCGATCTCTGTGGGGTCATGCTGCCGGATGCGGGCGGCATTCAGGAGACAGAGGTGCGTCACCTGAACCGGCGCAACCTCCGTCGGGGCCTGCCCCAGGTGGAGCCCATCTATACCGCCCGGGATGGCGTGCGGACCATCCGGCAGTTCTCCAAGGTCAAGCTGGGGGTTCCGGTGGAGGTCGCCCCAGGGGTACGGGCCATCTACTGGGAGGCGGGCCACATCCTGGGGGCGGCTTCCATCGAGCTGCGGGTTGAAACCGAGGCGGGCGAAACCTCTGTGCTGTTCTCCGGGGATATCGGCCAGGGCGGCCGTGACTATGCCGCCGATCCTGAGGGGCCCGCAGGCGTTGATCACCTGGTGCTGGAGTCCACCTATGGGAACCGCGAGCGGCTGAACCTGGCGCCGCCAGAGCGTCGCGCCGTCCTGGCCCAGGAACTGCGGGACGCTCATGCGGCCGGGGGCCCAGTGCTGATCCCCACCTTTGCGGTGGAGCGGGCCCAGGAGCTCATCGCCGATCTGGTGGCTCTGATGGAGGCTGGGGAAGTTCCTGAGGCCGACATCTTCCTCGACTCCCCCCTGGCCATTGAGGCCACGGAGGTCTTTCAACAGCGTGGCTACAATCGCACCACCGGGCTTAACCCCTTCGACCGGCTGCGCGCCGGGGGGCGGTTGAATTTCCTGCGCAAACCCGCCGAAAGCGACCGGATCGAACGCCTGCGCGGCTGGCATATCATCCTGGCTGGCAGTGGAATGTGCGATGCCGGCCGCGTCCGAAAGCACCTCAAGCGGCTGCTCTGGCGGCGGGAGGCCACCGTACTTCTTTCTGGCTTTCAGGCCTCCGGAACCCTGGGTCGGATCCTTGAGGAGGGGGCGAGCCGGGTCAGCATCCAGGGGGACGAGGTCCAGGTTCGCGCGCGAATCCGCGCCCTCGACATCTATTCGGGGCATGCCGACGCCGGCGGCCTCGTCGCCTGGGCTAAGGCCAGGGCGCCAGTCGCCGGTTCGCTCTTCCTCTGTCATGGGGAGCCAGGGGCCCTTGAAGGCTTGAGGGAGCGACTGGTGGCGGCAGGCTTTGCGGCGGCGGCTATCCGGGTTCCCGATCTTGACGCCGCCTACACGGTCACCGGCTCGACGGTGGCCGATGTGGAGGCCCTCAGCGGCCCGCAACGCCTGGCCCCTGGCGCGGGGGTGAAGGCCGATTGGCACAATGCCCGGGTGGCGTTGAACATGGCGTTGAACACGGCCCTAGCCGACGCCCCGAACGATGCGGCCCGCGAGGCGCTGCTGGCCAAGCTCACAGACGTCCTGAGCGAGCAAGGCGACCTGACTCAATCCCCGACACCCTGACCTCAGGCCGGAAGCGGCCCAGACAATCTTAAGGAGACCGCCCATGTCGTTGCGTCAAATCACTGTCCTGGTCGATCAGGGCGCGGCCTCCGGACTGCGCGCCAGGGCGGCCGCAGACCTCGCCAAACGGCATGGCGCGCGCCTCACAGGCGTCTTTCTGACCAGCGAATATGTCCGCCAGTACATGGCCGCTGAAAGCCTGGCGGCCTTGCCTCCGGACGTCGTGCAACAGGTCCTCACTGGCCATGAGGCCGCCGTCATCAAGATCGCCGATGAGGCGCGGGCGCAGTTCGAGGACGCCTGTGGGCAGAGCGGTGTGGCGCATGACTGGCGCCTGGTGAGTGGAGACTCGCCCCAGCCCTTCCTCGCCGTGGCCCGCCGCAGCGACCTGACCATCGTTCCCCGTCACGCCAAGGCCTGCCTCAGCGAACATGGTTTGAGCGCAGCCCAGGTCGCCCTGGCCAGCGGCGGACCGGTGCTGATCACCCCCGATGAGGACTATGCGCCACCCATGGGCCGCCGGGTGCTGGTGGCCTGGGACGGGGGCCGGGAGGCGGCGCGCGCCTTGAATGACGCCTGGCCGATCCTTGAGCAGGCCGAGTCGGTGCATGTCCTGACCGTGTCCCCCGACGGCGGAGCCGAGCCTGACGGGCTGCTGGCGGCGTTGCTGGAGGGGCACGGGATCAAGGCGCAGATGATCACTGATCCGAGCCAGGACGAGTCTGCGGTCGACGTCATCGAGCGGCAGATCGCCGAACAAGGCGCGGATCTGCTGGTCATGGGTCTCTATGGCCGGCCGCGTCTGCAGGAACTGATCCTGGGCGGAGTCAGCCGGGCCATGGTGGCGGCCGGTCCCGTTCCGATCTTCGCCTCTCACTGAGCGGGGATTGGCGGGGGCAGGCCCAGGGGCTTGCGGCCTGGCGCGTGACCCTCTTCACTGGCGGCAAAGCTGTCGCCAGGCGCCGCCGACTCGGCGGGGTGGCGACGTCCCAAGACGCCTGGAGTCACCCCGCATGATTACCCGTTCGCTGTTCGCCTTAGCCGCCCCTGGCGCCCTGGCCCTGGCCCTGTGTCTGCCTGTGGCCGCCGAAGCCCAGGGCCGCTCTGGTCCTGCCGTCCGTGCGCCTGCCGCTGCGGTTCCGGCCACCCGGCGTCCGGTGACCTTCGCTGCTGAGGCCCCGTCGGCTGGTGGAGTCCTCGTCCTGCCCCTGGCGGCGGAGGGTGATCTGGCTGGTCGGGCGGTGACTCTGCAGACCGCTGAGCGCGAGGCTGTGGGGCGAGCGCTCACCGCGGCCAAGTTCAGCTATGAGGCGGGCGAGACCTTGAATCTCCGGGGTCTTGGCGCCTGGGACGCCATCCTCGTGGTGGGCCTGGGCGAAACGCCCGAGGCGAAGGCCTGGCAATCGTCCGGCGCCGTCGCCGGCCGCGCCCTGCGCGATGAGGCGGGCGGATTGACCGTGCTCGCCGGCGGACTGCCAGCCCAGGCGGCCGCCGAATTCGCCATCGGGCTTGGGCTTGGGGAGTATCGCTCGGACTTCCATCAGGCCAAGGCCCGGGAGCGGACCCCCACAGGTCCGGTGACGGTGGTGACCGATCAGGCCGCCGCGGCTGAAGCCCTGTTCCGCCCCAGGGGCGAGGCGCTTGTGGAGGCCATGGCCTGGGCCCGGGACGTGTCCAATGAGCCGGCCAACAAGCTCTATCCCGAAACCTTCGTCGAGCGCGCCGGCGCCGCCCTGGCTGGCGTGCCGGGCGTCTCCATCGAGGTGCTGGACGTTCCGGCCATGGAGCGCCTGGGCATGGGCGCCATCCTCGGGGTCGGCCAGGGTTCGGCGCGGCCGCCACGCATGCTGATCCTGCGCTATCGTGGCGCCGGGGCGCCCGCCGCTCCGGTGGTCCTGGCGGGCAAGGGGATCACCTTCGACACCGGCGGAATCTCCATCAAGCCCAGCACCAATATGGGCAATATGAAGATGGACATGTCCGGGGCCGCCAGCGTGACGGGCGCCCTCATGGCCCTGGCCAAGTCCGGGGCGCCGGTCAATGTGGTGGCGGTCGCCGCCCTGGCCGAGAACATGCCTGATGGCCGCTCTATCCGCCCGGCGGACGTGCTCACCGCCATGAACGGCAAGACCATCGAGATCGTCTCCACCGACGCCGAGGGCCGGCTGGTCCTGGCCGACGCCCTGTCCTGGATCGACGCCAATCTGCAGCCGGCCGCCGTGGTCGATGTGGCCACCCTGACCGGGGCGGTGCGTGTGGCGCTGTCGGACGACTATGCCGGGCTGTTCAGCCGTCATGACGCCCTGGCCGACCAGCTGGCCGCCGCCGGCGAGACGGTGGGCGAGCCCCTGTGGCGGCTGCCCCTGCATCCCAGCTATGGCGCCGATATCAGCTCCACCATCGCCGATCTGAAGAACGGCGGCGGCGAGGGCGCGGGCGCTGGAACCGGGGCGCACTTCATCGGCGAGTTCATCAGCCCCGACATCCCCTGGGCCCACCTGGATATCGCCGGCGTCGCCTATGGGGCGGCCAATGACACCAAGCCGGCCGGGTCTGCGGGCTACAGCGTGCGCCTGCTGGAGCGTTTCGTCCGCGACTTCCAGCCCTGAACCAGAGGGCTCTAAATCATAAAGTTAGAGCATTTTTCGATCCGATAACCGCATCACACTTATCGGAAAATGCTCTAGCAGCAGCCCCCCGCCGCCCCAGCCTCGGTGGGGGGACTGAAGGGCAGGTCCAGGCCGCAGCCCTTGAACACGCCGAAATGTCGGCTGCGGTCGCCCATGAATTCGAAGTGGGGCGCCAGCCGGCTCTCGGCCAGCATCCGCCAGGTGTTGCCGCAGACGGGGAACATCCGCCCGGTTTCGATGGTGTGGTGCTTGTCGAGGGTGAAGACCTCTGGGGCCCCCGGGATCGTCCCGCGATAGCGGACCGCCTGGCCATAGTCCTCGCAGGCCGGCTCCAGGCCTTCGAGCTTGAACAAGCGATAGGTGGCCGAGAAGAAGGCGATGGGGGCGACCATCTCCTTCACCCGCAGGTCATTGAGGCCGAGCGGCCGGTCTGACACCAGGCGCGGATCGCCGAAGCCCGCGGCCTTGGCGAGACTGAGGAAGTCCCCCCAATAGAGGGCCCCAGCCAAGCACTCCCCATGGAGGACAGGATCGCGCCGCAGAGCCTCGGGAACCCGGCGATCGGCATAGACATCGGAGAAATAGAGCTCTCCGCCGGGCTTCAGCAGCCGCCAGGCGGCGGCGAAGACAGCCGCCTTGTCCTCTACCAGGTTGATCACGCAGTTGGAGACGATGACGTCGAAACTGCCGGGCGCCAGGTTCAGGTCTTCAAGCCGGGCGATGTCGCCCTCCAAGAAGGCGACGTTGGAGGCTGGGTATCCAAACCGCTCGGCATGCCAAGCTACATGACGCTGGGCGACCTCCAGCTGTTGGGGCGTAGCATCGACGCCGACCACATGGCCTGAAGGCCCGGTCAGTTGCGCCAGTACATAGACGTCCTGGCCTGAGCCACAGCCCAGGTCGAGGATGCGCGCGCCCTCCAGGGCCTCAGGCGCCACGAGACCGCAGCCATAGTAGCGGTCCCGAACTTCGTCATGGACCTGGGCCAGGGCCTGGCGAATGGCCAGGGGCGGCGCCTCGGCCGTGGCGCAGGCGTCGGTGCGCAAGTCGCCGGAGCTTGTCAGCACCTCACCGTAATAGGTGCGGGCGTTGTCCAGTCCCATGACCGTCATGTGGGGTGTGTCTCCAAGCTTCAGCGGCTATCTGCCAGCCTTCGAGCCGGGAGGCTACGGGGTTACAGCCCCGGCAGAATAGGCGTCAGCTGGCGCCTGTGTTGAGGAGTCCTCAGGCGGCGTCAGCGCCCGGCCCATGGCCTCGATCAGCCTGGCGGCGTCGATCGGTTTCAAGACGTGGTCGGTCATGCCGGCCTCGTGGCAGGCGGCGATGTGGGCGGGCTCGCCGGCCCCGGTGACGGCGATGACAGGGGTCTGCCGATTGGGTCCCATGCGCCGGCGCAGTTCACGGGTGACCGACATCCCGTCCATGCCGGGCATGTGGCAGTCCATCAGCACCAGGTCGAAGGGCTGGCGCTCCAACAGGCTCAGGGCTTCAAAGCCGGAGGACGCCTCTGTCAGACTGACGTCAAGGTCGCGCAGCATCAGGCCAACCGCCCGCCGATTGATCTCATGATCATCCACCACCAGCACGGCGACAGGTGGGAGATCCGGTTGAATGGCGGTGTGTTCGGTGGCGACCGGCGGCTCAGTGGGCGTCAGCGGCAGGACAAGGGTGAAGCGCGCGCCTTGTCCCGGGGGGGACTCTGCGGTCAGGTCCCCGTCCATCAGGCGGGCCAGATCACGGCTGATGGCCAGGCCAAGTCCAGTGCCCCCGTGGGTTCGCGCCACCCCTGTGTTCGCCTGTTCGAAAGGCGTGAACAGGCGTTCCAGGGCCTCGGCGTCGAGCCCTCGGCCGGTGTCCTGCACCGACAGGACGACGCGACCATCCGGGTCAGCGCTGATGCAAAGGGTGACGCCGCCAGCCTCGGTGAACTTGATGGCGTTCGACAGCAGGTTGTTGAGGATCTGTCGCAGCCGGGTGGGGTCGCCCGACACCCAGTGGGGGGATGACCGTCCGCCGTCCAGTTTCAGGCGCAGACCTTTGCGACGCGCCTCGGCGCGCCAGAAGATCAGTTGCTGGGCCAGGAGGTGGCGCAGATCGAAGGGGATGGTCTCCACGCTCATGCGGCCAGCCTGCAGCTTCGCCTGATCCAGCAGGTCGTTGAGCAGGGTGCGCATCATCACGCCGGCCTCGGCGATCAGTTCAGCCTTGGCCGCCTCAGGCCCGTGGGCGCTGCGGCGAAGGTCCTCGGCGCCGGCCAGGATGGCGCTGATCGGCGTGCGCAGTTCGTGGCTGACCACGGCGATGAAGGCGGATTTCGCCGCCACGGCGCTCTCGGCTTCCAGGCGGCGGCGTTCGCTCTCGTCACGGGCTGCGGTCTCCCGCGCTCGGGCCAGCGCGCCAGCGCGCCAGAGGGCGCCGGCGACCCCTAAGACCATCAGGCCCGCGGCGGCCATGGAGAAGACGCTGCTCCACGGGGCGCCCACCCATCGCGCCTCGATCAGCAGCAGGACCATCAAGGCGGCGAACGGCGCCAGTGCGGCCCGGAACATGGCCCGGGAGGCGATATTGGCGAGAACCACGTAGCAGGTGGCGCCCGCCAGCATCCATGCGCCGCCCGCAGCGCCCCAGGGCCCGTCCACCAGGGGACCGACCAGGGCAATGGAGGCGAAGACCGCGCCGTTCAGGGCCGTGGTCCACAAGAGAAGCCGGACAGATTTCGGCGTCAGGGGCTGGGCGATGGGAAAGGCGTACCGCTCATAGAGCTGCAGCAGGACGACCGCTGTGAGCCAGGCGGCGATGAGGCCCCAGCCGACGAAGGCCCCGAACATCGCCGCAATTACCAGGGCCGCTATGATGCGGGCCCCGCTGGTGCGGTGTCGTTCGCGCAGAACGGTGGCGATATCTTCGATGTCCCGAGGCGACATGATCATTCCATTCCCTCACGGAACAATCTCATGTCGCACTTAAGAGCGCCCTAACCCCAATGCGGCCGCCGGTCGCGGGACCTGCGGCTGCATACGGGGCTACTGCAACTGTGGATCAGCCGGCGACCTGCGCCTTCCGCTCCCGGCGACGACGGGTCAGGATGTGCTCGGTATAGCCGTTGGGCTGAGCGCGGCCTTCGAACACCAGCTCCAGAGCCGCCTGATAGGCGACGCTGGCGTCGAGATCCGGACTCATCGGCTGGTAGAGCGGATCGCCGGCGTTCTGACCGTCGACCACCTTGGCCATGCGCGCGAAGGTTTCGCGCACCTGGGCCTCGGTGCAGACTCCGTGGTGCAGCCAGTTGGCGATGTGCTGGCTGGAGATCCGCAGGGTCGCCCGGTCCTCCATCAGGCCCACATCGTGGATGTCCGGCACCTTGGAGCAGCCCACCCCCTGGTCGATCCAGCGGACCACATAGCCGAGGATGCCCTGGACATTGTTTTCCAGCTCCTGCGCCACGTCGGCGGCGTTCCAGTTGGACTTGGCCAGCGGCACAGTCAGCAGGTCGTCGAGGCCCGTGGGTTCGCTCGCGTCCATCGAGGCCTGCAGGGCGGCCACATCCACATGATGATAATGCAGGGCGTGCAGGGCCGCCGCTGTGGGTGAGGGGACCCAGGCGGTGTTGGCGCCGGCCTTGGGGTGGCCGATCTTGGCGGCCAGCATGTCCTTCATCATGTCCGGCGCGGCCCACATGCCCTTGCCGATTTGGGCGCGGCCGGGGAAGCCGGTGGCCAGGCCGATCTCCACATTGCGCTTCTCATAGGCCGGCAGCCAGGGCTCGGCCTTCATGGCGTCCTTGCGGACCATGGGGCCGGCCTCCATGGCGGTGTGGATCTCATCGCCGGTGCGGTCGAGGAAGCCGGTGTTGATGAACACGATCCGCTCACGGGCCGCATAGATGCAGGCCTTCAGGTTAGCGCTGGTGCGGCGCTCCTCGTCCATGACGCCGATCTTCACGGTGTTGCGCGGCAGGCCCAGGGCGTCCTCGACCATGTCAAAGAGATGGACGGCCAGCGCCACTTCGTCGGGGCCATGCATCTTGGGCTTCACCACATAGATGGAGCCGGACGGGCTGTTGGCCTTCTTGCCCTTAAGGTCGTGCAGGGCGGCCGCCACGGTGATCAGGGCGTCGACGGCGGTCTCATAGGCGTCCTGGCCGCCGAAGCGCACCATGTCGGTGGTCATGTGGTGGCCGACATTGCGCACCAGCAGCAGGCTGCGGCCGCGCAGGATCAGATCCGAGCCATCCGGGGCGGTATAGACCCGGTCGGCCTCCAGCCGGCGGGTCTCAGTGCGGCCGCCCTTGGGGAAGCTCGCCTCCAGGTCGCCACGCATCAGGCCCAGCCAGTTGCGATAGACGCCCGTCTTGTCCTCGGCGTCCACGGCGGCGACGGAGTCCTCGCAGTCCTGGATGGCGGTGAGGGCGGCTTCCACCAGCACGTCGGCGACGCCAGCCGCATCGTCCTTACCGATGTTGCTGGACCGATCGACCAGAATCTCCAGGTGCAGGCCGTTGTGGCGCAGCAGCACGCCTTCGGGGGCGTCCTTGGCCCCGCGCCAGCCGGCCAGCTGGCCGTCGGTGGCGAGCTTGGCCTCGGTCCCGTCCTTCAGGCTGACCACCAGGTCCTGGCCCTTGATGGCGTAGCCGACCGAGTCGGCGTGGGAGCCGCTCGACAGCGGGGCGACCTGGTCCAGCAACTGACGGGCGTAAGCGATGACCTTGCCGCCGCGCTCGGGATCATAGCCCTTTCCGCCTGTCGGCGGCTCCAGGGCGTCGGTGCCGTAGAGGGCGTCATAGAGGCTGCCCCAGCGGGCGTTGGCCGCGTTCAGAGCGTAGCGGGCGTTGGACACCGGCACCACGAGCTGCGGGCCAGCCAGCTTGGCGATCTCTGGATCGACGTTCTGGGTGTCGATCTTGAAGGCTGGCGGGGCCGGCAGCAGGTAACCGATCTCACGCAGGAAAGCGGTCTGTTCAGCGACGCTGACATCCTTGCCGCGGCGCTCGCGCCACCAGGCGTCGATGGCGGTCTGCAGCTCATCCCGGCGCTTGAGCAGCTCGGCGTTGCGCGGGGTGAAGTCGGCCAGGATTTTCTCCAGCGCCGCCCAGAAGGCCTTTGGCTCTACGCCCGTGCCCGGCAGCAGCTCGCCCTCGACAAAGGCGTGCAGAAGATCGTCGACCGAAAGGGTGTTGCTGATGTCCATGCGCTTAACCAGGCTCTCGATATGCGTTCGGGGAGACGCACCCGGCGGCGGGGCGCTCCTGATGGGCCGCTTTACTGCACGGAAGCGCCGCGCTTTGAAGCCCCAAATGCGAACAAGTTTGCCCGCCCAAGATAGCACAGGCCCCTGGCAGGCCCCCGGCAGGCGCCCGTCAGGCGGGATGAAGCTTGCGCGCGATCAGCGAGGCTGGCGCAATTCCTTGCGCCTCCTTGAGGCTGACAGGAAGGTCCCGCCCTGAAGACCTAGTTGTCGGAGAATCCGAACGGCGCGCTGGTCCGGCGGATATCGTCCACCAGGATCTGCCGGCCAATGGGCGGCGCCGAGCGGGCCGTGCAGTCGGTCCGGTGGCAGAGCCGGCAGGTCACCCCGATCGGCGTGGCGTCGTCCGCCCCAAGTCCAGGCCGGCCCTGGGTGTAGATCAGCCGGTCGGCGTGCTCAGCCGCACAGCCCAGCGCAATGGCCCGTTCCACCCGCTGGGCGCCATAGGCTCCACCGCCGGCGCTGACCGTGCGGGCGATGGAGAAGAAGCGGTGCCCGTCGGGCAGCTCCAGCCACTGGGTGACGATCTGGCGGGGGGTGCGAAAAGCATGATGCACCGACCAGAGGGGACAGCCGCCCCCGTGCCGGGCGAAGGGGAAGCCCGCCCCGTCCAGGCGCTTGGAGACATTCCCCGCCTCATCGACGCGGATGAAGAAGAAGGGCACCCGCTCCTGGCCGGGCTTCTGCAGGGTGGTCATCCGGTGGGCGGTCTGTTCGAAGCTGGCGGCGAACTGGCGGGCCAGGGCCTCCACGTCATAGCGTCTGGCCTCCACCGCCCGGGCGAAGGCGGTGTAGGGCATGAGGATGGCGGCGGCCGCATAGCTGGTGAGCGCCCGCCGCGTCAGGCGCTCACCGCTCTCGGTGGCGAACCCGCCCTCGGCGAGGACCGCGGCGACCTCTGGGCGCATTTCCAGATAGGCGAGCTGCAGGGCCAGCTGGAACGTCTGGCTGGCGGTGTCGAGGGAATCGTCGAGGAGGATTTCCTTGCGATGCTGGTCGAGCCTGCGCACCGAGCCGACCATCACATTGGCTGGCAGACGGCGCACCCGCAGGCCATGGCGGGCTTTCAGATAGCCAGCCAGGCCATCATGACTGGCCACGTTCTGGGCCAGACGCTCAGCCGCATCATCCAGGGTTGGGAAATTGTTGCGCCGGGCCGCCAGGAAACGGCGGGATTCCGCCACGGGGTCGGGGGCGTCGAAGGCCGCGCCAGATCCTGTGGCGTTGGCCTCGGCGCTGCGGTCGGCCAGGGCCAGCTGTTCCTCGCGATAGGCGGTGTAGAGCCGCAAGAGCGCTTCGGTGACGCCTGGAAAGTTAGTGGCGGCGTCCGCCGTCTCCAGGGCAGGCAGATCGATGTCGGCGAACATCGGATCCTTGAGCACCGCCTGCAGCCGGGCCGCGTCATCGGAATCGGCGTTGCCGGCCAGGGCGGCCACATCGATGCGATAGGTCTGCGCCAGGCGCAGCAGCATCTCGGCGCTGAGCGGCCGGTGGTTGCGTTCCAGGAGCGCGATATAGGAGGCCGACACCTCAAGGTCTGAGGCCATGTCGGCCTGGGTCAGGCCAAGGTCCCGGCGCATCCGCCGGAGATTGGCCCCCACATAGAGGCGGCGCTCGCTCGACATGCTGGGACCTCCCTTACAGTGGCGTGCTTACAACATTACAAGCAACTTGTGTAAAGTTTGACATCCCAACCGCGCGGGGGGTTTCGCCTCCCCCGCCCGACCCTGTAGGCAGCGCCTCAAATCCCCGGCGGATTTCGAGGAGAAGCGAAATGGCCTATCAAGAACACACCACCAAGATGAGCGAGCTCATCAAGAGCAAGAACGGCACCTGGGACGGCATCAACGCCGAGTCCGTGGCACGGATGCGGCTGCAGAACCGCTTCCAGACCGGCCTGGACATCGCCCGCTACACCGCGGCGATCATGCGCAAGGACATGGCGGCCTATGACGCTGACCCGTCCAAGTACACCCAGTCGCTCGGCTGCTGGCATGGCTTCATCGGCCAGCAGAAGATGATCTCCATCAAGAAGCACTTCGGCAACACCGACCGTCGCTACCTCTACCTGTCGGGCTGGATGGTTGCGGCCCTGCGTTCGGAATTCGGCCCGCTGCCCGACCAGTCGATGCACGAGAAGACCTCGGTCCCGGCCCTGATCGAAGAGCTCTACACCTTCCTGCGCCAGGCTGACGCCCGCGAGTTGGGCATGATGTTCCGCGACATCGACGCCGCCCGCGCCGCCGGCGACAAGGCCAAGGAAAAGGCCCTGCTCGACGCCGTCGACAACTATCAGACCCACGTGGTTCCGATCATCGCCGACATCGATGCGGGCTTCGGCAACGCCGAGGCGACCTATCTGCTGGCCAAGAAGATGATCGAGGCCGGCGCCTGCGCCCTGCAGATCGAAAACCAGGTTTCCGACGAAAAGCAGTGCGGTCACCAGGACGGCAAGGTCACCGTGCCGCACGAGGACTTCATCCAGAAGGTCCGCGCCTGCCGCTACGCCTTCCTGGAGCTGGGCGTCGAGGACGGCATCATCGTCACCCGCACCGACTCCCTCGGCGCTGGCCTGACCAAGCAGATCGCCGTCAGCCATGAGCCGGGCGACCTGGGCGACCAGTACAACAGCTTCCTGGACTGCGACGAAGTCGACGCCTCGCAAGTGGGCAACGGCGACGTCATCATCAGCCGCAATGGCAAGCTGCTGCGTCCCAAGCGCCTGCCGTCCAACCTGTTCCAATTCCGCGAAGGCACCGGCGCCGACCGCTGCGTCCTGGACTCCATCACCTCGCTGCAGAACGGCGCCGATCTGCTCTGGATCGAAACCGAGAAGCCGCACGTCGAGCAGATCGCCTCGATGATGGACCGGATCCGCGAAGTCGTCCCCAACGCCAAGCTGGTTTACAACAACAGCCCGTCCTTCAACTGGACCCTGAACTTCCGCCAGCAGGTCTATGACGCCTACAAGGCGGCCGGTAAGGACGTCTCGGCCTATGACCGCGACAAGCTGATGAGCGTGGACTACGACGGCACTGAGCTGGCCGCCGAAGCCGACGAGAAGATCCGCACCTTCCAGGCCGATGGCGCCAAGCGGGCCGGCATCTTCCACCACCTGATCACCCTGCCGACCTACCACACCGCGGCCCTGTCCACCGACAACCTGGCCAAGGAGTACTTCGGGACCCAGGGCATGCTGGGCTACGTCCTCGGCGTCCAGCGCCAGGAAATCCGCCAGGGCATCGCCTGCGTGAAGCACCAGAACATGTCCGGTTCGGACATCGGTGACGATCACAAGGAGTACTTCGCCGGCGAAGCCGCGCTGAAGGCTGGCGGCGTCCACAACACAATGAACCAGTTCGGCTAAGCCCGACCGGTTCGTCGGCTCGGACGACAGATCAGGCGGCCTGGGGCAGATGCTCCAGGCCGCCTTTTCTATGTCTGCCGCGGGCGCGCGCGGCGCAGGGCCAGGACGATGGCGAAGGCCAGGACCGCCACCGCGCCAGCCAGGGCCGCGGCTGCGACTGGCGGCTTCGAGGCCGACTCAGCGACCGCGACGGCCAGAAGGCCCCAGCTGACGGCCACCCCATAGGTGACCACGCCCACAGCCGCGCCCGCCCAAAGGCCTGCCAGCACCACCGCGGCGACGCCCGCCAGGGCGGCCGCTTCGGCCATGGCCGGGGTGATGATTCCCTCAGCGGTGAGCACTGTGAGGATGTTCAGGGCCGAGGCCGCTGTCAGCCATCCTGCCAGAAGGCCCAGGGGCCAGATCACCAGACGACGCGGCCAGCCGGTCTGGCCAAGACCTCGGCGTCGGGCCCGTATCAGGCCCAGGATCGTGGCCGCGGCCGAGGTCAGGATGATGACGACCGAGGCCCAGTCCAGGTCGGCGGCCGAGGCGATGATCCAAAGTCCGCATCCGAGGCTGGCGATCACCGAGGGCCAGCCGACAGCCGCCAGAAGTTGCGGCTCGGCCCGCTGCGCCTGGAACTGGTAGGCGGCATAAATGATCAGACCCAGATAGATCACGCTCCAGATCGAAAAGGCGTAGCCAGCGGCCCGGAGCGTGCCATTTCCATCGGCGGAGAATTCCGCGGCGCTCTGCCCCCAGCCCGTCAGGGCCTGGATCGTGGGAACCAGGATGGCGAAGGCCACGGCGAAGACCACGGCCAGCCGCCGTCCAAGATGAGCGCTATCCATGGGTCGTCCCTCTTCTCATGCTTCAGATCTACGGCGCGCGCGCCGAAACGGACGCCGCCAGCGGGCGCGCCCCACAGTGGGACGACTCGCATCGCCATGTGACAAACGCCTCTGGCTTGGCCATGTTCACCGGCAGGCATGAGGGGATGGGATCACATGTCAGATCGCGCGGATGGCCCGGCGGGGGAGCAGGCCTCGGAGGTCCGGCATCGGACGGCCAACACCCTCCAGCTGCTGGCCACCCTGGCCCGGATGCGCGGTCAGAAGGCCGCCGACGCGGAAATCCGCCGCCAGATGATCTGGATGGCTGAGGCCATCGGCGCCCTGGGCGCCCTGGAGCGCAGGCGCACACCTGAGGGCATCGATTTCGCCGGCTATATCGAGGAGATGGCGCCGGTCTGGAGCCGCCGTCAGGCTGGGCAGGCGGTGGAGGTGCTGGTTCGTCTCGACCCGATCTTTGTCCGGGATCAGGCAGCCTCGACCCTGGCCCTTATCCTCAATGAACTGATGGCCAACGCCCTGACCCATGGGTTGGAGGATGGGGCGGCGCGGCGGATCGACATCGACCTGCGTGAAGTCGGCGATCGCGCGCGGTTGAGCGTCAATGACAGGGGGCCTGGCCTGCCTGCCGACCGGTCAGAGCCCCGCGAACGCTTTGGCCTCTGGCTGGCCAGAAGCCTGACGGCTCAGGTGCGTGGGGACTTGTCGCTATTGCCAGCCCCCACCGGCGGTCTGACCGCCCAGCTCGACTTTCCGCTCTGAACCGGCCAGATCAGACCAGATAGAGGAAGGCGAGGGCGCCTGCGCCCAGGGCGATGCGGTACCAGGCGAAGGGCGCAAAGCCGTACCGTCCGACGACGGCGATCAGGCTCTTGACCACCAACAAGGCGGTCAGGAAGGCCACGCCAAACCCGATGGCGATGCCTGCGAAGTCCTCGAAGTTGAGCTGGTCCCAGGTTTTCAACAGGTCATAGGCGGTGGCCGCCACCATGGTCGGCGCGGCCAGGAAGAAGGTGAACTCCGCCGCGGTCTTGCGCTCCACCCCCAGCATCAGCGAGCCCATGATTGTCGCGCCGGACCTGGAAACCCCAGGGATCATCGCGATGCACTGGAAGAGGCCGATCAGCAGGGCGTTGCGCCAAGACAGCTCTTCGATCCCGTGGATCACTGGCGGGGGGGCGATTTTCTCGATGATCAGGATGGCCACCCCGCCGACGATCAGCATCACCGCCACGATGGTGGGGTTTTCCAGCATCAGCTTGATGGCGTCATAGGCGAACACCCCGATGACCATGGCGGGCAACACCGCGAGCGCGAGGTTTCGCACAAAGGCGAGGTCAGCGGGCTTCGCCTGCAAGGCCCCCAATCCGACCCCGATGAACCGCTGAGCGTACACGACCAGCACCGCCAGGATTGCGCCTAGCTGCACGACGATCTTGAAGGTCGTCTCGGCCGGTCCCTTGAAGCCCAGAAGCTCGGCGGCGAGAATGAGGTGGCCGGTGGACGAAACGGGCAGAAACTCGGTCAGCCCCTCAATGATCCCGAGGATGATGACGCTGATGAGAGAATTCTGGTCCAAGGCGTCCCCCGCTTATGGCTGGGCTGCGATAGCGAAAATCACGCCCCTTGGCGAGACGGGCTGGCGCCCACGGCTGCGACAGGATGCATATTCCACCAAGACCATGTCGGGCCGGGGGGTTTTCGTCCGTCCTTTGACCAACAGGAAGACCGCCCATGCTCTACACCATCCTCTGCTACCATTCCGAAGCCATCGTCGGCGGCTGGTCCAAGGCCCAGGACGACGCGGTGATGGAGAAGCTGGACGTGGTCCACCAGAAGCTGGCTGCTCAGGGGCGGCTGGGGCCGGTGGCGCGCCTGTTGCCCACCTCGGCGGCCACCACCCTGCGCAAGGACAGCGATCCGCCCCTGGTGCTGGACGGCCCCTTCGCCGAGACCAAGGAGCAGCTGCTCGGCTTCTACATCGTCGATTGCGACGATCTCGATCAGGCGCTCGAGGTCGCAAGGGAGCTGGGCCAGGCTAATCCCGGCGGCGCCTATGAGCTGCGGCCGATCGGCGTCTACCATTCCAGCACCCTGCCGATTGACGCCAATCCGTGAGCGACCTGGCTTGGCTCCATGGGGCGCTCGCCGCCGCACGGCCCCAGGCCATGGCGGCGCTGCTGCGCTACTTCCGAGATCTGGATATCGCCGAAGAGGCGTTTCAGGAGGCCAGCCTTCGGGCTCTGCGCAACTGGCCTGAAAAGGGACCACCCCGCGATCCTGCCGCCTGGCTGATCCTGGTCGGGCGCAATGCGGCCCTGGACTCGGTTCGGCGTAAGGCCAGGGAGGCGCCCCTCCCGCAGGAGGTGCTCATCTCCGATCTGGAGGACGCCGAGGCCGACCTGGCGGAACGGCTGGACGGCGCCGATTATCGTGACGACGTGCTCCGTCTATTGTTCATCTGCTGTCATCCGGACCTGCCCGCCACCCAGCAGATCGCGTTGGCTCTCCGTATCGTCTGTGGGCTGAGCGTTGGCGAGATCGCGCGGGCGTTCCTGGTCAGCGAAAGCGCCATGGAACAGCGGATCACCCGGGCCAAGGTCAGGGTGGCCAGGGCCGGCGCTCCGTTTGAGACCCCCGGCGGAGCCGAGCGGGCCGAGCGCCTGGCCGCGGTGATGGCCATGATCTACCTGCTGTTCAACGAGGGCTATTCGGCCAGCGGCGGGGAAGCCCCCTTGCGTAGCGCGCTCTGCGATGAGGCGATCCGCCTGGGCCGGCTGTTGCTGCGCCTGTTTCCCGCCGAGCCGGAGGTGATGGGGCTGACCGCCCTGATGCTGTTGCAGCACGCCCGCGCCCAGGCCCGCTTTGACGCTGAGGGCGCCATCGTCCTGATGGAGGATCAGGATCGGACCCGCTGGAACGGGCCGATGATCGCCGAGGGCCTGGCCCTAATCGACAAGGCGGTTCGGCATCGTCAGCCCGGCGCCCATCAGATCCAGGCCGCGATTGCAGCCCTTCATGCGCGATCACCCCGGGCGGCCGACACCGACTGGCCGCAGATCGCCGAGCTCTACCGGGCCCTGGAACATCACATGCCCTCGCCGGTGGTGACGTTGAATCGGGCGGTCGCGGTGTCCAAGACCGAGGGGGCTGATGCAGCCCTGGCCCTGATTGAACCCCTGGGCGAGCGTCTGTCGGCCTATTTCCACTTCCACGGAGTCCGGGGCGCCATGTTGCTGGACCTGGGGCGATCGGCCGAAGCCCGGGAGGCCTTTGACCGGGCCATCGCCCTGGCGCGAACCCCAGCCGAAGCCGCCCATATCCGCCAGCACATCGACCGGCTGCAGGCCGAGGCGGCGCAGGCTTCGACCAAATGAAAACCCCCGGCCTCGCGGCCGGGGGTCCACGTGGTTCGGCGATCCCGGCCGAAGCCGGGACAGCGTCTTAGTAGCCCTGGATGCGGGCGTAGCGATCACGATGATAGGCCTGGTTGCCGAAGGCCGCCTCGGCCGCACGGGCGCGCTTCATGTAGAAGCCCGCGTCGTGGGCGTCGGTCATGCCGATGCCGCCATGCATCTGAACCATCTCGTTGGACACGAGGTGGAAGACGTCGCCCATCTTGGCCTTGGCCAGGCTGACCAGTTCCGGAACGTCCGGGGTGTCGGCGTCGATGGCCTGAAGCGCGGCTTCGACGGCCGAGCGGGCCAGTTCGAGATCGGTGAACATCTTGGCCGCGCGGTGCTGCAGGGCCTGGAAGGAGCCGATGACCTGACCGAACTGAACCCGGACCTTGAGGTAGTCCAGGGTCACTTCGAAGGCCTGGACGGCCGAGCCGAGCATTTCGGCGCAGAGGCCGGCGCGGGCGCGGTCGAGGGTCTTTTCCAGCAGGGCGTAGCCCTTGTCGACTTCGCCCAGCACCGCGTCAGCGCCCACTTCGACACCGTCGAAGGTGATGTTGGCCGCACCGCGGCTGTCGGCCAGGTGCAGACGCTTGCGGCTGACGCCCTTGGCGTCGCCGGCGACCAGGAACAGGGTGATCCCGTCGGTGTCGCCCGGCTTGCCCGAGGTGCGGGCCGAGACGATCAGCAGACCAGCCGCCATGCCTTCCAGCACGAAGGACTTGGAGCCCGACAGCTTGTAGCCCGAACCGGACTTTTCAGCCTTCAGGGCAACCTTTTCCGGGGCGTGGTGCGCACCTTCGTCGACCGCCAGGGCGCCGACGACTTCACCGCCGGCGATCTTCGGCAGCCATTCAGACTTCTGGGCGTCGGAGCCGCCCAGCACCAGGGCCGAGGCCGCAGCCAGGCCAGAGGCCAGCAGCGGAGAGGCGGTCAGGGTACGGCCGGTTTCCTCCAGGATCAGGCCCATGGAGAGGTAGCCGAAGTCCGAGCCGCCGTATTCTTCCGGGATGATCACCCCGGCCCAGCCCATCTCGGCCATTTCGTTCCAGGCGTTGGCGTCATAGCCCAGCTCGACCCCGCTATCGCGCATCTTGCGGAAGGCGGTGACGGGGGACTTTTCCTGCACCCAGCTCTTCGCAGCGTCGCGAAGCATTGTCTGTTCTTCGTTGAGAACGGCCATCTTATTGTAATCCCTATAAAATTCGAGTGAGTGCTTATTTCGGGTCAGGCAGGCCGAGGATGCGCTTGGAGATGATGTTGTTCTGCACCTCCTGCGAACCGCCATAGATGGTCGTCGCCTTACCACCCAGCCAGGAGCGCACGGCGCCCAGCTCTTCGGCGGTGAAGTCGTCGCCTTCCCAGCCCAGGCCCTGATGGCCCATGAGCTCGATGGTCAGTTCGGCGCGGTCCTGCATCCAGCGGGTGCCGGCGTTCTTCATGATCGAAGTCGCCGCCGAAGGCCCGGAATTGGCCTTCGATTCCGCCATGGCGCGCATGGCGGTCAGCTGGAAGGCGCGACCGTCGATCTCGTTCATGATCACGCGGGTGCGCAGGTCGGAGTCCGACAGGCGGCCCGACTCATCGGCGCCCACATAGTCCTTGGCCAGCTTGACCAGCGAACGACCGCCGCCGCCGCCGCCGCCGGCGCCCGACAGGCCCGAACGCTCATGCTGCAGAAGGCGCTTGGCCACCGTCCAGCCGCCGTTGACCGGGCCGACCACCTGGTCCTTTTCGACGCGAACGTCGGTCAGGAAGGTCTCGCAGAAGGGCGAGTTGCCGGCGATCAGCGGGATCGGGCGGACTTCCACCCCGGGGGTGTCCATGGGGAACAGCACGAAGGAAATGCCCTCATGCTTCTTGGTGGTGTCGGTGCGCACCAGGCAGAAGCACCACTGGGCCCACTGGGCGCCCGAGGTCCAGATCTTCTGGCCATTGACGATGTAATGATCGCCCTTGTCCTCGGCGCGGGTCTGCAGCGAGGCCAGGTCAGAACCGGCGCCCGGCTCGGAGAAGCCCTGGCACCATTGCAGTTCGCCCTTCACGATCGGCGGGATGTGCTGCTGCTTCTGGGCCTCGGTGCCGTATTCCAGCAGGGTGGGGCCGAACATCATAACGCCCATGCCGCCGATGGGGTTGTAGGCCCCCACGCGGCCCAGCTCCTGCTGGATGATGCGCGCATGCGCCGGGGTCAGACCGCCGCCGCCGTACTGGGCCGGCCAGGTGGGAACGCCCCAGCCCTTTTCGCCCATGGCCTTGCGCCAGGCGTCCATGTCGGGGGTCGGTTCGGACCGCTCCTCGCGCATCATCATGCTCCCCTTGCCCTTCAGGGACTTGGGGAAGTTGGCTTCGATCCAGTCGCGTGCTTCCGTGCGGAAGGCGTCCAGATCAGAGCCGCCAAAATCAGCCATTAAATTTCTCCTTGAAAATCAGTCGTTCAATTCATTTCGAAGGCGCAGCGTCCGGCAGGCCGAGGATGCGCTTGGAAATGATGTTGTTCTGCACCTCATTGGACCCGCCGTAAATCGAGCCCGCCTTGCCGGCCAGCCATCCGCGAACGGCGGCCAGTTCTTCCTCGGTGAAGTCTGCGCCCTCCCAACCGAGACCCTGATGACCCATGAACTCCAGGGTCAGCTCAGCCCGGTCCTGCGCCACCTTCATGTTGGCGTTCTTCATGATCGAGGTCGTGGCCGAAGGACCGGAATTCCCCTTGGCCTCCAGCGCCGCGCGCTTGACGGTCTGCTGCAGGGCCTTGAGGTCCATGTCGTTCATCACGATGCGGGTGCGCAGGTCGAGATCGGCCAGCCGGCCCTGCTCGTCCTCACCCACATACTTCTTGGCGATGACGCCCAGCGCCTCACGCTTGCCGCCTTCGCCGGCCCGGCCGCCCATGCCGCTGCGTTCATGCTGCAGCAGGCGCTTGGCCACCGTCCAGCCGCCGTTCAGCGGGCCGATCAGGTTTTCCTTGGGCACCTTCACGTCGGTGAAGAAGGTCTCGCAGAAGGGCGAGGAGCCGGCGATCAGGCGGATCGGGCGAACCTCGACCCCAGGCTGATGCATGGAGAAGACCACGAAGGAAATGCCTTCATGCTTCTTGGTCTGATCGGTGCGCACCAGGCAGAAGATCATGTCCGCCCACTGGCCGCCGGAGGTCCAGATCTTCTGGCCGTTGACCAGCCAGTGATCGCCCTTGTCCTCGGCCTTGGTCTGCAGGGCGGCGAGGTCGGAGCCAGCGCCCGGTTCAGAGAAGCCCTGGCACCAGCGCACCTTGGCCGTGGCGATGTCGGGGATGTACTTCTTCTTCTGATCCTCGGTGCCGTATTCCAGCAGGGTGGGGCCGAACATGCCCACGCCCATGCCGCCGATGGGATTCCAGGCGCCGATGGTGGCCATTTCCTGGTTCAGCACCCGGGCTTCCTGGGGCGAGAGACCGCCGCCGCCGTACTGGGCCGGCCAGGTGGGAACGCCCCAGCCCTTTTCGCCCATCCGATCACGCCACAGCGCCATGTCGCCCGTCAGCTCAACGCCGCCGGCCATGGCCCGGGTCTGGGCTTCGGTATCATGGGCCAGCGACTTGGGGAAATTGGCCTCGAGCCATTCACGCGCCTGGGTCCTGAAGCCGTCCAGATCAGCGCCGCCAAAGTCAGCCATGAATATTCTCCCTTAAATTCATTATGTTATAGTGCATTATAGCATGAAGTTTGGGGCTCGGGGAGTCGTGCGCTTACTTCGGGTCCGGCAGGCCGAGCACCCGCTTGGAGACCACGTTCAGATTGATTTCCGAGGTACCGCCCTCGATGGAATTGCCCTTTGACCGAAGCCAGGCGCGAACCAGATTCAGCTCGCTTTCGTCATAGGCCTCGCCTGACCAGCCCAGACCCTGGTGACCAAAGGCCTCGATCATCAGTTCATTGCGATCCTGGGCGATCTTGGCTCCGGCGTACTTCATGATTGAGGTCGCCGCGCTCGGCCCCGCGTTGGACTTGGCCTCGTCGGCGGCGCGGCGAACGGTCAGCTGGAAGGCCCGGGCCTCCATCCGATGCTCGATGATCCGACGGCGCAGGTCATGGTCGGCGATGCGGCCGGTCTCATCGAGGCCGACATACTTCTTGGCCGCGTCCTCCACGCTCATCACCGCGGCGGGCGCGCCGATATTGCCGCCGCCCAGGCCCGCCGAGATGTTGTCGCGCTCGAACTGCAGCAGCCGCTTGGCCACCGTCCAGCCGCCGTTCAAGGGGCCAAACAGCTGATCCTTGGGCACCTTCACATCGGTGAAGAAGGTTTCGCAGAAGGGCGAGCCGCCATTGATCAGCAGGATCGGCCGGACCTCGACGCCCGGGCTCTTCATGTCGATCAGCAGGAAGGAGATGCCCTCGTGCTTCTTCGAGGTGTCGGTGCGCACCAGGCAGAAGCACCAGTCGGCGAGGTTGGCGCCTGAGGTCCAGATCTTCTGGCCGTTGACCAGATAGTGGTCGCCCTTGTCCTCGGCGCGGGTCTGCAGGGAGGCGAGGTCAGAGCCGGAGCCCGGCTCGGAATAGCCCTGGCACCAGCGCACCGACCCGGTGACGATGCCTGGCATGTGCTGCTTCTTCAGCGCTTCAGTGCCGTATTCCAGCAGGGTCGGGCCGAACATCATGACGCCCATGCCGCCGATGGGATTGCGCGCGCCGATGGCGGCCATCTCCTCGGCCAGCACCCGGGCCTCCTGGCGCGACAGGCCGCCGCCGCCATGTTCCTTGGGCCAGGTGGGCACGCCCCAGCCCTTGGCGCCCATGGCCTCGCGCCACTGGCGCGCCTCGGGACTCTCCTTGCCACCCGCCGCCGCAGCGGTCTGGGCGGCGGTGTCGCCCTTGAGGGCGGCAGGGAAGTTCGCGCTCAGCCAGGCCTTGGCCTCGCTACGGAAGGTTTCGAGATCGCCGCCAAAATCAGCCATGGAAATCCGCCTTTGCAAAAAATCGTCCGGGGTGTCCGCCGGCCGAAAATGCGACCGGCGGCTTTGCGCGACCGCCTATTTCGGGTCGGGCAGCCCCAGAACACGCTTGGAGATGACGTTCAGGTTCACTTCGCTGGTGCCGCCCTCGATGGAGTTGCCCTTCGACCGCAGCCAGCCACGGGTCGCCAGAAGCTCGCCGGGCTTGTAGGCCTCACCGCCCCAGCCCAGGCCCTGATGGCCCATGGCTTCGATCATCAGCTCCGACCGGTCCTGGGCGAAGCTGGCGGCGGCGTACTTGATGATGGAGACCGCGGCGCTGGGGCCGTTGCTGGCCTTGGCCTCTGCCGCCGTGCGGCTGATGGTCAGACCCAGGCACTGCATGTTCATCTTGTTCTGAGTGATCCGGCTGCGCAGATCGGTGTCGGCCAGGGCGCCGCTGGCGTCGAGGCCATGATAGGTCTTGGCCACTTCAGACAGGTCGCCGGCCGTGCCGCCGGCCCCGCCGCCGCCGCCGAAGCCGCCGGAGATGTTCTGGCGCTCATACTGCAGCAGGCGCTTGGCGATCTCCCAGCCGCCATTGACCTTGCCCACCAGATTGCCCTTGGGGATCTTCACATCGGTGAAGAAGGTCTCGCAGAACGGGCTCTCTCCGCTGATCAGCTGGATCGGGCGGGTCTCGACCCCGGGCGTGCGCATGTCGATGAGCACGAAGGACACCCCCTCGTGCTTCTTCGAGGTATCGGTGCGCACCAGGCAGAAGCACCAGTCGGCCTTATCGGCGTAGGAGGTCCAGATCTTCTGACCGTTGATCAGCCAGTGGTCGCCCTTGTCCTCGCAGCGGGTCTGCAGGGAGGCGAGGTCAGAACCCGCGCCGGGTTCGGAATAGCCCTGGCACCAGCGGACCTCGCCCTTGATGATCTTGGGCAGGTGCGCCTGCTTCTGCTCTTCGTTGGCGTATTCCAGCAGGACAGGACCCAACATCCAGACGCCGAACGAGGCCAGGGGGGTGCGATAGCGGCCGGCGGTCAGTTCCTGGTCCAGGATGCGCGCCTGGGCGGGAGTCAGTCCCCCGCCGCCGTACTGGGCCGGCCAGGTGGGCGCGGTCCAGCCCTTTTCGCCCATCTTGCGCATCCAGGCGATCTGCAGGTCGTCGGAGTCGAGGAAGGCCTGACCACCCCACATGGCTTCGGGATCAACCTTGGCGGCCGGGTCGCGCAGCTCGGCCGGATAGTTGGCCTCCAGCCAGGTGCGGACGTCGGCCCGGAAGGTGTCGAGGTCTGCGCTGCCGAAGTCGGCCATGGCTTTCTCCCAATGCTGGAACTGGATTTTGCGCGCCACATTAGCGCCGAGCGGACGCAGGGCAAGCCGCCTTGCGAACACGTGTTTGAAGTCTCATCGGCGCGGTCCTTCACGAATCCCGTCTATATACGGGCGGACTCTTCATCAGGACGCCCCGCCCCATGAGGCTTATGCGCGAATTGCGGCCGGCCGGCTTGGCTGCGGCCCCGCTGACCGGCGCCATCCTCACCCTGGCCGCCGGGGTCATGCTGGTGGTTTCGGCGGCGACTCCGTCGGTGCCCAATCGGTTCCTTTTTCTGGCCGAACGGGCGCCGGTCATCCTGATCGAGCTGTCGCATTTCCTGTCCAGCGTCCTGGGGCTGGTCCTGATCTTCCTGGCCTTTGGCCTGCGGGCTCGCCTGGACGCAGCCTGGATCGCCACCATGGTGGTCCTCGCCGCATCCCTGCCGCTCACCCTGCTCAAGGGCATTGTCTGGGAGGAGACCGCCTGGCTGGCGGCGCTTCTCCTGGTCCTGGCGCCGTTCAGGGCCGCCTTCACCCGGGAAGCCCGCCTGTCGCGGATGGAGATTACGCCGGGCTGGCTGGTTTCGGCGGCCGCGCTCGTGGTGGGCGCGGGGCTGCTTGGCCTCTGGTCGTTCCAGAACGCCGACTATGGGCATCGCAGCTGGATCAGCGTGATGGTGGAGGATGACGCCGCCCGGGCCATTCGCGCCTGGGTCGGCGCGGCGCTGGGGCTGCTGGCATTCGGTATCTGGCGATTGTTCGCATCGGCCGCCACCCCGCGGGTGGTCAGCCCCGACGACCAGGATTTTCAACAGGTCCGCGCCATCCTCGCCTCGGCTCAGTCGGCGGAGCCGGCCTCCAACCTCGCCCTGCTGGGGGATAAGCGATTCCTCTTTTCCCAGAGCGGCCAGTCCTTCCTGATGTTCGGGGTCCGGGGGCGGTCCTGGATCGCCATGGGCGCGCCGGTGGGACGCCGTGACGAGCGGCTCGAGCTCCTCTGGCGCTTCCGGGAAATGGCCGACGCCCATGCGGCGCGGCCAGGGGTCTACGCCCTGGGGGCCGATGATCTTCCCGAGGTCGTGGAGCTGGGCTTCTCTCTTCAGAAGATCGGGGAGTCGGCCATCGTGCCCCTTGAGACCTTCTCGGTCGAAGGGCGCAAGCGGGGCAATCTTCGCCGGGCCTGGCGCAAGGCTGGGGAGGAGGGGGCCACTTTCGAAGTGCTGAGCCCTGCTGACGTCCCCGCCGTCCTAGAAGACCTGCAGGTGATCTCCGACGAGTGGTTGGATCACCATGCTGGCGGTGAAAAGCGCTTCACCATGGGCGCCTTCACCCCGGCCTATGTGGCGGAATTCCCCGTCGCCCTGGTGCGGCAGGACGGCAAGAGCGTGGCCTTCGCCACCCTGTGGACCACCAGCGGGCGGACCGCGTTTTCCATGGACCTGATGCGTTATTCCGACGCCGCGCCGAAGAACATCATGGACTATCTGTTTGTGGAGCTGATCGCCTGGGGCAAGGCCCAGGGGTATCAGGCGTTTGAATTCGGCATGGCCCCCCTGGCTGGGCTGGAGGACCGCCCCTTTGCGCCGATCATGTCGAGGGTCGGCCGGCTGCTTTATGAGCGGGGCGAGGAAATCTACAATTTCCAGGGTGTGCGTCGCTACAAGGACAAGTACGACCCCCTGTGGCAGCCCCGCTACCTGGCCGCGCCCCACAAGTGGGCGATCCCCCTGCTGCTGGCCGATGTGGGACTTCTGTCCTCCGGCGGGGTGGTCGGCCTCGCAAAGCGGCCCCGCAAGACCGACGCCCGCCCCGAGGGCGAGGGCGCCCCGACCTAGAGCATTTTCTGACAAGTGTGATGCGGTTATCGGATCGAAAAATGCTCTAAATTTATGATTTAGAGACCTTTTTATCCGATCTGATTGAAGCGATCAGATCGGAAAGGGCTCTAGGGGCGCTTGGTGACCCTGGGGCTCTAGAAGCCGGTCGGACCGGTCGAGACCCCCATCAGATTGAGCAGGTGGACCAGCACCACCAGCAATCCGGCTGCGCCCAGGAGCATGATGAACCGGTAGGGGACCAGTCTTGGGCCCCGTTTGAAATCGGGTGGGCGCGCGCCCATCCAGCCGCAGAATACGGTCAGGGCGAGCAGGCCGGCCCCGAGGGCCAGAGTGACGGAAAGCTCCATCTGCGACGCCGTAGCGCACCGGCGAGCTAGGCGCAAACAGGCCCGTTAACCTTTGGTTAACCCCCTCGCCCCCTGTTGCAGGCTAAGGGTTTCTGCGCGCGGCAGGTCATCCACAGCTGATCACGCCAAACGCTATATCTAGCGTTAACCTTGCGTTTACACCCCAAGGATCGGTGGCTAGCGTCGAATCGCGGGGTAGGAGATCGATTCGAATGACGGCGGCGACGCCATGGAGCGTCAAGGGCATTGACCCGAAGGCTCGGGAGGTCGCCAAGGACCTCGCCCGACGCTCGGGGATGACCTTGGGCGAGTGGCTCAATCGAATGATTCTGGATGATGAAGGCCCGGAGGACGCCGTCTCCGAAGCCGATATCGCACGTCGTCCCGCCCCCCTGTATTTCGAGAGCGCCCGTCGGGACGATGACGCCCCGGCCCGGGTCGAGGCCGCCGAGCATCCGGCCGATGAGATGGGCCGCATCGCCCTGGCGCTTGATCGGCTAAGCGAGCGTCTTGAGGTCTCTGAGAGCCGCACAGGCCTCGCCGTCTCTGGCGTCGAACATTCCGTGCGAGCGGCTCTGGCGCGGATCGAGGCGGCCGAGCGGGAACATATCGCCGTGGCGGCTCGGTTTGAGGGCGCGGTCGAGGGCGTCTCCAGCGAACAGGCGCGGATCGCCGAGCGCGTGCGCCGGATGGAGGCCGAAGCCGCCGGGCCTCGCTCGGCTGAGGCCTTGCGGGCCCTGGAGGGCGCTGTCGCCAAGGTCGCCAACCACCTCTATGACGGCGAAACCCGCACCCGCGAGGCCCTGGGCGCCATTGAGGCCCGGGTCGATCGGGTGGAGGCGCAGGGGGGCTCTGAGTCGCCTGGCCTGATCGAAGAGGTCGTCGGCCGTGTATCGCAGCGCTTGAGCGAGGCCGAGACCCGCACGGCTGAGGCGCTTGAAAGCCTGCGCGCCTCATTCGCCCACCTGGATGGGCGCATGCAATCTGTAGAAGCCGGCGAGGCGCCCGGCATCGACCGGCGGCTCGAGGACATGGCTGCGCGCCTGACCGAGCGGGTCGAAGCCGCCCGGGTGGAAATGACCCAGAAGCTGCATGCAGCCGCCGATGGCCGGTTCGACCGCATGGAGCGTCGGCTGGGCGAGATGACCAACCACGTCCGCGCCGCCGAGCAGCGCTCGGCCCAGGCGATCGAGGCGATGGGGCGGGAGGTGCTCAGCATGGCCGAGAACCTGAACCGACGGGTCCAGACCGCCGAACATCATAGCGCCCAGGCCATCCAGACGGTGGGGGGCGAGGTCGCCCGGATCGCCACGGCCATGGAGAGCCGTCTCGGCCGTTCGGACTCCCTGCACGCCGAAGCGCTGGAGCGGCTGGGCGGTGAGATCGCCAAGATCACCGAGCGTCTGGGCGAGAAGATCGCCACGGCCGAGCGTCGGTCCGCCCAGGCGATCGACGATGTGGGTGATCAGGTGGCCCGGGTCACGGAGCGGATCAGCAGCCGTCAGGACCGCGCCGCCGAGGAATTGTCAGAGCGGATCCGTCTGAGCGAGGAGCGCACCGCCCGCCTGCTGGAAGAGGCTCGGGAGCGGATCGACCGCCGCCTGGCCGAAGCCCCCCGGGAGGTTGAGCCCGCCCTGGCGGCGGCGGCTGTGGCGGCCGCAGCGCCGCGCTCGTCCCCCGAGCCTGAGTCTTCTCCCTTCGGTCTTGAAGACTTCGCCGGCTTCGGCGCGCCGTCTCCCAGGTCTGAACCCTCGGCCCGGCAAGCCTTCGCCGCGGACGACGGTTTCCCATCGCCCCAGGCCTTCTCCGTCGAGGCCGAGCGTCCGCCGCTGGCGCCGGAGGACTTTGAGGCCGCAGACGGCTTTTCGCCGCCGCCGTCCGACCAAAGCCGCCGCGCCGCTGCGCCGCTCCCCGAGCCTGATCCGTTCATCGAGGACGAACCAGAGCCTGCCCCGCGGGCCATGGCCGAGCGCGCCGCCCCCGCGCCGCAGGTTCATCCCGACTATGAGGACGACTTCGGCTTCGAGGACGAGTCGGAATTCATCGCCCCATCGGCGCCCGCGAGCCGGGCCACCAGCCCCCAGGCCCTGTCCACGCGGGAGGTCATCGCCCAGGCCCGCGCCGCCGCGCGGGCGACGCCGTCCGCCGAGCCCAAGGGACGCAAGGGCAAGGCCAAGGCCTCGGCTGAACCCAAGGACGCCGGCGGCTCCCTGTTCAGCAGCTTTTCCATCCGACCGAAGAAGCGGGCCGGCGCGACCCTGCAGACCGCCCTGCTGATCTCGGGCGGCGCGGCCTTCCTGGGCATGGCGGCCGGCGGCATGGTGTTGATGGGCGGTGATCCGTCCGGTGATCTGCCCTCGCGAGTCGCCCAGGCGGTGTCGGCCAACCGCGATGAGCCTGAAGAACTTGCCGGCCTCGAAGTTGACGGGGTCACGCCCCGGGCCTCGGTGGCCCTCTCGCCGCAACCTGGGCTGGAGGATGAGGACGCGGGCCCCACCGGCCAAATGCGCGAGGACTTTCCGGCCCTCTATGCCGAGGCGGTCCGCCAGGTCGAGGAGGGCGCCGCCGGCGGCGTCGACGAGGTCCGCCGGGTGGCCAATCTCGGCTATGCGCCGGCGCAGTTCTATCTGGCCAAGCTGTATGAAAACGGCGGCGCCGGCGTGGCCAAGGACATGACCGAAGCCCGCCGCTGGACCGAGCGCGCGGCCCAGGGCGGCGATCGCAAGGCCATGCACAATCTGGCGCTCTACTATTTCGAGGGCGTCGGCGGGGCGAAAAACTCCACCACCGCGGCGCAGTGGTTCCGCAAGGCGGCGGATCTTGGCCTGGTGGACAGCCAGTACAATCTGGGCCGGCTGTATGAGGAGGGCTTCGGGGTCAGTCAGAACGCCGCCGAGGCCTATAAGTGGTTCATGATCGCCGGTCGCGCCGGGGACAAGGACGCCGCGGCCAGCGCCGAGCGGATCAAGGACTCCCTGACGCCTGCGGCCCAGGCTGTGGCGGAGCGGGCGGCCAGCGCCTTCCGTCCGGCTGAGCCGGTCGCGCCGACAGCGACCGCCGCGATCGGCGCCTCGCCAGAGGCTTTGAAGACCGCCCAGCGGGCTCTGTCGCGCCTGGGCTATTATCAGGGCCCCACCGACGGGACCGCCTCGCCGGCCCTGCGCCTTGCGGTCGCCGCCTATCAGCGCGATCAAGGTCTGGCCGCCACCGGCGCCCTCGATCAGACGACGGTTTCAAAGCTCTCCGTCTTCACGCGTTGATCGGCCGGCGGGCGGGCCGACCCCATGGACGTGATTGAGCGTCCCTAGATCAGTGAGGCGCTGAAGGCGTGGACATCTACCTGCCCATAGCAGAGGTCTCGGTGAACGCCGGGGTTCTCGTGCTGCTCGGGGCGGTGGTGGGGTTCATCTCCGGCCTGTTCGGCATCGGCGGTGGCTTCCTGATGACGCCGATCCTCCTGTGGATGGGGATTCCGCCGGTGGTGGCCGTGGCCAGCGAGGCCAACCATGTGGCCGCTTCCTCCGCCTCCAGCGTCATCTCCTACAGCCGTAAGCGCCAGGTGGATTTCCGCATGGGCGGGGTGCTGGCGGCCGGCGGCGCGGTGGGGGCGCTTCTGGGGGTGGAGGTGTTCCGCTGGCTGCGCCTGCTGGGGCAGGCCGACCTGGTGGTGTCGCTGTCCTACTTGATCTTTCTGGGGCTGATCGGCGGGCTGATGCTGGTGGAGTCGGTGGGCTCGGTGCTGCGCCAGCGCCGGGGTCAGGCCCCGCCCAAACGCCGGGACCGCCGGCCGGTGTGGCTCTATGGCCTGCCGCTGAAGGTCCGATTTCCCCGCTCCAGGCTCTATATCAGCGTCATTCCGCCCATAATTCTGGGCATTTTCGTCGGTATTCTGTCGGCCATCATGGGGGTCGGCGGCGGCTTCATCCTGGTCCCGGCCATGGTCTATATCCTGCGCATGCCCGCCGGCGTGGTGGTGGGGACCAGCCTGTTCCAGATCATCATCACCACCTCGCTGGCCAGCATCCTGCAGGCCGGACGCAACCAGTCGGTGGACATCGTCCTAGCCACCCTGCTGCTGCTGGGCGGGGTGTTGGGCGCCCAGTTCGGGGCCCGGGCCTCCTCACGCTTCCGGGCAGAGGAACTGCGCGCCCTGCTGGGTTTGATCGTGCTGATCATGGGCCTTCAGATGGGGCTGGTGCTGTTCATCACACCGGAAGATCCGTTCATCCTGGTGGGGAGCGGCAAGTAATGATCCCACCCGCCCTGCCGCCCCCGGCCATTGTCGCGCCAGACCCAGGCCCCTCGGTTTCCGCCGCCCTGACCGACGCCAATATCCGGGTGACCTCAGCCTTCTCCGGCGCGCAGATCGTGCTCTACGGGGCGGTGTTCGATCCCGAGACGCGGCCGTCCGACGTGGTGGTCATCGTGCGCGGTCCTGACCAGCCGATCCGCATCGCGCGCAAGGTCCGGGTGGCCGGCCTGTGGGTCAATTCCCGCCCTGTGGTCTTCGAAGGCGCGCCCGGCTTCTACATGGCCGCCTCCTCGCGGCCGCTCACCGAGATCGCCAGCTTCTCGACCCTGCGAAGGCTGGGCGCCGGCATCGACCACCTGCCCATGAACGCCCCGGAGGAGGAGCGGATCGAGACCCGCTATGGCGTGCGCGACGTGGTGGTCAGCCGACTGGGCGGCGACTATCTGGAATGGCGCCGGGCGGTGATCCGTCTGAAGGAGAAGGCCGACCTCTACGCCACCGACCATGAAGGGGTGCGGTTCGTGGACCGGGGCCTGTTCCGGGCCGAGATCGACCTGCCGACCTCTGCCCCAATCGGTGAGTATCAGACCGAGATCATCCTTTTCCAGGACGGGGAGCCGGTCTCCCGCCGGGCCCGGACCATCACAGTGGAAAAGGCCGGCCTGGAGCGTTGGCTCTTCCTGTTCGCCAATGAGCGGCCTTGGCTCTACGGCATTGTCTCGGTGATCATCGCTCTGGCGTCTGGCTGGCTGGCCTCGGTGGTGTTCCGCCGGCGCTGACGCCTGTCAATCGGCGGTGAGCGAGCGCCAGCCCACCGCGTGCACCCGGTCGCGGCCGAGCGCGCCGGCCAGGGGCGGGCGGGCGAACAGGCCGGCAAAGGCTTGGTCTTTCAGGTTCAAGCCGCCGGCATAGGCGCCAAAGGCCGGCAGGATCATCCGCATCCCATCGGTGGCGAAGCACCGCCGGCGCACCGTGCCTCGGCCGGAACTCACCCGGGCGCAGGGGTGCAGATGGCCCGACAACTCGCCAGGCTGCTCGCCGGGCTCGGGTTCGTGGCGCAGGATCAGCCGACCCAGGGTCATGGTGTCGACCACCTGGCCGGGCAGGCGGCGGGGGCCATCAGCGTCATGATTGCCCACCAGCCAGATCAGGGTCCGGCCCTGGGCGAGCGCCACCAGCCTTGCGGCGTCGTCCGGCGAAAGACGGTTCTCGGCCCGGCCGTCATGGAAGCTGTCGCCCAGGAAGATCACCACCCGCGGCTCCAACGCCGCCACCTCGGCCTCCAGGCGGTCCAGCGTGTCGCGGGTGTCGTAGGGCGGCAGGAATTGGCCGCGTATGCCGTAGGCCGAGCCCTTCTCGAAGTGCAGGTCGGCGACGATCAGGGCCTGATGGGCGAGGTCGAGCAGGGCGCCGGAGGCCCGCATGCGCAGGGCCGAGCCCATGACCTCCATCTCCAGCCCGCCGCAGGGGCTCTGGGCGAAGACATAGGGGGCGGGGGCGGGGGCGGGCTTGCGGGCGAGGGCGGTCATGAACTGGCTTCGGCGATAAGGTCTTCGGCGGCTTCGGCCAGGATCATCTCGCCCGCGGCCCCTGGCACCCGTTCCTTGCCGATCTCCAGCAGCATGGGGACCGAAAAGGGCGAGAGGTGGTCGAGGGCGGCGTGGCGAATCTTGCCCTGGATACGGGCCAGCATATGGCCAACCCGGGCCACGTCGATAAGGCCGGTGGCCGCATCCTCCCGGGCGCAGCGCAACAACAGGTGATCGGGCTCGTGCCGGCGCAGCACGTCATAGACGAGGTCGGCCGAGAAGGTGACCTGTCGCCCGGACTTCTCGGCGCCGGGGAACCGCCGCTCGATCAGGCCGGCCAGGATGGCGCAGCCCTTGAAGGACCGCTTCATCATGTAGCTCTCGGCCAGCCAGTCCTCGAGATCGTCGCCTAGCATGTCCTGGTCAAAAAGGGCGTCGAGATCGACCCCGTCCATGGGGTTCAGGGACCAGACCGCCAGCGCGTAGTCGTTGCAGACAAAGCCTAAGGGCGCGGCGCCCATCCGCTCCAGCCGCCTTGTCATCAGCATGGCCAGCGTGGTGTGGGCGAGCCTGCCCTCGAAGGGGTAGCAGACCATGAAGTGGCGCTTGCCCCGGGGAAAGGTCTCCACCAGCATCTCGTCCTCGGCCGGGATCAGAGAGCGGTCGCGCTGCAACTCCAGCCACTCGCGCACGTCTCCGGGCAGCACCGACCAGTGGCTCTGGTCAAACATCAGCTCGCGCACCCGTTTGGCCAGGAAGGTGGACAGGGCGAATTTCGACCCGCCCCAGGAAGGCAGTTTGGGATCGCTGGCCGGGGCCGGCGTCACCAGCACATCGAGGGCGGTGACTCCCATCAGCCGCCAAACCTGGCCAGCGAAGACGAAGGTGTCGCCCGGCTCCAGGGCCTCCAGATAGCCTTCCTCCACCTCGCCCACCTTGCGGCCGGCGCGGCCCCCGCGTCCGGCGATCCGGACGCTGAGCACGGCGGGCGAAAGGATGGCCCCGACATTCAGCCGATGGCGCAGGATGGTGTCGGCGTTGCGGGCTCGCCAGAGACCGTCCTGTCCCTTCACGATCCGGCGGAAACGGTCATAGGCCCGTAGCGCATAGCCGCCGGTGGAGACGAAATCGACCACCTGCTCGAAGTCCTCCCAGGCCAGCGCCCGGTAGGGGCCGGCGGTGCGAATCTCCTCGTAGAGGGCGAGCGCATCGAACGGCTCAGAGCAGGCGCAGCCCATGACGTGCTGGGCCAGGATATCCAGGGCGCCGACCCGGGGCGGGTCCCCGTCGAAGCGGTTCTCGGCGATGGCCTCCCGGGCCGCCTGGCACTCCAGCATCTCGAAGCGGTTGGCGGGCACGAACAGGGCGCGGCTGGCCTCGTCCATCCGGTGATTGGCCCGGCCGATTCGCTGCACCATCCGCGAGGCGCCCTTGGGCGAGGCCAGCTGGATGACCAGGTCCACATCCCCCCAGTCGATGCCGAGGTCGAGGGTGGAGGTGCAGACCACGGCGCGCAGCTCGCCCCGCGCCATGGCCGCCTCAACCTTGCGGCGCTGCTCGGCGGCCAGCGAGCCGTGATGCAGGGCGATGGGCAGGGCGTCCTCGTTCAGCCGCCACAGCTCCTGAAAGGCGAACTCGGCCTGAAAGCGGGTGTTGACGAAGACCAGCGCCGTACGGGCCTTCTTGATGACCTCATAGACCTCGGCCATGGCGTGCTGGGCGGTGTGGCCCGCCCAGGGCACCCGGCCTTCGGACAGCAGCACATCGACGATCGGCGGCGTGCCGGCCGGTCCCAGCACCAGATCGACCGCCGGCGGCGCGCCGTCCTTTTCACCTGGGTGAAAGCCCATCCATCGGCGGATGACGTCGGGATCGTCCACCGTCGCCGACAGGCCCACCCGCCGCAGGCTGAGGCTGAAGGTCTGCAGGCGGGCGATGTCCAGCGCCAGCAGGTCGCCCCGCTTGGTGGAATGCAGGGTATGGATCTCGTCCAGGATGATGCAGGACAGGTCCTCGAAATAGGCCCGCGCCCCTTCCCAGGCGCAGAACAGGGCCAGCTGCTCCGGCGTGGTCAGCAGGATGTCCGGCGGCTTGACCCGCTGGCGTTGGCGCCGGGCGGCGCCGGTGTCGCCCGTACGGGATTCCGCCACGATGGAGAGGCCCATCTCGCGGATCGGCGTGGCCAGGTTGCGCTCCACATCCACGGCCAGGGCCTTCAGCGGCGAGATATAGAGGGTGTGGATGCCCCGCGGCGTATTGGCCGGCGGCCGCTGCGAGAGCTCGATCAGGCTGGGCAGGAAGCCGGCCAGCGTCTTGCCCCCGCCGGTGGGCGCGATCAGCAGGGCGTCACGGCCGGCCCTGGCGCGCGCCACCATCTCCAGCTGATGGGCCCGGGGCGCCCAGCCGCGCGTGGCGAACCAGTCGGCGAAGGCGGCCGGCAACAGGTCTGCGGGGAGGGCGGCGTCGTCAGCCATAGACCTGCCTCATAGCATGTTCCCGTTCCGTTTCACGGCAAATCCAGCTAGGAGTCGCAGCCGTGAACGCGCTTTCCCCCGCCCTTGATCTGGCGCCTGCCCTGGTGGTCCTGCCGGGACTCCGCGCCGGCGCGGCCGACGCCGAGCGGGCCGAGGCCCTGCGAGCGCCCGACGCCCGGGACCTGTTCGAGCGCGGCCCGGTCCTGGTGGCCCATGCGGCGATGACCGCAAGGCGGCTGGCCCTGCATCCGCCGCAGCGGAGCCCACGGACCTTCGACGCCCTGGAGCTGTTCGCCTTCGTGCGGCCGGCGAAGTTCTGCGCGCCCTCGGCCGCGGGTCTGGCCCAGACCCTGGGCCTGCCCGAGCCCAAGGGCGCGCCGGCCCAGGCCCGCGCCCTGCGCCAGGCCTGCCTGCTGCTGCTGGAGGAACTGGCCCGCACCCCTCAGCCTAATCGGGAAGAGGCCCTGGCCCAGGCCGAGACCCTGGCCCGGGGCGGCTGGGCCTGGGGGGCGGCGGTGATCGGCGCCCTGCGCTCAGCCCCGGTGGGCAACGCCTTTCGCGGTTCGGGCCTCGATGTCTGGAGCCGCATCCCGGAGTGGGAAGACCAGGCGCCGCCCGGCGAGGCGGGCTCTCGCCCCATCGCCGGCCCTGAGGCCGCCCAGCGGCTGTCAGAGCTATTGCATCGCGCGGGGCTCGACGAGGCCCGGCCGTCCCAGGCGGAGTTCGCATCTGAGGCCGCCTATGCCTTTCAGCCCCGGGACAAGGAGGGCGAGCCGCGGATGATGCTGGCCGAGGCCGGCACCGGCATCGGCAAGACCATGGGCTATCTGGCGCCCGCCTCCCTGTGGGCCGAGGCCAATGGGCCGGCGGTCTGGGTCTCGACCTATACCCGCGCCCTGCAGCGGCAGATCGAGCGCGAGAGCCACGCCATCTATCCCGATGAAAAGACCCGCGCCCGCAAGGCCGTGGTCCGAAAGGGGCGGGAAAACTATCTCTGCCTGCTGAACCTGCAGGATGCCGTCAACGCCGCCCAGCTGGGCAATGGCGATCTGGTTGGCCTGACCCTGGCGGCCCGCTGGGCCCGGGCGAGCCGGGACGGGGACATGACCGGGGGCGACTTCCCCGCCTGGCTGCCGACCCTGTTTGGCCTGCCCACGCCGATGCAGGCCTCGGCCGCCAATCTGGTGGACCGCCGTGGCGAGTGCGTCCACGCCGGCTGCCAGCACTACCGAACCTGTTTCGTCGAGAAGGCCATCCGCGGCTCGCGCCGCGCCGACCTGGTGATCGCCAACCATGCGCTCGTCCTGACCCAGGCGGCGTTCGACGGCGCGCGGGCCGCCCGGGGCTCCAAGGCTGACAGCGAGACTGCGCATCTGAAGCGTCTGGTGTTCGACGAGGGCCACCACCTGTTCGAGGCCGCCGACAGCGCCTTTTCCGCCGCCATCTCCGGCGCCGAGGCCGCCGAGCTGCGCCGCTGGCTGCGGGGGCCGGAGGGCCGCGGCCGCCGCGGCCGGGGGCTGGAGGCCCGGCTGATGGATGTGCTGGGCGACGCCGACGAGGCCAAGCGCGCCCTGCTGGCCGCCCTGCAGGCCGCCGCCGCCCTGCCGGGCGAAGGCTGGTCTGGCCGCATCGCGCCGGCTACCGGCGAGGTGAACCCCATCGGCGCCATCGAGGCCTTTCTGGTCGCCGTGCTGGAGCAGCTGCGCGCCCGGGCCGCCCCGTCGGAGGTGGGCATGGAGTGCGCCGCCCGGCCGGCGCTCGACCTGGTGCGCGACACCGCCCGGGAGGCGGCCGCCGCGCTCGCCCGCATCGAGGCGCCCCTGCTGGCGCTTGCCCGTCATCTGGAGGACCTGCTGGACGCCGAGGCCGCGACGCTGGGTCCCAGCGAACGGGCGCGGATCGAAGGGGCGCTGCGGGGGCTGGATCGCCGGGCGCGGATGACCCTGCCGGCCTGGCGCTCCATGCTGCGGGCCATCGACGAGGACGCCGAGGACGACCCGGACTTCGTCGATTGGTTCGACGCCACCTTCCTCTATGGCCGGGTGGTGGACGCCGCCTGCCGCCGGCACTGGGTCGATCCTACCGAGCCTTTGACCAACGCCGTCATTGCGCCGGCCCATGGGGTGCTGGTGACCAGCGCCACCCTGGCCGATCCGGGCCTGGATGATCCGTTTGCGCTGGCCGAGATGCGCACCGGGGCTGCGCGCCTGCCTGACCGGCCCAAGACCCTGAAGCTCGCCTCGCCCTTCGACTACGCCGCCAATGCGCGGGCCTTCGTGGTCACCGATGTGGGCAAGGACGATCCCCGCCAGGTGGCCGCGGCCATGCGCGAGCTGTTCCTGGCGGCCGGCGGCGGCGGCCTTGGCCTGTTCACCGCCATCCGCCGCCTGCGTGCGGTGCACGAACGCATCGCCGCCCCCATGGCCGACAAGGGCCTGGCCCTCTACGCCCAGCATGTGGACGCGCTCGAGGTCGGCGCCCTGGTGGACATCTTCCGCGCCGAGGAGGACGCCTGCCTGCTGGGCACCGACGCCGTCCGCGACGGGGTCGACGTGCCGGGCCGGTCCCTGCGCCTGCTGGTCTTTGACCGGGTGCCGTGGCCGCGCCCTGACATCCTGCACAGGGCCCGCCGGGTCCGCTTTGGCGGCAAGGGCTATGACGACTCCATCGCCCGGGGCCGCATCGCCCAGGCCTTCGGCCGCCTGATCCGCCGGGCCGACGACAAGGGCGTCTTCGTCATGCTGGACGCGGCCGCGCCGACCCGCCTGTTCTCCAGCCTGCCGCCGGGCGTGGAGATCCAGCGCCTGGGCCTGGTGGAGGCCATCGAGGCGACGGCTGAGTTTTTGAAGACGGACGGGCCGGGAGTGGCTGCGCCGGAGGAGTGATTCCCCAAGGGCGCGTGCGCCCTGTCACCCCATTGTCCGTCATGGCCCGGCTTGACCGGGCTATCCATCATCATCCCGGGTCCTGTGCCCAGGATCCCTCTCGACGCCCGCGCCCGCCCTCGACAGGGATGCTCGGGACAAGCCCGAGCATGACGCGGGGAGGGGCGGTGAGGGAGAAGAAGGCTACGCCGTCGCCTTCGAGAACACCTGGATCACCACCACGCCGGCCAGGATTAGGCCGATGCCGATGAGGCCGGCGGTGTCGATCTGCTGGCGGTAGAGGACCCAGGCGATGGCGGTGATCAGGACGATGCCGACGCCCGACCACAGGGCGTAGACGATCCCCACGGGCAAGGTGCGCATGGCCTGGGACATGCCCCAAAAGGCGATGGCGTAGCCGGTGGCGGTGATCACCGAGGGGATGGTGTTGCGGAAGCCATCCGAAGCCTTCAGCGCCGTGGTGGCGATCACCTCGGCGACGATGGCGATGGCCAGCCAGGCCATGCCGGGCATCAGCCGCCCCGCTTTCGGCCGAAGTCCGGCTCGGCGCTTTCCTGGCCGGCCTCGATGACGCCGCGACGGATTTCCCGGGTGCGGCTGAATAGATCAAACAGCTTGTCGCCCTCGCCCCAGCGGATGGCCCGCGACAGGGCCTGCAGGTCCTCGGTGAAGCGGCCCAGGACCTCCAGCACCGCGTCCTTGTTGGTCAGGAAGATGTCGCGCCACATGGTCGGATCGGAGGCCGCGATGCGGGTGAAGTCGCGGAAGCCCCCGGCGGAGTATTTCATCACCTCGGCCCGGGTGACCTCCTCCATGTCGGCGGCGGTGCCGACGATGTTGTAGGCGATCAGGTGGGGCAGGTGGCTGGTGACGGCCAGGACGAGGTCGTGGTGCTTGTCGTCCATCCGCTCCACCTGGGCGCCCAGCGCGGTCCAGAAGTCGGCCAGCCGCTGGACGGCCTCGAGATAGGCGTCATCCTCCCGGACCTGGGGGGTGAGGATCACCCAGCGCTGGTGGAACAGCTCGGCGAAGCCCGCGTCGGGGCCCGACTGCTCGGTGCCGGCGATGGGGTGGCCGGGCACGATGTGGACGCTGTCGGGCAGGGCGGCGGAGAGGGCCTCGCCGACGGCGGCCTTCACCGAGCCCACATCGCTGACGATGGCGCCGGGCGCGATGGCGTGGGCGCAGGCGGCCGCGGCCTCGCCGATGGCTCGCACCGGGGTGGCGAAGATGATCAGGTCGGCGCCGGTCACGGCCTCCTCGGCGCTCAGCGTCACCTGATCGGCGAGGCCGAGCTCAGCGATGCGGGCCCGCGCAAAGGGGCTGGCGTCATGGATGACGATCTCGGCCGCCGCGCCGGAGGCCCGCGCGCCCCGCGCCAGGGACGAGCCGATGAGGCCGCAGCCGATGATGGCCAGGCGGGCGAAGACAGGCTCGGCCATCAATGGGCCTGCATGAAGTCGGCCAGGGCCTCGACCACAGCGCGGTTGTGCGCCTCCAGCCCGATGGTCATGCGCAGGTGGTGGGGCAGGCCATAGCCGCCGACGCCGCGCACGATCAGGCCGCGGCTGGCCAGATAGGCCTCGGCCGCCTGGGCGCTTTTGGGGCCCGTGGTGGGGAAGCCCACCAGGACGAAGTTGGTGGCGCTGGGCACTGGCGAGAGGCCAAGCCCGCCCAGCTGTTGGGCGAGCCAGGGCCGCCACTGGGCCAGCAGGTCCAGGGAGGCCTTCTGGAAGTCCTTGTCGGCCAGGGCCTCCACCGCGGCCAACTGGCCGGGAATGGAGGTGTTGAAGGGCTGGCGGATGCGGTCGAGCGCGCTGATCATCTCAGGCGGCCCATAGGCCCAGCCCACCCGCAGCGTCGCCAGGCCGTGCAGCTTGGAGAAGGTGCGAGTGACGATGACATTGTCGCTGGTGCGGGCCAGATCCGTCCCGTCCTCGAAGGCCGGATCATCGACGAACTCGGCATAGGCGCCGTCCAGCACCAGGACCACGCTCTTGGGCAGGGCCGCGTGCAGGCGACGGATCTCTTCGCCGCCGACATAGGTGCCAGTGGGATTGCCGGGATTGGCGATGAAGACCAGGCGGGTGCGGTCATTCACCAGCTTCAGGAGTTCGTCCACATCGACCCGGTAGTCGGGCTCGGGCGCGCTGAGCACTTCGGCCTGGCAGGCGCGGGCGCCGATGGCGTAGGCGCCGAAGGCGAACTCCCCCTGAACGATGTTGTCGCCGGGCTCCAGATAGACCTGGCAGAGCATGTGGAAGATCTCGTCCGAGCCGCAGCCGAAGATCAGCTGCTCGGGCTCCAGGCGGAACTCCGCGGCGATGGCCTGACGCAGAGGCGTGGCGCGGCTGTCGGGATAGATGTGCAGCTGGTCGATGGCGGCTGAATAGGCGGCCTTGGCCCGGGGGCTGCAGCCCAGGATGTTCTCATTGGCCGACAACTTCAGCGGATGCTCAATCCCGTCGACCTTGGCCTTGCCGGGGACATAGGCCGAGATGTCGAGGATGCCCGGCTTGGGAACCGGGCGGTCGGCGGCGGCGCGATCGGGGGACTGGGACATGGGCGGGCCTGGGTTTGGACGTATCAGGCCCTGGCTCTTACACGTCGAACGGTTCAGGCGCAGCCCCGATGACGCCGCTCAGGCGCCCGGGCGCCCGGGCCAGGCGCTCATCGTCGGCCTGATAGTAGCCCGCCAGGGTGAAGAGCTTGAGCCCGCCGGCCTCGCTCAACAGTTCGGCGGCCACCCCGTCACGGCTCAGGGTTTCGGCCACCTTGGCGGCCGGGCCCGGCGCGTCGGTGACCCACAGGGTGACATCGGCGCCGGTGGGCTCGACCTCCACCTCGGCGAAGGCTAGCGCCGAAGGCGGCCCCCAGGCGTTGAGGCAAGGCAGTACGGCGAAGACCTTGAGCTTCGGCTCGGCCAGCAGCCGGCCCCACCAGGCGGACTCGCCGGTCAGCATGGCCACACCCACGCCACCCTTGAGCTTGGCCGCGGCCAGGGTCTCCTCGGGCTTTTGAGCCATGCGCAGGGTCGGCGCCGCGCCAAAGCGAAGCCGCGTCAGCTCCAGGGCGCGAGCCTGAGTCGGACCGCCCCAGACGGTCAGGTTGAAGGGCCCCTGCAGGGCCAGGCTCTGTCCCATCAGTTCGCGCCAGACGCGGATGACCAGGGCGTCGCTGGCGCCGGTGCGGGGCATGGCCAGAAGCCGGCGCAGGATTTCGGTCTCGCGACCAGGGCGCAGGCCGAAGCGGTCAGCCTGACCGGCGGCGGCCTTGGCGGCGGCCACCTGCTTGCCGAGCGCCGTACGTTCGTCCAGCAGGGCGAGCAGACCCGCATCAATCTCGTCGATACGGGCGCGCACAGCCTCCAGGGGCAGGGCTTCCCCAGGCGAGGAAGCGGGCGCGGCTTGCTGGGCGTCGGCCATTTCTATTCCCGAAACGAAAGCCGCGACCTAAGTCATTGCGCGAAGGGGCGCAATAGGCCGCCCTCGCGCAAAAAAGTTGCAGCCGAAACCATCCACCTCAATAAACCCGGGGCGCTGGCCCAATCGCCACTGGGCCAAGGGTCGTCTGGCCCGCCTGGAAGGTGATGGCCGCCTGGGCGACATTGTCTGCGCCCTGGCGGGCGGCGGCGACGGCGGCGGCCGTATCGGCGGTCTCAGGGGGCAGGACGCCGCCGGCGCCCAGGGCCTCCAGGGCCTCAGGCGCCTGGCGCAGGGTGACGTCGAGCGTGCCGCGCAACCGGCCGTCCGGGCCCACAAAGAGCTGACCGCGATTGACGCCGATCACCGCCTCGCCAGCGGTCAGGCCGGCTTCGCGGACCTCCGCCATGCCGCCGGCCTGGCTCCAGTTGCGCACGGCGTTGGGCCAGTCGGGGCCGTCAAAGGCGCTCATCTTGGTCAGCAGGGCGTCCCACTTCAGGTCGATGTCACCGTCCTGGGCGATCCGGGCGAACAGGCCCGACATCTGCGCCTGGCCATCCTCGACCTCCAGGAACAGGGCGCCCTGGTCCTCGGGGCCGGGCCGCAGATGGAAGGCCACCTTCTTGGCCTGGGACAGGGCGAAGGGCTGGGCGCCGGGTGTGGGGGTGAAGGTGAGCTCTCGGCCTTCGAAGTCAAAGCGGGGCGGTTTGGCCTCGGCGTTCCCCAGGCTGGCGCGGATGATCTCGCCGGTCACCTGCACCGAACCGGCCTGAGGGCGCGTAAAGGTGAGTCCCTCGGGCGCCGCGAAGATCCAGCGGCCAAGGGCGTGCATATAGGCCTCGGACTCCAGGCGCGGGGTCGCCAGCGCCCATCCGGACGGCTCGCGAATCACCGCGTCGGTCAGGGTCACGTTGAGGCGGAAAGGATAGCCGCCGATGCTGCGGGTTCCCCAACTGACCTCGTAACCGGCGCTGCGCAGGGTTTCCGCCGTCGCGTCCATTCGGTCGCCGACCTGAATGCGGGTCCAGAACCAGAATCCGCTCCAGACGATCATCGCCAGGAACAAGAGGACGAAGGGCAGGATCAGGCCCAGTCGGCGGGGTTTGCGGGCGGGGGCGGGATCAGGCACAGACATGGACGGCTTTGCAGGCTTTCTACGGACAGATCAGGAATGGCGGATGGCGAGGGACGTTGGGTGTTCGGCTATGGGTCGCTCATGTGGCGGCCGGGCTTCAGCTTTGTCGAGCGCTCGAGCGCCATCCTACACGGCCGTCGCCGGGCCTTCTGCATCTATTCGGTCCATCACCGGGGCACCTATGAACGGCCGGGCCTGGTGCTGGGGCTGGCGCTGGGGGGCGCATGCAAGGGTGCGGCCTATCGGGTGGCCGAGGCCGACTGGCCTGAGGTCTATGCCTATCTGATGGAGCGCGAGCAGCCCACAGAGACCTATGTGGAGGCCTGGCGGCGGGTGCGGCTGGCCGATGGCCGGCGGGTGGAGAGCCTGGTCTTCCTCTCCGACATCGGCCATCCGCAGTGGGCTGGCGATCTGTCCCTTGAGCGGCAGGCGGAGCTGATTACGGGGGCGGTCGGCCTGTCGGGACCCAACGAAGACTATCTGCGTGACCTGGTGGGCCATCTTCGCGAGGCGGGGGTCCGGGACCGGTCCATGGAAGAGCTGCTTGATCAGGTCCAGGTTCGGTCTGCGGCCTAGAGATTGAGCAGCTTCATCGAGGCGGTCTCGATCCGCTCCTCCAGGGTGCGCATGAATTCGGCGCGCTTCAGGCCCGGTGGGATAGGCTCAAGATACTCAAAGACGATGACGCCGGGTTTGCGCAGGAAGCCGTGCTTGGGCCAGTGGACGCCAGAATTGGTGGCTACCGGATGCACCGGCAGGTTCAGTTCCCGGTACAGGGCCGCGATCCCGGGCTTATAGCTGCCCCGAACGCCGGGGGCGCCGCGGGTGCCCTCCGGAAAGATCACCAGCTGGCGGTCTTCGGTCAGTCGGTCCTCGGTGTCGCGGACCAGCTTCTTGAGCGCGGCGGCCTGGGCCTCACGGTCGACCACGATCATGCGCGCCTTCTGCGCGTACCAGCCGAAGAAGGGAATCCACATCAGCTCCTTCTTCAGGACGAAGCAGGAGTCCGGCAGCCAGGCGAACTGGGCGAAGACGTCGAACATGCACTGGTGCTTGGGCGCCACCAGGGCCTTGCCCTTGGGCAGGTGCTCCAGGCCGCGAACCTCAACCCGGATGTCGCAGATTCGCAGCAGGGCGATGACGCCGCGGCTCCAGAAATCCAGGGCGCGCAGGATCCAGGTCCGCGGGGCCAGCAGCAGCGGGGTGATCAGGATCGCCACCGTGGCCGACCACAGATAGAAGAGCGCCACAAAGAGCAGGGAGCGCAGGGCCGTCACGGCGAGCCTCTTTCTTGCATTGTCCTTGGTCCCTGGTTCGCCGCTCGCCGGCGAAAGATCAACCGCCCTGTGCCACAGGCTCCGGCTCCGCCTCGTCCTTGGGACCCAGGCGCAGGACCAGCTCGCGGCCGAGAATGGCCAGGTACTTGGTGTATTCCATCACCATCAGACGGGCGCCGCCCGCCGTGCGCCACCAACGTCTGGCGTCGAGGCTGGGGGTGGCCACCGGATAGGCCTGCAGATCGATGCCCGGCAGGGCCGAACCCAGCTCCAGCATGGCGCGGGGCATGTGATAGTCGGCGGTGACGATGATCAGGCTGTCAAAGCGCCTGGCCCGCACCCAGCCGGCGGTCTCCTGAGCGTTGCCGAAGGTGTCGGCGGCCTCAAAACCCAGGTCGACGCAGCAATCATAGAGGAGCTGCACCGCCCGACTCACATCGCGGATGTCCTCGCGGCTGGCCTCGCGATTGACGCCGGAAACCAGCATCCGGTCCCCCATGCCCGCCTCCAGCAGGCGCATGCCTGCGGCGATCCGTTCGTTGGAGCCGGCCCCCGTCAGGGCGACGATGCCGTCGGCGACCTGGGGGTCCGGGGCCGGGGTGGACTGCTCGACCCGGACGGCGAAGGCCACCAGACCAGCGGCCCAGATGAGGGCGGTCACGAGGAGGAGGGCGAGCGTTTTCATGGGGCTCTCAGGATAGCTCGCGAATGAGGCTGGCGGCCGTCATCCGCGCCGCCACCGCCGCCACCAGGGCCGCAGCCAGAGGGCAGGGTAGAACAGCCAGAAGATCGCTCCAAGCCACAGGAAGCACGGGGGTCAGACCCTGGCCGCCGCCGCCCAGCCGCATGGCCGCGCCCAGGGCGGCGGCGGCGGCGGCGCCGACCAGCCCGGCGCCAGCGGCCATCTGGGCGAACCGCGCCTGGAACAGGCGGGCGATGAAGGCGTCTTCGGCGCCGGTCAGATGCAGGAGTTCGACCACCTCTCGACGGGCCGCTAGGCCTGCGCGGGTGGCGAAGGCCACCACGGCGGCGGCGGCGGCCGAAATCAGCAGGAAGACTCCGAGGCCCACCCAGCGGGCGATGGCCGCTCCGCGCTGAATGTCGGCCAGCCATGTGGTGTGGTCGTCCACCACGGCGTCCAGCCCCCGGGCCAGCAGGGCCTGCTCCAGGCTCTGCGCCGAGGCGGGCGCTTCGCGATCCAGGGCCACGGCCACCAGCCTGGGCACCGGCAGGTCGGCGAGATCGGCGGCCTCGCCCAGCCAGGGGGCGATCAGGGCCTCGGCCTTCTCCCGTTCCAGGGCGCGGGCCTCGGCGACGCCGGGGACCCCGGCCAGGGTCTCGGCGGCGCGGGCGGCGGCGGAGTCGGGGGTTTCGTTGGCCTTGGGCCGGACGATCACCGTCATCTCTCCGCTGAGCTGGTGAGACCAGCCCCGGGCCGCCCGGTCAGAGGCGATGACGCCCAGAGCGGTCAGGCAGGCCAGGAAGCAGAGGACGGCGACCACGAACACCAGGGCGCTGTCGCGGGTGTCCCGCTCGGGCAGGAAGGGGGCCGGCCGCCACCGGTCAAGGTCGAGGGGGCCGCTTGGCCGACGACGGCTCATGGTCGAGCGCCCCCGGAAACGGGGCCCATGTGCGTCAGCCGACCCTCCTCCAGGTGCAGCACCGGCATGCCTGAGCGGGCCACCAGATCCTGGTCGTGGGTGGCGATCAACACCGTGGTGCCCAGGCGGTTCAGCTCCAGGAACAGACGCAGGATGCGCAGGCCCATCTCGTGGTCCACATTGCCGGTGGGCTCATCGGCGAGCAGGATGTCGGGGCGGCCCACCACCGCGCGGGCGATGGCCAGCCGCTGCTTCTCGCCGCCGGCCAGGGTGGGGGGAAGGGCGTGCATCCGGTCCTTGAGCCCGACCCAGGTGAGCAGTTCGGCCACGTCCTGGCGGTACGAGTCGGGCTTGCGACCGGCGATCCGCAGCGGCACGGCCGCATTGTCAAAGGCGCTCAGATGATCGAGCAGGCGAAATTCCTGGAAGACCACGCCGATCCGGCGGCGCAGAAAAGGCCGCACCTCGGCCGGAGTCTGCGCCACATCCTGGCCGAACAGGTGCAAGAGACCCTTGGATGGCTGGGCCGCCAGATAGATCAGTTTCAAGAGGGAGGTCTTGCCCGCTCCCGACGGTCCGGTGACGAAATGGAAAGACCCTTGCGGCAAGGAGAAGGTGAGGTCCCTGAGCGTCTCAGGCTCGCGTCCGTACCGCATGGACACGTCGTCAAAGCGCACGACGGCGTCCCAGGCGTCGGCCGTTTCTGCGGCGTTCGGGTTTCTGGACATGGAGACCGGAATCGGCGACCTCGATACGGTGGGCTGGAGGGTCCGATACAGCGGCCATGATACTGACCTGTCCAGACTGCTCCACCAGCTATTTCGTGGACGACGCCAAGATCCCTGAACAAGGGCGCGTCGTGAAGTGCGCGAGCTGTGGAAACCGGTGGACGGCCCACCGCGAGGCGCCTGCGGCGGCGCCTGAGCCGGTCGCAAGCCCTGCGCCCGCCCCCGCCGATAGCCCCCCTGCGCCCGCCGATCAACCCGTGCTCGAGGCGGCGCCGTCCCCTGAGGCCGAGCCGACGGGCCGGGCTGGCGAGGCCCTGCCGCGGGCCTTCCGGGCCAAGGCCGATGATTCCCGGCGCCTGCGGGAGGCCGCCGCCACTGGCGTGGTCTGGGCCGGCATGTCGGCGGCGCTGGCCCTGATGATCGTGGTGGCTGTCGTGTTCCGGGTGGACGTTGTGCGCCTTTGGCCAAGTTCCGCAGGCGCCTTCGCCAGCGTCGGCCTGCCGGTGAACAGCGTCGGCCTGGCCATCGAAGGCGTGGAGTTTGAGCCCGCCCTGCACAATGGCCATGCGGCCCTTTCGGTGTCGGGCATGATCCGCAACATCGAAGATCGCACAATCACCGCCCCGCCCTTGCAGATCCGTCTGCTGGACAAGGGCGGCGCGGCGGTGGCCACCAAGATCGCCCGTCCGGCTGATCCGGTGATCCCGCCGGGCGAGACCCGGCACTTCGCCATCTCCCTGATCGATCCCCCGGGCGCGGCGGCCGATCTGGAAATCACCTTTGCCGAGCTGCGCGCCGCAGCCGAGCCGCCGGAGGCGCCGGCCGAGCTGCTTGACCTGCGCGGGGCGGCCGAGGCCAGCCCCCCTGAAACCGCTCAACCGCCGGTGCGAGACGCCGTTCCCCTGGCCGAGCCGTCGCATGACGCCGAGGCCGAGCACCATGACTGAGCCCGTCGCCGAGATCCTGCTGGATGAGGCCGAGGTCGCCGCCCGGGTCGAGGCTCTGGCCGGGACGATCGCCCCCAGGATCGATGACGACACGGTGGTCATCTGCCTGCTCACCGGCGGCCTGTGGTTCTGCGCCGACCTGACCCGGGCCCTGGCGCGGGCCGGACGACACGTCCGGTTCGACGCCCTGTGGCTCGCCTCCTATGGCGACGCCCGCGCCAGCCTTGGCCGCTGCGAAGTGCGCGCCGACCTGCAGCGCCCCTTGGAGGGCCGCCGCGCCCTGATCGTCGACGATGTGATCGATACCGGTCTGTCGCTGAGCGAGGCCGCCCGCCTGGTGCGGGACTCTGGCGCCTCAGAGGTGCTGACCTGCGTCTTCGCCACCAAACCCTGGCCGACGCCCCGGGCCATCGAGCCGGACTTCGTCGCCTGGACCGCCCCGCCGCGCTTCCTGGTCGGCTACGGGATGGACGCCGCCGGCCGCCTGCGCGGCCTGCCCTATGTCGGGGCGATGGACTGAGGCCTTACAGCCATGGGGCGGGCGTCTCCCGGGCGAGCATCTCGTCATAGGTCGGACGGGGGCGGACGACGGCGTAGTCGGCGCCCTTGACCATCACCTCGGGGACCAGGGGGCGGCTGTTGTACTCGCTGGCCATGGAGGCGCCGTAGGCGCCGGCGCTCATGAAGGCCACCAGGTCGCCCGACTCAAATTCCGGGAGGGCGCGGTCGCGGGTGAAGGTGTCACCGGTCTCGCAGACGGGCCCCACCACATCATAGGGCTTGGCCTCACCCTCACGGGGACAGACGGCGCGGATGTCGTGATAGGCGTCGTACATGGCCGGGCGCAGCAGATCGTTCATGGCCGCGTCCAGGACAAGGAAGCGCCGGCCCTCGGGCCGCTCGTGAACATGGACGACCTGAGCGAGCAACACCCCGGCATTGGCCGCGATCACCCGGCCAGGTTCGAAAGCGAGCGTCACGTCCAGGCCGCGGGTCGCCTTGGCCACCACCTTGGCGTAGTCGGCCGGCGAGGGTGGCTCTGGCTGGTTGAAATAGGGCACGCCCAGGCCGCCGCCCAGGTCCAGACGCTCGACCGACAGGCCCTCTGCCTTCAGGCGCCCAACAAGGCCCGCCATCTTTTCGAAGGCCTCGGCCATGGGGGCGAGGTCGGTGATCTGGCTGCCGATGTGGCAGGCTACGCCCACGGGATTCAGCCAGGCGTTGTTGGAGGCCTGGGCGTAGAGCCGCTCGGCCTCGGCGAAGGAGACGCCGAACTTGTTCTCAGACTTGCCAGTGGCGATCTTGGCGTGGCCGCCGGCCGCCACATCAGGGTTGACCCGAAAGGCGATGGTGGCGCGCTTGCCCAGGCCTTGCGCCACCTGGGCGATGGCCAGCATTTCCGGCTCGGACTCGACATTGATCTCGCTGACCCCGGTCTCCAGGGCGAAGGCGATCTCGGCCCGGGTCTTGCCGACCCCGGAGAAGACGATGCGCTCAGGCGGCACGCCGGCGGCCAGGGCGCGGCGGATTTCGCCCTCCGACACCGTGTCGGCGCCGGCCCCTAGCTTTGCCAGGGTCCTGAGCACGGCGAGGTTGGAATTGGCCTTCACCGCGAACGCGATCAGCGGATCGCGCACGCCTTCAGCCACCAGAGCTTCGCGCAGGACGGTGTAGTGCCGCTCGAAGGTGGCGGTGGAATAGACATAGACCGGCGTGCCCACCGCCTCGGCGATGGCCGCCAGGGGGACGTCCTCACAGTGAAGCTCGCCGTCCCGAAGCTCGAAGTGGTTCATCGGGGATTGGCGTAGGGGTCGGGCAGGGCGCCCTGCGGGCCAGAGGCGCTGGGGTTGGACGAGGTCCCGTCGATGGGCAGGGTTCGGGACGGCGCCGGGTTGGTCGCCCGGGTGCGCGGATCGACGGTGTCTACCGGCTTGCTGGCGGACGGACGCGGGGCGACCACCTGGCCGGTGGCCGGATCGCCCCAGAGGGGCGGCGGGCGGTCCAGGGCGCCGGCCTTGCCGCAGGCGGCCAGGGCGAGGGTGCTGGCCAGGGCCAGGAAAAGCGGAGCGCGGAGCTTCATTTCAGCAAGTCCTTCCAGCGGGCGACCTGGGCGCGAACCTGGTCGGGGGCGGCGCCGCCATAGCTTTTGCGGCTGGCCACGGATGCGGCCGGTGTCAGCACCTCATAAACCCCGGAGCCGATGCGCGGGTCCAGGGCCTTCATCTCGTCCAGGGGCAGATCGGCCAGGTCGCAGGCCAACTGCTCGGCCCGCTTCACCGCAGCCCCGGTGATGTGGTGGGCGTCGCGGAAGGGCATGTCGAGGGTCCGCACCAGCCAGTCGGCCAGATCGGTGGCGGTGGAGAATCCGGCGCCGGCGGCCGCGGCCATGCGCGGGGCGTTGGGGGTCAGGTCGGCGACCATGCCGGTCATGGCGCCCAGCGACAGGTCCAGCACGTCGAAGGCCTCGAAGGTCGGGACCTTGTCCTCCTGCATGTCCTTGGAATAGGCGAGCGGCAGGCCCTTCATCACTACAGTCAGCTGAGTGAAGGCCGCCAGCATGCGGCCGGCCTTGGCCCGGACGAGCTCGGCGGCGTCCGGGTTCTTCTTCTGCGGCATGATGGACGAGCCGGTGGTGAAGGCGTCCGACAGGGCGATGAAGCCGAACTGCGGCGTCATCCAGATGACGATCTCTTCGGCCAGGCGCGACAGGTGGGTGGCGCAGATGGCGCCGGCCGCCAGGGCTTCCAGCGCGAAATCGCGGGACGAGACGCTGTCCAGCGAATTGGCCGTCGGGCGATCGAAGCCCAGGGCCTTGGCCGTGGCGTGGCGGTCGATGGGGAAGGGCGAGCCGGCCAGGGCCGCGGCGCCCAGGGGGCATTCATTCATGCGGGCCGCGGCATCGGTGAAGCGCGAGGCGTCGCGGCCGAACATCTCCACATAGGCCATCAGGTGGTGGCCGAAGGTCACCGGCTGGGCCGGCTGCAGGTGGGTGAAGCCGGGCATCAGGGTGTCGGCATGGGCCTCGGCCTGGGCCACCAGGGCGCGCTGCAGGGCCTGGAGCTGCTCGGCCGTGCGGTGGCAGGCCTCGCGCACCCACATGCGGAAGTCCAGCGCCACCTGGTCGTTGCGTGAGCGCGCCGTGTGAAGCCGCCCGGCCGCTGGCCCGATCAGCTCTCGCAGGCGGGCCTCCACATTCATGTGAATGTCTTCGTACTCGTCGCGGAACGGGAAGGTCCCCTCGGCGATCTCGGCTTCAATGCGGGCAAGGCCCCCCTGGATGGCGGCCTCGTCCTCAGCCGAGATCACGCCCTGGGCCTTCAGCATGGCCGCGTGCGCCCGCGAGCCGGCCAGATCCTGCGGCGCCAGCCGCTTGTCGAAGCCAATGGAGACGTTGATCGCCTGCATCAGGTCGGCGGGCTTGGCGGAAAATCGACCGCCCCACATGGCCTGACCCTGGCCGGAGGGCTCAGCCTTCGCCATATGGACGTCGTGTTGCGGTGTTTCAGAGGCTTTGTCGGACATATGAGCGATCAGTCAGCGGCGAAACCCAGACCACGCCTGTTCGGCAAGGTCCTGTGGGGCGTCGCCGCCCTCGGCGTCGCGGCGGTGGTCTACATCATCGGCCAGGCTTCCACCAATCCCGATGCGAGCCGGGGGATGCGGGCCTTCGCCAAGGGCGAGATGGCCGCCTTGCAGACGCCCAAGGATCCTCGTCCCGCGCCGGTGACCACCATCTATGATCCCGACGGCCAGCCCGTGCGGTTGGGCGACTTCCGCGGTGAGGTGGTGGTGCTGAACCTGTGGGCCACCTGGTGCCCGCCCTGCGTCGCTGAAATGCCCACCCTGGCGGCGCTCGCCAAGCATTATGAGGGTCAGCCCGTGCGGGTGCTGGCCGTCAGCATCGACCGCCCCACCGATGTGGACAAGGCGCGAGCCTTCATCGGCCAGCACGCCCCGCTAGCCTTCTACAGCGACCCCAATATGAAGCTTGCCTTCGATCTGGTTCCGCCGGCGCCGGGCATGCCGACCACGGTGATCTATGGGGCCGATGGGATTGAGCGGGCCCGGCTTTCCGGCGGCGCGGACTGGGGCGGTGAGGACGCCAAGGCCCTGGTGGATCACGTCCTGGGCGCCGAATAGGCGGCCTTTTCGGATTGACCAGAGTGGGGTCGTCGTCGAAATTTGCGGGGCGACAATCCGAGATTTGGGCCGAGCTACGCTACGTTTCCCGAGGACTGAGATTGTTGACGGGCGCCTGCTTTCCCGCGGCGTCACGTTTCGTCAGCTAGTCGGGAGACGACAGATTATGGCCTCAGGTACGGTCAAGTGGTTCAACACCACCAAGGGTTACGGCTTCATCCAGCCAGATGACGGCGGCAAGGACGTGTTCGTCCATATCTCCGCCGTGGAGCAGGCCGGCATGCGCGCCCTCAACGAGGGCGACAAGGTCAGCTACCAGCTGCGCGAAGAGCGCGGCAAGACCGCAGCGGTGGATCTGAAGACCCTCTGATCACGGCAAGTCCGATCAGGCGGAAAAGGGCGCGGCGGTGACGTCGCGCCCTTTTTCGTGGCTGGTCTCGCAGGCCCGCCTCAGGCCGGTTCGCGTTTTCGCGCGCCGTTGGGAGTGGGGACCGAGGGCGTCGCCCCAGGCGCCAGGATGCGCAGGAAGCTCACCAGGGCGGTGCGCGCGTCCTGGGGCAACTGCTCATAGACGGTCAGTAGCTCCAGGGCGCCTGGGGTGCGCATGCGCGACAGCAGGTCGAGATCGACGCTGGGCTCTTCGTCTGGGGTGTCCAGCACGTCCAGCAGGTCCGTGACGCGGCAACGCAGGGCGCGGGCGATCTGGACCAGACGCGAGAAGGAAATCCGGTTGGCGCCGTTCTCGTATTTCTGGATCTGCTGGAAGCTCACGCCGCACTGTTCCGCCAGGGCCTCCTGAGACATGCCGATGGTCCGGCGGCGAATGCGCACGGCCGCCCCCAGGGCGATGTCCATGGGATCGGGGCTCTTGGTCGTGGACTCCGTCAAATCCGTCTCCTTGGTCAAACAGGCTAACCCAACGGAAGCACCGTCGAGCATATTATTTCAAGTGTGAGAAGTTGTCGGGGCTTCTCTCCACTCGCCTAGCGTCGGTAACCCGAGGGTTGCAAGAATGACGTTCTACGAAAATGGGTAGATGGTTACGCGACGGTATGTCGCGTCCGGCCGGATTGGCGACAATCTGGCCCGTCTAGCGCCGCAAATGCATCTCATGCGCGTTTCTAGCGACGTGAGGTTGTCGGCGAACCGCCTCCCCTGAGGCCAGCGCATAAGGTCGAGCGGTGCGACGCCCCCACAAGCGGGCGCCTCGCAATAGGCCCAGATCGTCAAATCCGCATGTTGCGCACCTGAAATAAACACCTGTCCGGCGGCGTCTTCAAACCCCCGTGATCGCTCTGCCATGTCCACCTCCATGACAGAACAAAAGCAGAACTTTTTCTTGGCGGCGACTCCGTTGCGGATGAAACCCTCCAGGCTGCGATCTGGAGTGGCGCGATTCAGCAGGAAGGTGCGAGAGGGTCGCTGATACGGGCGATGGTCCTCGACTGCCGATCCAGTCCCCGAAGCGGGGATCGCATGCAGCAAGTGCACACGTTAAGTTTATTGAAAACACGCCGCAAATCGTCGCATCACCCGGGCGACGTGGGGGCCTTCAGCTGGCGGCGGCGAGCGCAGGCGGCGCTGCCGCGGCCTCCAGGAAGCGCCCCAGATCAGACAGGGGCAGGGGACGGGACACCAGGTAGCCTTGGATGAGGTCGCATCCCAGGTTCAGCAGAACCGCCTCCACCGCCGCATCCTCGACCCCCTCGGCCACCACCGCCATGCCCAACCCGTGGGCGAGCTCGATGGTCGAGCGCAGGATCAGACGATCCCGTTCGGCCGCGACCGCCGTGGCGATGCTCCGGTCGAGCTTCAATTCATCGGCGTCCAGGATCTTCAGGTACGACAGGGACGACAGGCCCACGCCATAGTCATCGATGGATATGGCCAGACCTGCCCGCCGGAACGCCGCCACGGCCTCCACAGCCGCCTGCGGGTTTTCGATGACGGCGGTTTCAGTGACCTCCAGGCACAGTTCGTGGGTGCGCCCGTGGGTGGCGGCGAGCACGAATTCCCGGAAGGCAAGGTCAGTCAGAACCCGGCCAGACACATTGATCGAGATCCGCTGCGCATGGCCGGCATGGCGCAGGGCTGCGCTGTCGGCCAAGGCCTGGGCCACGGTCCATTCGGTGAGTTCGCGGATGGCGCCCGTTTCCTCGGCCGCCAGGATGAAAATGTCAGGGCGGATCGGGCCACGGGTCGGATGGTTCCAGCGCATCAGCGCCTCGACCCCGTCAATCTGTCCGTTTGCGGCCCGCTTGGGCTGATAGTGAAGGGCGAGCTGCCCGGCCTTCAGTCCCTGGCGTAGCTCGCTCATCAGCGAGAGGTTGAGTGTCGGATCCTGGAAGGCCGCCGGCTGGAACATCAGCCGCCGCTGATCGCGACGCCGGGCTTCATCCAGGGCGATCGTGGCTTGTTCCAGCAGGCGCTCATCGGTCTCCGCCGGATTCCAGTCGTAGGCCACGCCCAGCCTGAGAAAGGCGTCCACCAGGGCCCCATCCACCTGATAGGCGGGATCAAGGGCCTCCAGTCGGGCCAGTTCGGTTTCGAGGGCCGGAATGTCACCCCGGCGCACCACCAGGCCCAGCACGCCGGTGGAAAGATAGCCGAGCCGGCTGGCGTGACAGGTCCTGAGCAGGCGGGCGGCGACAGCGCGCACCACATCATTGGCCATGCCATAGCCGATGGCCGCGCGCATCTGCGCGTAGCGGTCCAGGCCGATGGCCACCACGGCGATGGCGCCCGGCTCGCCCTGACGGATCCGGCCGATTTCTTCCAGAAGGGCCCGACGATTGGGCAGCTCGGTCTCGGATTCGTGCATGGCCTGGTGCAACAACCCGGCTTCCCGCGCCCGCACCACGTCCTCCCCGCGGCGCTTCAGTTCCAGGTGGATCGCGACCACAAGGCAAAGCACCTGGGTGAGGAGCAGGGGAGCCACCGGCAGGAAGACGGGCGCCACGGCCTGAATGGCGACGGGAAGTCCGAGGATCAGCACCACGATCACCAGGTGCCGCCGCGCCAGACGGTCCAGGGTCATGGATCGACGGGTCGGGCGCAGAGCCAAGGCGACGCTGATGATCAGGATCAGGATGAACAGCGGATGGGGGCCGGTGAGCGCCCGACCCTGGGCCAGACTCTCATAGGCCAGGGCATGGACGAACACCCCGGGCAGGATCCCATGACGAGGGGTGGCGAGGTTGTCCCCAAGTTCGAGGGCTGTGGCACCGATGAGCACCATGCGGCCGCGCACCAGCTCAGGATCAAAACTGTTGTCGTACACATCCTGAAAGCTCAGCGCCGGGATGGTGGACGGCCGAATTCCATAGTCGATATGAAAAGCCGAGGTCTCACCATAGGCCCCCCCGGCCAGCAGGGCCGCCATGGTGGGGCGGTAGGTCTCATCGGAAGCGAAGCCCCGCAGATAGCGGCGCACCTTGCCATCACTGTCGGCCAGGACATTGACGCTGGCCAGCAGGGATTCGTCGGTGAACTGGCGCAGCGGCGCATTCTCGATCATCGATGCGCCTGGTGCATTCCGTTGCGCCGGCTGCACAAAGGTCGGCAGGACCACCGTGCCGGGGGCCTTGGCCAGAGCGTCGGTGAAGGTTGCGTCCGCCCCCAGGGACGAGCGCGCGCTGAAGTCCACGTCGAAGCCGATCAGGCGGGCGCCGGCGGCGTCCAGATTACGCAAGGCCTGGGCGTAGCGATCCCGCTCCCAGGGCCAGACGTCGGCCTCCGCCAGACTGGCCGCGTCGATCTCAACCAGTATGAGGTCCTGGCTCGCGCTCCGCTGGATCAGTCCAAAGCGCTGGCTGGCCAGCGCGTCCTCCACCGGCCGCAGGGCGCCGCTGGCGGTGACCGCCGCCACAAGGGCGGCGATCAGCCCGACAACGGCCAGACAACGAGCGAGAGAGAGGGCCGCGGGCGCGGTGGGCGGGGTCATGGCGCTTAGGGCTGTCGGCCCTGACCGCCGCCATTGCCATTTCCGGGATTGGCCGCCGGACCCGACGGGCCGCCGGCCGGAGGCCCGTTTGCATTCTCATTGCCGCCGCCCGGGCCGGCCGGCGCGGTGGCCGGGGGCCCATTGCCGTTGCCATTGCCAGCGGGGCCAGCCGTAACGTCAGCCGGCGGGCCGTTACCATTACCATTGCCATTGGCTGCGCCGGGGCCGGCCGGAACATCGGCCGGGGGACCATTGCCATTGCTGTTGCCTGCAGCGGGGGCCGTGGCGACGTCAGCCGGCGGGCCGTTGCCGTTGCCATTGTTCGAGCCTGGGCCAGCCGGGACATTGGTTGGCGGGCCGTTGCCATTTCCATTGCTGGCGCCCGCACCGGCCGGAACGTTGGCGGGGGGGCCATTACCGTTGTTGGAGCCAGGACCAGCCGGGACATTGGCAGGCGGCCCATTGCCGTTGCCGTTATTCTCGCCCGGACCTGCGGGAACATTGGCCGGGGGCCCATTGCCATTGCCATTGCTGGCGCCGGGGCCAGCCGGGACATCGGCAGGCGGGCCATTCCCGTTACCATTGCTGGCGCCTGGACCAGCCGGAACGGTGGCCGGGGGGCCATTGCCGTTCCCTGGGGCTGTCGCGACGGCGGCGTTGGCTGACGCATTGGCGTTTTGCGCCATGGCGGCCACAGAGGCGCTCGCCATGCTCATGACCTGATCGCCGGCGCCTGCCGGTTCGCCCGGGGACCCGGTGGGGCTCAGCGCGGCGGGGGTCGCCGCCGCCATGTCGCGGCCAATCGGCGCGTCGGGGCCAGCGACGACGCCATCTGAAACCTGGCTGTAGTCCAGGCTCGGCAGTTGCGCCGCGGGTTCTGGCGCCGCCGCGGCGGCCGGGGCGATGACGCCCACCTGATCGGGGGCGTCGCGGGTCACCCGGCCGGTGACGCCGGAGGGAATATCATTGGGTTGACCGCCGCCGTTGGCCCGGACTTCCACCAGTCCCTCGGCCACATGAACGCTGTCGCTCACCGCGCCGATCGAGACGGTGAAGGTGGTGCCCTTCACCACGGCGGCCAGCAACGGGGTGTCGACGCGGAAGTGGGGCTGGGCCTGCTTGTTGACCTGGAAAACGATGGAGCCCAGGTCCTGCATGATGCGCGTCATGCCGGCCGGCTGTCCGGCGGCCACCGTCATGCGGCTGTTGGGGCCGATCACGATGCGCTTTTCACCGTTGCTCAGCACCGCCCGTCCGCCCGCGGCGGTGGTGATGTCCGCGCCGGGCGGGATGATCAGATTGGCGGCGCCGGCCTTGGGGTCTTCACCGGGCGCGGCGACCCGCACCCGTCCGCTGACCTCCGTCAGTCGCCATTCAGCAGCTGCTGCGGCGCCCGCGCTCAGAACCAGGACTGTTCCAGTCAGGGCCGTCAGGGCCCACTTATAACCGTACATATTCTATGCCTTCCGGCCAGCCGCGCTTTGGCGGCGGTGGATCGAACCGGAAAGTTAGGCGATCAGGGCTAACCGAGAGCTAATGTTTGAACAAATTTATATTGTTAGCAGGCTGTTCACCTTCTTAGCCGACCCTGGTTAACCCTGTTCACTAGCTCGAGGGCCATGGTGTCTGCGCGTCTGGTTCTGCGTCGTGCGACCCCGGTCCTGGCGTCCGTCGCCGCCATTCTGACCGCTGGATTCGGCGGCGGTCCGGCCGATCGCGCCCTCGCGCGGGCCGAGGACCAAGCTCAGGCCGCAGCGGCCGAGGAGGCGACGGCCGAAGGTCGATTCGTTCTCAATGGCCTGACTATCGATGGGGTGAGCGCCTATCCGCAAAGCGATCTGGCGCCCCTGTACGCCAACGCCCTGGCCACTGAGATCGGCGTCTCCGATCTGGCCGGGGTCGCTCAAGCCCTGACCGACCGCTATCGAAAGGACGGCTATTTCCTGGCCCGCGCCTCCACCCCCCGACAGGTGGGCGCCGAGGGCCATGCTCGTCTCGTGGTCTATGAAGGCTATGTCGGCGAAGTCGCCTTCGAGGGCGACGCGGTCCCGGCGGTCGGCGCGCTCCTGGGGGATATTGTCGATATTCGCCCCCTCAAACTCGCCGACCTGGATCGTCGCCTGACCCTGGCCAACGACCTTCCGGGGGTGCGGGTGGCCGCGAAGCTGGAGCCGGACTTCGATGATCCGGCCAAGCACCGGCTGGTGGTACACACCCGGCTTCGCCGGCTTGAGGGGCAGGTCTATGCGGACAATCGAGGCGGCGAGCAGGCCGGGCCCTGGCAGGTCTATGCCCGCGGGGCCGTCAACTCGGCGGTGCGATCTGGCGACCAGCTGGGTCTGGGCGTTCTGACGACCCCGGGACTCGCGCCGAGGTTTACTCAGGTGGATATCTCCTACGGCGCCCCTCTGCCCGGCGGCGGACAGTTGCGCGGGACGCTGGCGGCCTCGAAGGCGGACGGAGACCCTGATGGCCTGGCCGCCGCTCTTGGCAATGAAAGCCAGTCGGCCGGTGTTCGCCTCAGCCTCCCGGTCACCCGCCGTCAGGACCATGCCCTGTGGGTCGTGGCCCAGGCCGACGCCCGCCGCGTAGAGCAGAATTGGACCACCGCCAACCTCGTGGACGAATTGGTGGTTGGCCGAGTGGCGCTGCAGGGCGAGCGCCGGGGCGATGGGCGCTATTCCACCGCATTCGCCCAGGTCAGCCGGGGCTTTGGCGGAATGGGCGGCGATGACCGGGACGGCCGCACGCGGTGGGACGCCAGCGGCCAGTTCTGGAAACTCTATCTCCACGGCTCGCACTATCGGGACCTGGGCCGCCGGGCCGGGGTGTTCGTCTCGGCGAGCGGACAGTGGTCGCCAGATCCGCTGCTGGCCTCAGAAGAGTTCGCCGCCGGCGGGCTGCCGGTGGGGCGCGCCTATGACTATGCCGAGATCATGGGGGACAAGGGGATCGCCGGCCAGGTGGAGCTGCGCGCCGGTTGGGATCCAAACCTGCGGCCGCTGACCTTCTTCCAGACCTACGGCTTCGTCGATGGAGCCAAGGTCTGGAACTACAACGCCGCGCCAGGCTGGGAGGCCATGGACCTCGCCTCGGCGGGGGCGGGGGTGCGGCTGGTGTTCAAGGATCGCTTGAGCCTGCGTTTCGAGGTGGCCAAGCCCCTGACGCGCAAGCCCCATTCGCAAAAATCCCGCGGGCTTCGGGGCTTTCTGTCGCTCTCGTCCAGCTTCTGAGGCCTTAGGCGGCGACGGCGCCCTGACCTTCGGCGACCCTTTGTAGCACCGCGATCAGCCGTTCCGGTTCGATGGGCTTGGGTAGGTGCAGGTCCGCTCCGGCCGCCAGGCTGGCGGCCTGGTGTTCTGGCAAGGTGTTGGCCGTCAGCATGACAATGGGGGTCCGACCCTGGTGGGCGGCGTCCTCTTTGGCCCGGATGTTCCGGATTGCGGTCAGGCCGTCCATTACCGGCATCTGCATGTCCATCAAAACCATGTCGAAGGGTGCGGTCTCGAAGGCCTGGCAGGCCTCAAGGCCGTTTTCAGCCAGGACCAACTCCACATCGAACTCCGCCAGGAGAACTTCCACCACCTGCCGGTTCACCGGATGATCGTCAGCGACGAGGATTCTTAAAGGCCGCGCCTGCACAGACTGCCGCTCGGTCGCCAAGGTCTTGGCCGCGGGATCGGCCGGGGGCAGCGGAAGCTCCGCCCAGAATGTCGCGCCGCCGCCCGGGCGGCTGTCAGCGTCGATTTCGCCGTCCATCAGCTCCACCAGTTCGCGGCTGATGGCCAGGCCCAGGCCCATACCGCCAAACCGGCGGCCGATGCTGGCGTCGCCCTGGGCGAAGCGCTTGAAAAGCTCAGCTTTCCGCGCCGGATCAAACCCCATCCCGGTGTCATCCACCTGCAGGCGCCACCGGTTCTCCGCCAGGGGTCTGACGGAAACCCTGACCTCGCCGCGCTCGGTGAACTTGATGGCGTTGGTCATCAGATTGGCCAGCACCTGCTTCAGGCGCACCGGGTCGCCCATCACCAGCTGTTCGGCCTCTGGCGCAATATCCAGGCTGAGGGTCAGCCCCTTTTCCTCGGCCCTGGGCCGCATCAAAGTCTCGAGGGTGCGCGCCGCCTCGGCCAGGTTGAAGGCTTCATGGCTGACCCGAACCGATCCGGTCTCCATGCGGGCCACATCCAGCAGGTCCGACAGCAGCCGCTCCAGGCTGATGCCTGAGGAGCGGATGATCTCGACCATGTTGCGCTGGACGGGTGTCAGCGGGGTGGCCTCCAGGGCGGCGGCCACGGCGCAGACGCCATTCAGAGGCGTGCGAATCTCGTGGCTCATATTGGCCAGGAACTCGGTCTGGGTGCGCTGAGCCTGCGCCTGCTCTCGCCAGGCGTTGCGGGCGCGGACCACCATGACCGCGCCGACGGCTCCAAAGGTCAGCAAGACGGCGATGATCGGCAGGATGGAATTGCGCAGCAGCATCGCCCCGGGCGTCTGAGGCGTCCAGGCCAGGACCAGCGGCGCCTCGGACCCGATCACATCCATGCGCACCTGAGCATCGCCCGGCTGCAGGCGCGCATCGCCCAGGCCTGTCCGCATGTCCGCCAGCTGAAAACGCTCGGCGAGAAGGTCGATGGACACCTCGCGGACGGGGAGCAGGGTGAGCATCACCAGGCCCTTCTGCTCGGCGGGCATGGCCGCCCCGGCGTTGGGCTGGATCAGGGTTGCTGTGGCCAGAACGCTGCGTCCGTCGACGACGGCGAAGGCGCTGGACTGGATCGGTTCGGGCATGGTCGCCCAGGGCGCGGTCTCTGCGTCCAGGGGCGGGCGCTGCGCCTCGGCGGTTCTGACATTGGCCAGCAGTCCTTGGAACACATCCGTCGTCGCCCCATTCAGCGGGGCGCGCTGGCGGTCCTGACGATGGTAGATCGGCTCATCCTGGGCGCCGAGAATGGTCAGTTCGCTGAAGTTGAACCCCAGGGCGTAGAAGTCATCGAGATTGGCGTCGGCCCAGGCCATATCCCGTCGATTGTCGAGATAGAGCACCGCCTCGTCCCAGGTGGTCTCCGTGACCAGGGCGGCCTCGACCTCCGAGATGGCGGTGACAAGGCCCTGACGGACCAGTTCCTCTTCCCGGGCCAGGGTCTGGGCGTCGACGCTGCGGCTCCACAGCACCAGGCTGAGGACAAAAACGGCCATGGCCGCCAGAGCTATGGCGGCGGCGGGGGCCAGTAAATTGCGGTTACTGAGGCGACGCATTTCGCTGTCCTCAAGCGCCCTGAGCGTGTTCAGAGACAGGCTCTCCCAAACTATCGATCACTGTTAGCTGAGATATGCGGAGAGCCGACCTCGGTCTAGTCCTGCCGCTGAGACGGGGTGCGCGATTTCAGCGGCGGTTCGGCCGGCCAGGCGCGCACCGCGACCGCGGCCGTCAGGGACCCCAGCACCGCCATGACCGCGCCAAGCGCCTGAACCTCGGTCATGCCCGTGGCCAGCAGTCGCCCTGTCATGGCGCCGGAAACGAAGATCAGACTGGCGGTGGCCCATTCGGCCATGCCCTGAGAAAATAGCGCCTTGAACATGCTGGCAATCCCACCTTCTGCGGTAGGACGACCATGGCTCGCGCGGCGTTAGACATTCCTTACACGGGGCGGGGCTGCGGCGTCTGGACGCAGGTTGGCCGCTCGCGGTCGGGGGTCAGGTCGGAGAATGAGGTTGAGAGACGCAATCTGAGCATCAGATCGGCAAAGTCGCCGCCACGGCTTGACCCCTTGCGGAACCGACCGCCAAGGTAGGCGTATTCAGGGGGTGCTTATGCGTTGGAAAGCCCGGCTAGGACGCGAATTGCGGTTTCTCCGCAAGTTGCGGCGGACGCTCACACGGGTGAAGTCCATCGCGCCGGACTCGCCGAACCTGATCTGCGACGACCTGCAGGCGGCGGTGGAACAGTGGCGCGACCGCCCGGCCATGACCTTTGAAGGCCGCACGATCACCTATGCCGAGCTGGATGGGATCGCCAATCGCTACGCCCATTGGGCTAAGGGTCTGAACCTGCGGCGCGGCCAGACGGTGGCGCTGTTCATGCCCAACCGTCTGGAATATTTCTGCGTCTGGTATGGCCTGTCCAAGGTCGGCGTCATCACCGCCCTGATCAACAATCAGCTGACCGGCGCGGCGCTCGCCCACTGCCTGAACATCTCCGGGGCCAGCCACTGTATCGTCGATCCTGAAACCTCTCCGGCGTTTGAAGAGGTCAAGGACGGGCTTGAGACCCACATCCAGCAGTGGGTGTTGGGCGAGGCGCGCAATGAACAGCGCGATCTGATCCAGGCCCTGAAGAGCTGCAGCCAGCTGCCCCCCGACCGCAGTGTCCGCGAGGGGATGACCGCGCGAGACACCTGCCTCTACATCTACACCAGCGGCACCACGGGACTGCCCAAGGCCGCTCGCATCACCCATGTGCGGGCCCAGCTCTATATGCGGGGCTTCGCCGGCTCCACCGGCGCCCGGGATAGCGACCGGATCTATGTGGCGCTCCCGCTCTACCACGCCACCGGCGGCCTCTGCGCGCTGGGCGCCGCCCTGCTTAACGGCGGCTCGGTGGTCCTGAAGAAGAAGTTCTCGGCGACCCAGTTCTGGCCCGACATCGTGGCCGAGGGCGCCACCATGTTCGTCTATATCGGCGAGCTCTGCCGTTACCTGGTGAACCACCCGGAGTCCGAGGACGAAACCCGGCACAAGCTGCGCCTGGCCTTTGGCAACGGCCTGCGTCCAGACGTTTGGCCGGTGCTGAAGAGCCGCTTCCGCATTCCCGACATCCTGGAGTTCTACGGCTCCACGGAGGGCAATGTGTCGATGTTCAATTTCGACGGGAAGGTGGGCGCCATCGGCCGCGTGCCCCGCTATCTGCGCAAGCGCTTCAACTTCCGCCTCGTCCAGTTCGACGTGGAGAACGAAGCGCCGATTCGCGGCCCTGACGGCTTCTGCATCGAATGTGGTCCTGGCCAGATCGGCGAATGCATCGGCCGCATCGGCGGTGACGCCCGGGCCGAGTTCACCGGCTATGTGGACAAGGCCGCCAGCGACAAGAAGGTCCTGCGCGACGTCTTCGAACGGGGCGACGCCTGGTTCCGCACCGGCGACCTGATGCAGCAGGACGCCGAGGGCTATTTCTATTTTGTCGACCGGATCGGCGACACCTTCCGCTGGAAGGGCGAGAACGTCTCGACCAACGAGGTGGCCTCTCGCCTGCAGGAGGCGCCGGGCGTGCTGGAGGCCAATGTCTATGGGGTCGAGGTGCCAGGCGCCGATGGCCGGGCGGGGATGGCCGCCCTGGTCACCGACGAGACCTTCGATCTTGCAGCCTTCGCCGAGCATGTGGGCCGCGAGCTGCCGCCCTACGCCCAGCCGCTCTTCCTGCGGATGATGCCGGCCATGGAGACCACGGGGACCTTCAAGCAGCGCAAGGTTGACCTGGTGACCGAAGGTTTCAACCCGACCAAGGTGAAGACGCCGCTCTTCTTCCGGGACCCCGATAAGGGCTTTGTGAAGATCACCAAGCCGGTGTTCGCCAAGCTGTCGGCGGGCGGCTACCGGATCTAGGCCTGCCTGGGATCAGGCGGCGACGTCCTCGTCGGGGCGTCGTCCTTGAAGCTGCAGCTGGATGTGGCATTTGAGGCCGCTCTCGGCGAAGTCGAGGCGGGCCTCTCCGTCGATATCACCCTGCAGGCTCCGTTCGATCAGGCGTAAGCCGAAGCCTTGGCGAGTGGGCGGCGACACGGGCGGGCCGCCTTCCTCCGACCAGGTCAGTTCGAGACCGAGGGCGCCCCCCTGGTCGCGAATCGCCCAGCGAACCCGCACGCAGCCCTCGGAGGTCGAGAGGGCGCCATACTTCGCCGCATTGGTCACCAGCTCGTGGAACACCAGGCCAAGTGTTAGGGTCTCGGCCGGCGACAGGGACACCTCGGGCCCCTCCAGCTGATAGCGCTCGGCGCCGTGCGGCCGCAGCTCCATCAAGATGACGTCCCTCAGGGGCGCGCCTTGCCACACTGATTGGGTCAACAGGTCGTGGGTGGCCGACAGGGCCAGCAGTCGGGCCTCAAAAGACTCCCGGAACGCGGCGGGACTATCGGTGGTGCGCAGGGTCTGGGCGGCTATGGCCTGAACCGTGGCCAGGGTGTTCTTGACCCGGTGATTGAGCTCATCGAGCAGCAGCTTCTGTTGCCGCTCGGCTCGCACGCGGTCGGTCACGTCGCTGCCTTCGACGAACACGCCCCAGGGTGCTCCGCGGGCGTCGAGAATCGGCTGGTAGATGAAATCTACGAACCGCTCCTCTGGCGGCCCCTCAGCTTGACGCTGCAGCATCACGCTGGCGGCCTGACCCACATAGGGCTGGCCGGTGGCCATCACCTCGGCAAGGATGTTCTGGAAGACCTGACCCTCCAGCTCAGGCAGGGCTTCCAGCAGCGGACGGCCGATCACGGCGCGGCGGCCGATCAGGCTCTGATAGGCGTTGTTCACCAGCCGGAAGACGAAATCCGGCCCGATCAGCACGGCCATGAAGCCCGGCGCCTGCATGAACAGGTTGCGGATCTGATTGGTCTCCTCGACCAGGATCAGATTGGTCTCCTGCAGTTCCCGGGCCCGTTGATAGAGCTGGGTGGCGCTCTCGACGGGGGGCTCAGGCAGGCTGGCGGGACCAAAGGCCATGTCCTTCAGCCGCTGGATCTCGGTGACGTCGACCGTGTTCTGCAGGACATAGGCCACCTGGCCGGCGGAATTGAACAGCGGGGTATGGACCGCCGACCAGTACCGCATCTCAAATCCGCCACCCCGGGAGACGGGCAGGGGGATGGCGTAGGGGATCAGGGCCAGGGTGTCGGGCTGGCCGGTGTCCAGCACCTTCTGCAACGACTCCCGCAACTGGCGGCCGCCAGCGCCGGGATTTGGGAACAGATCAAAGATATTCCGGCCGATCAGCTCGTCGCGGGTGCGCTCCGTCACCCGCTGATAGGCGAGATTGGCCTCGACGAAACACAGGTCGCGGTCCAGCACCATGTGCGGACTCGGCAAGGTTTCGAACAGCGCCTTGAAATCGATCTGCGGCAAAGCAGGCCCCCATATTTTCCGGTAACGCTTTCACCGGGGAAGCGATCCACAGGCGCCCGATGGCCATAGCGGGGTGGCCCCGAGACATCAATCTTCCCGTCCGCGCGTAAACGCCGCGCCTCTGGGTCTGGCGGCGGGAGTCGCCTATATCGTCGCCATGGTTGAACGCGACGCCGCGCCGCTGATCGGCGCCGCCCTCATCAAGGATCAGGTCAAGCGGCTTCCCGACGCGCCCGGCGTTTACCGGATGTTCGGCGAGGACGGCGAGGTGCTCTATGTGGGCAAGGCCCGGTCGCTGAAGAAGCGCGTCACCCAGTACGCCCAGGGCCGTTTCCACACCCAGCGCATCGCCCTGATGGTCGATCTGACCCGGTCGATGGAGTTTGTCACCACCCGCACCGAGACCGACGCCCTGCTGCTTGAGATCAATCTGATCAAGCAGCTCAAGCCCCGGTTCAATGTCCTGCTGCGGGACGACAAGAGTTTCCCCGAGATCGTCATCCGCCGGGACCACGACGCCCCGCAACTGCGCAAGCATCGCGGCGCCCACACCATCAAGGGCGACTATTTCGGGCCCTTCGCCAGCGCCTGGGCGGTGAACCGGACGCTGAACACCTTGCAAAAGGCCTTCCTGCTGCGCTCGTGCTCCGACAGCGTCTATGACAGCCGCACCCGGCCCTGCATGCTGCACCAGATCAAGCGCTGCGCCGCCCCCTGCACGGGGCTCGTCTCCCTAGAGGACTACGGCGCCCTGGTGGACGAGGCCGAGGCCTTCCTGCGGGGCAAGAGCCGGGCAGTGATGGCCAAGCTCTCGGCCGAGATGCAGGCGGCCTCTGACGAGATGGAGTTCGAGCGGGCCGCGCGCCTGCGCGACCGCATCCGGGCGCTGGCGTCTGTCGCCCAGGAACAGCAGATCAATCCCGAGAGCCTGGAGGAGGGCGACATCATCGCCCTGCACGGCGAGGGCGGACAGGCCTGCGTCCAGGTCTTCTTCTTCCGCGGGGGCCAGAACTGGGGCAACCGCGCCTACTTCCCGCGGGTCGACAAGAGCGACGAGGCGGCCGACGTCATGGCCGCCTTCCTCGGCCAGTTCTATGAGGACAAGCCGGTCCCCAAGCTGATCCTCACCAATGTGGAGCCCGCCGACCGGGACCTGCTGTGCGAGGCCTTTGCGCTCAAGGCCGGCCGCAAGGTGGAGATCCTCAAGCCCATTCGCGGGGAGAAGCGACAGCTGGTGGAGCACGCCCTGACCAACGCCCGCGAGGCGCTTGGTCGGCGGATGGCCGAAAGCTCGGCTCAGTCCAAGCTGCTGATTGGGGTCTGCGAGGCCTTTGGCCTGGACGCTCCACCCGAGCGGATCGAGGTCTATGACAACAGTCACATCATGGGGACCAACGCCGTCGGCGGCATGATCGTGGCCGGGCCCGAGGGCTTCCTCAAAAACCAGTATCGCAAGTTCAACATCAAGGGGACCGAGCTCACCCCGGGCGACGACTACGGCATGATGCGCGAGGTGCTGCGTCGCCGCTTCGCCCGGATGGTCAAGGACGAGGAGGCCGGTGAGGCCGCCCCGCGCCCCGACCTGGTGCTGATCGACGGCGGGGCCGGGCAACTGGCTGCAGCCCAGGAGATCATGGCTGATCTCGGCGTGGACGACATCGCCGTGGTGGGGGTGGCCAAGGGACCGGACCGGGACGCAGGCCTGGAGCGGTTCTTCATGGCCGGGCGCACGCCGTTCATGCTCGAGCCCAAGTCGCCGGTGCTCTACTATCTGCAGCGCCTGCGCGACGAGGCCCACCGCTTCGCCATCGGCAGCCACCGGGCCCGCCGAGCCATCGACATGAAGAAAAACCCGCTGGACGAAATTGAGGGGGTGGGGCCTGGCCGCAAGCGGGCTCTGCTGCACGCCTTCGGTTCGGCCAAGGGGGTGTCGCGCGCGTCTGTCGAGGATCTGGCCAAGGTGGACGGGGTGAGCCAGGCCCTGGCTCAGCGGATTTACGAGCGCTTCCGCAAATAGGCGCCCCATAGCCCGCAGGTCGGCTATGGTCGTGGGCGAACCCTGTGGCCCATCTGACTGGAGACGCGCATGTTCCTTCGCCTGACCCTGATCGCCGCTGCGGCGTCGGCCGCCCTGGCGGGCCCGGCGCTCGCCAGCTCCCCTGACGCCTGGGCCGACTTCCGGATCGAGGTGCGCGAGACCTGCCTGGCCGCCGCCAAGGCCCAGGGGATGACCTCGCCTGAGGTGATCGTCCATCCGTTCGGCACGTCGTCCTATGGCGTCGCGGTCCTGCGAGAGGGCGACGACAAGCGGATCTGTGTGTTCAACAAGGCCACCAAGGCCGTCGAACTGACCTGATCGACCATTCAAGGCGTGTGATGAAAGCCCTTCCGAACATCCTGACCTCCATGCGCCTGGTGCTGGCGCTGTTCATGTTCGTGGCCCTGGCCACAGCCGCGGGCGCCACGCCCTGGGTCAGCGAACGCCTGACGCTCGAGGCGCAGTTCACCCTGCAGCGATGGGCCTTCTATGCCTTTGTGATCGCCGCGGTGACCGACTGGTTCGATGGTTGGCTGGCGCGCAAGTACGACGCCGTCACGGTCTGGGGCTCGATCCTCGATCCTATAGGCGACAAGGTGCTGGTGTGCGGCGCGGTGCTCGGGCTGATGTCCCTCGGGCCTCAGCCCCTGGTCCTGCTGCCGGCGGGTCTGATCCTGTTCCGTGAGTTTACGGTCAGCGCCCTGCGCGAGGTTGGGGCCGGGCGGGGGGTCGTCCTGCCCGTGACCATGCTGGCCAAGTGGAAGACCGCCCTGCAGATGACCGCCCTGGCGGCCGAGCTGTTCGTGGCCAGCTGGGGGGCCTTTGGCCTGCCCCACACGCCCGAGCTACTCGGGCCAGCGAGCCTGGTGGCTCACACCCTGTTCTGGTTGGCCGCCCTGGTGACCGTGATCACCGGCGCCCAGTATTGGGAGCAGACCCGCAAGGCTCTTGCGGGCTGACGGGCGGGGGGATGGGGCAGGCTGCGGCTCGCGCCCGGAGGCGGGCTGGCCAGATGGCCGGTCCATCTGCATGAGGCGCACCAGCATCGCCTCCCCCGTCGTCCGCAACATCATCGGGTCTCTCCCTGGCCAATAGGGCCTGCGATAAGATTTCGATAATGCGAATGAATCGCATATGCCGTCAAGGCGTGGCGCTACTGTGGAGCTAAACCCGCGCAGATGCGTTAGGGTGAGCAAAGCAACCGATAGAGACACACCCATGCGCCCTCTCGCCTACTCCCTGGCCGCGGTCATCGCCCTGTCCACCGCCCCGGGTATCGCCTCGGCCCAGGCGGCCGGCACGCCGCTCGGCGCCTTCTTCGCCTGTGAGGCCAGTGGGCAACGTCAGGAGACGGGGGCCCTCATCGGCGGCGTCGCCGGAGCCCTTCTGGGCAGCCAGGTCAGCAAGAATGAGCGCGCGCTCGGTGCGGTCATCGGCGCCGGTCTGGGCGCTGCGGCCGGCTCCTGGATCGGCTGCCGCATGCAGGTGAGCGAGCAGCAGCGGGTGGTGAGCGCGGTCGAAACCGCCTTGAACACCAATCGCAGCCAGACCTGGAGCGATCCCACCACCGGGACCACCGGCCGGGTCGACATCATTGACGCCAATTATGGCGGCGGGGCCGGCGGCGGCGTCGCTTTCGGTCAGGCCACCTCGTCGGCCAATCTGCGTTTCAGCGGCGGCGCCCAACCCCTGCGCACCGCCTTTGAGCCCACCAACGCCCAGTACACCACCCGCAACACCGTCAACCTGCGGGCTGCGCCATCGGCCAACGCCAGTGTGGTGGGCCAGCTGCGCGGCGGCCAGTCGTTCAACGTCCTCGGTCGGGTGGCGGGCGACCGCTGGCTGCTGGTGGAACAGAACGGCTATGTCACGGGCTATGTGGCGGAATGGGTGGTCCAGCCCGTGGCCAGCGGCGGCGGCTACGCCAGCGTCAACTGCAAGCTGGTGCAACAGACCATCCAGCCGCGCAGCGGCCGGGCCACCACCGAACGCTATACCGCCTGCCCCGACGCCGGCGGCGGCTGGCGCCTCACCGCCGCCTGATCAGCGCGCGCTCCTAACGACCAAGGCCCGGGGTTTCGCCCCGGGCCTTTTTCTTGCGTCACGACATGGGATTGGCTTCCGGCGGCGGATCGCCGGGCAGGGGGATGAACTCGCCGTCGTCGGCGTCGGGCAGCTTCATGCGCCCGGCCCGCCAATCGGCCTTGGCCTGTTCGATCCGGTCCTTGGACGAGGAGACGAAGTTCCACTCGATGAACCGCTCACCCACCGGCTCGCCGCCCAGCAACATGACGATGGCGTCGGTGACGCCGGTGAACAGCACCGGCTGACCCGGCGCGAAGACCAGCATCTTGCCTTCGCCATAGGTGTGGCCGTCCACCTCCACCTCGCCCCGGGCCACATAGGCCGCGCGCTCGGGATACTCCGCCGGCAGTTGCCCCCGGGCGCCGGCCGGCAGGGTCCAGTGGACGTAGAAGAGCGGCGAATGCACCGGCACCTTGGACTTGGCGCCGAAGGCCTCGCCGGCGATCAGCACCGCCTTCAACCCGTCATCCCCCACATGGGTCACCAGGTCGTCGGTCCCGAAATGGACGAAGCTGGGGTCGATCTCCTCCTGGGCTTCGGGCAGGGCGAGCCAGGCCTGAATGCCGTCCATCCGGCCGCCATGGCCGCGCAGGTGCTCAAACCGCTCCGAATGGGTGATGCCCTTGCCAGCGGTCATCCAGTTGACCTCGCCGGGCTTGATCTCCTGCACCGCGCCGACGCTGTCGCGGTGGGTCATCTGACCGTCGAACAGATAGGACAGGGTCGATAGCCCGATATGCGGATGGGGCCGCACGTCCACATTGGCCGGAAAGCCGGGATCAAACCGCGCCGGGCCCATGTGGTCGAAGAAGATGAAGGGGCCCACCATCCTTCGCCGCGCGTAAGGCAGCACGCGGCCCACCTCAAACCCCCCGAGGTCCTTACGGCGCTGGTCAATGACGAGGTCGATCATGGGCGGCTCCTGTCTGACTGGCCTTCAATATAGGGAGCAGGCCCCCGTGTGGCGATGGCGCTAGCCATCCCCCCGCAGCACCCGGGCCAGGAAGTCCCCGCCCAGCCTCAGGCCGGTCTCGTCGATGCTGTGGCCGAGGCCACGGGCGGTGTGGGTGGCGACCTCGAAGTTCAGGGCCTGGAAGCTGGCCTGCGCCTGGCCCATGGCGGCGAAGGGCACCATGGGGTCGGCGTCCCCGTGGATCAGCAGCAGGGGCGGCCTTGTCTTCACCTCTGAGGCCAGGGCCTCGGGATCGGCCAGCATGCCCGAATAGCCAACGACGCCGGCCAGGGTCTCAGGACGGCGGGGGGCCACATGCAGGGCCATCATGGTCCCCTGGCTGAAGCCCACCAGGGCGACCTTGCGGTTGGGCAGGTCATAGGCGGCCCGGTGCATGTCGATAAAGGCGTTCACCAGGGGTGCTGCCTGACGCACGCCGGCCGCCCGGCTTTCCCGGGTCAGGTCGGTGAGCGCCCACCACTGATAGCCGCCAGGGGCTGCGGGGCACGCCTCCGGGGCGTTGGGCGCCATGAAGGCGGTGTCGGGCAGGGCGTCGCGCCAATAGGGGACCAGCCCCATCAGGTCGGCCCCGTTGGAGCCATAGCCGTGCAGCAGGATCACCAGGGACTGCGGATCGCGGCCGCTGGCCGGGGCGGCGCTGGGGCCAGTGAGGCGGGTCAGGGTGCTCATGGGCCGGTGGTGGGACAAATGGGGCCATGGGTCAACATGGCCGCCCGCGCCCATGCGGCGTCGCCCGCCTTGCCAAGGCGGGGCTTTCGCGTGTTCTAGGGGCATGGGCAGACATGAATGGATCGGCGACCCGGAGCGGCGCAGGCCAGCCGCGCGGAGCGCGGTCTGATGGCCCGTCGCCCCGCCAGCGCCAAAAAGGCCCTGTCAGAGGCCAATCTGGCCGCCCTTGGCGCCGAGCGCCTGGCCGCCCTGCTGATGGAGACGGCGAACCCGGCCCTGAAGCGACGCCTGCGGATGGAGCTCGCCGCCGAGGCGGGCGCTGCTGATCTGGCCTTTGAACTGGACAAGCGCCTGGCCGCCCTGGAGGCCAGCAAGACGCGGGTGTCCTGGCGCAAGCGGCCCGAGCTGCTGGCCGAGCTGAAAGCGCTGGAGGCGATGATCGTCCAGCGGCTGGCGGCGCTGGATCAGGCTCTGGCTCTGGACCGGCTGGTCGCCTGGTTCGACCTCTATCCGGCGCTCACCCGCCGGGTGCAGGACCCCAAGGGGGAGCTGGCCATGATTTTTGACGCGGCCTCAAGCGACCTGACCGCCCTGGCCACGGAGCTGGGGCCGGAGATCGCCGGGCCGGTCCTGGGCGAAGCGCTCGCCACCCGGCTGTCGGAATGGGCGGTGTGGATCGGCCGCGGCGTCGGGGCCTTGAGCCCGGACCTAGCCCGTCGCCTGCTGGTCGATCTGACGGCGGGAAAGGCCCAGCCCACGGGGCGTCTGGCCCTGGTGGTGCGACGGCTGGCTGACCGGGCTGGCGACCTGGACGCCTGGATCCTGTCCCTGTCTGACGCTGATCGGAAAAAGCCCGATGTCGCCGCCGACATAGCGAGGCGCCTGGCCGAAGCCGGACGAGCGGGACCTGCCCGGGAGGCCCTGGAGGCGGCGCGAGCCTCGCACCCGCAGGCCCGTCCGGCCAAGGGCAAGACCGCTGGCCCCGAGCCCCAAGGGGAAGCCTGGTACGCCGCCGAGATCGCCGTGCTGGAGGCCGAGGGCGCGACCGAGGCCGCCGACGCGGCGCGGTGGCGCCTGTTCGAACGCACCCTGTCGCCCGAGGCCCTGCGCGGCCTGCTGGCTAAGCTGGCGGACTTTGAGGATGTGGTGGCGCTGGATCGCGCCTTTGAGATCGCCGCCGCCCACGGGGATCTGATGCGGGCCGTGGCCTTCCTGATGGATTGGCCCGCCCACCGGGAGGCCGCCGCCCTGATCCTGAAACGGCGCACTGAACTGCGCGGCGCTCATAACGACCTGCCGACCTGGGCTGAGCGGCTCTCGGCCCGCCACCCCCAGGCGGCCCTGCTACTGGTGCGCGCCCGGGCGCTGGCCCTGCGCCGCCTGGGCGCCGGCTTCAGCGACGAGGTGGCCGACCTGATCATCGAGGCCGAGTCCCTAGCCGTCGGCCTCACCGACGACACCATCCCCAGCCACGCGGCCTTCCTGGCCGAGCTTCGTTAGCCTTCCAGAGCCTTGATCATCGCCACCCGCGTGGCGTGGCGGCCGCCTTCGAATTCGGCGGCGAGGAAGGCGTCGACAATGTCCAGGGCCAGGCCTTCGCCCACCACTCGGGCGCCCAGGGCCAGCATGTTGGCGTCGTTGTGCGCCCGGATCATGCGAGCCGAGAAGGTGTCGGCGCAGACGCCGCAGCGCACGCCCTTCACCTTGTTGGCGGCCATCATGATCCCCTGGCCGGTGCCGCAGACCACAATGCCCAGGGCGCACTCACCGGAGGCGACGCGGCGGGCGGCGGCCTCACCGTGCCTGGGATAGTCAGTGCTCTCTGTCGTGGTCGGTCCGATATCGACCACCTCCCACCCCTTGTCCGCCACATGAGCGGCGATGGTCTGGCGCAGGGGGATGGCGGCGTGGTCGCTGGAGAGGACGATGCGTCTGGCGGCGGTCATCGGCAGGCTTAGCCCTGGCTGCTCACATAGGGGCTGATCAGGCCGAGCGGGGCGGCCGTGGTGTTCTTCACTGCGCGGATGACGATGCGGCTCTCGATGTTGGAGACGAGGCCCAGCGATAGGATCTGGTCGCGCAGGAAGTTGTCGAAGGCGTGCATGTCGCGGGTGACGATGCGCAGCTCATAGTCGGCCGAGCCGGTGACAGTGGCGCACTGGACCACCTCGTGCAGCTTGGTGATGGCGGTCTCGAAGGCGTCCAGATTGTCCCGGGTCGGCAGGGACAGCTTGACGGTGCAATAGACCTCGAAGTTCAGGCCCAGGCGCTCGCGATCCAGGATGGTCACCCTGCGCTGGATGACACCGGCGTCTTCCAGGCGCTTGATCCGGCGCCAGCAGGGGCTGGAGGACAATCCGACCCGCTCGGCGATCTCGGCCACTGACAGACCGGCGTCGTGCTGAATCAGATCCAGGATCTTGGCATCAACCGCATCGAGGGTCTCAGGCACGCTTTTCTCCCCAATTATCCGCATATGCGCCCGGTTCGTGCCCTGGAACCGGATGTCAGGGGCACGCCTTAGGTAAGCAATTGCGGCGTTCTTATATGATCTTGCAAGCCTATAGGGAGCCCCAAAGGGAAAGATATTGCGATGCGGCACACCGAAGTGACGCTCGACGACAAGTTTCTGCTCAACGAGGGTCGGGTTTTCATCACCGGGGTCCAGGCCCTGCTGCGGGTCCTGATGGATCAGCGACGGCTGGATGAGGCCGCGGGTCTCAATACGGCGGGCTTTCTGTCCGGCTACCGCGGCTCGCCGCTCGGCGGCCTCGACCAGCAGGCGCATCGGGCGGGCAAGCATCTGGACGCCGCCCAGGTGGTGTTCAAGGAAGGCCTGAACGAGGACCTGGCCGCCACCGCCGTCTGGGGCAGCCAGCAGGCCAATCTCTTCCCTGGCGCCAGGTATGATGGCGTGTTTGGCATGTGGTACGGCAAGGCGCCCGGCGTCGACCGCACTGGCGACGCCTTCAAGCACGCCAACTTCGCCGGGACCTGGGGCCAGGGCGGCGTGGTGGCGGTGGCCGGCGATGACCACAACTGCAAGTCCTCCACCCTGCCATCCCAGTCGGAGTTCGCCTTCCAGGACTTCGAGATGCCGGTGCTGTCGCCGGCCGACGTGCAGGAGGTGCTGGACTACGGCCTGATGGGCTACGCCCTGTCGCGCTTCTCAGGGCTTTGGGTCGGGCTGATCGCGCTGGCCGACACCATGGACTCCGGCATGACTATCGACGTGGCGCTGGAGCGCCACCGGTTCGTGCTCCCGCGGTTCGACATGCCGGCCGGAGGCCTGGGCATCCGGCTGAAAGATCAGCCGATGGACAAGGAGCGCCGGCTGCGGAGCTACAAGATTCCCGCAGCCCTGGCGTTTGCGCGGGCCAACCGGATCGACCGGGTGACGCTGGCCTCAGCCCGGCCGCGCCTGGGCATCGCCTGTCAGGGGCAGGCCTATAAGGATGTGATCGAGGCCTTCGCCGCCATGGGGATCAGTCCCGCTCAGGCCGCCGATCTGGGCGTCTCCATCTACAAGATCGGCATGCCCTGGCCGTTGGAGCCCACGGGCCTGCGCGCGTTCGCCGCCGGCCTCGAAACCCTGATGGTCATCGAGCACAAGCGGCCCCTGATCGAAAGCCAGGCTCGCGCCGCCCTCTATGACCTGCCGGCCCACGCCAGGCCCAGGATCATCGGCAAGACCGACGAGCAGGGCCATCCCCTGCTGTCGGATCTGGGCGCGCTTTCGGTGGCCGAGGTGGCCCTGGCCATCGCCGACCGCCTGCCGCCGGGCCCGCACATGGACGGGGTCTATGACTATCTAAACCGGGTCTCGGCGGCCGGGGTCGCGGCCGTCAGCCTGTCGTCTGACCAGCAGCGCAAGCCGTTCTTCTGTTCGGGCTGTCCGCACAACACCTCGACCCGCCTGCCGGAGGGCTCCCGGGCCCTGGCTGGCATCGGCTGTCACTACATGGCCAGCTTCTCCGACCCCAATACTGACCTGAACAGCCATATGGGCGGGGAGGGCCTGAGCTGGGTGGGGGCTGCGCCCTTCACGACGGAGAAGCACGTCTTCGTCAATCTGGGGGACGGGACCTACAACCACTCCGGTTCGCTGGCCATCCGGGCGGCGGTCGCCGCCGGCGCCAACGTCACCTACAAGCTGCTGTTCAACGATGCGGTGGCCATGACCGGCGGCCAGGCGGCCGAGAGCGGCTTTACCCCCGCCCAGATCACCCGCCAGCTGGCCTCCGAAGGGGTGGCCCGCACGGTCATCGTCGCCGACGATCCCAGCCGCTATGACGGCGTCCGCGACCTGGCGCCCGGCGTGGAGGTCAAGCCTCGAGCCGAACTGATGGCCGTTCAGCGGGCCTTGCGCGACACGCCAGGCGTCACGGTCCTGCTGTACGATCAGGTCTGCGCCACCGAGAAGCGCCGCCGGCGCAAGCGGGGCAAGCTGGCGGCGGCCGAGAAGCGGGTGATCATCAACCCCCTGGTCTGCGAAGGCTGCGGCGACTGTTCGAAGGCCTCCAACTGCGTGTCGGTGGAGCCGCTGAACACCGAGTTTGGCCGCAAGCGGAAGATCAACCAGTCCACCTGCAATCAGGACTATTCATGCCTGGACGGCTTCTGTCCGTCCTTCGTGACGCTGGAGGGGGCGGAGAACCCGCACGGGGTCCGGCTGCCGGCGCTGACGGCTGACTCCACGCCCCTGCCGACCTTTGAGGCCTCGCCCGGCGTGCGTAACATCGTCTTCACCGGGGTGGGCGGCACCGGCGTGACCACGACGGCCTCCATCCTGGCCATGGCCGCCCATGTGGACGGCAAGGCGGCCTCGGTCGTGGACATGACGGGTCTCGCCCAGAAGGGCGGGGCGGTGTTCAGCCATGTCCGTATCGGCGAAAATGAAGCGAGCATCGTCGGCGGCCGGACGCCCGCGGCCAGCGCCCATGTGCTGATCGCCTGTGATGTCATGGTGGCGGCGGGCGCTGATGCGCTGGCCCTCTACGCCAAAGACCGGACCGTGGCCTTCGGCAACGCCGACCTGTCGCCCACCGCCGACTTCGTCACTGACCGGGACGTGCGCTTCGACTCCGGCGGCATGGCCAGGCGGATCGCCGCCGCCGCCAGGTCCTATGACGAGACCCCGGCGCACCACATGGCCGAGACCGAGCTGGGGGACGCCATCTACGCCAACATGATCATGCTGGGCTTCGCCTGGCAGAAGGGCGTGATCCCCATCTCCAGCCGGGCCCTTTACCGCGCCATCCGCCTCAATGGGGTGGCGGCCGACCAGAACCTGCAGGCCTTCGAGATGGGGCGCCGGGCGGCCCATGATCCTGAGAGCCGCGGGCGGCGAGAGGCCGATGTGGCCACCCCCGAAACCCTGCCCCTGGCGGAGCTGATCGCTCATCGCACCCGCGAGCTGGCGGCCTATCAGAACGACGCCTATGCCCGACGCTATCAGGATCGCGTGGAGGCCATAGCTCACCTTGAGGGGCCCCTGGGGTCAGAGGCCCTGACCCGGGCCGTGGCGATCAATCTCTACAAGCTGATGGCCTATAAGGACGAGTATGAGGTGGCCCGCCTCTATGCCGACGGCCGGTTCGACGCCTATCGCAGTCAGAGCTTTCAGGGCGGCAAGGCCAAGGTCTGGCTGGCGCCGCCGATCCTGGGCGCCAAGGATGACCAGGGCCACCCGCGCAAGATCGCCTTCGGCGGCTGGATGCTGGATTATGGCTTCCCGGTCCTGGCCAGGCTGAAGGGACTGCGGGGCACAGGGCTGGACCTGTTCGGCTATTCCCTGGAACGCCAGATGGAGCGCGCCCTGATCGTGACCTATGAGGCCGACCTTCAGCGCATCGCTCGTGAACTGACCCCTGAGCGCCTGGCGTTGGCGGTCGAGATCGCCCAGGTTCCGCAGGACATCCGCGGCTTTGGCCACGTCAAGCAGGCCTCTTTGGGGCCGGCCATGGGAAAGCGCGAGACCCTGTGGGCCCAATGGGATGATGCGGGCGCGTCCGACGCGGTCTAAGGGGCGCGAAATTCGTTTCCCTGGGCCGCCCCTCGGGGTAGCCAGGGGGCATGGCTGATTTCGATTTCGACGCCCTGGTAGTGGGGGCTGGCGCCGTGGGCCTGGCCTGCGGCTACGCTCTGTCCCGCCGCGGCCTGACCGCAGTGGTGCTGGAGGCTGACCAGGCCATTGGCCAGGGGGTTTCCTCGCGCAATTCCGAGGTGATTCACGGGGGGCTCTACTATCCCACGGGATCGCTGAAGGCACGGCTCTGCGTGCAGGGGCGGCGGATGCTCTATCCGTTCCTGGAGGCCCGGAACGTGGCCTTCGACCGCTGCGGCAAGCTGGTGGTGGCCAATGGGCCTGAGGAGGTCGCCCGGCTTGAGCCGATCCTCGCCCAGGCGCAAACCAATGATGTCGAGGGCATGGCCCTGCTGACTAAGGCCCAGGCCCTGGCGCTGGAGCCCAATCTGTCCTGTGACGCCGCCCTGATCTCCCCGCAGAGCGGGGTGTTCGACAGCCATGGCTACATGCTGGCCCTGCAGGGCGAGATCGAGGCGGCCGGCGGGGCGGTGGTGGTCTCCACCCCCTTCGCGGGCGCCGAACCCCTGGCCGGGGGCGGCTGGAAGGTACGGGCCGGCGGGGCCGAGCCCACGACGCTCACCGTGCGCCTCTTGATCACCGCGCCGGGCCTCTCAGCCCAGGCTGTCGCCGGCGAGATCGAGGGTTTTCCCAAGGCCGAGATCCCGGAGGGCCACTATGGGAAGGGGCGCTACTTCCGCCTGCAGGGCAAGGCGCCCTTCGCCCGGCTGATCTATCCGCCGCCGATCCCCGGCGCTCTGGGCACCCATTATCGCCGGGACCTGGGCGGCCAGGCGGTGTTTGGCCCAGACCTGATCTTTGTCGATGAGCTGGACTACAGCGTCGAGCCGGACGCCGCGGCGGGCTTCTACGCCTATGTCCGCAAGTTCTGGCCAGCGCTGCCTGATGACGCGCTGACGCCGGACTATGCGGGCATCCGCCCCAAGCTGCATGGCCCCGGCGAGCCGCACTCCGACTTCCGTATCGACGGTCCCGAGGTCCACGGTCTGGAAGGCCTCGTCGCCCTGTTCGGCATCGAAAGCCCCGGGCTCACCTCATCCCTGGCGATCGGGGAAGAGGTGGTTGGCAGGCTCGGTCTGGCTGAGGTCTAGCCCGCGCCGCTCAACCGCCCTCATCCTTCGAGGCCCGCTGGCGCGGGCGCCTCAGGATGAGGACGGAATGAGAGGCCTCACCACAGACTTCCTCATCCTGAGGTGCGAGCGGAGCGAGCCTCGAAGGACGCAGGGCCTCGCGGCCGCTGCGGTCTCTAGTCCGCCTTGGGGACCAGCTTCAGGATCTTGCCCTCGGTGCTGTCGGTGGCGACGTAGATGGCGCCGTCGGGGCCCTGATCAACCTCGCGGATACGGGCGTTGAGGTCGCTCAGCAGGCGCTCCTCGCCCACCACCCGGTCGCCGTCCAGGGTCAGACGCACCAGCTGCTTGTCGCGCAGGGCGCCGACAAACAGACTGTCCTTCCAGGCCGGGAACAGGTCGCCCTGATAGAAGATCATGCCCGAGGGGCCGATCACGGGATCCCAGTAGTAGTCCGGCTGCTCCAGGCCTTCTTTGGCGGTCAGCCCCTCTCCGATCGGTTTGCCGGAATATTCCAGCCCATAGGCGATGGTCGGCCAGCCATAGTTCTTGCCGGCCTCGATGATGTTCAGCTCATCACCGCCCCGGGCGCCGTGCTCGATCTCCCAGAGGGCGCCGGTGTTGGGGTGCAGGGCGGCGGCCTGCACATTGCGGACGCCCGAGGCGAAGATTTCCGGCCGCACGCCGTCCTGGCCGACGAAGGGGTTGTCGGCGGGAATGGAGCCGTCGCGGTTGATGCGGACGACCTTGCCCAGGGCGGAGTTCATGTCCTGGGCCTGCACCCGGCCAGCCAGGATTGAGCGCTCCCCAAGGCTGATCAGAAGTCGGCCTTCGCGGTCGAAGACCAGGCGGTTGCCATAGTGCATGGTCGAGGCCATGGCTGGCGCTTGCTGGAAGATCACCTGCACGCCCTCGACCCGGGCGCCGGCCTCGTCCTCCACCAGACGCCCGCGGGCCACGGCGGTGGTGTTGGTTTCGCCCTCCTGTGGCTGGGCGTAGCTCCAATAGATCAGCTTGGTTTCGGCGTAATCGGGATCCAAGGCCACATCCAGCAGGCCGCCCTGTCCTCTGGCGTCCACCTCGGGCAGGCCGGTGACTGGCTCAGACACCTCGCCCGCCGCGGTAATGATCCGCAGGCGGCCCGGCTTTTCGGTCACCAACATGCGGCCGTCGGGCAGGAAGGCGATGGCCCACGGCTTGTCGAGGCCTTCGGCGACCGTGACGACCTCATAGGCCACATCGGCGCTGACTTCCGGCGCCCGGGTTTGGCCTGGGTAGGCGGGGGTCTGGGAGGGGGCATTGGCTGGCCGCGTCTCCCACGGCTCACCACCAGGGGCGGAGGGCGCCGCCGACTGGGCCACGCTGTCGGTTCCGCCGCAGGCGGCCAGGACCACGGCGAGCGCGGTGGTGAGAAGCAGGTTTCGCATGGACAGATCTCCCTATGGTCGAGCTTTGAAGGCGCGAGCGCCTCAGTTCGTTCCCACCACCGCCTCCAGGGCCTCCTGGGGCGTGGCGCCGTCCACATGTATGAGCGACCAGACCGCAAGGAAGAGCAGAGGCCAGCGTCGGGAGTCGTTTTCGTCCAGGAAGACGTGCTGGGCCTCATGGGCGCCGATGGCGACGCCTATGGGAATGACGTAGCCGATGCGTTCGGCGATGGCCCGGGCGCGGGGCGCGATCCAGGCCTCTACCGGCACGGTGAACCCCTGCTTGCGAGCCCAGGGGGACGCCGCAGGACAGGCGGCCTCCAGCCACTTGCGCAGCAGCCATTTGCCATGGCGGCCGCGCACCTTGAACCGGTCGGGCAGGGCGAAGGCGAACTCGGCGACGACGGGGTCCAGGAACGGGGTGCGCCCCTCCAGGCCGTGGGCCATCAGGCAACGGTCGAGCTTGGTCAGCAGATCGTTGGGCAGCCAGGTGGCGATGTCAGCATACTGGGCCTGTTGCAGGCGGGTGAGGCCAGCCGGCGCCTGAGCCTGCTCACGCCAGCGCTGCAGCAGATACGGATGCACGCCCCGGGGTTCGGCGGGCCTTCCGCCAAGCCAGCCAGGCCGCAGAGCCCGGCGATAGCGGCCATAGCCGCCGAACAGCTCATCGCCCCCCTCGCCGGTGAGAACCACGGTCAGGGTCCCCCGGGCGGCCTTGGCCAGCTTGAAGGTCGGTAGGATGGCGTAGTCGGCGGTGGGATCATCCAGGGCGTTCGCCACCTGGGGCAGCAGCGTCCAGAAGTCCTCCTCGGTGAAGGTGGTCTCCCGCCAGTCGAGGTTCAGCGCCCGGGCCACCCGCTCGGCCTGCCCGCGCTCGTCCCGGGCCCCAGGCGCATCAAACCCGCAGGTGAAGGCGGTGACCGGCCGGCTGTTGAGCCGGGACATGAGGGTGGCGATGGTCGCGGAGTCGATCCCGCCGGACAGAAACAGGCCATAGGGCACGTCGGCCCGCTGATGGACGCGCACGCTGTCCTCCAGCACCGCATCCAGCCGCTTCAGCAGGGCCGTTTGACCGCTGGCCGCCGGCCGTGTGCGGGGCGGGGGCAGGGCGGGACGGACCTCATGGGGGACCAGCCGACCATCCACCACCTCGATGATGGCGCCTGGCGCCACGCGGCGAGGACCATGGAGGGCGGTCTCCTCCCCCAGGGTGTAGCTGAAGGCCAGCATCTCCCTGGCGCCCTCGGTGGTGATAGCGGGCGGGGCGAGGCCGGCCTTGACGAAGGCGCCGGCTTCCGAGGCGAAGGCGAGCCCGCTCTCCAGTTCCATCACATAGAGCGGCTTGATGCCGAAGGGGTCGCGCACCAGCCAGGTGCGGCCGTCGGCGCCCACCAGGCAGAAGGCGTACATGCCCCGCAGGCGGTGGAAGGCGGCAGGGCCCTCCCTAGCGTAGAGGTGCAGCAGGGGTTCAAAGTCCGAGCCAGTGGACAGTGACCCTTCCAGGTCAAACTCTTCGGTCAGCTCCAGATAGTTGTAGATTTCCCCATTGCCGATGACCGTCCCGCCGGCCGCATGCAGAGGCTGCCAGCCGCCCTCCAGGTCGATGATCGATAGCCGAGCGTGAGCCAGCGAACGCCCCGGCGTGTCCTCGACCCGGACGCCATTGGGGCCCCGATGGGTCATGGCCTCGATCAGGGGGCGGGCTGACATCTCACCGTCCAGGATGCCGGCGATGCCACACATCAGGCCGCCCCATGGCGGGCGAACAGGTCGCGCCACTGGGCGACGATTGAGCCTTGCGAGAAGTCGGCCTCCACACGGGCCAGTCCATTCTGCGCCAGGCGGATGCGCAGCATGGGATCATCCAGCAGCCGACGCACGGCCGCGGCCAGGGCCTCGGGATCATCTACTGGAACCAGGAGGCCGTCCTCGCCCTCACGGATCAGGGCGCCGGGGCCCTGGCTGGCGGCCGCGGCCACCGGCAGGCCGTGCGCCCAGGCCTGGATCACCACATTGCCCAGGGGCTCGAAGCGCGAGGGAAAGACGCAGACATCGGCCGCCCGATAGAGCGCGGAAGGATCATTGCGCCAGCCCAGGAACCGCACCCGGGGCGCGACCCCCAAGGCCACGGCCAGGGCCTTAAGCCGCGCCTCCTCCGGCCCCGTCCCGGCGATCCACAGATAGGCGTCCGGCAGCTCAGTCAGCGCATTGAGGGTGACGTCATGGGCCTTGGCCTCATGCAGCCGGCCCATGGCCAGCAGCAGGGGCGCGTCAGCCGGCGTGTCCAGACTGGCGCGTTCGACCGGCGCAGCCTCGGCCGGCGCCTCGGCGAAGTTGGGGATGTAGGCGACCTTGCCGGCCGGCCAGCCCTGGCTCACCACCCATTCGGCGATGTCCTCGGTGTTGGCCACCAGGAAGTCGAAGCCGGCATAGTATTTCAGATTGTAGTAGCCCCCGAGGCGCCCGATCCGCGCCCAGGGGCCCTTGGGCGTATGCCGCGCGGCCCGGTTCATCCAGGCGAGCGCCACGCTGACCTTCTGATCCTGCGCGAAGCGGCTGACCCGTCGCCGGGTCATCAGGTCCAGAGGCCCGCCAAAACCGAAGGTTTCCACCGCCACGCCGGCGTCGCTCAGCACCCGCTCGCGAACAGGGTGCGCACGCAGGGCCGCGGCCTGCGCCACCCCGTCGCCGGCGAGCGCCAGGGCCAGGTCGACGAAATAGGTCTCCGCCCCGCCTTCGCCGGCCGTTCCCAGAAGATGAAGCACGCTCATGCGGGCGCGAACCTAGCCTCGCTTTGGCCTACGCCCAAGCCGCTTGATGCGGCGATCTGAAATCCCTATAACCCGCGCCTCGCGCGTCAGCGGCGCGAACCCGTGGCTGGGTAGCTCAGCTGGTTAGAGCGGTGGATTCATAACCCACAGGTCGGCGGTTCGAGCCCGCCCCCAGCTACCACGGCTTCTCTGCAGGCCGCCTGCGTCTCCCCTCTTGCATTTCCCCGCGTCTGAAGGCCCCTTGCGGCCTCTTGCGAGTGGGAGGCCTAGATGGCGCGGAACATGTATGACGCCCCGGTGAAGAAGGGGCGTGGGGTCGCCATGTTGGGGGTCGTTGGAGTCGCCGCCGTGGTGCTGATCGGCGGGGTGCTGGCCGCCCTTGGCCAGCAGCGCACCGCCGCGGCCGAGCGCTGGACGCCGCAGGGGCCAGAATGCCCGGTGTGGGAAGGACCGCTGCCGGTCTCCAAGAGCCGGCCTGACCTGCTGAGCTTCGACTATGCCGGGGTGACCCTTGGGCGCTGGTTTGGTCATGCCAACTGCGTGGAGCTGTACAAGACCGCTCTGCCCGGCGGCGGGGTCTATCAGGCCTGTCATTTCACGGGCCCCGACTTCGTGCGGGTCAAGGTGGGCGACCAGGAGACCACCTATCGTCCGGGGGTCGGCAAGCCGGCCATTGTCACCATTCGCGACGGGGTCGCCACCTGCGCCACCGATCCCAGGGCCACGGCGCCCGCAAAGCCTTAAGGCTTTGGTCAGACTCACGCCCTAGTGCCTCAACCCCTGAGTGTGATCTGCCCGCATTTCGGGCGCCCGGGGGGGTATTGTGAGTCATTGGAAGTTGGCGGCTTCGGCTGCGGTGATCGGATTGTGCCTGGCGCCTGGCGCTGTTCAGGCCCAGAGCCTTGAGGATGTGCTGGCCCGGCTGGAGCGGCTGGAGCAGGAGAACCGGCAACTCCGCCAGGAGGTGAACAGCCTGAAGGGTGCGGCGCCCATCGCATCGGCGCCCGCGCCGCTCGCCGTCCCCTCGACAGACGCCGAGCCGGCCGCCACCCCGATCCATAATGTCGAGGCGCCCACGCCGGAGAACGACCGCGCCCGGGCCTCCCTTGAGTTGAACTCCGGCCTGTTCGTGAGCCGCGCCAGCGACGTCAGCTACCGAATGCTGGACCCCACTACGCACACCAGCCGCAAGCCGCTGATGCTGCTGGACGCCCGGCGCAAGGGCGACCTGCGCGACGGCGGGGTCTATCTCGGCGGGGCGATCACGGCCCTGGCCAACTACCAGGAGACCAATCGGAACTCCAAGTTCGGCTATCTGATGCGCCATCCCACCTCGGCCAATCAGATCGGCGAGACGGCGTCCGAGGCCGTTCTGCATACGGCCCAGCTCAGCGTCACCGCCAATGTGACTCCCTGGATCACCGCCTATGCCGAGCTGCTCTATGATCCGGAACAGAGCTTCGGGGCCGGGACCATCACCGCCGTCAGCCGCAATCAGGTGCAGCTGCGCAAGGGCTATGTGATGTTCGGGGACCTGGAGGAGAGCCCCTATTACGCGGCCATCGGCAAGATGGAGGCGCCGTTCGGCCTGATGGATACGGTCAGCCCGTTCACCGCCTCCACCGTCTGGCACGCCTTTGGCGGCCTCGCCTGGGGCGCGCTGGCCGGCTACTCCAAGGATGGCCTGAACATCGCCCTTGAGGCCGTGCAGGGGGGCTCGCAATTCCGCTCCCTGGCCACCTCGGTTGAGGGCACCAATGTGCCCTCGCGCCTGAACAACTTCGTGGCCGACGCCAACTACACTTTCGACCTGGGCGGGGAGGGGCGCGACCTGATGGCCGGCGCCTCCTATGTGCACGGCAGCGCCTATTGCCATGGCTTCCCGGTGGTGCACTTCAACCCGTGCGTCGACGACAACCCCGCCTACGCCGTCTATGGCCAGCTGCATTACGACCGCTGGACCGCCAACGCCGAGTTCGCCAAGACGCTGGAGGAATGGCCGGGCACCTTCAACCCGACCCCGCCGCTCAACCAGTTCGCCGCCAGCAAGGTCTCAAGCTGGGGGGTCGGCGCCCGCTACGCGGCCGAGCTGGCCGGCCAGGAGGTCCATCTCTCCACCGAGTTCTCCACCTATGTCGCCGGACCCAAGGGCTCGCCGTGGCGGCGCCAGGATCAACTGGTGTTCGGCCTGGCCGCCTTCCCGGCCACCCATGTGAAGCTGTTCTCCGAGGTGGTGCTGGTGGAGGGCTATGTGCCGCTGAACTTCCTGAGCGGCGGCAACCTCGGCCCTGGCGTCAGCTGGAGCGAGGCCGACGGCAAGACCCAGGTCTTGCTCGTGGGCGCCAACGTCGCCTTCTAGAGCCTTCTAAGCGCTTGGCTCGCGCCCTGCGCAAACCCTATATTCGAAGCCATAAGGGGCGGGCGGCGCGGTCAGCGGCGTCCGCCTCGTGTCTATATTGCTGATGCATAAGAATATTTTGGGGATGCGACCATGGGCGCTGAAACGACGTCGGGTTCGACCGGCCGGGTGATCGACAAGCAGGCCCTGCTCGCCAAGTACGTCGCTGAGCGGGACAAGCGCCTGCGGGCCGACGGCAACGCTCAGTACGTCCGGCTAACCGGCCGGTTTTCCGACTATCTGGAAGATCCCTATACGCCCCGGGTCGAGCGCGAGCCCAAGACCGACCACGTGACCTTCGCCTTCATCGGTGGCGGGTTCGCAGGCCTCGTGACCGGGGCGCGGCTGGTCGAGGCTGGGATCACCGACGTCCGCATCATCGACAAGGCCGGCGACTTCGGCGGCACCTGGTACTGGAACCGCTATCCGGGCGCCCAGTGCGATACGGCGTCCATGATCTACATGCCGCTCCTGGAAGAGACCGGGCATATGCCGAGTGAGAAGTACGCTCACGCCCCAGAAATTCTCGAGCAGTGCCAGCGGATCGGCCGCCAGTACGGCCTCTATGACAATGCGCTGTTCCATACCGAGGTCGAGGACCTGTCCTGGGACGAGGCGCAAAGCCGCTGGATGATCCGCACCAATCGCGGCGACGCCTTCACCGCCAGCTTCATCGGCCTGGGCACCGGGCCGCTGCATGTGCCCAAGCTGCCCGGCATACCAGGCATCGAAGACTTCAAGGGCCATGCCTTCCACACCAGCCGGTGGGACTATGACTATACGGGCGGTGATCCGCGCGGCGGCCTGATGGAGAAGCTGGCCGACAAGCGGGTGGCGATCATCGGCACTGGCGCCACCTCGGTCCAGGCCGTTCCCCACCTGGCCCGCGCCTGCCAGACCCTCTATGTGGTCCAGCGCACGCCGTCCTCGGTGGATGTGCGGGCCAACGCCCCCATCGATCCTGAATGGTTCAAGTCCGTGGCCGAGCCTGGCTGGCAGCAGCGCTGGCTGGAGAACTTCACCGCCAACCAAGGCGGCAATATCACCGAGGTCGATCTGGTTATGGATGGCTGGACGGACCTGTCCCGCCGTATCCGCAGCAGGATCAATGAACTGCCGCCAGAAGAGCGCACGCCCTTCAAGATGCTGGCGGCCTTCGAGGACTCCGACTTCGAAAAGATGGAAGAGATCCGCGCCCGGGTGGACTCCATCGTCGCTGACACCGAGACCGCCCAGAAGCTCAAGGCCTGGTACCGGCAGCTCTGCAAGCGCCCCTGCTTCCACGACGCCTATCTGCAGGCCTTCAACGCCCCCGGAACCCATCTGGTCGACACCGATGGCAAGGGTGTCGAGGCGATCACCGAAAAGGGTTTTGTGGTTGGCGGCGTCGAGTACGAGGTCGACTGCATCATCTACGCCTCAGGCTTTGAGGTCGGCACGCCCTTCGAGCAGCGGGCGGGCTTCGACCTCACCGGCCGTGGTGGACTGAAGCTGTCGGAGGCCTGGGCCGAGGGCATGAAGAGCCTGCACGGCATCCATGTGCGCGACTTCCCCAACGCCTTCTTCGTCCAGCCCACCCAGGGCGCCAACCTGATCTCCAACATCCCGCACAATCTGACGGAGTCTGGCCGCACCATCGCCATGACGATCCGCCACGCCCTCGACCAGGGCGCCAAGACCGTGGAGGTGACACCGGAAGCGCAGGAGGCCTGGGTCAATCTGCTGCTCACCGGCATGGGCCGCATGCTGGGCGCGCCGGACTGCACCCCTGGCTATTACAACAATGAGGGCCAGGACCCGGGGCCGGCGGCCAGGCTCAATGTCGGCTATCCCCAGGGCGCCAGCGCTTTCTTCAAGTACATCGACGGCTGGCGCACTTCTGGCGCCTTTGAAGGCCTGGAGTTCCGCTGAATCGCTTAGCCCTCAGAACTCCAGCCGATAGACCCGCCGGGCCGTGTCGTGGAACAGGGCGACCTTCTCGTCGGCCGAGGCCCCGGCCGCCAGGCGCTTGAAGGCGTTCCACAGGGTGGCGTAGTCGCAGGTCCCCGCATCGACTGGGAAGTTGCTTTCGAACATGCAGCGGTCGACGCCGAAGGCCTCGATCGCCGTTTCGACATAGGGCCGCCACTGCGCCGCCAGGGCTTCGGAGTCGGCCGGGGGCTCGGCCATGAAGCTGTCGAAGCCGGCGAACGGCATGGCGAGCCCGCCGATCTTGCACACCACATTCGGCCGTTCTGCCAGGGCGCGGAGATGGTCGCGCCAGCCCGCGAACCGTCCTTCGCGCTGGCCCGCATAGCCGCCGATCCCAAGCGGCGTGCCCAGGTGGTCGAGAATGATGGCCGTCTGCGGGAAGGCGTCCGCCAGCTCGATCAGTTCGGGCAGCTGCGGTTCCAGGAGCCAGGCGTCGAAGGACAGGCCGTAGGCGGCGAGGCGGGCGAAGCCTTCGCGAAAGGCCGCCTGGCCAAGCAAGCCGGCAGGCGTCCGGGCGAGAGGGCCCAGGACCGAGGGATCCGCGTCGTGGGCGACGCTATGCCGTATGCCGCGGAACCGCCCGCCACCCGCAGCCAGATGGGCCTCCAGCACCGGCGCAACCCCGTCCCCCAGAGTCAGATCCGCATGGCCGACGATGCCGGCGCAGGCGCGGGCCTCCCCATAGAGGCCGCTGGCGCTCATGGCGGCCACCCCATTGACGAACTCGGTCTCACCCACCGGCGCCAGGGCCGTGGGCGCCCCGGCCCGGTACATGGCGCCGCACTCGATAAAGACCGTCGCCCGCACATTATGGCCGGCTCCGAGGTCGGTCAGCAGCTCGTCCAGCAGATAGTGGGGCGTGCGGCGCAGCAGCGCCTCGAAACCGTGGCGGGGCGGCGGCGCCTCGGCGCCGAAGCGGCCGCGCATGTCCCACAGATGATGATGCGGATCGATGATCGGCAGGCTGGGGTCGAGAATGGTCTCGCGCGCCACGGCGGTCTCTCCTTGCGGCATGTTGTCCAACTGGGCGGGGCGTCGACCCCCGGAAATCAAATCGTAGGCATTCACGTGTCACGGCTTGCTGTCCGACGCAGAAGGCCGAGGCTTGAATTTGTCGCCCGTGAGCATTCCCATTGCTGATGACATAAAGGTCGAACCGGCGGTTCTGGCCCAATCACAGACGCCGATTCTGCGCATGTGCGCTGCGTTTGCGTGCATCTACTATCTGGTCATCACCCTGTCGCATCCGTTCTTTGAGATCGGCTCTGCGCTGTGGGTCCTGACGGGCCTGTCCAGCTTCACCACCGTAATCGCCTTTGTGATGTGGCGGCGGCTGCGATCGACGATGAGCCTGGCCGCTCTCGAGGGCACGGCCCTGGTGCTCTACGGCCTGTTCATGGCCAATGTCGTCGCCTACCAGACCTATCACTTTGAGCCCCTGAAGCTCATCTACTTCGTCCTGATGGCCCTGGCCTTCGCGACGTCGGCGCCTACCCGCCGGGTCGGCTACAGCGCCGCCTTGGCGTCCCTTCTGGGGCTGGTCCTCATGGCCCGTGGGGCGCCAGGGGATCTGATCGGCGAATATGTCTATGTGGGCGTCGCCAGTCTCTTTGCGGCGGTCGGTCTCTCCTCCCTCATGCGGGCGGCGGTGATGCGGGAGATCCGGGCGCGGCTGGCCACCGACAAGCTCAACCGCGCCCTCCGACAGGAACTGGCCAGGAATCAGGATCTGGCGCGGGATTCCCAGGGATTGGCGGTCGCCGCCCGGGCGGCCGACCGCGCCAAGAGCGAGTTCCTCGCCACCATGAGTCACGAAATTCGCACCCCCATGAACGGGGTGCTGGGCATGGTTCAGGTGATGGAGCGTGATGAACTGAGCGGCCCGCAGCGCGAGCGTCTGGCGACGGTCCGCGGCTCTGCCGTGGAGCTTCTCGACATTCTCAACGCCATTCTTGACGTCTCGCGCATCGAGGCAGGCGAAATGTCGCTGGCCTCAGCGCCGTTCGATCTGGACCACTTTGCCGAGACCTTGCGCAGGCTCTATGGACAACTGGCGGCCGATCGCGGGCTAGACTTCCGGCTTGATGTTTCTCCGATCGTCTCTGGCCAGCGCCTGGGCGATGAGGTGCGGCTGCGACAGATCCTGTCCAATCTGATCTCCAATGCGCTGAAATTCACAGAGGCGGGGTCCGTGGTCGTGCGTATCGGCGGCGATGACCAATGGCTGATCTGCGAGGTGCAGGACACCGGCCTGGGAATCCCGCAGGATCAGCAGCATCGGATCTTCGAGAAGTTCGTTCAGGCTGACGCCTCAAACACCCGGCGCAGCGGCGGCACGGGTCTGGGTCTGTCGATCTGCCGCGACCTTGCCGTGCTGATGGGGGGACAGATCACCTTCAGCAGTCAGCCGGGGCTGGGCAGCCGCTTCTGTCTGGAGGCGCCTCTCCCAGCGGTCGAACCGTCGGACAGGGCGACACCTGCGCCGGCTAAGCGGGAGCCGGCCACAAGGCGCCATGCCTTGACGCCTCGCCCATCGGCCCCTGCACCCCACAGCCTGTGCGGCTGTCGAATTCTGATCGCCGACGACAATCTCGCCAACCGCGCTGTCCTGCAGACCCTGCTCGAGGGGGACGGCGCTTTGTGCGGGCTGGCCGCAGATGGGATTGAGGCCGTGGAGGCCTGGGACCTGGGCGGCTGGGATGTGATCTTGATGGATGTCCACATGCCCAGGCTCGACGGCCTGGCCGCCGTGCGGCAAATCCGTTCCCTTGAGCGGGCGCAGCACCGACCGCGGACCCCCGTGATCGCCGTCACCGCCAGCGTGATGGCTGATGAAGTCCGTCGCTATACCGGGGCCGGCATTGACGCGGTCGCCGCCAAACCTGTGCAGTTCGAAGCCCTGGTGGCCCAGATCGAGCAGATAAGGTCGACTGCAAATGGCCGCGAGGACGACGGCGCGGGTCATTCGACAATGGCCAGCTAGACCGTTCGAACAGGTCGTCAACGGATCCGCTGACGGCTTGGGACGGGCGAAAAACTTTAGGGGCGGCGGAAACCCGAAGCTCCCCTCACGGGTTTGTGAGGGGCTGGCGGGCGCAGGAGATCCCTCACATGAGCTTCAAGACCCCACTTTTCGCTGCGGCGGCCACCCTCGCCATGTCCGCTGGCGTCCTGGCGGTTTCGACCCCGGCGCTGGCCCAGGACGCAAGCGCCTCGGTGACGGCGCCGGCTGAAGCGCCCCAGACCGGCGCAACGTCAGCGGCCTTTACCGACGCACAGATTGATCGCTTCGCTGCGGCCATGGCTGATGTTCAGGCGCTGAACCAATCCTATGGTCCGAAAGTCGAGGGCGCAGTCGACACGACGGCGCGGGCGACCCTTCAAAGCCAGTTGACCACCGAGATGACCGCAGCGGTCAAGGCCGCCGGTCTGTCGGCCGAGGAGTACAACCAGATCGCCGCCGCCGCTCACGGCGACGCCGCGCTTCGGGCCCGGATTGGGCGATCTATGCAGGCCAAGGCCGACGCGGGCGCCGAGGCCAATGCCAACGCCGAGACAGACGGCGAAGACGAGCCAGCTTCGGCCTCTGAAATGTGAGGCTGGGAGCCTCCAAACCTGTCGAAAGAGGTGCGGCTCAGCCAGGCTGGGCCGCACCCCATTCAACCCATCCGGCGATCTTGGGCGCTTTATGCAGGTAGGCCTTCTCCACCGGGCTCGGGCGCAACCCGGCGGCGACCAGGGTCTGGCTGACGGGTCGGTTGAGATGGCATCCGCCAGCCAACCGGCTCCACACGGGATCAAGGCGGCGTTGCCATTTGGCGACCTGCGGCTCTGGCGACAGGCCGTGTTCGCAAAATAGGAACTGGCCGCCGGGTTTTAGAACTCGTTTGGCTTCGGCCAGGGCGCGGGCCGGGTCACTGACTGAGCAGAGGGTAAAGGTGCAGACCACGCTGTCAAAACTCTGATCAGCGAAGGGCAGGGCCTCGGCAGCGCCGGCCTCCACCCTCACAGCCAAACTGGGGTCGTGGGGCGCCGCCATGGCCTTGGCCCGCAGTTCGGGGGAAGGATCGACGCCGGTGACGCTCTCAACCTTGCGAGGGTCATAGAAGGCGAGGTTCAGACCGCCGCCGATGCCAAGCTCCAGGACCTTGCCCTGGGCCTGGGGCACGACAAGGGCCCGCTGGCGCATGATGGCCGGCGATCCGCAGGCGCAGGTCAGCAAGCCGGGCAGAATGTGTTTCTCATAGAAGTTAGCCATGAAGCCCCCTGAACCTGGAGGCCGATCATGGCTCGCGGGCGTCAATGACGCCAGGGTCTGGTCTCAGGCGGCCTGCGCATCGCCGGGGCTGAGGGCCTGCTGCAGGGCGCGAAGCAGGTTTTCCGGCTTCATCGGCTTTTCGACTACACCAATCATGCCAGCGGCCAGGTAGCCTGCGGCGTCCTCCGGATCGGCATTGGCGGTGAGGGCGATGATCGGCGTCTTGCCCGCCGGCCCAGACAGAGCGCGGATGGCCCGTGTTGCGGCCACCCCGTCCATCCGCGGCATCTTGATATCCATGAGGATCAGATCGAACCGGCCCGATCGGGCGAGATCGACGGCCTCGACCCCATCCACCGCGGTCTCAGCCGTGCAGTCGAACATCTCGCAGAGGGTTTCTGCGACCATCCGATTGGTGGCGTTGTCATCAACGATCAGGACATGGGCGGCGCGGGCGGAGGCAGGCTCGGCCGGCTCAGCCTCGATCGTCGGGGCGCAGGGGGTTTCCAGAATGAAGACCGCCGTCTCGCCGCCGCCGGCGTTCAGCTCGGTATGGCCCTGTCCATCCAGGGCCTGGAGGATTCGCTGACCAAGCGCTGCGCCGAGCGCCGTCTCAAGGCCAAACCGCGCGGTGACCTCTTCGATGCTGCCCGAAAGGCTGCCATCCACCACTTCGCCGGCGCCGCGCACCCGGCCGACCAGCCGCAGGGTCTCTGGCCCCGATGAGGAGACTTCCAGCGACGCTTCAACGGCCCCTCGGCGAACGCCGGAAATGGCCTGGCCAATGAACCCGTCGAAGACCTGATGCAGGCGGTGGGCGTCAATCAGCGCCGCGGCCGCCGGATCGCCCTCATAGGAGACCAGAAGGGTGACGCCGCTCTCGCGGGCCCGCGTGATCCACCGTTCCTGCACCTCATCCATCAGATCGCGCAGCTGTCGCGGCGCCAGGCTGAGGCTCAGACGCTCGGTAGCGGCGGTCTTGAGATCCTGGGCGGTCATCAGCAGGCGCGAAACGGTGCTGGCGGCCTCGCCGATACCCTCCACGCAGGCTGTCGCGTCAGCCGAGAGGTGTTGCCGGCCCAGACGCTCGGTCAGGGCGCGCATGCCTTCCACCTGGATGCGGATTTCTTCTGTGACCTGGTCGAAGAAGAACTCGGAGGGGGACATGGGTAGGGGCACCATTGCGAACTTCCACCTAGGATGGCGGAAACCCTTTGCAGAGACGTTAAGCCTGGCGACCGCCTTTGTACGGAGACGCCAAAATGCAGAACGGGCGGCAGGTCGCCCCGCCGCCCGTCCCGAATTCGACGACGTCGTCGCCAGGTTTAGAAGCGGTACTGCAACTCCAGGCCGACGGTGCGCGGCTGGATCAGGCCGCGGGTGATGGCCGTTCCGGTCTGCTGCAGATAGGTCTGACCGCCGATCGCCAGCCCCGGATTAGGCGCGCCATAGACCGCCGAGGGGTTGGTGGTGCCCGTGGAGGTGAAGCCCTCTTCTTCAAAGGCGTTCTTCACGAAGCCGATGACGGCGTAGCGCTCTTCCAGGTCCCGCCAGATCAGGCGGAAATCGGCGACCGAATAGGCCGGCACGGCGAAGGCCGGGTTGTCGAAGGGCTGATAGGTGGTCTCGTCGGTCCAGAAGGCCGTCGCCGAGGCGATCAGCGAGCCGGCGGCGAAGTCCCAGGTGTAGTTGCCGTTGAGCGCCACCTTATGCTCCGGTGACTGGAACAGGCGCGAGCCCTCCAGATCCTGGAAGACCAGCAGGACGCCGTTCTGCACCGCCGTGCCGCCAGCCGGCCGCGCGCTGGGCAGACGGGCGCTCGGATCGGCCGGATCATAGAAGCAGCAGCCTTCGGTGATCTCGGTGTTCAGATAGCCGTAGCTGACCGACAGCTGCAGGTTGCGGCTCGGCTGCCAGATCGTCTCCAGCTCCAGGCCATAGGCCCGGGCGTCGACATTGATGAAGTTGTTGGCCGACGCCGTGCCCGCCGCATTCAGCTGCTGCAGGTTCAGCTGCAGGTCCGAATAGTCGTTGTAATAGAGCGAGCCGTTGACGATCAGCTGGCGGGCGATGGTCTTCTTCATGCCCAGCTCGTAGGCGTTCACGAACTCCGCCTCGCCCTGAGGGTTCGGCGCCAGGGTGCCCAGCAGGAAGCCGCCGGACTTATAGCCACGGCTGTACTTGGCGTAGAACAGGCTGTCGTCGTCCGGGGTCCAGTCCAGATTGACCACCCCTGTCACCGCTTCCCAGGTGTCGTTCAGGCGGCGGCTGTTCTGCACGCCAGGAGCGCCCGGCTGCAGGTCGGTGGAGACGTCAAAGGCGAAAGCGCCGCCGAGCTGCGGGCCAAACGGGCCGGCCGGCGAGAACAGCACCAGGCGCTGGCTCTCAAAGCCGTCCTTCTTGTCCTGGCTGTAGCGTAGGCCAGCGGTCAGGGCGAAGGCGTCGTTGAAGGCGTAGGTGAACTGACCAAAGGCGGCCAGGGCCTTGGAATTCAGCTCGGCATAGCCGTCGACGAAGTTACGGGTCGGGTTGGCCGGGGCCGGCGCGCAGAAGTTCGGCGGGCCAATGAAGTAGCAGGGGTTGGCCATCTGCGCCTGCTGGGGATTCCCCAGCTGAATGCGCTGGCTATAGTCCTCTTCATATTGGTAGAGGCCGAGGATCCAGCTGAGCGGGCCATCCGAGTTGGACGTCAGGTTCAGCTCGTTGGAATAGTACTTCTTCGTCTCATAGAAGTCGGTGGTGTAGTCGACGAAGATGCCCGGGACGCCGGCCACGGTGATCGGCGCGGTGCGGCTCGTGTTGTCGTAGTCGCCGCCGGTCTGATAGTCGTACTGCTGGAAGCCGCCGATGTATTTCAGGTCGGCGAAGCCCAGGTCCCAGGTCACCTGGGCGGTCAGAACGTGGTTTCCGCGCAGGGCGCCATAACCGTCCCGGTTGGTGTTCTGCACATAGGGGTCGCGAACGCCGGGGTTCGCCACGGTCTCGCCGAACTGCAGGCCAGTCACCAGGCCGCCGATGGGCTGGAAGGCGCGGGTGGTGTCATAGGGGCTGACCAGGTTGGCCAGACGGTCGCCGACGCCCAGGCTGTCGTCCCAGTTGGAGCGGTTGTAGCGGACCCAGACGTCCACATCCTCGCCCAGCTCGGCTTCCATCTGCGCTTCAAAATAGGTGCGCTTGATCGAGGCGCCCTCATTGCCGCTGCCGATGTTCTCGATGAAGCCCTCGCGCTGCCATTCCTGGCTGCCGCCCACCTTGAAGCGCAGATTTTCGGCCACCGGCAGGGAGACCACGCCTTCAACCCGGGTGTAGTCGTAATTGGCGACCGCGGCGCGGATCTCGCCGGAGTATTCATAGTCGGGACGCTTGGAGATCTGGTTGATCGCGCCGCCCATGGCGTTGCGGCCATACAGGGTGCCCTGGGGCCCCCGCAGGATCTCGGTGCGCTCGATGAACAGCGGCGTCTTGAACAGCTCCGAGGAACTGGCCGAATAGAAGCCGTCTGAATAGGCGGCCACGCCCGGGTCGTTGCCGATATAGAAGGTGTTGCGGCCCGAGCCGCGCAGGGACACCCGGTCGGCGCCGGAATAGTTCATGCCGGGGGTGAAGTTCACGAAGTCCTGGATGTTCGTGATGCCCTGGGTGTCGCGCTGTTCCGACGTGAAGGCCGAGACGGCGACGGGCACATCCTGCAGGGCCTGCTCACGCTTCTCCGCGGTGATGACCAGTTCCTGGATGGTGAAGGGCTCGGCAGAGCCCGGAGCGGCCGACTGGGCCGCAGCCGCGCCAGCGCCGGCGAGAACGGCGACCGAAGCGCTTGCCGCCAGCAGATGGCGCAGACCGGATTGGGTGAAGGACGACATAAGCTCTCCCAAGCGGCTTTTGGCGCCGCCTATTATTTTCGATGTGTGACAAGGACCGCCCGGGGAGGGGCGGTCAGGGCCGGGAACCTTGTGCGAACCGTAAGGCCAGTCAAACTTATCTGCCCTCAGGCGCCAAATATGGCCACGGTTTGCGCCCGACGTGGCTGAAATACCGCGCTTTCAAACAAGCTGCGCAAAACTGACCGTCGTTATGCGGCAGATCCCTTGCCGGCGAACGATTGGCGACCGATGGCCCTTAACCTTGGCGCCATACCTATTCATCTAAAATACAGGTTGTGGTGGGCTCCCTACTCGCCTTTGATTGCGATCTTGCAGCGCCCCGCGGACTTCCCCTGCGTTGCCTACGCGCGCATATGGGGGACATGACGGACACCAATCGCGATCAGCGCGCCCTTGTGCTGTTTTCCGGCGGGCAGGACTCCTCGGTCTGCCTGGCCTGGGCGCTCGCCCGCTATGGGCATGTGGAGACGGTGGGTTTCGACTATGGCCAGCGCCACGCCGTGGAGATGAGCGCCCGTCAGGTCGTCCGGGAGGCCATGATCGCCCGCTTTCCCGCCTGGGCGGAGCGGCTGGGTCCCGACCACCTCATCGACCTTACCGGATTTGGCGCGATCGCCGAGACCGCCATGACGGCCGAGCGCGCCTTCGAGGTGACCGATCGGGGACTGCCATCCACCTTTGTTCCAGGTCGCAACCTGGTCTTCCTGACCTATGGCGCGGCCCTGGCGGATCGGCGCGGGATCGGCGACCTGGTGGGCGGCATGTGCGAGACCGACTTTTCCGGCTATCCCGACTGCCGGCGGGACACCATCGATGCTCTGGAGCATGCGCTGAACCTGGGCATGGCGCAGAATTTTCGGATCAAGACCCCGCTGATGTCCCTGACAAAGGCCGAGACCTGGGCCCTGTCAAAGGGGTTGGGGGGCGAGGCCCTGGTGGAGCTCATCTGCGAAGAGAGCCACACCTGCTACCGCGGCGAACGAGGCGTGCGCCATGACTGGGGTCATGGCTGTGGCGATTGCCCGGCCTGCGAGCTTCGGGCCAGAGGCTGGACCAGCTGGGTGGCGCAGGGTCGTCCGGAGCTCGCGGCGTGACCTATTCAGTCAAGGAGATCTTCCTGACGCTCCAGGGGGAGGGCGGTCAGGCTGGGCGGCCCGCGGTCTTCTGTCGCTTCGCCGGCTGTAATCTGTGGTCGGGGCGGGAGGTCGATCGGGCTCAGGCGGTCTGCACCTTCTGCGATACCGATTTTGTGGGCATGGATGGTCCTGGCGGAGGCCGTTTCCCGGACGCTGAAGCCTTGGCTGACGCTGTCGCCGCCACCTGGACTGGCGGACCAGATAACCGCCTTGTGGTCTGCACGGGCGGCGAGCCTCTGCTGCAACTGGACGCCCCGCTGATCGGCGCCCTGCATGCCCGCGGTTTCACCATTGCGGTGGAGACCAACGGGACACTGGCCGCGCCGGCCGGCGTCGACTGGATCTGCGTCAGCCCCAAGGCCCAGGCGCAGGTGGTCCAGACCTCGGGCCAGGAGCTGAAACTTGTTTTCCCGCAGGCGGGCGTCGATCCACAGCGGTTCGCGGCCCTTGATTTCGAGCGCTTCTATCTGCAGCCCATGGACGGGCCAGATCGCGTGGCCAACACTGAGGCCGCGATCGCCTATTGCCTCGCCCACCCTCAGTGGCGTTTAAGCGTGCAAACCCACAAATATCTGGGCATTCCCTGACGGCCGGTCGGCTGGACGGAACGCCTGAGCGCGCCGATGACATCGCATATTTTTGAGATCACCAAGGTCGCCACCTTCGACGCGGCCCATTACCTGCCCGACGGACCGGCGGAGAGCCCCTATACCCGTCTGCATGGCCATTCCTTCCAGGTGGAAGCCACAGTCAGCGGCGCGCCGCAGCCCCCTGTGGGCTGGGTGGCGGATCTGGCTGAGCTCGACGGCGCTTTGCGCGCCGTGGCTCTGGAGCTTGATCATGGGCTGCTCAATGAGAAGCCGGGCCTCGAGAGCCCGACCCTTGAGAACCTCTGCCTCTATTTTGCGGAGCGATTGAAGACCCAGTTTCCGGGGCTCTCGCGGATCAAGGTGTCCCGTCCGACCATCGGCGAGAGCTGCGCCCTGAGCCTTTAACGGTCCCTCCGGTCGTCATCATCATCGTCACCGCCCGGAATCACGGCGCCGGCTGCCATGCCGACCCCCTTGGCGGTGGCTCCCACGGCCGCCCCCGTAACCCCGATGGCGACACCAGCGGTGGTTCCGACCACGGCGGCGGCGAGGCAACCTGTCTGGGTGAGCCCCAGGACGCCTATCAGGCTGAGGCGAAGAAGCTGTGGCGCAGTCATGGTGAATCCCCCGGGGTCAGAGCCCAGAAGACGCGCAAAACATCACCAAATGGTGGCGATGCTTAGTCCAGCTGGTGGGAGAGGGAGACAGCCGCGTCGCCCTGCCGGCGCCACGGCCCGTTGAAGCCCGGGTCGGCGCGACGGCGGCGGTCGGGACCAAAATAGTCCTGGGTGCGGATGAAGGGGCGGGGATGCTCAACAATTCGGTTCAGTCGCTCCAGCACGCCCCGTGCGGTCAAGGGCTTGGCCAGGAACTCATTGACCCCGGCGTCGCGCGCCTCGGCCACCCGGCGCATGGTGGAGTGGCCCGTGATCATGATCACCGGGATCATCTGGTTGGGGCTGTCCGGCGAGTTGCGCAGTAGGCGGACGAAATCAATGCCGTCGAGGGGCTGCATCGACAGGTCGGTCATGACGATATCGATGGCGTGATTGCGCAACTGCTGCAGGCCTTCAGCCCCGTCGGCGCCCTCGTGAATATGCACCACTCCGATGGCGCGCAGAATCTCCGTCAGCAGCACCCGCATGTGCTGGTTGTCGTCGACAAGCAGGATCCTGAGCAGTTCGTATCGCAAGTGTCCGTCTTTCGCGGTCAGGTCACACGCGCCGTCGATGCGTCGGCGTGCGAGCGGGGGTCATTTCAGGCAAGTCCGTCGCATGGTCAATCTGAAAGCCGCCGATTTTTGACGACCTCGGCAAACTCTGTTTTCGCCCCTCAATCCTGCGGTCCCGGCGCGAACGGGCCGGTGCCGACCTGACCCCGGTGGCGCAGATAGGCGTCAGCCAGGACACAGGCGACCATGGCTTCCACCACCGGCACGGCGCGGATGCCGACGCAGGGGTCATGGCGGCCCTTGGTTCGCAGTTCAATCTCCTGACCGGCCTCATCAAGACTGCGGCGTGGCGTCAGGATGGAGGATGTGGGCTTGAAGGCGATCCTTGCGGTGACCGCCTGTCCCGTAGAGACCCCTCCCAGCACGCCGCCGGCCTTGTTGGAGAGGAAGACCGGTTGGCCGTTATTTCCCATCCGCATCTCATCGGCGTTTTCCTCCCCTGTCAGGGCGGCGGAGGCGAAGCCTGCGCCGATCTCCACCCCCTTGGCGGCGTTGATCGACATGAGCGCGCCGGCCAGTTCCGCATCGAGCTTTCCATAGATCGGCGCCCCCCAGCCGGCTGGAACGCCGGTGGCCTCCACCTCAACCACCGCGCCAGTGGACGACCCGCTCTTGCGGATTTTTTCCAGATGCGCCTCCCACACCGCCACAGTCTGGGCGTCGGGACACCAGAAGGGATTGTTGCGAGCCTCGTCCCAGTCGAAGCGGCTGCGGTCGATCTCATGGGGGCCGATCTGAACCACAGCGGCCCGAACCGTCACGCCGGCCAGGATCTTGCGCGCCACCGCGCCGGCCGCCACCCGGGCGGCGGTCTCGCGGGCCGAGGCCCTGCCGCCGCCGCGATAGTCGCGGACGCCGTACTTGGCGAAATAGGCGTAGTCGGCGTGACCTGGGCGAAAGGCTTGGGCGATCTCCGAATAGTCGCGGCTGCGCTGGTCGGTGTTCTCGATCATCATCGAGATGGGTGTTCCGGTGGTCACGGGGCCCCCGGTGCGATCATCTTCAAAGACGCCTGAGAGGATGCGCACCGCGTCCGGTTCCTGACGCTGGGTGACGAACTTGCCCTGACCAGGGCGACGCTGGTCCAGCCACACCTGCACATCCTCAGGGCTCAGCGACAGGCCCGGAGGGCAGCCGTCAATGACGCAGCCGAGCGCGGGACCATGGCTTTCACCCCAGGTGGTGACGCGGAAGAGATGACCAAAGGTATTGTGCGACATAGCCGCGCTCTTAGCGCATTTCCGCCCAGGCGCCACGCCTGGGATGGCGCGGTCAGGGGCCCAATTCGCGCGGCCCGAAGACCAATGGCGGCGTCTCAGCCCCCCTGATGGCGGCTACGCCAAGATCAGGCGGCCCAGGCCGCGGCGAAGCGGCGAAGGAGGGTGCGGGCTGCGCTGGAGGCGGTCTCGCTGGCGGGTTGAAGGCGGATGAACATGTCGCCCTGGCGGTGACGCCCCCGGGCGGGAAGTCCATCCCCGGTCAGGCGGATCAGCCCGCGGGCCGAGGCCTTGCGGGTGATCCAGACCTCTCGCGGTCCCAGAGGCGTATCCAGGCTGATCCGTCCGCCCTGCTCCAGAAGGCCCCGGTCCAGGATCGCGGTGATCCAAAGATCGTCCCCACGGACGATCACCTGGCCGTCCCCTCGCACAGCGACGGTCAGAACCTCACCGCCCGCCCGCAGCCGATCACCGCTGCGCAGCCCCGCGGGGACCGTAATTCTCAATCGTCGGCCGTCAGCCACCCTGTGCTCGGCCAGGCCGCCATGGAGGGCGATCTGTGGTGTGAGGCTGAGGGTGGCCGCGTCCGGCGTCCGCCGGCTGGATTGAACGCTGGGCGGCTGGCGGAGAAAGCTGTCTGGACTTGGCCCTGCGCGAAGGAGGTCATAGGCCTCGACCAGGCGGTGGAAGGATTCTGCGTCCCCGCCGCTGCGGTCTGGATGGACGCTCTTCGCCCGGTTGCGAAAGGCGCGGCGCAGCTCTCCAGGGGAGGCGCCGGCGGCCACGCCCAGCAACTCCCGCGCCTGGCGCGTCGTAAGGGCCTGATCCGTCCCGCTCATAGGGCGAATCTCCTAGCGCAGGGTCCCTCAACGGCGCGTTAAACCCCTGACGGCCGGCCGCCTGCGCGCTATAGGGCGCAGGTCATGTCAAAGCGCCCCCCTGACTCCCCGCCATCAGACTCTCTGATCCCGGCTTCGCCGTCCGAGGACGACTATGTGGCCCAGGTCACCCAGGCCGAGCCGCCGCCGCTTCTGAGCGAGACCGACCCCTTCGCACTCTTCGCCCAGTGGCTGCAGGAGGCGGGCGGCAAGGAGCCCAACGACCCCAACGCCATGGCGCTCGCGACCGCTGACGCCGATGGCGTCCCGGACGTGCGGATGGTGTTGCTGAAGGACGTCGATCCGGCCGGCTTCGTCTTCTACACAAACCTGGAGAGCGCCAAGGGACGGCAACTGGCGGCAAATCCCCACGCCGCCCTGCTGTTCCACTGGAAATCCCTGCGCCGGCAGGTGCGCGTCCGTGGCCAGATCACCCCGGTGAGCGCGCAGGAGGCCGACGCCTATTTCGCGACCCGCGCCCGGGCTTCGCAACTTGGCGCCTGGGCCTCGGAGCAGTCGCGGGTTCTGCCCGACCGCCTCGCCCTGGAAAAGAGGATCGCCGAAGCCGGCCTGCGCTTTGGCCTGGGAAAGGTGGAGCGCCCGCCGTACTGGTCCGGCTTCCGCCTGGCGCCGAGCACCATAGAATTCTGGCGCGACCGCCCCTTCCGGCTGCACGAACGGCTGGTGTTCCGGCGCAGCAGCCAGGGCTGGACCACCGAGCGGCTCTATCCCTGATGATCGCTCCCCGTTTCAAGGCGGCCGTTCCTTGACCGATCCGGAAGAGGCCGAGGTCGCCGCCTGGCTGGAAGGCCAGGCGGAACGCCGCATCGACACCGCGTGCGCGCGGGTCTTCCTGACGCCGGAGCGGGCCTTCAAGGTCAAGCGACGGCTGGACCTGGGCTATCTAGATTATTCGACCCTGGAGCTACGGCGCTGGGCCCTTGACCGCGAGCTGCGCTTCAACCGTGCCGCAGCGCCCGACATCTATCGCACCGTCCGCGCCATCACCCGGACCATCGATGGCGGCCTGGAGTTCGATGGCGAGGGCGAGCCCGTGGAGTTCGCGTTGGAGATGCGCCGCTTCGATGAGACGGCCGTGCTCTCGGCTCAGCCGTGGGCGGTCGATGGGCCCCTGGCCGACAGTCTGGGCCGCGCGGTGGCTGGCTTCCATGCCGCAGCCCCCCTGCGCCCCGAAGGCGGCGGCGGGCGGGCCCTGAAGTTCACCATCGATTCCAATGCCCACCTGCTGCGCGAGCTGGCGCCCCGGCTGGGGGCGGAGCGGGTCGAGGCCGTGATCGCGGCCACCGATGCGGCCTTCTTCCAACACCAGGCCCTGCTGGACGCCCGGGCGCTCGGCGGCTTCGCCCGGCACTGCCATGGGGATCTCCACCTGGGGAACATCCTGCTGGAGGATGGGCGGCCGATCCTGTTCGACTGCATCGAGTTCAATGACACCCTGTCGGACGTGGACGTCCAGTACGACATCGCCTTCCTGCTCATGGACCTGGACTTCCGGCGTCGGCGGGATGCGGCGGTGCGGGTGCTGTCGGCCTATCTGGACGAGGCCGCCCGCCACTTTGGGCCGGAGCTTTGGGACGGTCTGGCGACCCTGCCGCTGATGATGGCGGTCAGGGCTGCGGTCCGCGCCCATGTGTGGGCCCACACCGGCGACGATGCGGCGGCTGGCGCCTATCTGGACGCGGCGCTCGCTCATCTGTCGCCGCCGAAGGCCAGGCTGCTGGCGGTGGGTGGCATGTCGGGGACCGGCAAATCCACCTTCGCCCGGCTGGTGGCGCCCGGGATCGGGGCTGCGCCCGGCGCCATCGTCCTGCGCACTGACGAGGTCCGTAAGCGGCTGATGGGGGTGGCCCCCGACAGTCGTCTGCCGGCCAGCGCCTACGGGCCAGGCTTCTACGAGCAGGTCTATGACACCCTGTTCAGCGAGGCGGGTCAGGCCCTGGCGGCTGGCCGGGCCGTGGTGCTGGACGCCACCTTCATCTCACCGGACCTGCGCCGCCGGGCCGAGGCCCTTGCGACCCGTCAGGGCGTCGCCTTTGACGGGGTTTGGCTGGAGGCGCCGGTGGAGATCCTGGCCGCTCGGATCGACGCCCGTCACGGGGATGCGTCTGACGCCACGGTCGAGACGCTGCAAAAACAACTCGACCAGGAGGTCGGCTCCGTCCAGTGGGCGCGGATCGACGCCTCGGGCTCGGCCGACGAGGCCGCCGAGGCCTGGAGTCACCTCCAGACCCCGGCCTGAGGCCTCAGGCCTGGGCGGGCTCGCGGGCGAGGACCTGGCGACGGGCCTGGACGGCGCCGGCCAGGTTTTCCAGCACGGCCACGGAGTCTTCCCACCCGATGCAGCCGTCGGTGATCGACTGGCCATAGGTCAGGGGCTTGCCGGGGACCAGGTCCTGGCGGCCGGCCACCAGGTGGCTTTCGACCATCACCCCCATGACCTTCTGGTCGCCGGCGCTGAGGCGGGCGGCCAGTTCGGCCACGACGCCGGGCTGGTTCTCCGGCTTCTTGAGGCTGTTGGCATGGCTGGCGTCGACCATCAGCCGCGGCGGCAGGCCGGCCTTTTCGATCAGGGCGCAGGCGGCTGCGACGCTTTCGGCGTCATGGTTTGGGGCTGATCCGCCGCGCAGGACCACGTGGCAGTCGCCATTGCCGGTGGTGGCGGCGATGGCTGAGCGGCCCTCCTTGGTTACGGCCAAAAAGTGATGCGGCTGGCTGGCGGCGCGCACCGCGTCCACCGCGATCTGCACATTGCCATCGGTGCCGTTCTTGAATCCCACAGGGCACGAGAGCCCTGAGGCCAGCTCCCGGTGAATCTGGCTTTCTGTCGTCCGCGCCCCGATCGCGCCCCAGGCCACCAGGTCGGCGATGTACTGCGGCGTGGTCACATCCAGGAACTCACAGGCAGCCGGCAGCCCCATGTCATTGATATCGGCCAGCAGGCCGCGGGCGATCCGCAGCCCCTGGTCGATCTGGAAACCGCCATCGAGGCCTGGGTCATTGATCAGCCCCTTCCAGCCCACCGTGGTGCGCGGCTTCTCGAAATAGACCCGCATCAGGATTTCAAGCTCGCCGGCGAACCGCGCCCGCTCCGCCGCCAGTCGGCGAGCATATTCCATGGCTGCGTCAGGGTCGTGGATAGAGCAGGGGCCGATGATGACCAACAGGCGGTCGTCACGGCCATGGATGATATCCTGGGCCGCCCTACGCGCGCCGGTGACCGTGGCGGTGGCGCGGCCTGTGCGGGGCTGGGCGGCCATGATCTCGGCCGGGGGCGTCAACGGCTTGATCGAGCCGATACGGAGGTCGTCAGTAGTGATGGGGGCGGTGGCGGTCATGGAATGGCTCTCTGGGATGGGCGCTCTGGGGAAGCGGTCCGACGGGCCATAAAAAAAGCCGCCGGATCGGCGGCGGCGGTGGGGTTCGTCTTACGTCTGGGTCACGTCAGCAGAACTCCGTCCGTCGCCAGGGGCGTCGGATAGCCAAAATACCAAAAGAGATAGGTGGCGGCGTTCGGAGACATGATGAGCACGATTTATCCCAGGATGCGGCGGCTGTCACCCTGCATGCGCAAGATTTGTCCCCGAGCGCTCCTGGCGGGCGACTCTCATTGCCTAACGGGAGTCGCAAAACTAGCTTAGCTCGCAAGAACGCCGATAACTTAGGGAGCGAATTGATGCTGGGCTTGATGCAGGACTGGCCGCTGACGGTCGACAAGATCCTGGACCATGCGAAGGAATGGCATGGGGACCGGGAGATCGTCAGCCGTAGCGTCGAAGGTCCGATCGTCCGCACCACCTATGCCGAGGTCCACGGGCGGGCCAAGCGCCTGTCCAATGCGCTGCTGACCCTGGGCATGAAGCCTGGCGACCGGATCGCGACCCTGGCCTGGAACACCGCCCGGCACCTGGAGGCCTGGTACGGCATCATGGGGGTTGGCATGGTCTGCCACACCCTCAATCCCCGCCTGTTCCCCGAGCAGCTGGCCTACATCATCAACCATGCCGAAGACCGGGTCATCTTCACCGACCTGACCTTCCTGCCCATTCTGGCGGGGCTGAAGGACAAGCTGCCGACGGTCGAGAAGATCATCGTCATGACCGACGAGGCGCACATGGCCGACTGCCCCATCGAGGGCGCCCTTTGCTTTGAGACGCTGGTGGCCGAGGCCTCGCCAGACTGCGCCTGGGGCGGCTTCGACGAGAATACGGCTGCGGGCCTCTGCTACACCTCCGGCACCACGGGCAATCCCAAAGGCGTGCTCTATTCGCACCGCTCGAACTTCCTGCACACCCTGACCACCATGGGCGCCGATGTGCTCGGCGTCGGCGCGGCGGACTCCATCCTGCCCGTGGTGCCCATGTTCCATGCCAACGCCTGGGGCATCGCCTTTTCGGCCCCGGCCGTGGGGGCCAAGCTGGTCATGCCGGGGCCCAAGCTCGATGGCGCCTCGGTGCACGAACTGCTGGAAAGCGAGCAGGTGAACTTCTCCGCCGCCGTGCCCACCGTCTGGCAGATGCTGCTGCAGCACCTGCGCGACACCGGCGGCAAGCTGACCAGCCTGAAGCGCGTGGTCATCGGCGGCTCGGCCGTGCCTGAGGCCATCGTCCGCGGCTTCCGCGACGAATTTGGCGTCGATGTCACTCACGCCTGGGGCATGACCGAGACCTCGCCGCTCGGCACCCAGGCGACGCCCAACCACAAGATCGCCGCCATGAGCGAAGAGGAGCAGCTCCGCTTCAAGCTCAAGCAGGGCCGCCCGCCGCTAGGCATCGAGATGAAGCTGGTGGACGACGAGGAAAAGCGCCTGCCTCATGATGGGACCACCTTCGGGCGGCTGAAGGTCAAGGGCCCCTTCGTGGTCGGCGAGTACTTCAAGGCCGATGGCGGCAAGATCCTCGACGGCGAAGGCTTCTTCGACACCGGCGATGTGGCGACCATCGACGACCACGGCTTCATGCAGATCACCGACCGCGCCAAGGACGTGATCAAGTCCGGCGGTGAGTGGATCAGCTCCATCGAGATCGAGAACCTGGCCGCTGGTCACCCGAAGGCCGTCCTTGCCGCGGTGATTGGCGTCGCCCATCCCAAGTGGGATGAACGCCCCCTGTTGTTGGTCAAGCTGAAGGACGGAGAGAGCGCCACCAAGCAGGAGTTCCTCGACTTCCTGGAGGGCAAGATCGCCAAGTGGTGGATGCCCGACGACGTGGTCTTCGTGGACGACATCCCCCTGGGCGCCACCGGCAAGATCGACAAGAAGCTGATCCGCGATCAGATGGCCGACTATCGCCTGCCGACCGCTGAGCCGGCGCCAGCCGCCCCGCTCCAGGCCTCCTCGCCCAAGCTCTATGCGCCCGATCCGGAGACCTCCGAGGGGGAGTCAGACACGCACGCCTCAGTATGGACGCCGGCGCCCGGCCCTGGTGAAACCCCGCCGGCCAGTGAAGGTCTGACCGTCTTCGCCGCAGATGCAGACGAGGCCCGCCAATCCCACGCAACCGAAAGCGGGGAGGCTGTGGCGGAGGCCCTCGGCCCTTTTCCCGATGAGGCGGTAGGGGCTGAAGCCGCAGCCGCAGCGTCCAACCCCTGGCCGGCCTTCGCCCCCGAGGCGCCGGCGGAGACCCCGGCGCAGGCGGCGGACCAGACCGCAGATGACTCGCCGATCTTCATGCCGACCTCACGGCCGCAACGGCGCAAGTCCTCGCCCCTGGCTGGGCTCTTCATGGTCCTCGCAGTGCTGATCGCCTTGGCGCCGTCGGCCATGTGGGCGGCTGGAACCTATGGCTGGAGCTACGGCTGGGTGAACGGCGCCCTCGCTCGAACCTTCCTGGGATGGTTCCCCCAGGTGGCCATGGCCAGCGCCTTTACGGGCGTCATGGCCATTGTGGTCGCCGCTGTGGCCGGCTTCCGGCGCTACTGGCTGCCGGCCTTCGTGGCCATCCTGATCAGTGTCGTCACCCTGGCGGTCCTGGCCGCCAGCGGCGGGTTGGGAGTGTAGGCCTAACCCGCCAGGTGATAGCGACTGTCGATCGACGGCGGTCCGTCGGTGGCCACCTTGCCCCGGCGGACCAGATCGATCATGTGCCCCAGCACCGACCTTGCCGCAGCTGGGTGAAGCCGAGGATCCGTCTCTGCATAAAGTTTCGGCACCATGTCGACGATCCGCTCATAGCCCTCGCCGACAGCTGCCAGCACCTGCGCCTCCCGGGCGCGGCGGTGGGCGGCATAGGCTTCGATAAACGGCGTGACCTCCCGGATCGGCGGGCCGTGGGTCGGCCACAGCACGTCGAAGTCCCGAGCCTTCACCCGCTCAAGGCTTTCCATGTAGTCGGTCATGTCCCCATCCGGCGGGGTGATCACTGTTGTCGACCAGCCCATGATGTGGTCGCCGGAGAACAGGGCGTTCTCTTCCTTGAGGGCAAAGCAGATGTGATTTGAGGTGTGGCCTGGCGTCGCCACCGCTTCCAAGGTCCAGCCCGGCCCCTCCAGCACCTGACCGCCGCCACAGAGGCTGACATCCGGGGCGAAGTCGAAGTCCGCGCCGGCCTCGGTGCGGATGGTGGATTCCTCGGCCGCAGCCCCGACCGCGCAGCCATAGATCGTCGCCCCGGTCCTGGCCTTCAGCGGCCGGGCCAGGGGAGAATGGTCGCTGTGGTGGTGGGTCACCAGGATGTGAGTCACCCGCTCGCCGGGCTCCAGGGCCGCCAGGATCGCCTCCAGATGCTCAGGCAGATCAGGGCCCGGATCGATCACCGCCACCTCGCCGCGGCCGACGATGTAGGTGCCCGTGCCCATGAAGGTGAAGGGCCCAGGATTACGCGCCACCACCCGGCGGATCAGCGGGGAGACCTGATCGCAGACCCCGTACTCGAACTGGATCTCACGGACATAGGGAATCATCGAAGGGGGCTCCCGGGGGCGGCGATCCTGGCGGCGCCGAAGTTGCGGAACAGAGGCGGTGATAGGGCAGGGAAGTCAGACATGATCGCAGACGCCGCTATTTTTGTCTCAAAACGGCTCCAGCGCGCCGCCTTCGCCATGCTGTGTCTCATGGCGGCCCAACTGACCCTGGCGCTGGCCAGTTGTGAAGCCGAACCGTCGGCCATGGCCGCGCGGGTCAGCCTCGCAGAGCTGCCCTGAGGCGCTCTGGCCTCAACCCAATATCCCGGTGAGGTCATAGCCAGCGTCGGTCCCCAGGGCGACCAGGGTCTGGCGGTCCATGGCGCCTGACTGCGCCTGACCGATCGCCCAGGTCACAATGGAGCGGGTGCCCGATCGGCAATAGGCCAGGACAGGCCCCTTGGCTTCTTCGATGGCGTCAAGCTGCGCCTGGACCTGGCCAGCATCGGGGCCGCCGCGCACCGGGATGGCCACATAATCGAGGCCTGCCGCCCGGGCTGCCGCTGCGATCTCCGCCCCATCAGGCTGGGCCGGGTCTTCGCCATCGGGGCGGTTGTTGATGATCAGCGCAAAACCCTGCCGAGCGGCCTGCGCCACATCGCCCACGGCGATCTGCGGGCTGACGGAGAATTGGTCGGTGACACGTCTGAACAGGGTCATGGGGGCCTTGGATGTGACGAGGGTTACGGCTTTGTTTGACATCATCGGGGTGCGATGAAAGTTTCGCAACGCCCGGCCCCACGCCGCAGGCCTTCAGCGGAAGACCAAGCCACCCCTCATGCTGCGTTTCATAGGCCGACGCCTTCTCATCGCCATTCCCACCCTGTTCCTCGTGATCACGGTGGCCTTCTTCATGATGCGCGCCGCCCCTGGCAGCCCGTTCGACGGGGACCGCAAGCTCTCGCCGGAGATCGAGGCCAATGTGATGGCCAAGTACGGCATGGACCGGCCGCTGCACGAACAGTACGGCGCCTATCTGGCCGGCGTGGTGCAGGGCGATCTGGGGCCGTCGCTGAAATATAAGGACAAGACCGTCCTGCAGATCCTGCAGGAGAATTATCGCGTCAGCCTGACGCTCGGTCTGTCGGCCATCATCCTGGCCACTGTCATCGGCGTCAGTCTCGGCGTGCTGGCGGCGCTCCGACAGAACCAGACCACCGACTATGTGGTGATGACCATCGCCATATTGGGGGTCTGTATCCCCACCTTCGTCACCGCCCCGGTCCTGGTGCTGGTGATCGCCTCCAAGCTGGGCTGGTTGCCCAGCGCCGGTTGGAATGGCGGGGCTCTGCCCAATCTGATCCTGCCCATCGTGGTGCTGACCCTGCCGCAGGTGGCGATCATCTCGCGCCTGACCCGGGCCGGCATGGTCGAGGTGCTGCGCTCGAACTACATCCGCACCGCCCGGGCCAAGGGCCTGCCGGAAAACCGCATCGTGCGCCGCCATGCCCTGCGGGCGGCCATCCTGCCTCTGGTGAGTTATCTGGGGCCGGCGGCAGCTGGCCTGATCACCGGCTCGCTGGTGGTGGAAAAGATCTTCAACCTGCCGGGCCTGGGCAAGTTCTTCGTCATCAGCGCGCTCCAGCGCGACTACACCGTGGTCATGGGCATGGTGATTTTCTACGCCGCCCTGATCCTGATCCTCAATCTGATCGCCGACCTGCTGCATGCGGTTCTCGATCCGCGGGTGCGCCTGTCATGACCGGAACCATCCTGACGCCCGGCTCGCGGGTCGGCGCCGAGACTATGGAAAAGGCCGCCCGAGGCCGCAGCCTCTGGGACGATGCGCGGCGCCGGCTGTTGCGTAACAAGGCCGCTGTGGGCGGCATGATCGTGCTGGGCCTGCTGGTGCTGGCGGCGATCATCGGCCCCTACTTCACGCCCTACGCCTATGACCAGATCAACAAGGACCATGTGTGGGCCCCGCCGCTCACCCAGGGCCACCTCCTGGGCGCCGACTCCCTTGGACGGGACCTGCTGGCGCGTCTCTTGACCGGCCTGCGGGTCTCGCTCGCCATCGGCCTGGTGGCCACCACCGTGTCGCTGATCATCGGCGTCGCCTGGGGGGCGATCGCCGGCTATCTGGGGGGCCGGATCGACGAGATCATGATGCGGGTCGTCGACGTGCTCTACTCGCTGCCCTTCATCTTCTTCGTCATCCTGCTGATGGTCACCTTCGGCTCGAACATCATCCTGATCTTCGTGGCCATCGGCGCGGTGGAATGGCTGACCATGTCGCGGATCGTGCGCGGCCAGACCCTGTCGCTGAAGCACAAGGAGTTCGTCGAGGCCGCCCGCGCGGCTGGCCTGGGCGACGGCGGCATCATCGCCAAGCACATCATCCCCAACCTGCTGGGCCCTGTGGTGGTCTATGTGACCCTGACCATCCCCGCCGTGATCCTGGCCGAGAGCTTCCTGTCGTTCCTGGGCCTGGGGGTCCAGCCGCCCATGGCCTCCCTGGGCACCCTGATCGCCAATGGCGCACAGGACATGGAGCTGGCCTGGTGGCTGCTGGTCTTCCCGTCCCTGACCATGGTCGTCACCCTGATGAGCTTCAACTTCATCGGCGACGGCCTGCGCGACGCCATCGATCCCAAGGACCGATAGCGCCGCGACCTGAGACTACTGCACCCGCTTGGCCCGCACGGCGCGCTGACCGTCCAGGTTCATGAAGTAGCCGCCCATGGCGGCCTTGCGGAGCTCCACCTTTGATCCGCTCCGGGGGGGGCGGCCGATGGCCACGGTGTCAGTCTGCTGCCAGACCGCGCCGTCCTCCAGCTCGATCACCCACTTGCCGGACGCCTGATAGGCGCGTTTGGCGACGCCGGTGATGTTGTTCATCTCCTCAGGCGTAACCCCACGCTCGAACAGCGCCATGGAGGGCATGGTGAAGCCAAAGGTCTGGCGGCGCACGCTGCGAGCCTGCTCGCGGTCGACGACCACGATATCCCCCTTGGCCTCAGCCTGGTCCATGGCGGCGGCGCTCTGATCAAAGCAGGCCAGTCGCGCCGCATCGTCGCTGAGTCCCCGACAGTCCAGCAGCGACTGCAGGATCGCCGCCCGCCCCTGGGTGGTTTGAGGCTGCGCCTGCGCCCCCTGCGGCAGCAGTACGCACGCACCAGCCAGCGCCAGGCTGAGTCTTGCCCCGGGCCAAAAACCTGTCATCGGTTGCCTCATGATCTTTACCAGCCTCATTGAAGAGGTCCGCCGCGGTCGGCGCAATCTCTTCTCTTCGTCCAAGGTCGCCCTGGCGATCCTCGTCCCCGCGATCCTGACCGCCGCGGCGGCCTGCGCCCCCCAGGCGCCTGTTCGGCCCCCATGCCCCGAGGGTGAGGTCTGCCTGCTGATCGGTAACGGATCGGAGCCCGCCACCCTGGATCCCCACAAGGCCACTGGCACGTGGGAAAGTCGAATCCTGGCTGACGCCTTCATGGGTCTGACCCAGGATGACGCCAGCGGCGAGGCGATCCCCGGCATGGCGGAGCGTTGGGAGGTCAGTGAGGACGGTCTCGTCTGGACCTTCTCTCTGCGCGAGGCGGTCTGGTCAGACGGCGTGCCTGTGAGCGCTGATGACTTTGTGTTCTCCCTGCGCCGCATCCTGCTGCCGGAGACGGCCTCTGAATATTCCTCGCTGCTCTATTTCATCGAAGGCGCTCAGGCGCTGAACGAGGGCAAGGCCGGGGTTGAGACCCTGGGCGTGCGGGCCATTGATCCGCGCACCCTGGAGATCCGCCTGGTGCACCCCGCCCCCTATCTGACCGAGGTGGCCAAGCACCAGACCATGTCGCCGGTGCCCAAACACGTCGTCGAGCGACTGGGCGACGCCTGGGTCCAACCGCAGAACATCGTCACCAATGGTCCCTATCGCATCGAGACCTGGCGGTTGGGCGATCATGTGCGGATGACCAAGAACCCCCTGTTCTACGAGGCCGATCAGGTCTGCGTGGATCAGGTCTACTATTACCCGACCTCCGATGCGGCGAGTTCCGAGCGCCGGGTGCGCCGCGGCGAGCTGGACATCAGCTATGAGGTGCAGTCGAACCGGATCGGCTTCCTGCGGGAAGAAATCCCCGACTACGTCCGGACCCACACCTATCTCGGGGTCGCCTATCTGGCGTTCAACTCCAATGTGGAGCCGCTGAAGGACATCCGCGTCCGCCGGGCCATCAGCATGGCCATCGACCGGGAGTTCATCACCAACAAGCTTCTGCGCGGCGGTCAGACCCCGGCCTACAACTATGTGCCGCCCGGGGTGGCCAACTATACGTCCCCGCCGGAGCCTGCGTGGTCAAAATGGCCGTTGGAACGCCGCCAGGCCGAGGCCCGGCGCCTGCTGTCCGAGGCCGGCTACGGCCCCGAAAACCCCCTCAAGCTCGAGATCAAGCACCGGAACTCCGCCGACCCCACGCTATTTATGCCGGCCATCCAGGCTGACCTGAAACAGGTGGGGGTCGATCTCACCCTGGCGCAGAACGAGGTGCAGATCGCCTATGCGGCCTACCGGGTGCGGGACTTCGAGATCGCCGACGCCGGCTGGGTGGCCGACTACAACGACGCCATGAGCTTCCTCTATCTGAACCAGTCCTCGGCGGGCTCCCAGAATTACGGGGACTATCGCAACCCCGCCTATGACGAGCTGCTGCGCAAGGCTGACAACGAGCCCGACGCCGGGATTCGGGCCGGCTATCTGGCCGAAGCCGAGCGGATCATGCTTGAGGACGCGCCCATCGTGCCGGTCTATTTTTTGAACACCAAGGCCCTGGTGAACCCCAAGGTGACAGGGTGGGTCGACAACATAATCGACCACCACCGGACGCGATATTTGTGCGTGAAGGATGCTCCGGGCGCGGATCAGGGCATAAATTGATCGCCAAGCGCCTTAGCCGTGACCAGTCTGTGTCTGGAATGTGACAGGTAGGCCTCGAAAACATTGCGGCTTGTTAATGGCCGTTGACCCCCGTTCCGTAACCCCCGTAACTCCTCCGTAACCGGGGTCGTCATTGGCCCGCGGGACACTTTTTTGTGGGGAGCGGCTCGGCGCCTGTCCGTATCGGACGTGTGATCGGCCCGCTGGAGGATCTGACCTTGAACATCAAATCCACGCGACAGCGCCTGTTGGCGTCATCGATGATTTGCGGCGCGGCTTTCGCCGCCATGGCCTTCCCGGCCGCCGCTCAGGACGGCACTGAAGTCACCGAAATCGTGGTGACCGGTTCTCGTATTGTCCGTCAGGACTACGTCGCCAACAGCCCGATCGCCACCGTCACCGGTGAAGCGGTCGTGGCCAATGCTGACGTGACCCTGGACACCTACCTGAACACCCTGCCGCAGGTGAACCCGGCGGGATCCACCACCTCGAACAACCCGGGCAACAACGGCCAGTCGAACATCGACCTGCGCGGCCTGGGCGCCAACCGTAACGTGGTTCTGTTCGATGGCCGTCGTCCGATGGTGTCGTCGAACACCATGACGGTCGACCTGAACACCATCCCCGCGGCCCTGATCGACAGCATCGAAGTCATCACCGGCGGCGCTGGCGCGGCCTATGGCGCCGACGCCATTTCGGGTGCGGTCAACATCAAGCTGAAGGACGACTTCGAGGGCGTTGACCTGCGCGCTCAGTACTCCAACAGCACCGAGTTCTGGGACGCCGAGGAGTACAACTTCTCGGCCGTGATCGGCGGCAACTTCGCTGACGGCAAGGGCAACGCGGTCATCGGCTTCGACCGGTCGTTCCGTCAGTCGCTGATCAAGTCGCAGCGGGAATTCTCGCAGAACGCCACCTCGACCACCTCCTTCCTTCCGGAAGGCGCCCTGTTCTGGGCCACCAGCAACGCTCCGACCGAAGCCGCTGTTGACGCGATCTTCGCCGGCTACGGCGTCGCGGCCAATCAGGTCGCCGCCCAGTCCGGCAACCTCGGCTTCAACCTCGACGGCACCCTCTTCTACAAGGGCGTCTTCAACAGCCCGCTGGACGTCCAGAACTATCGCTATCCGATCGACGGCTCGGTCAACCGCACTCTCTATCCCGACCTGTACAGCTACAACTTCGACTTCGTGAACCTGCTGGTCCTCCCCCTGGACCGCTACTCGTTCATGTCGAAGATCGACTATGAGCTGGACAACGGCATCGAGTTCTTCTCGAACGTCGCCTGGACCGAGTACACGGCCACCACCGCGCTGGCCCCGACCCCGTTCCCGACGGTCAACACCCGCAATGCGAGCACCGCGCGCTCGCAGGACGTTGTCTCCGGCCTGGTGACCCCGGGTTCGAACATCGCCCAGCTGCTGGTCATCCCGACCACCAACCCCTTCATCCCGGCGGATCTGCGCACGCTTCTGAACTCGCGGACGGGTGACAACCCGGCCCTGGTCGGCGCCGGCGCCACCGAGCCCTTCACCATGCGTCAGCGTACGCTGGGCCTGGGCCTGCGGGAATCGATCTTCGAAAACACCGTCGTTCAGTTCATGGCCGGCGTCCGTGGTCCGGTCTTCGACTCCGACCTGACCTTCGAAGTGTCGGTGGCCGAAGGCCGCACCGAGATTGACGAAACCCAGACGGGCGCCCTGGACACCCAGCGCCTGCAGGGCCTGATCGAAGCCGCCGATGGCGGCGCCTCGGTCTGCGCTGGCGGCTTCGACATCTTCGGCCGCAAGCCCATCTCGGCTGAATGCGCCAACTACCTCGAGACCTCGAGCACCCTGTCGACCGAACTGAAGCAGCAGATCGCTCAGGGCTTCATCACTGGTCCGATCGTCGAGCTTCCGGCCGGCGACCTGTCCTTCGTGCTGGGCGCCGAGTACCGCGGCTTCGAATACGACTTCAACCCGGGCGCGGCCTCGGGTCCGATTTCGGGTCCCAACACCCAGAACCCGGACGCCGGCACCAACTCGTTCAAAGACTTCTTCGGCGAGCTGCTGATCCCGCTGGCCCGCGACCTGCCGTTTGCTGACTCCCTCGAGCTCAGCCTCGGCGCCCGCTACTCGAAGTCGGAGTTCGCCGACAAGATCAGCGGCTTCAACCGCGAATCGCGCGGCTCTTGGGCTTACAAGGCCGAGCTGAACTGGGAAGTGAATCCGTACCTGCGGACCCGCGCCTCCTACCAGCAGTCGGTGCGTGAACCGAACTTCAGCGAACTGTTCGCTGGCGGCGGCTCGGCGCCCCAGTACTTCGACCCCTGCTCGATCACGACCAAGGCCCGCACCGGCGCCAATGCGGCTCAGGTTCGCGCCCTCTGCCAGACCGCTGGCCAGATCGGCGGCGTCGCTTCGGTCGACTCCTTCGTGCAGACCCCCGGCAACCAGATTGGCGTCGACCTCGACGGCAACACCAACCTGGATCCGGAAGTCGGCAAGACCTTCACCGTTGGTGCGGTCTGGCAATCGCCCTGGGAAAGCCCGTGGCTGTCGCGTCTGCGCGGTTCGATCGACTACTATAACATCAAGATCGAAGACGCGATCCTGACCCCGACCCCGAACCAGATCGTGGCGGCGTGCTACAACTACTACGGCACCAACGCCAACTACGATCCGAACAACGCCAACTGCGCCGGTATCCTGCGCTTCGGTGGGGACATCCTCTGGGTGTACAACCCGGCGACGGCTGACGGTCTGTTCCTGGGTTCGAACAACGGCAGCCAGGAAACCAGCGGTCTCGACCTGCAGCTCGACTACGGGTTCGATATGGAATGGCTGGGCCTGCCCTCCTGGGGTTCGGTTCGCATGAACGCCCTCGTCACGCACGTGATGTCGTTCAAGCAGCAGGATCCGGTCGCCGGCGTGCCGGAGATCGACTTCGCGGGCACCATCTCCTACTTCGGGGCCGGCCTCGGCACGAGCTTCCCCGAGTGGAAGGCCACCGTGAACGCCATGTGGGACGTGAACGACTTCACCTTCACGACCCGCGGCCGCTTCATCGATGGGATGGAGAACCGCCTGAACAAGGAGTTCCCGGGCGAGACCTCGTTCACCGGCGTGGACGCTGTCTGGTACTGGGACCTGGCGGGCACCTGGGCGATGACGGACAATGTCGAGTTCCAGCTCGGCGTGAACAACGTCTTCGACAAGGACCCGGAAACCTACGCGCCGAACGTGCAGTCGGGCACCGATCCGTCGACCTACGACGTCATCGGCCGCCGCGTGTTCGGTGGTGTGAAGCTCCGCTTCTAAACCAAGCGAGACTTTGCAGAGTTGAGGGCGGCGGACTTCGGTCCGCCGCCCTTTCTCGTTTCGGGCTCACAAAAAAGGCCGGTGCGGGCTATCCCGCACCGGCCTATGCCGCCCCATCACGCGATGGGCTGTCAGGCGTATCCGAGAAGCGCCCTCAAGCCAGGCGCCGAAAATTCCACGAGGGCCTTTTGAGTGTCCGGCAGGCTGGCGGGCAGGACGTGGCCGCCCGAGAGGTGTTCCCGCGCGGTGCTGCTGTGTTTGCGATCTGCGCCGATGGTCACCCGCTCACGCCAATCGGCAGGCAGGGACCCCAGGCCGAACGTCTCGAGCAGCTCAGCGAAATAGGCCTCTGCGTCTGGCGCCTGGAGCGCCTGCAGATGTCTGAGGATATCCTCATAGCGGACGATCGCCACGCCGGTTCCCATCCACGCGACGGCGTGGAAGGTGAAGACATCGCGCAAGGCCGGCCCCTTCCCCGGAATGCCGAAGATCATCATGTTCAACATCTCGTCGACGCTGACCGCGCCGCTCTTCAGGTGATTGAGCTGAGGGTTGTTGAACTGATCCGAGAGGGTGAACCGAGCCCGCGCCAGGACATAGTCGTAGGGATCGCGCACCAGCACGACGTGCCGGGTGTGGCGAAGGGCGATCACCGAGGCGTCAGCAAACAGCATGTGGCCAACACTGAACATCGGCCGCTCGCGACCAAACGCGCCCATGTGCTGCTGCAAATTCGGGATCTGGATAAACTCCCGATCGTAGTGCTGGGCCGGCGGAACAAACATCCGCAGAATGTTGCGCAACAGGTGCGTCCCGCACTTGGGCACGCTGTTCAGGAAGACCGGCTGCTTCAGCGGCGTCTGCTCAAAGCGCGCCGCCTCCGGACCGAGCGTGTCGGGTCGGCTCGCCACCGTGGCCACCAATTGCGTCATTCAAGTCTCCTGTAGGTCGGGGTCAGATATTATCAGGGCACGACGCTGAGGCCATGACCGATCACAGGGCCTGACTCGGGGATTTGCCGACAGCTTGACTTTGGATCGTTCCGGTCTGGACTGTGCGCGCAGTATCTTGGGCGAAGGAGCGCAGGCGTTGTCGTTGCAGCGGCGGACTTTCCTGGCGACGGGTCTGGCGATGACCGGCTGTGCGGCGATCGGCGACGCCGTCGGCCCGCCGGTTCATGTCCATCTGCTGCAGGGCGCGGCCGCCCCACCCCCGGCAGGCGCCCCCCCGGCCGATAGCGCCCTGCTACAGACTGGCTTTGACGCGGTGCGCCGTATGACTGTGCCCGTCACGATCCAGGATCAGGGGCCGTTCACCTTCGTAGTGGACACCGGCGCCAACCACTCTGTGATTGCGGTCGATACGGCTCAAGCCCTGTCCCTGGCTTCTGCCGGACGAGCCGCCGTGCACGGGATCGCCGGCGTCGATCCCGCCGAGACGGTTCGTGTCCGCCACCTTCGCGTGGGGGGATTCACCGCCCGCCGCGTGCGTATGCCCGTTCTGCCCCGCCATCATCTGGGGGCTGATGGGCTGCTTGGCGTCGATATTCTGGCTGGCCGCCATATGATCATGGACTTCGAGACCAATCGCTTCAGCATCAGCCCTTCAAGCGAAACCTTCCGCCGAGAGATCAGACCCCGCGGCTCTGGCCGCCTGTCCACGGAGACCCAGGATCCGCAGGTGGTGGTCGTGCCTGCGAGGTATCGGTTCGGCCAGTTGACCATCATTGACGCCGAGGTCGGCGCCGGCATCCCGATCACAGCCTTTCTGGACTCCGGCGCCCAGAGCACGGTGGGTAATCTGGCGTTGCGCCGGGCGGTTTATACTCGAGAGCCAGGTCTCGCCCTTCGGGCGCAGGAGGTGCAACTGGTGAGCGCGACCGGTCAGATGGTTTCAGGGGAGCTGGCTCCGATCCCGGGCCTGCGGCTTGGGGGCTTGCGGATTGGCAACCTCTCCTGCGTCTTTGCTGACCTGCACACTTTTGCGATCTGGGACCTGATCGACACGCCGGCCATCCTCATCGGCATGGACGTAATGCGCCACTTCCGGGCCATTGAACTGGACTATGCCCGCCGCGAGGTGGTGTTCCGCACGCCCCCCGCTGTGGCCCAGTAGGCGTGGCGGCCACTGTCCGGAGCGGCGGGCCTAGCGAACCGGCGCCGGCGCCAGGACCGCAGCGCTGTGCTGGGCCCGCAGACGCTCGGCGGCCAGGGTGTCCAGCACCCCTTGGGCGCGGGGGTCGCCCAGCACCCATGCGGCGGCGGCCAGGGTCTTGATCGACACCGAGCCCACCCCCAAGGCGCGCTCCAGCGCCTGGAGCGGCGTGGCCTGAGGGGTCATGCGACGCAGGCGGACGTCGCCCTCCAGGCCGGCGAGGACCTTCGCCCGGTCCACGGCCTGATAGAAACCGCCGACCTCGTCCACCAGGCCCAGAGATTTGGCCTGGGCCCCGGTCCACACTCGGCCCCGGGCGATCTCGTCCACCCGCTGGGGCGTGAGGTTGCGGCCGCGGGCCACGCGGACGATGAACTCCTGATAGACATTGTCCATCATGTCCGAAAAGGCGGCCGCCTGGGCCGGGGTGAAGCTCCCGCCCGCACCATAGGCGCCAGCGAACTCGCCCCCCACGCCCAACTCGCGCATGTCGACGCCAAACTCCGCAAGCGCCGGCCCCAGGGCGAGTTTGCCGCCATAGACCCCGATGGAGCCAGTCAGGGTGGTCGGTTGGGCGACGATGGCGGAGGCCTCAGAGGCGATCCAGTAGCCCCCCGAAGCCCCATAGGTCCCCATGCTCACGACCACCGGCTTGTCGGCGGCCTTGGCGGCCCGCACCGCGGCCAGGATCTGTTCGGATGCTGTGTCCGACCCGCCCGGTGAGTTGACCCGAAGGACCACGGCCTTGATGTCGTCGTCCTCGGCGGCCTGATAGAGGGCCTCGGCCACATCGTCAGAGAAGATCATGGCGCTGGGGGCGAGGGGATTGGACAGGCCGTTCTGGCCCGTGGTGATCGGCCCTTCAGCCTCGATCAGGGCTATGGTGGGGCCCGACCGCTCCAGGGGCCCGATGCTGCGGGCATAGGACGACAGATCCAGCAGCCGGGCGTTGTCGCCGGCGGCGTCCAGCAGAACCTGCTCAGCCTCATGCAGGTGGCCCAGCTTGTCGACCAGGCCAAGTTCCAGGGCCTGGGCGGCGGAATAGGGCCCAGCCTCCAGCCGGGCGCGCAGGACCGCAGGCTCCATCGCCCGGTCCTTGGCCGCCAGGTTCAGGCCGCTGGCATAGACCGAATTCATCCACGATAGCTGCGCCGCGCGGTGGGAGGCGGTGTAGTCGCTATGCAGGTAGCCGTTGACGGCGTTCTTGAATTCCTTGCGCTGCTCGAAGTCCGGTTCGATCCGGTGCTCGTCAAAGAAGCGCTTGAAGAAGATATCCTCCACCGCCAGGCCGGTGGCCTGCAGCGAGGCGCCGGGCTGCATCCAGAGGTCGCCGGCGGCCGCGCCGACCATATAGGTCGAGGTCACCACGCCAGATTGATAGAGCCCCTGACTGTGGGCGATGACCGGCTTGCCGGCCGCCTCGAAGCGACGCAGGGCCAGGCGGATCTCGTCGGCGGCCCCCGGCTCCATCCCCACCTCGGGCAGGCGGATCAGCAGGCCCTTTACGCGCCGGTCGCCCTCGGCCCTGTGCAGGGTTTCAATGACCGACATCACCGACGTGCCGCCGCCACTGAAGGCGGCGAAGGGATTTTGCACATCCTGGTCGGTCAGGGGATTTCGCAGATCCAGCTGCAGAACCACCTCGCCGGGCACAGGCGCCGGGCGGGTGGCGCCAGCGGCGATGACGATCAGCAGAAAGGGAACGCCCACCAGGAAGAGGGTCAGGCCGGCGAAGACGCCAGCCATGGTGGTCAGGAACTGCTTCATCGAGGGTCCGTACGGGGAGGAGGCTTTCGTCCCACCCTATATCGGCGCCCGTTGCAGGGAAATGAAGGCCTGACGGGCCGCCCGATCTGGACGGCCCGTCACCGAGGCGGTTCCAGGATCAGGGTTGAGCCTGAATCTGCGCCGGCAGCACATAGTCGACGCTGGCCCCGGGGCCGAGCGGCAGGTCTAGGGCTGTCCAGCCGAGAACCATGATCAGACCCGCCACCAGGAAGGTCAGAGAGTAGGGGACCATCACCGCCATCAGGGAGCCAACGCGGAAGTCAGGCTGATAACGCTGGGCGAAACCGAGGATCAGCGGGAAATAGACCATCAGCGGGGTGACGATGTTGGTGGTGGAATCCCCCATCCTGAAGGCCGCCGTGGTCATTTCCGGGCTTACGCCCAGCAGCATCAGCATGGGCACCAGGATCGGCGCCAGGGCCGCCCACTTGGCCGAGGCCGAGCCGATGAAGATGTTGATGGTGGCGGTCAAGAGAACGATGGCGGTGAGCAGGAGGGGCAGGGGCAGGCCTGAGGCCCGCAGGCCTTCCGCGCCATGGATGGCGATGATGGCCCCCAGGTTTGACCAGTTGAACATGGCCACGAAGTGGGCGGCGACGAAGGCCAGGACGATATAGGGGCCCATTTCGGCCATGGACTGGCCTGTCAATCGCACCACGTCGCCCTGGCTTTTCACCGTGCCCACGGCGGCCCCATAGGCCACGCCGCAGACCAGGAAGAGGAGGAAGAACCCCGCCACCAGAGACGAATAGAAGGGTGTGAGCCGCTCTCCAGGCCCCCCTTCGGCATTGATGAAGGGGGCGGCTGGTCCAATGGTCATGGCCGCCCATAGGCCGACTACCACCACGGCGCCGACGCCCGCCCATATCAGACCCTTGCGTTCTCGGGCGCTCGCCGCCTCGCCGTCGGCCTCGCTCTCGGCGACCTCGGACGTTGGCCCCACGGGCGCCCACGGGCCCAGGCGCGGCTCGACGATCTTGTCGGTCACCCACCAGCCCAGGGGGGTGAAGACCACGGTCATGGCCAGGATGAACCACCAGTTGCCGGCGATATTGGCCGTCCAGGTGGGATCAAGCAGACGGGCCGCGGGCTCAGTGATTCCCAGCAGCAGGGCGTCCAGATGGCCAGGAAAAATGTTGGCTGAAAACCCGCCGGACACCCCGGCGAAGGCTGCGGCGATTCCGGCCACAGGATGTCGTCCTGCGGCGGCGAACACCACTGCGGCGAGGGGGATCAAAACCACATAGGCCGCATCGGCGGCGTGGTTGGAAATGATCGCGGTGAAGATGATGATCGGCGTCAACAGGGCCTTGGGCGCCTTGGAGACACTGGCTCGCATGGCGGCGGAGAACAGCCCCGTCCGTTCGGCCACGCCAGCCCCCAGCATCACGGTGAGCACAAAGCCCAGAGGCGCAAAGCTGGTGAGGGTGCGGGGCATGTCGACGAACAGGCGTCGCAGATTGTCCGAGGTCGCCAGGCTGACGGCGGTGAGGGTCTCGCCGGTGGCCGGATTGACTGCAGAGGCGCCAAGCCCGGCGGCCACCATGCTGCCAATGAACAGGGCGGCGATCATCCAGACGAAGATGACCACAGGATCAGGCAGGCGGTTGCCCACCTTCTCAATCATCCCCAAGACACCCGACTGCATGGCCATATGGCTAGTCCTCCCCAACTCTGCGCCTAGCTTGGCGATGCCGAGCGCCCTGGCAAGCCTTGCTGTAACATGAGCCTGACCAATGTGACCGGCCGCCGGTTCATAGGCCGGGTCCGGCGAGATTGAAAATGGATGACCTCTTCGCCTCAGGTCCCGCCAAATATGGTGCGCACTTCGCCTGCGATCGCCCGGGCCGCGGCGGCGCGACTTGCAGGATCGGACGGCTCCACTGGCAGCCTGGCCACCACAGGGACGCCTGACTTGCGGGTGGCGCGATCGTAGGCCGGGTCATAATGCAGGTCGACAAGGGCCTGGGCCAGGTCCGCAAAGGCGCCAGCGGCGATCATCGCCCGCCAGGTCTCCCGTCGTTCTGGACTGGGCGCCACCGGCAGCCGATCAAAGGCGGCCTCCAGCGCGGTGGCGTCGGCCGAGATGTCTCCATAGGCGGCGGCCAGGTACTGCGCCCGGCTGGCCTGGGGCGCTTCGAGCACGATGCGGGGCGCGCTTTGCATGGCTCGCCATAGGACCGGCGGCGTCATGCGATCGCCGATCTTGCTGGCCTCGGCCTCCACCACGATCGGCCGGGCCAGATCAAGGGTGTCGAGCACCTGCAACAGTCTGGACTCAAACAGTTTCTGGCTCGGCTGCGGCCGCCCGACCAGGGCGCCAAAGAGCGAGCCGCGATGCTCGGCTAGGCCTTCAAGATCGATGATCTGCACCCCGAGACCGGCCAGCTCGTGGAGGATTTCGGTCTTCGCCGACCCCGTGTGCCCATCGAGCAGCAGGAGCTTCAGGTCCTGGGGCGTGTCGTACAGGCGGGCGGTCACCAGCCGGCGGTAGGTGCGATAGCCGCCGCGCAGCAGGGTCACGGGCCATCCCACCTGGGAGAGGATGGTGGCCATGGCCTCCGATCTCTGACCGCCGCGCCAGCAATAGATCAGGGGGCGAAAGCTGGCGGGTCGGTCCGCCAGGGCGTTCTCCAGATGGCGTGCAATATTGCAGGCCACATGGGCCGCGCCGATCCGGCGGGCGAGGAAGCGGGACTCCTGCACATAGATGGTCCCAACCTCCGCCCGCTGCTGGTCATCGAGCACCGGCAGGTTTTCCGCCCCGGGCACATGGTCCAGGGCGAACTCGGCGGGGCTGCGCACATCGATCACCGCATCATAGCGGGCGAGGTCGGCGGCGCTCACCGCCTCGGTCACGTCAAATCCTGGCATAGCGCGCTCCCGCCTCCGGCCCGGTGCTATACAACGATCCGTAGACCCTTCGACACAAGGACACGACCCGATGGCGCAGCAGGTGCGGTTGACCGATCTGGCTCATGGCGGCGGCTGTGGCTGCAAGCTGTCGCCGGCCGTCCTGCGGGAGATCCTGGCTGGAATCCCCCAGGGGGCCCTGTTTCCGAACCTGATGGTGGGAACCGAGACCTCTGACGACGCCGCGGTTTGGCGGTTGAACGATGAGCAGGCCCTGGTCGCCACCACCGACTTCTTCATGCCCGTGGTGGATGACCCCTACGACTTCGGACGGATCGCCGCGACCAACGCCATCTCCGATGTCTATGCCATGGGGGCGACGCCGATCTTTGCGCTCGCCATTGTCGGCATGCCGATCGGCAAGCTGTCGACCGAGCAGATCTCCGGAATCCTTTCCGGAGGGACTGCGGTGTGCGCCGCCGCTGGCATTCCCGTGGCCGGCGGTCATTCCATCGACAGCGTCGAGCCGATCTACGGCCTGGTGGCCCTGGGCCTTGTTCATCCCGACCGGGTGATGACCAACCGCAAAGCGCAGGCGGGCGATATCCTGCTGCTCACCAAGGGCCTGGGCGTTGGCGTGCTCAGCGCGGCCTTCAAGCAGCAACGGCTGGACGGGGCGGGTTATGAGGCCCTGATCTCGTCGACCACACAGCTCAACCGGATCGGCGCAGAACTGGGCGGCTTCGGCGGGGTCCACAGCGTCACGGACGTCACCGGTTTTGGACTGTTGGGACACGCCCTGGAAATGTGCCGTGGGGCGGGTCTGGGGGCCGAGATTCGTGCTGAGGCTCCAGTTCTCTTGCCCGGCGTGGCGGCCCTGTCCCAGGCCGGCGTGCGGACGGGCGCCTCGGGGCGCAACTGGGCCAGCTATGGCGAGGTCGTGACTCTGCCAGATGATTTCCCCGAGTGGCGCCGAGACATCCTGTGTGACCCACAGACCAGCGGCGGCCTGCTGATCGCCCTGGATGAGGCTGCCCTGCCGGCGCTCACCGCCCGGCTGGCGGAGCTGGGCGCCGAGGCGTCCGCCGTGGTGGGAAGAATGGTGACGGGCGAGCCGTCAATTCGGGTGATCTGATCGCTCGCCATCCGGCTGGACCTTGCCGTCCACCAGGTGGATCCGGCGATCGCAGCGGGCGGCGACATGCTCGTCGTGGGTGCAGATCAGAAAAGTCCCGCCGTCCTGGCGATTGACCTCTCCCATCAGGTCCAGAACCTGCCCGGCCGAACGAAGGTCGAGATTTCCCGTCGGCTCGTCGGCGATGATCAGGTCGGGCTTGTTCATCAACGCCCGGGCGATCGCCACCCGTTGTTTTTGCCCCCCAGACAGCCGCGTGGCGGGAAAGTCAGCCCGATCTGAAAGGCCGACGCGGTCCAGCAGGGACAGGGCGCGCCGGCGCATCTCTGGGCTTATGCCGCCAGCCGGCGCCGCGGCTGGAAAGGCCACATTCTCCATGGCGGTGAAGTCCGGCAGCAGATGGTGGAACTGGAAGACGAACCCCAGGCGCCGGTTGCGGAAGGCCGCCCGCGCCTTCTCGTTCAGCCTATCGACTCGCTCACCGGCGATCTGGATCTCGCCAGCCGTGGGCCGCAGCAGCAGGCCCAGGATCGACAGCAGGGTGGACTTGCCCGACCCCGAGGCCCCGACCAGGGCCACCAACTCGCCGGTCGCCAGGTCCACGTCGACGCCGCGCAGCACCTCGGTTTCCTCATCGCCATTGCGGAAGGTCATGACGATCCCCCGGGCCTGCAGAACCTGGCTCATTGCTGGATCGCCTCCAGAGGATCGATCCGCGAGGCAGACCGGGCCGGGAAGGCCGAGGCCAGCACCGCCCCCAGGGTCGTCAGGATCAGCACCGCCACATAGCCGCCGCGCTCAGGGGCGATTGGCAGCGGCGGATTTCCGTCGGCGTCTGTCAGGGAAGCGAGGAAGGTGCAAAGCCCGTAGCCGCTTGCGCATCCCAGCAGGCCGCCCGCCAGTCCGATCAGCAGGCCTTGCAGCATGAAGACTGCAACGATGAAGCCCCCTGAGATGCCGAAGGCGCGCATGATCCCCACCTCGCTGCGCCGTCGATAGGCCGACAGGACCAGCGCGCTGGCCACCCCGATGATGATGGAGATCAGGGAGAAGATCTGGATCAGGGTTCCGGTCCGCCCCTGGGCCTCCAGGGCGTCCTCCAGGTTCAGGTTCTTCTCCTGCCAGGGCGTGGCGCGAAGGCCCGTGGCGCCGGCCAGGAAGTCGGCCACCTCGCGGGCCCGATCCGGATCATCCAGCTTGATCTCGATATTGGTCACGCCCTCGGGCAGATCGAACAGGGGTCTGGCGGTCTGCAGGGAGAGGAAGGCGACCCGGGAATCCAGGCTTTGCAGGCCCGTCTTGTAGATGCCGCGAACGGTCAACAGGCGCTCGCCCCCGCGATCGGTGCGCAGCAGCACGGGCTGGCCGGCGGTCAGGCCCAGGTCCTCGGCGAGCTGCGTCCCGATCAGCAGGCCGTCGGCCCCCAGCGCGCCTTGGCCTGAGACCAGGTTCGGGGTGATCGGAGTGATGGCGTCGAGCCCCTCCGGCTCCAGTCCGGTGACCGAGACCGGCTGGACCGACTCGCCCTTGACCAGGAAGGCGTTGCCGCTGATCTGCGGGCTGAGCGCCGAGACCCCGGGCTGGCGGGTGATCAATTCAGCTGTGGAGCGCCATGCCCTGATCTGGCGGCGCTGGAAGGTGGAGACCAGGGCGACACCCTCAGTGCGGACCGCCTCATCCCCCCTCAGGATTTCCGCCAGCCGGGTGGGGGGCTCCAGGGTCACATGGGCGCTGTTGGCCGTGACCTCGTCGGTCAGCCTGACGGCCAAGCCCTCAATCAAGGCGGTGATGAAGATGAAGACCGTGACGCCAAGGGCCACTCCCGTCACCAGCAGGGCGGTCTGCGCAGGATTTGACGTCAGATAGCGCCGGGCCACCTTGAGGGCGAACATGTCTCAGTCCGCATCTGCAGGCGAAACCGGACGGACCTTGTCACCGGGGCGCAACTCGCCCGGCGACATCACCACCCGATCACCTTCCGCCAGACCCTGCTCGATGATCGCGCCCTGGGAGGGCCAGCGGGCGATGGTGATGTCGCGAGCCTGGATGACATCATCGGCGTCGAGCACATAGGCCTTGGGCGCGGTGGTGGCATCGACCACCGCCTGGCGGGGGATGACCAGGGCGCCTGGGCGAACCTCCACCACGATGGTCACATCCACCGAGCGGCCTGGCGCCAGGTCGGCCTTAGCCGTGGGGCGCACCTTCACCAGCCGTCCGCCGGTGGCGGAGTCGACCTTTGGCGACACCTCGCTGACCACCGCATCAAACTGGCCCTCTGCGCCCGATGCGGCGGCGCGGGCGGTCATGCCCGGACGCAGGGCGTCAGCATAGGCTTCATCCACCTCGGCGAGGATTTCCACGCCCTCCAGCGACCCCAACTCAAACAGAGGCGTTGTCGCGCCGACCACCTGTCCGCTGTCGATGGGCCGGACCAGGATCACGCCGGCCATGGGGGCGCGCACAATGAACTCGCGGGTGCGGGCGGCCGAGGCGCGGGCGGTGGCCTGGGCCGCGGTAAGGGCGGCCTCAGCCGACCGCAGGCTCGCCCGGGCCTGGTCCAGGGCGGCCTGGGCGGCGAAGCCAGCACGCGCCAGGGCCTCTGTGCGCTGAAAGGCCAGGCGCGCCTCGGCGGCCTGCGCCTGGGCCGCCCGCACCCGGGCGGCTTCAGCCTCGGTCTGGGCCTGTTCAACCGTGGCGCGGATCAGGGCCAGGGCCTGGCCCTCCACCACCTGATCCCCATCGTCGGCCAGCAATTCGATGACCTGCCCAGGATTGGGCGAGCGCACCTCCACCAGGTCGAGGGGCCTGACCCGGCCGACCACGGCGAGAACCAGTTCAGTGGCCTCAGGCCGAACGGTCAGCACCTCGACCTCTGGCGGTCGACGGCTCATCACCAGGACCAGGGCGGCGATGGCGCCCAGCACAAGGAGGGCGGCGGCGAGTTTCAGTCCCGCGCGTCTGCTCATTGGACGTCTGTCTTGCCCGCGCCCACACAGGCCAGGATGTGCGCCCACTCTTCGTCAGTGACGGGCTGCACCGAAAGCCGGAACGATGTGACCAACGACATGGCCTTCAGGGCAGGGTCGGCCTTGGCCTCGGCCAGGGTGAAGGGGCGCGGCAGAGGTTCGACGGCCCGCACATCGACGCAGACGAAGACGCCCTTAGGGTCGGTGGGATCGGGATAGGCCTCGGCGATCACCTCGCAGACGCCGACGATCTCCTTGCCGGCCTGGGAGTGATAGAAAAAGGCCTGATCGCCGCGCTTCATGGCCATCATGTTGAGCTTGGCGGTGTGGTTGCGGACCCCGTTCCAGGGCTCTCCCGCCGCGCCGCGCGCCACGAGGTCGTCCCAGGAGAACACGTCCGGCTCGGACTTCAGCAGCCAATAGGCCATGGCGCACTCCACATCTTGGTCCAGCAGTCTAGCTCAGGGACAGGCGATGGACCTAGAGCGCGAGCGGGGTGTCATAGCCAGTGAGTTCAAGATAGCCCCGGCCGCTGTCTGTTTTCACGGCGCCTTCCCAATAGACCGGGCCCACCGGACGGCTGTCGAGTTCCTGATCGTCAAACAGGGGCTCCAGCCGCCAGACCCGGGGACCGGCTGGCGTCCGCGCCTGGATGTCCCGGGCGATCGGATAGCGGGCGCCGGTGCGGGGCGAAGTCCACTGACGCCGGGTGACGAACCGCACGTCGCCCGGCCCGAAGGTGGTCAGCCGCCCGTCAGCTCCACGCAGGGAGCCGCCGGCCCAGACCGCCTGCCCCTGCTGATCGCGTACCTGAAAGGCGGTCAGCGCACCGCCGTCGTCCAGATTGATCCCCGTCCAGTCCCAGCCCACCGCCCTGGCGTCCAGCAGGGTGGAGGACCATTCCTGATCCATCCAGGCCTCGCCGGTGACGGGGATGCGCCGGCCCTCCCGGGTCAGGGCGCCGCTCACCTTCAGGTGCGGGAGACTGTAATAGTAGCTCGACTGGTCAGGGCGCGGCCCCTTGCGACTGAACCCCTGCTCGCCCTGCAGCAGGGGCGGCTGTGTGGGGGCGAGGGAAAGGTCCAGGGCGAAAGCCTGATCTCCGGCCGAAGCCTGCAGCACGCCGCTAGCCGTCCGGCGCAGCCGCCAATCGTCGAGGACCAGATCCATGTCGCCCACCTTGGCCTGCGCCAAGCCAAAGCCTGCCCGGGCGATGCGCTGGGCGTGAAGCAGCCGGCCCACGGCGGGATCGGAGATGGCCGCATGGGCGAAGATCACCTGGGTGGGGGCGAACGCGCTGGGATTGCGGGTGTCGGCGCCAGTGCGGATCCGGAAGAAGGTGATCTGGAACCCGATGGGCTGGCCCTGCGCCTGCAGCCAGCCGGTGACGTACCACCACTCGGTCCTGAAGTCCGGGTGGGCGCCGTGATCGGCGGGGAAGGACAAGGGGCGGCCAGGCCGCACCGGGGCGAAGACCGGCGCGCCGGCCCGGTCTTGGGCGAGGCCCGGCATGACTGGCAGGATCAGGCCTGCGCCGAGCAGGCCGGCGAAGACGCGACGGGGGATCATCACCAGTCCTCCCGTACGGCGCGCACGGCGCTGTCGGCCACCGCCCCGCGCCCGGCCAGCACCGCGGCGCCGGCCGAGGTGGCCACCAGGGCGGCGGCCAGACTGGCCAGCAGGGGCCAGGGCAGTCGGGTCTCCATGGTCCAGTTGAAGGACTGCGGATTGACCACGTGGATCAGCACCTGGCTCATGATCAAGCCGAGCGTCAGGCCGGCCAGGGCGCCGATAGCGCCGAGCAGGGCGCCCTCGGTGGCCAGCATCTGAATGATCTGACCGCGCCGCACCCCCACATGGCGCAGCATGCCGAACTCCTTGCGACGGGCCAACGTCTGGGCCGAGAAGGTGGTCGCTACCCCGGCCAAGCCCACCAGGATGGCGATGGCCTCCAGGGCGTAGGTCACCGCGAAGGAACGGTCGAAAATCCGCAGCGCTACGGCGCGGATCTCCCGGGGCTCGGCGAAGTCGGCCCCTGACGCGATCGAGGGCGGCAGGCGCGCACGGAAGGCCTCAATGGCCTCTGCAGGCTCGACGCCGGGGGCGAGCGTGATTGCGGCCTCGCCGCGGCCGGCGTCGCCAGTCAGGGTGGTGTAGGCCGCCTGATCCAGGATCAGAGCCCCAAACTGGTTGGAATAGTCCCGCCAGACCCCGGCCACGGTCACCTGCGCCTGGGCGCCAGGCCCGATGGGCAGGGTCAGACCATCGCCGGGGCTCAGGTCATAGAGCCTGGCCATGGGTTCGGAGATCCAGGCTGATGCGCCGTCGGGACGGACCTGGGGGCCTACCAGGGGCAGACCTTCTCCTGCGCCGGCGCCTGGCCGTCCCCGGGCGCTGACCTGGACTGGTGGCCGCTCGGGACTGAGCCGCAGATTGAAACTCTGGCGAAACTCGATGGTGGCGGCTTCCGGGGCGCCGGCGAGCCTGGCCTGGGCTTCGGGATCGAGGGAGAGGCCAGGGTCGAGCCGCATATAGATGTCGGCTGGCAGGATCTGGATCAGCCAGTCCTCCACCGAGCCGCGGAAGCTGGTGACCATCACTGCCATGGCCACCATGAGGCTGGTGCTGGCGACGATACCGCAAAGCGCCACAGCCGCCTGACGCGGGGCGCCCCACAGCCGGGCGATGGCCAGGGCGATGGGCGGGGCCGGCGCCCTGAGGCGCCGCAAGGGCGCCAGTAGCCCCCGCGCCAGCCAGGGCATGGCGCCGACCCCGCCGGCCAGGATCAGGGCGATGGCGCCATAGCCGAAAACGGGGACACCGCCGATGGGCGGGCCCAGGGCCGCCAATCCGCCCAGGGCCAGGAGACCAAGGCTGATCCACGGCGGGGCTTGGCGGGCGATCTCGCCGCTTTCCCCCGACCCTGTCTTGAGGGCGACGGCCGCCGGAATGCCCTCGGCCGCTAGGGCCGGGAAGAGACTGCCAAGGACGGCGATGGCGACGCCCAGGGCGAAGATGATCGCCGCGGCCAGCGGCGTGAAGACCAGCGGCGGACGCCCGCCGCGGAAATAGCCGCCCCCGAGGTCCCCGCCGAGCAATCGCAGAGCGAGTTCGGCCAGGCCCACGCCGAGGGCCACGCCCAGGGCGGCGCCGACCAGGCCCAGAACGACCCCCTCGATCAACACCTGGCCCAGCATGCCTCGGGCCGGCAGGCCCAGCACTCGCAACAGGGCGAACTGCGGCCGCCGTCGCGTGACCGACAGCGATTGGGCCGAATAGACCAGAAATCCGCCGGTGAGCAGGGCCACCAGGGCCAGCATCTGGAGATTGACCCGGTAGGCTCGCGAGAGGCTCTCGGTGCGGCGCATCTCGCTCTGGGGCGTGACCAGGGCGGCTTCGGCGGGCAGCGCCGCCTGGACCGCCCGCTCGATGGCGGCGCGATCGACGCCCGCAGCAAGCCGCAGGTCCAGCCGCTGCAGGCGCCCAAGTTGGGCGAACCGCCACTGGGCCGCGGCGATGTCGATCACCCCCAGGGCCCGGTCACCGCTGACCCCCTCGAGGACGCCGACGATACGGAAGCTTGCGCTCTGCCCCCCGGCGTTCAGTCCGACCCTGTCCCCCACCCGCAGCCCGCTCTGTTGCAGGGCGGCTGGCGAAAGAGTGATGGCGTCCAGGTCAAACACCGCCTCTGCGGTGGTCACACCGCCCTCGCCGCCGCCGACTGGGCCGCCGCCCAGAAGATTGGGCGTGACGGCTGCGGCGCGCAAAGGATCGAGGCCGAGCAGGGTCAGGGGCTCGCCCCCGTCCGTGCGGGCGCGCAGCTCTACGACGGGACTGACCGTCGCCACGCCCGCCAGACGCGCGAGGATGGGATAGAGGCCTTCGTCGAAGCCGAGCGGACTCGCCGCCTGGACCTGCAGATCGGCCGCGCCGCTGACGCTGCGGATCGCGCCGGCGAACTCGTCGAGGGCCGAGCGATTGACCAGATGGATGGCCAGGCCAAGGCCGACGCCCACGGCGATGGCCAGGATCGCCGCCAGGGTGCGACCAGGCTGAGCGCGCCACTCCCCCAACACCATCCAGCCCAGCAGGCGGAGGCTTAAGCCTGAGGACGACACGGCCGCCCCCCTAGAGTCCATGGGCGACGAGACCATCGGCGGTGAGGGTCAGCACCCGGTCGGCGGCGGCTGCCGCCCGTTCCGAATGGGTGACGATGACCGCCGCGGCGGCTGAGGCGCGCAACTGCTCGCACAACAAGGCCAGGATGACGTCGGCGGTCTGGGGATCGAGATTGCCGGTGGGTTCGTCGGCCAGAACCAGGGCCGGGCGGTGGACGAGCGCCCGGGCCAGGGCGATGCGCTGCATCTCGCCGCCAGAGACCTGGGCGGGGAAGTCCTGACCGCGGCCCTCCAAACCGACCTGGTCGAGCATGATCGTGGCGGCCTTCAAAGCCTCGGCCTCCGGACGGCGGGCCAGGATCAACGGCAGAGCCACATTCTGGGCCAGGGTCAGATGCGGCAGGATGTGAAAGGCCTGGAAGACAAAACCGATGCGGTCGCGGCGCAGGCCGGTCCGGGCGTCATCGTCCAGGGTTGAGAGGTCGACACCATCAATCTCAATGCGCCCAGCATCGGCGCGGTCGAGGCCAGCCACCAGGTTGAGCAGGGTCGATTTGCCCACGCCGGACTCGCCCATGATCGCGACGATCTCCCCAGGCGCCATGTCGAGCGCCAGGTTCGAGAACAGCCGTCGGCCGCCCGGCACGCTCTTGGCCAGGTCAGAGATTTTCAAGGGTGGGGCAGAGGAGGGGTCGTCAGCGGCCATGGCCGCCAGACTAGAGGGGCGGGAAGGTCCCGTCGCGCCTCAATATCAAGAAGATCGAAGCCCCGGCCGTCGCCGGCCGGGGCCCAAATCCGTTAGCCTTTAGGCCTTCTGGAGCTGGCCGGCGGACATCTTGCCCGACTTACGGTCCTTTTCGAGCTCGAAGGAGAGCTTGTCGCCTTCGTTCACCGAGCTCATGCCCGCTTGTTCAACGGCGCTGATGTGAAGAAACACGTCGGCTCCGCCATCATCGGGCTGAATGAAGCCATAGCCCTTCGTGGCGTTGAACCACTTCACTGTTCCGGTCGTCATAGTTTGCTCATTTCCTGTAGCTTGCGCGCTACCCTGTACCGATAGAATGGTCGCTGGCAAACAAATCCCTGCATTTTGCGCGAAAGAATCTCGCTTAGCAGGCGAGAGCGGCCTCGAAAATCCTGGTCAGAGGCGTTGTTTCCACACGAAAACTAGCCATGGCGAAGCTCATTTTGATCTCAAAATGATTTTCGACGGCAATCGCTCTGAAATGGCCTGGCGCGCCGTAACGCCCCTGGCCAGGTGCGCGTATGGTCTTTGGACACCACAGCGATAAGGGATGCTCATGGACCGGCGGCGATTGGTGGGACTGGGCCTTGGCGCTGGTCTGGCGGCCACGGTTTCAACATCCGTCGCGGCGCGGGGGGCCGCCGCCGCGCCCCAGGTCTTTGACCGGTTACTCAGTCGCTATCTGCGAGCTGGGGCTGATGGGATCAACCGGGTCGACTATCGGGTCTGGCGCGCTAATCCAGCCGACCGTGCGGGGCTCGCGGCCTATGTGGAGGCTCTGCAGGGGGTGGGGTCCAAGGGGCGATCGCGGTCTGAGCAGATGGCCTACTGGAGCAATCTCTATAACGCCGAGACCCTGCGGGTGGTGCTGGACGCCTATCCGGTCAAGTCGATCCTGGCGATCCGCCCGACCCTGGTCTCCTTCGGCCCCTGGAAGGCCAAGACCCTGCGGGTGGACGGCCGAGGGCTGTCGCTTCATGAGGTGGAGCATGAGATCCTTCGCCCCATGGGCGATCCCATGATCCACTACGCCCTGAACTGCGCCTCGATCAGCTGCCCGAACCTGCCCCTGCGGGCCTGGCGCGGCGCGACCCTGGCCGCTGATCTGGACCAGGCCGCCCGGGCCTATGTGAACCATCCCCGCGGAGTGCAGGTCACAACCAAGGGTTTGATCCTCTCATCCATCTACAAGTGGTACGCCGAAGACTTCGGGGCCGATGAGGCCGATGTCCTGAACCATCTCGCCCGCTTCGCCGCCCCGCCCTTGCGCGCGGTCCTGGCGCGCCGCCCCGCTATCGCCGGCTACGCCTATGATTGGGATCTGAACGCGGCGGGCTGACGCCCGCGGGCTCAGGAACACTGCAAGATCAGCCAGGCCTTGGAAAAGTCCCCGGCCCGGGCGTCCTGTTCGCGGACCCAGATATAGATCCGGCCGGTGTCACCCCACATGAAGCCGACCTCATTGTCGCTGTCGACCTGCAGCAGCAGCCGCCAGTCCTCGCTCCGGCTCTGAGGCGCGCCCATGGCGGCGTCGAACAGGCTTGAGACGATCCTCTGGCAGACGTCCTCCATCCCGTCGGCCTGGATAGGCGCCGGATAGCCGCCGATCTGATGGGCCGGCTCCGCCGGCGCCTGCTCATCAAGGATGCGTTCGAGCTCACGGTCTTCCTGTTTGCTCAGGCTGTTCCAGTCGACGCTCAGCCGCTCCCATCCCGCATAGGAGCGCGCCTGGACATAGGTCACCGGGTAGGCCGGAAACTGCGCATCCTCATGAAGGTCCCCCGGCGCCTGGGCTAGCGGCGCCTCGCCGACCTCATGGCGGACCACGAATGTTCCCAGGTCGCTGGGCTCAATGCCCCACGGTTGATGCTCGAAGTCGTAGAAGACCAGCAGGCGACCCTCCGCCGGAAGCCAGTCTGGCCCTCCGACGGCTCGCAAGGTCGGAAGATCAAGCTGGGCGACAAAGCCCAGGGCCCGGCCGTCCGAGCGCGGCCAGTCGCTGGTCATCTGGGGCAGGCCCCCCAGCCGGGAGCGCCCGTCGCCGCCGGGCGCGAGGCGAATACAGGGCCTCGCCCGCGCCTCCATCTCGGCCACGACCTCCGGAACCCGGTCCGGCCGGGGCTCCCGCGGCGGGGCGCGGCCCGTGAACATAGACTTCAGATTGTCAAACCAGGACATGCCACCCCTCCGTTAGTTCATACCGTTGCTGGTTTGTTCCGGAGATGGCAAGCGCTTTCATGGCCTGCAGGCACAACAAGTGCGGCGAACTGCGAGCCGGCCGCACGACTGAGGGTCTGGGAAGGTCTCGAACCCGCTTACGGCGGGGAGATGAATGGTCGGAGTGGCAGGATTCGAACCTGCGACCCCCGCGTCCCGAACGCGGTGCTCTACCAGACTGAGCCACACTCCGACTTGGAGGCGGCCTTATAGAGGAGCGATTTCAGGCCCGCAAGCGACTGCACGGCCGTTGCATCTGGAATCGGCTTTTGCTATTCCCACGCCCTCGCCGCGGGGGGACACCCTCCGCTGCCGTTCCTGCTGGGGAATGGTGTAATGGTAACACAGCGGTTTTTGGTACCGTCATTCTAGGTTCGAGTCCTAGTTCCCCAGCCAAGGTTTCAAGCCCGTCGCGCCACACCGCGCCGGCCCCCCTCTAATCCCACAGCGCCTTTTTCGACCGCGAGATCTGCGCGCTCTGGCCATGGCGTGACCGCGTCACCACATCGCCCGTTGAGACCGCCCAGGCCGGCGGGACGAGGGGGCGCGTGGATGGCGACGCCGAGTTCGTCCGGGGGCGGGCCCGAGGATCGGTGGGAATGACGCAATCGCGATATCGCAAGGTGCCGTCGGGGCGGATGGCCCGTCTGGCCTCCTTTGGCCAGCTGGCCGGGGGCGTGGCCGGGGGCATGCTCGCCGAGGGCGCCCGCCGGTTGGCCGACGGTCAGCGCCCGCACCTGTCTGACCTGATGCTGACCCCGGCCAACGCCCTGCGGGTGACCGAGCAGCTGTCGCGCCTGCGCGGGGCGGCCATGAAGCTCGGCCAGATGATCTCCATGGATGGCGGCGACGTCCTGCCGCCGGAGCTCACGGCGATTCTCGCCCGCCTGCGCGACGCGGCCCACTTCATGCCCCCGGCTCAGCTGCATCGGGTTCTGGAAGCCGCCTGGGGTCCGGACTGGCGCCGGCGATTCGCCCAGTTCGAGACCACGCCCATCGCCGCGGCCTCCATCGGCCAGGTTCACCGCGCCACCCTGCGTGACGGCCGCCAGCTGGCCATCAAGGTGCAGTATCCCGGTGTGGCGGCCAGCATCGACGCCGATGTGGACAATGTGGCGAGCCTGCTGCGCATGTCGGGCCTGCTGCCCGGCGGGCTCGACATCGGCCCCCTGCTAGGGCACGCCAAGCGGCAGCTGCGCGAAGAGGCGGACTACCGCCGCGAGGCCGACCAGATGCGCCGCTACCGCGCCCTGCTGGCCGACGACCCGGCCTTCCTCGTGCCCGAGCCGGTGGACAACCTGTGTCGCGAGCGGGTGCTGGTCATGGACTACATCCCCGGCGACCCCATCGAGACGTTGCAGGTCGCCCCCCAGGCCGTCCGCGACGGCGCCATGGGCGCCCTCATCGGCCTGGCCCTGCGGGAGCTGTTTGCATTCGGCTACATGCAGACTGATCCCAACTTCGCCAATTACCGCTGGCAGGCGGAGAGCCAGAAGATCGTGCTGCTGGACTTCGGCGCGGCCATGGCGGTCAGCGATCACACAAGGGCCGCCTATCGACGCCTGGCGCTGGCCGGACTGTCAGAAGACCTGCCGGCTCTACGGCTGGCGCTGGTGGAGGCAGGTTTTCTGTCGCCCGTCTTGTTGCAGCGCCATGGCCCCGCGATCGACGAGATGATCGGCGTTCTGCTGCGTCACCTGGGCCGGCCGGGCCTGTTCGACTTCGCCGACAGGGCCTTTGTGGAGCAGGTGCGACAGAAGGCCGAGACGATCGCCGCCGATCGCGCCGCCTGGCACGCCCCGCCGGCCGAGACCCTGTTCGTGCAGCGCAAGGTCAGCGGCATGGCCCTGCTGGCCATCCGCCTGCGGGCGCGTCTGCCCTTGCGCGACATGGTGGGGGAAATAGTCGACACCGCCCCCCTCGGTCCGGATCAGGACTGACGTCCCATGGCCAAGATGCGCCAGAAGGCCGACCTGCCGACCAAGGTCTGCGCCGCCTGCGGACGGCCCTTCGCCTGGCGTAAGAAGTGGGCTCGGGACTGGTCGCAGGTGAAGTACTGCTCCGACCGCTGCCGGGCGGCCAAACCGCCCATGGCGGAGAGCTGAACCGCCGCCTCAGAGCAGGCGGCGCATCTCTGGAGTCATCAGCTGGTCCCGCGGGCGCTCGGCCACCTGATAGGCGCCGGGGCCGGGCAGGTCCTCCAGCATCCCCTTTCCCGGCCCCTCCAGGTCAAGCCAGGCCAGGCCCTGGGCGAGGCTGAGCGTCGGTGGGGCGCGGTCGTGGAAGGGGGCGATGTCGGGGGGCGCCGGCGCGGTGACGAAGGCGAAGCTCTCCAGGCCGTCTGGCTGATCCTCTGGCGTCGACCGCTCCCACAGGCCCGCGAAGACCCGGACATCCTCGTCGGCCCAGCTGATCTCGTGGCGGGTCTTGGGCTTGCCCTTCTTCCAGCCGGGCGGCTCGGAATATTCGATGAAGCTGGTCAGGGGCACGAGGCAGCGCCGGCGCCGATAGGCCTCGCGGAAGGTGGGCGCGGTGTCCACCGTCTCAATGCGCGCATTGGTGCACATGCTGCGCCAGGCATTCAGGGGGCCGCGGTGAAAGGCCGGCACCAGCCACCAGCGCATCTCCAGACCCTCCAGGCCTGCTGCCGGATCGCCTGGATCTGCGGCGCGCAGGATGGTGGCCCGCTCGGTGGGCCGGATGGGCTCGTCCAGGTTCCGATTCGGCTCGGCGTCGGCCCAGCGGATGGGAATGTTGATTTCCGAAAAGCGCTCGGTCAGCGGACCGCGGGCGATCCGTTTCTGGTATTCGTTGCACATGGCGGGGGGCCTGAGCGGATGCGGCGTCAGACCCGACGCAGGGATTCGATGATCACCGGCTTCTTCAACCACTCGTCCTTCTGGTCGGCAAACTTGGTCTCGCCGCCGGTGGGCTGGGCCAGGATTTTCTGAGCGTTGGGCATGCCTGAGACCACCTTGCCGAACACCGCATAGCCCAGATTGTCGCCAGGCTGCCCCGGCTGGGCGTCCAGGAAGGTCTGATCGCCCAGGCAGATGAAGAAGGTGCTGGTGGCCGTCCCCGGGGCGAACCGGCCGAGCGAGACCGCCCCATGGACGTGGCTGAGGCCCGTCATGGTCGTGCTCTCGTGGCGGATGGGGGCGAAGGGGCGGGACCGGGCCGGGGGCTGGGCGACGATGGTGCCTTCGGTTGGCGCCCATTGGCTGCGGGCGGCGCGGAAGAAGCTGCCGCCGTCATAGGCCTTGGCGTCCACATAACGGAGGAAGTTGGCGCTGGTCAGGGGCGCCTTCTTGTCCTCGAGTTCGATGACGATAGTCCCCTGGGTGGTTTTCAGGGTCACCCGCGGCTTGGCGCCCTGGGCCAGGACGATCTGCGGGGCGGCCATGACGAGGCCGGCGCCGAGAACCAGACTGCGGCGGGGGATCGATCGGGGGGACATGGCGGCTCCTTCGTCAACAGGCCGCCAGCCTAACGCCTCGTCCCGTCCAACGGAATCACCAGGCTGACGGATAAGATCGCCGAGCTCTGGCGAACCGGCCCTCGGTGCGGCTCATGCCGATGGTGACGACGCCGCCGACCTCGCGATAGCCGCCGGTGCCGATCCCGGCCCAGACTTCGCCGTGGGGGCGTTTGTCGATGCGAGCGGGGCAGCGCCCTTGCGGCGCCTGCGCCACCTCTTCAGGAGCGGGCTCACCGGCCATGACGCGCCGGGCCCAGTCGCCGGGGGCTTCGGTCCGCAGGGTGGGTTCGAGCCCTGGGCTGATGGGCGCCGCCGGGGCCTGGGCCGTGGGCGGATCCCCCGCGCGGCTGGTCGTGATTGGCCCGTCATCGGCCAGCGCTGCACCGGCGAAGGCGGCGACAGACAGGGCGGCGGCGAGGGCGATGGCGTTCATGCCGACATCCTCGCCCCCGGACATGGCCAGATCAGGGCGGCTTAGCGCTTCTGGTCCACGTCCCGCACGGCGCCGCGGGCGGCGCTGGTGGTGAAGGCCGCATAGGCCCGCAGCGCCGGGGTGACCTTGCGTTTGCGGGGACCGGGATGCCAGGCCTCGGGGCCACGGGCCTCCATGGCCGCGCGGCGGCTGGCCAGCACGGCGTCGTCCACCGCCAGGCGGATGGTGCGCTTGGGGATGTCGATCTCGATCCGGTCGCCGTTCTCCACCAGGCCGATCAGGCCGCCCTCGGCGGCTTCGGGCGAGACGTGGCCGATGGAGAGGCCCGAGGTGCCGCCGGAGAAGCGGCCGTCGGTGATCAGGGCGCAGGCCTTCCCCAGGCCCTTCGATTTCAGATAGCTGGTGGGATAGAGCATCTCCTGCATGCCCGGCCCGCCGCGGGGGCCTTCATAGCGGATGACCACCACGTCTCCGGCCACGATCTTGCCGGTCAGGATGGCGCTGACGGCGTCGTCCTGGCTCTCGAACACTCGGGCGGGACCGGAAAAGACCAGGATGCTGTCGTCGACCCCGGCGGTCTTCACGATGCAGCCGTCCAGCGCCAGATTGCCGCTCAGCACCGCGAGGCCCCCGTCCTGGGAGAAGGCATGCTCGACGCTGCGGATCACCCCGTCCTTGCGGTCCAGGTCCAGCTCCTTCCAGCGACGGCTCTGGCTGAAGGCGACCTGGGTGGGCACTCCGCCCGGCGCGGCCTTGAAAAAGGTCTGGACCGCCTCGCTCTCGGTGCGGCTGATGTCCCAGCGCTCCAGGGCCTCGCCCATGGTCTTGGAATGGATGGTGGGCAGGTCGGTGTGCAGCAGGCCGCCGCGCTCCAGCTGGCCGAGGATGGCCATGACCCCGCCGGCCCGGTGGACGTCCTCCATATGCACGTCGGCCTTGGCCGGGGCCACCTTGGACAGGCACGGCACCTTGCGCGACAGACGGTCGATGTCCGTCATGGTGAAGTCCACCTCGGCCTCATGGGCCGCGGCCAGCAGGTGCAGCACCGTATTGGTCGAGCCGCCCATGGCGATGTCCAGGCTCATGGCGTTCTCGAAGGCCCGGAAGCTGGCGACATTGCGTGGCAGGACGCTGTCGTCCTCCTGCTCGTAGTAGCGCTTGGTGATGTCGACGATCAGATGGCCGGCCTCCAGGAACAGGCGCTCGCGATCGGCGTGGGTGGCCAGGGTCGAGCCGTTGCCGGGCAGGGAGAGGCCCAGCGCCTCGGTCAGGCAGTTCATGGAATTGGCGGTGAACATGCCCGAGCAGGAGCCGCAGGTGGGGCAGGCCGAGCGTTCGATGGTCGCCACATCCTCGTCGCTGACGGAGTCATCTGCTGCGGCCACCATGGCGTCGACGAGGTCGAGCGCCACCTCCTTGCCGTCAATCACCACCTTGCCGGCCTCCATCGGCCCGCCGGACACGAAGACCGTGGGAATGTTCAGGCGCAGCGACGCCATCAGCATGCCCGGGGTGATCTTGTCGCAGTTGGAAATGCAGACGAGTGCGTCGACGCAATGGGCGTTGGCCATGTATTCCACGCTGTCGGCGATCAGCTCGCGGGACGGCAGGCTGTAGAGCATGCCGTCGTGGCCCATGGCGATGCCGTCATCGACGGCGATGGTGTTGAACTCCTTGGCCACGCCGCCGGCGCGCTCGATCTCACGGGCGACCAGCTGGCCCAGGTCCTTCAGGTGGACGTGGCCCGGCACGAACTGGGTGAAGGAGTTGACCACCGCGATGATCGGCTTGCCGAAATCGCCGTCCTTCATGCCGGTGGCGCGCCACAGGCCGCGGGCGCCGGCCATGTTGCGGCCGTGGGTCGAGGTGCGTGAGCGATAGGCGGGCATGGCGGCGTCCTTACTTCAGTCTCCCAGGCGATAGCCCGGCTTGAATAGCGGGACAAATATACTTTTCGAAGCGTATTGGGTCGCTGTAGATATCAGTCATGGACGTCCGTCAGCTCCGACACTTCGAGGCCGTGGCCGAGACCCTGCATTTCGGCCGGGCCGCGGCGCGGCTGAACATGACCCAGCCGCCGCTCAGCCAGTCGATCCAGGCCCTGGAGCGGGAGCTGGGTGCGTCCCTGTTCGCCCGCACCAAGCGCAGCGTCGCTCTCACGCCGTTTGGTGCGCAGTTCTTGACCCATGTCCGTGCGGCGCTTGGCGAACTGGCGGCCTTGCCAGATATCGCCCGGCGGCTGCGGGACGGGGAAGCCGGCCGCCTGGAGCTCTCCTTTGTCAGCACCGCCGACTACAGCGTGCTGCCGGACCTGGTCCGGCGCTATTCATCCCTCTATCCGGCCGTCGAGATCGACCTGCGCGAGGCCACCAGCGAGGTGCAGATCGCGGCGTTGCTGGAAGGCCAGGGTCATGCCGGCGTCATCATCGCCCCCAGCGGCGTCCTGCCGTCGGGCCTCGCCTATCACCGGCTGCTGGTCGAACCCCTGGTGGCCGCCGTGCCGGAGGCGTGGCTGAACGAGGGCCGCCTGGCGCTCCAGGCGGGCAAGCTCGACCCCGCGGTGATCGTCCAGTCGCCGCTGATCCTCTTTCCGCGCCGCGCCGCGCCGGCCTTCCACGACCTGGTGACGGGCTATTTCATCGCCCATGGCGGCGCCGCCAGGATCGCCCAGGAGGCCATCCAGATGCAGACCATCATCAGCCTGGTTTCAGCCGAGATGGGTGTGGCCCTGGCGCCGGCCTCCCTGCGCAATCTGGCGCGCACCGGCGTGCGCTATGTGGAGCTGGCCGGCGAGGCGCCTTTGCTCGAAACCGGCCTGGTCTGGCGCCAGGACGACCAGACCCCGACGCTCGCGCGGTTTCTCGACATCGCCTTCGACGGCCCGGCCGACTAGACGCCGCTGAGCGCCAGGCCCGGGGCGTCCGGCTCGCGGCCTGTGCCGCCGTTCAGCGCCTTCTGCATCCAGACGATGTCCACCCAGCGGCCGTGCTTGTAGCCGAGGCCCTGGGCGGTCCCCAGGTGGGTGAAGCCCAGGGCGCTATGCAGGCCGATGGAGCCGGCGTTCTGGGAGTCCCCGATCACGGCCATCACCTGGCGGATGCCGATGGCCTCACAGGCCGCGATCACACGACTAAGCACCGCGCGGCCGACCCCGCGGCCCTGGGCGTCGGGCGCCACATAGACGCTGTCCTCAACGGTGTAGCGGTAGGCCGCCCGCAGGCGAAAAGGCCCGGCATAGGCGAAGCCGAGGACCTTTCCCTGATCTTCGGCCAGCAGATAGGGCAGGCCGCGGGCGACGATGGTCTCGCGGCGCTGGTTGAGGTCCGCAGGCGAGGGCGGAACCTCCTCGAAGGTGCCAAAGCCATGCAGGACGTGGTGGCCATAGATGTCGGCCAGGGCGGCCATGTCGGAGGCCTCTGCAGGACGCACGATCATTTCGTCCAGCCCTTGTCGATGGCCCAGACGGCGAAGGCGTAGTCCAGCGCGATCTCCTTGAGGAAATCGAACCGCCCGGACGCGCCGCCGTGGCCGGCCTCCATATTGATCTTCAGCAGGATGGGCGCCTCAGCCGTAGTATGTTCGCGCAGCTTCGCCACCCACTTGGCCGGCTCCCAATAGGTCACCCGCGGGTCTGACAGGCCGCCGGTGGCCAGGATCGGCGGATAGGGCTTGGCGCCCACCTGATCATAGGGGCTGTAGGCGGCGATGGCGTCATAGGCCTCCGCATCGGTCAGGGGATTGCCCCATTCGGGCCATTCCGGCGGGGTCAGGGGCAGGCTCGCATCGCTCATGGTGTTGAGCACATCGACGAAGGGCACAGCCGCGATGATCGCCCCCCAGAGGTCGGGGCGCATATTGGCCACCGCCCCCATCAGCATTCCCCCGGCTGAGCCGCCATAGGCGGCGATCTTCCCCTTGGTGGCGTAGTTCTCCGCCACCAGATGCTCGGCGCAGGCGATGAAGTCGGTGAAGGTGTTGGTCTTCTTGGCCTTGCGGCCGTCCATGAACCAGCCCCAGCCCTTGTCCGAGCCGCCGCGTATATGGGCCGTGGCCCAGATCCAGCCCCGGTCCACCAGGGAGAGATTGCGGATCGAAAAGCTGGGCTCCATGGCGTGACCATAGGAGCCGTAACCATAGAGCATCAGCGGCGCGGTCCCATCCAGCGGCGTGTCGCGGCGCATCAGCAGCGTGATCGGCACCTCTTCCCCGTCGGCGGCGCGGGCATAGAGCCGGCGAGCCACATAGGCCTCGGCGTCGTGGCCCGAGGGGATTTCCTGGGTCTTGCGCCAGGTCCGCTGGCGGCTGGCCATGTCATAGTCGAACCACTGCCGGGGCGTGGTCGGCGACTGGTAGACGAAGCGGGTCAGGGTGGTGTCGTACTCCAGCCCGCCCTCCAGGTGCAGGGCGTAGGCCTCCTCGTCAAAGGCGACCACGTGCTCGTCGCCATCCCGGGTCATCACGGCGATCTGGTCGAGCGCATTGACCCGCTCCATCCGCACCAGATGGCCGGCATAGGCGGCGAAGCCGGTGATGTAGCGGCCAGGTTGGTGGGGGACGAAGTCGCGCCAGGTGGCGCGCGCGGGCAGGGGATCGGTGGAGACGCAGAGCTTGAAGTCCACCGCATCGTCGGCGTTGGTGCGGATCACCCAGCGGTCGGTCCAGTGGTCGAGCTCATAGCGAACGCCGGTCTCCCGGGGCTGAACGCAGGCGGGCTCGGCGGTGGGCTCAGCCGCCGGGATAATCCAGATCTCCGTGGTTTCCTGGTCGCCCACATGGATGGCCACATAGGCATCGTCCGAGGTGGTCCCGACGCCCAGGAACATGCCCTCGTCTTTTTCCTCATAGACCAGCACGTCCTCGCCGCCCCGAACGGGCCGGCGGAAAACCTTGGCCGGCCGGGCGTTCTCATCCCGCCAGATCCAGAACAGCCACTGGGAATCCGGTGAGAAGGTGAAGTCGCCATAGGCGCTCTCAATGGCGTGGGGCAGGTCCTCGCCGGTCACGAGATCGCGGATGCGGATGGTGTAGTATTCCGAGCCCTGCTCGTCGGCGGCCCAGGCATAGAGCTTGTGGTCGGGACTATGGCCGGCGCCGCCCACCTGGAAATAGGCCTTGCCCTTGGCCAGGGCCTCCTCGTCCAGCAAGATCTCCTCGCCGATCTCAGCGGCCCGGGGACGGCGGGCGCGGATCGGATGCTGGGCGCCCTCCTGATAGCGGACATAGTAGTCCCAGGGGCCATCGGAGGCCGGCACGCTGGAATCGTCTTCCTTGATGCGTCCCTTCATCTCGGCGAACAGGGCGGCCTGCAGATCCTTGGTGCCGGCCAGCATGGCCTCGGTATAGGCGTTCTCGGCCTTCAGGTGCTCGGCGATGTCAGATCGCAGGACGGCGGGGTCCCGCAGGACCTTCTGCCAGGCCTCATCCTTCATCCAGGCATAGTCATCGGTGCGGGTGCGGCCGAGTTGCTCGATAAGCTGGGGCTGCTTGGGGGGGATGGGCGGCGTGGGGCGCGTGTTCATGGCCGCTAGATGCGACGAACTGCTCTTCGTCTCAAGAGTGCTGTCATCGCCGCCCGTCGGGCAGACGCCAGTCCGAATGTTGGCTATAGGAGAGGGCGCGCGGCGATAGGGCGCGGGCGGGCTCGCCCTCGCGCCTTGCCGCACTGCGGCAGGTCTGATTCACTTGACCCGTCGCCGTGTCAAACAGTCGAGGGGCGTTCATGATCGCAGATCTTGCTGTCGAACTGATCCACGCGACGGTTCAGATCGAGCAGCCGCTCGGCGATGGAACGCGCACGGTCGGCACAGGGTTCCTGATCAACGCGCCGACCCTGGATGGCCAGCCGCGCACCGTCCTGGTCACCGCCAACCACGTTCTGCAACGTATGCCCGGCGTCCAGGCGCGGATCGGCTACCGGATCGCCAACGCCGACGGCAGCTGGAGCTACGCCCCCCAGAAGTTCGATATTCGCGACGCCGACGGCAATCCCCGCTGGACCCAGCACCCTAAGCGCGATGTGGCGGCCATTTCGATCACCGCACCGCCGGAGTTCGCCAAGGCGGCGATTCCCAAGGACTGGCTGGCCGGGGACGAGACCTTCGCCACCTATGCCGTGGGCGCCGGCGACCAGATGATGGCGCTCGGCTTCCCGCGGGGCCTGTCAGCAAACCCGGCCGGCTTCCCGATCCTGCGGGCCGGGCGGGTCGCTTCCTTTCCCCTGGCGCCGGCGGCGGCGTTTCCGACCTTCCTGCTCGACTTCACGGTCTTTCCGGGCAATTCGGGCGGGCCGGTGTTCATGGCTGAGGGCGTGCGCCGCAGGCCCGGTGGCGGGGAGACGCAGGAGGTCCAGTTTGTCGCAGGCCTTCTGACCCAGCAGGTGGAGCTGAACAGCGAGCGGCTGGAGATCGGTATCGTCACCCACGCTCGCTACATCCACGAAACCCTGGCCCTGCTGGATAATCCGCTGGCCGAGATCACCGTGGCGCAAGGGGATCTTGGGGTCGGCGGCGCCAAGGCGGCCTCAGCGCTCGAGGCGGTCTCCCCGGACTATTAGGGCCCACCCACCCTTCGCCCATGAAAAAGGCCCGCGTCGAAACGCGGGCCTTTCACACGCTAAATCGCGGGATTTAGGCGCCGTAAACGACCGAAATGGTCTCGGCCACGCAGGCGGGCTTGTCCTCGCCTTCGATCTCGATGGTGCACTCGTTCTTCAGCTGCATGCCGCCGGCCTTAGGCTCGGCGCCGATCAGCTTCTGGCGCATGCGCACGCGCTTGCCGACGCGAACCATGTTGATGAAACGCACCTTGTCGGAGCCATAGTTGATGCCCCGGATTACGCCCTTGATCGGCAGCATGCCGGCGCCCAGGAAAGGGATCAGCGACAGGGTCAGATAGCCGTGGGCGATCGGGCCGCCGATTTCCTTGGTGGCCCGCTCCACGTCCACATGGATCCACTGATGGTCGCCGGTGGCCTCGGCGAACTGGTTCACCCGCTCCTGGGTGATTTCGACCCAATCCGACACGCCGACTTCCTGACCGACCAGGCCGGGCAGGTCCTTGAATTCCACCGGGTTCATCGCTTGCTCCCTAAAGGTTTGAAACAGGTGTTCGGGTCTATCACCTGGGGCGGCGCGGGCAAGGGCGCTGCGTGCGCCCATAGCCTCAGGATCAGACGATCTTGGAGCCCTCCTTGCCCCAATAGGCGTCCCGGATGAGGCGCTTATAGAGTTTTCCGGTGGGATGACGGGGAAGCTCGGCCATGAAGTCCAGCATGCGCGGGGATTTCACATGGCTGAGATTGGCCCGGCAGAAGGCCATCAGCTCGGCCCGCAGATCATCCCCAGCGTCCGCCCAATTCATGGGCTGGATCACAGCCACAACCTTTTCGCCCATCTCCTCGTCCGGGGCGCCGACCACGGCGGCGTCGGCCACCTTGGGGTGGGTGATCAGCAGGTTCTCCAGCTCCTGGGGATAGATGTTCACCCCGCCGGAGATGATCATGAAGCTCTTGCGGTCGGTGAGGTAGAGGAAGCCCTCCTCGTCCACCCAGCCCACATCGCCCAGCGTCGTCCAGCCGTGGCGGTTGGTGTTCTCGGCCACCTTGTCCGGGGCGTTGTGATAGGTCAGCGGCGTCCCGCCGGCGAAATAGACCACGCCTTCGGTGCGCGGCGGCAGGGGCTCGCCGTCATCGCCGCAGATCTTCACCTCGGCGGTGGTGCCCTTGCCCACCGAGCCCTTGTGGGTCAGCCAGTCGTGCGGGCCGATGTGGCAGAAGCCGTTGCCCTCGCTGCCGGCATAGTACTCGTGGATGATCGGGCCCCACCACTCCATCATCTGCTCCTTGACCGGGATCGGGCAGGGGGCGGCGGCGTGGACGGCCGACTTCATCGATGAGAGGTCGTAGCGGGTGCGAACCTCCGGCGGCAGTTTGAGCATCCGCACGAAGTGGGTGGGCACGAACTGGCCACAGTCGATCTTGTACTTTTCGATCAACTGCAGGGCGTGTTCGGGATCGAACTTCTCCATCACCACCACGGTGCCGCCGATCCGCTGATAGCCCATGCACCAGCGCAGGGGCGCAGCGTGATAGAGCGGCGCCGGCGACAGATAGGTCCCGTTGGGCGGGAAGCCGAACATGTGTTCGGCCATCATCGACAGCGCATTGGGGGCGTCGATGGGCCCGCCGGTCAGGGGCGGCTTGATCCCCTTGGGCCGGCCGGTGGTGCCCGATGAATAGAGCATGTCGGCGCCGGCGGTCTCATCGGCGATGGGGGTTTCAGGCATCGCCGCCCGGGCGGCCTCGAAGCTTTCATAGGGGGCGCGGGTCTCGCCGACCATGTAGAGTTTCACGCCCGGCAGCAGGGCCGGTAGCTCGTCCACCACCGGCCCGACGCCGGCCGAAGTGATCAGCACCTGAGCGGCGCAGTCGCTCATGATGTAATCGATTTCGCCAGCCGTCAGCTTGGACGAGATGCAGGCGTAGTAGAGGCCGGCCCGCTGGGCGGCCCACGCTACCTCGAAGAACCTGGGGTGGTTCTCCATAAGGATGGCGATCACGTCGCCGGCCTTCAGGCCCAGCGTGCGGAACAGGTGCGCGCCCTGGTTCGAGCGCGTCTCAAGCTCGCCATAGGTCACGGTCTCGCCGGAGCTGGCCATGATATAGGCGGCGCGCTCGGGGTGGGACTTCGCATGATGCGACGGATGCATGGGCCTGTTTCCTCCAGGTCGCAGCCCTCTTCATCGGGGCCGTCGGCCATCTTCAAATGATCACTGTTCATGGATGATGGCGTGCTTGACCTCCCGTCCGTCAAGCGGCTCCGATAGCGCAAACCACAGATTGCGAAAGGGAGACGCCCATGGCCGCCAAGGTCCTCGCCGAATTCGAGACCCTGAAGCTTGAGCTGGAGGACGGGATCGCCCTTCTGACCCTGAACCGGCCCGAAAAACTCAATGCCTTCAATCCCCTGATGAACCGGGAGCTGATCGCGGCCTTCGACCTGACGGACGCTGATGATGCGGTGCGGGCGGTGATCGTGACGGGCGCAGGGCGCGGCTTCTGCGCCGGCGCGGACCTGGCTGGCGGCGGCTCCACCTTCGATTTCGACCGCCGGGACGCCGATCCCCTGGGGCAACGGACGGACTCCGGCGTCTATCGCGACGGGGGCGGTCTGGTGTCCCTGCGCATCTATGACAGCCTGAAGCCCGTGATCGCCGCGGTGAATGGCGCGGCCGTGGGCGTGGGCGTGACCATGCAGCTGCCCATGGATATCCGCCTGGCCTCCACCGAGGCGCGGTTCGGCTTTGTCTTCGCCCGGCGGGGGATCACCCCAGAGGCCTGTTCCTCCTGGTTTCTGCCCAGGCTGGTGGGCATGCAGACGGCCCTGGAATGGTGTTATTCGGGTCGGGTGTTCAGCGCCCAGGAGGCCCTGGACCGGGGCCTCGTCCGCTCGCTGCATGCGCCCGAAGACCTGCTGCCCGCCGCCCGCGCCCTGGCCCGGGAGATTGTCGATAACGCAGCCCCGGTCTCGGTGGCCCTGACCCGCCAGCTCATGTGGCGCATGGCTGGCGCCGACCATCCCATGGCCGCCCACCGCGCCGACAGCCGGGGCATCCAGGCCAGGGGCGCGTCGGCCGACTCCAAGGAGGGCGTCGAATCCTTCCTTCAGAAGCGGCCGCCCGCCTTCCCCGACAAGGTCTCAGATGGTCTTCCCGATATCTGGCCAGGGCGCACGCCCCCGGAATTCTCCTGAGAAGGCGGGGCGCACGGGAACCCGTGGTTAACGCCCCTGTGGTGGAGTGGGCGTCCAGATGAGCCAGAGCGCGCCCCTTCCGGACGATCCGCCGCCGCAGTTCCGCGCGCGCGGCGCCTTGCTGCGACGGCTGGCCGATGTGGTCTGCCTGCCGTCCAGCCGTATCAACGCCTTCGAACGGGCGGTCACGGCCGACCTGCTGATCGAGATGCTGCGGGACGCCTCCCCCGAGGAGAGACTGCGCGTCTCCAGGCGCCTGGCGGGCCTGACTGAGCCGCCGGCGCAACTCGCCCGCCTGCTGTTGCATGACGAGCCTCGTGTGGCCCGACCGCTCCTGGAGGAGTGCGAGAGTCTCTCCGACGCCGAGCTGCTGGACTGCGCCCGGACGGCCGGGAGTGAGCACCGCCTGATGATCGCCGCGCGCAAGGGGCTGAGCGAGGTGGTGGTGGAGGCCCTGGTGGCCGCCGGCGAGCTGAAGGTCATTGAGACCGTATTGGCCAACCGTGGCGCGAAGATCGGCCATGCGGGCCTGGAAGCCCTGGTGGTCATCAGCCGTGATGCGCCCCAGCTGGCGCCTGCGCTGCTGCGTCGACCTGAGCTGCGGCCCGCCCAGGCCTATGTGCTGTTCTGGTGGGCCGATCCAGAGGCCAGGCGCACGATCCTGCAGCGGTTCGCAGTGTCCCGCGAAATCCTGCAGGACGCAGCCGGAGACATCTTCCCCATGGCCGCCCAGGAAGGGTGGCAAGATCCCATGTCGCGGAAGGCGCTGCAGTTTATCGAGCGTCGACAGCGCAACCGCGCAGCCATCGAGAAGAGCCCCTTCACCAGCCTGGAGGCGGCGGTCTCGACGGCCCAGCACGGCATGACCCGCGAGGTGGCCGAGGAGATCTCCTACCTGGCCGGTCTCAAGCCCATGACCGGCGCCAAGCTGTTAACCGACCCAGGCGGCGAGCCCCTGGCGATACTCTGCAAAGCCACGGGCCTGCCCCGCGCGGCGCTCCGCGCCCTCTGGCGAGGTCTGCGGCGCCCCGAGACCGGGGAGGACGGGACACCTAATCCCGCCTTTGAGCGCACCATGGTCATCTATGACACCCTGGCGGTCGACCGGGCCCAGACTGTGTTGCGCTATTGGAACTGGTCTTTGTCTTCGGCCATGACGCCGGAGCTGTTGCAGGCCATTCGTGAGGGAGATGAAAGCGTCATTGACGAATACTCCCTGCCGCAGCGCGCGGCGATGCTGGCTTTTGCAAAAGAGCTTGGGCGCAACTAGCGACGCAGCAAGCGTAGGGCAGGCGTCAAATCTCGAGCCTGTGACGCCCGGTCGCACCTACTCAACTCTGACACGCAATTTCCAGGCTTTTGCTGCCACGAAGACAGTTTTGAGACCTATTGTCTTGTGTCGGGGGTTTGCGGGCGATAAGTAGCAGACAACTGATCTGGGAATCAGATGTTGTGCGCTCAAATTGCGCCGTTCTGGGTAAATCAAATGGACGAAAAAGCAGAAGTCATCGAGATGACGGCCGATATCGTGTCGGCCTATGTCGGCAACAATTCGGTCGCTGCAGCCGACCTGCCGAACCTGATCCAGGCGGTGCATCGCGCGCTGGCTGGCGTCACCACGGCGCCGGAAGCTGTGGAAGCCCCGCCCAAGGAACCGGCTGTTCCTGTGCGTCGCTCCATTACGCCGGACTTCCTGATCTGCCTGGAAGATGGCCGCAAGTTCAAGTCGCTGAAGCGGCACCTGCGGACCAAGTACAATATGAGCCCTGAAGAATACCGCGCTAAGTGGGGCCTGCCCAAGGATTACCCCATGGTCGCCCCGAACTACGCCAAGGCGCGTTCGGACCTCGCCAAGCAGATGGGTCTTGGTCAGGGTGGTCGGCAGGCGGCGCGCAAGAAGCGCTGATCCTTCCAGCCTCCGGGGCCGGAAAAGAACGCCCGCCTCCCCGTGAGGCGGGCGTTTTTTGCGATTTGTAGACCTTCTTCGTCGCAGGCGGCGATTTCGGCTTGCCCTAGATTCGCCATACGGGCGATAAGTGATTCGTCGCGATTCCAATGGGTTGTTAAGGAATCTGAACATGGCGGCTCAGATTGGGGCTTCGGCGGCTGCCGCCCGTGCTCACGAGGAAATTTACGGCTATTGGGCCGGCCTGCGCCGTGGCGCGCGGCTGCCTGCCCGCGGGGATGTGGATCCGGCGGCGCTCAAGCGCCTGTTGCCCACGGTCAGCCTGATCGACATCCGGCGCGATCCGCTGGATTTCCGCGTGCGCCTGGCGGGCACCGGGCTCTACAGCATCTACGGCCGGGAAATCACCGGCCGCACCCTGGGCGAGGTCTATAACGCCGCGGCCGCCGACTACTGGCGTGAGGAGTTGACGGCGGTCGTCCAGGAGCGCCGTCCAGGCGTCGGCGTCCACAGCCTGGCCTGGCGCGGGGCCGGCCATGTCTCCATCCTCTGGCTCAGGCTGCCTCTGGCCTCCAATGGGCGGGATGTGGACATGATCATGGGCTACGACACCGTCGTCGGCCTTCAGAGCGAGTCCGGCTTTTCCGGCATTCGCGCGGCCTGACCGGCCCGATTTTCAGCTATTGGCGGCGTTGAGCGCCGTGGCGTCCCGGGTGATGCGCTCGGCCATGGACGCCAGTCCATTGGACCTCTGGGTCGACAAGGCTCCCGACAGCCCCAGACGCTTGAAGGCCTCGCGGGCGTCAAAGGCCAGGATGTCTGAGGGGCGGCGTCCGGAAAACAGCCGCAGAAGAATGGCGATCAACCCGCGAACGATGTGGGCGTCAGAGTCCCCCCGAAAGGCGACCGACCCGTCGGCCTGGGGCTCAGTCACCAACCAGACCTGGCTGGCGCAGCCGCGCACCTTGTTGGCCTCCGAACGCTCGGCCTCGCTCAAGGGCGCCAGATCTCCCCCCAGCTCGATCACATAGCGATAGCGCTCCTCCCAGTCGCCCAGGAGGTCGAATTCGTCGGCCAGTTCGTCGAGGGTTTTCTGGATGCCGTCCATCTGGTCTCGCACTTAAGCCCCCCAACGCCACGGCGCAACGCGCCAGTTGCCAGACAACAAGCTCAGGTCTGAGGCGCTGCGAGCCGCACCATGACCTTCAGGCCGCCTTCGGGGCCGGGGCCAAGGGTCAGTCCGCCCCCCATGCCGCGACAGAGCATATAGGCCAGGGGCAGACCAAGGCCGGCGCCCTCGCCGCGCCGGATCAGGGCGTTTTCCCCCTGTTCAAACGGGCGCAGCAGGCGCGGAATGTCCTGGGCGGCGACGCCAGGCCCCTGGTCGATCAGGGTCAGGGTGACCCCCTCGTCCTCCAGGGCGGCGCCGATGCGAACCACGCCCCCCTCCGGCCCGTAGGCGAGGGCGTTTCCTACCAAGGCGGCCAGGGCGGTGCGCACGCCCTTTGGGTCTGCGACAATGTCAGGCAAGGTCCCTTGATCGACGACGATCACCTGGGCTCCGCGCCCGCGGATTTCCTCGCTCAGCCCGTCGATCACGTCGTCGAGCACATGGTCCAGGGGTTCGCGGCGGGCGGCGAGGTCGGCGGTCCCGCTCTCCAGCCGGGCGATCTCCAGAACCTGATTGGCCAGAGCCAGCAGCTTCTGCCCGCTGTCTCGGATCAGGGCGGCGTATTCCTTGTATTCCGGGGCGCCCAGGGGGCCGTAAATTTCGGCCTGGATCAGCTCCGAAAAGCCGAGAATGGAGTTCAGCGGCGTCCGCAGTTCGTGGCTGACCATCCGCAGGAAGGAGCGTCGATGCTCCTCGGCCCGGGCCTCCAGGCGTCTGTGCGCCGCCCGGCGGGCCTGGCGCTGGGCGGCCAGATCCGTGGTGCGATCGGGCTCGGACGGTGGGGGAGCGCGACGGGGGGCCGCATCTGCCATGGGATGGGGCTCATGGGGTCGGAGACGGGGTGATCGCCCAGACTGCGGGCGGGGGACTTACGAAATGGTTTCGCGTCTGGCGCCCACATTGGGTCGGCTGCGACCTCGTGACCATCGCCCAGGGGGCGAGCAGGCTCGCTAGCTGGGGGAGCGAGGGCTAGTGTCGGACGTTATTCCCGAGCGATTCCGCCCCGTGAGAGCCAGACTGCGACCCGAAATTCCCATGGACGCCCCCTCTGACAGCCCCGCAACGGGCTCAGTTGCGCCGCCGACGGAGGCCTTCTGGTGGAGCGTCGGCTGGCTGATGGCGGTCGCCGGCGGCGCGGTGATCGGGCTGGTCAGCGGCGCGACGACCCCTGCGGTGAGCGCCCTCCTGATGCTGGGCGCGCTTCCGGCCCTGATCGATGTCGCTCTGACCCTGGCCCGGCGGGCCGCTGGCGGGCGGCTGCGTCTGGCGGCCTGGACCCTGGGTCCGGGGCTGGCCATGCTGCTCAGCGGCGGGACGCTTGGCCCCCTGGGCGCCTGGTGTCTTGCGCCGCTCGCCGCCAGCCTGATCGACGCCCGTCCGCGCAGCGCCGCTGCGGCGGGCGCCATGGCCCTCGGCCTGCTGGGGTTGGGGCTCCTGGTCAGCCTTCTGGGCGGCGCCCCGGCGGCGGCCCCAGCTGCAGCGCAGCTTCAGCAGGCGATCGCTTTGGTGAGCGCCGCGGGTGGTCTGGCCCTGGGGGGCGTCAGCCTGCTCCGCCGCATGGAACGGCGGGAACGAGCCCAGGCCAGCGCCCTGGGACGGCTTCAAAGGTTGCTCTCCGAACAGCCGACACAGCTGCTTGATCTCCTGCCCGATGGCCGGATCGCCGGCGCCTATGGCCAGCCCCTGGCCGGGGCGGACCTGGCTGGCCGGGCCTTCTTCGACCTGGGTTTGCCGCAGGGCCGCCATGAGCTCGCCAGGGGTTTCCAAGTGGCGTTGCGCGACGGTCGGGCCGACCTGGCTTTCGCCCCGGAGTTAGATCCCACCGGCTGGCTGGAGGTTCGTCTGCGCCGGGGCAGGTCCGCCCGCGTGGTGGCCATCCTGGCCGACGGCCGGGCCCGCCGCGATCAGGAAGCCGAGCTGGAAGCCGCCCGCGGTGAGGCCGAGGCGCAGAACACCGGCAAGTCCCGCTTCCTGGCCAATATGAGCCACGAACTGCGCACGCCGCTCAACGCCATCATGGGTTTTTCCGATATCATGCGCTCGCGGCTGTTCGGGCCCCTGCCGGACCGCTACGGCGAGTATGCCGAGCTGATCCATGAGTCCGGCCGCCACCTGCTGGATCTGATCAACGACGTCCTCGACATGTCCAAGATCGAAGCCGAGCGTTTCGAGCTGAGCCGCGAGGCGTTCGATGGCCGCGAGGCGGTGAATGCGGTGTTGCGCCTTATGCGCGGCCAGGCTGACCGGGCCGGGGTTCAGCTGCGCGGCGTTCTGCCCCGTGAACCCCTGGAGATCGACGCCGACCGCCGGGCGCTCAAGCAGATCGCCCTCAACCTGGTGTCCAACGCCCTGAAGTTCACCCCCCGCAACGGGGCCGTCACCGTTGGCCTGCAGGCGGTAGGTGGCATGATGGAGCTGGTGGTCGCCGACACCGGCATGGGCATGAGTCCCGAGGACCTCGCCCGGGTGGGGCGGCCCTATGAACAGGCCGGAGACGCCGAACGCCGGGCGGCGGGCACCGGTCTTGGCCTGTCCCTGGTGCGCAGCTTCGCTGAACTGCACGGGGGTGAGATGATCCTTGAAAGCGCGGTGGGGGAGGGCACGACAGTGACCGTGCGCCTGCCCGTCCTTTTGCCGCCCTATGCCCGCCCCGAGGGCGATGCGCCGGCCCCGTCAGAGCCGGTCGAGGCGCCTGTCGCCTGAAATCTCTTCAGCGGGCGGCCATCTGCAGGAAGGCGTGACCGACGGCGAAGTCGCCGACCTCCACATAGACCCGGCGCACGGCCTGGCCCTTGGTGAACAGGAACTCCACGGCCACCGCTTCACGGGGATGCAGGGTCGAGAGCCGCTGGGCGGCTTCGGCTGGGAATCGGAAGGCCCATCCCGCCTCCATGGTCTCTGGCCGCAGGTCGAGACCGGCCTTGCTGCGGGCCTCGGCGGCATAGGTCCGCAGGGCGCCGGCCGGGGGCAGCCTGCGGGAGAGATCCAGGTCCCCTCGCAGGTCCAGATAGGGTTGACCTGCGCGGCCGCTGTCGCGCAGTACGAGCCTTGCGCCATAGGGCGCCTGGCCGTCGGCGAAACTGGCCAGCGCCAGCAGCACGGGGCGCGTGTCGCGGCCCGCCAGTCCGAACACCATCTGTCCGCCGGCGAAGTCGGTCTGTTGCGCCAGACGCCAGCGATGAACCTCGGCGCTGGAGGTGCGGTCGGCCCGCCAGTCGGCGGTCTCGCCCGGATAGGTGATCTGGCGCAGCTTGGCGAAGCCAGCGAAGGCGTTGCGGACATGGGCCGCGGCCGCGCTCACCGCCTCAGAATCGCAGACTACAGTCTTGGCCGAGGCCCGCGCCCGGGCGTCGGCCCGGGAGAGGTCATCGGCGCTGGCGCCGCTGCGCAGGGCGGCGTTGCGGGTCTGGATACGACCAGCCTCCAGGGCGGCGCGCAGGCCGGCGTCGAAGAACCCACACCGCAGGTCGGCCGCGGCCATGGCGGTGCGCTCGACATAGAGGTCCAGCGGTCCAGCAGACGCCGACATGGGCGCGGCGAGGAGCCCCGCGGCGACCATCGATCCCATCCACCAGACCGCCCGACGCCGCGCGGTGTCGCGCCTGATCGTCATGCGTCCAACTCGTTTCATGCTCTGCGGCTCTGCGGCCTTTGACCCACTGTGGCGCGACAGCCGTTGTCGTTCGGTTAGCAGCCGATACTTTCCGCGCGCGGACCTGCGGCTTGCGGCTGGAGGCGGCCCATGCCCTATGCGGAACGCGCATAGTGGGAGCAAACCGGCATGATCCTATCGACCGATGTCTGGGCTGCGGCCCTGATCCGCCGGGCCGAACTGTCCGGCGGCTTCGGGGTGGTGGCCCGCAAGGGTGACGCCCGCGCCGGCGCGGTCCTGGTCAAGGCGGTGAACCTTTCTGACCGCACGGTCCGGCTCTACACCGAGGCCACCCGAGGCGACGGCGAACGGATCTGGATGCGCCCCACGGCCGCCACCGAGGAGCCCGAGGTCGACGCCTATATCGCCCGCGCCGCGCGCATCGACCCCGACATCTGGGTTGTCGAGGTGGAGGACAAGCAGGGCCGCCACTTCCTCACCGAACCGGTGGAGGAGGGGTGAGAACAGGCTTGCTGCGCCATTAACCCCTTTCGTCCACCGAACCGAAAGCCGGGCTGGGGCAGGGTGCGTCCTCCCCCGAACAGTGCAGGCTTGCGGTGATGCTTTTCCTCATGAACGACGTGGTCCTCGATCTCGCCGAGATGAAGCTGACGCCGCGCCTGACGGCCGACCGCTTCCGGGCGCTGTCCTTCCCGTCGATCATGCGCATGGGCCAGGAACTCTATGCCGAGACGCCGTTGCTGCATCTGGAGCGTCCCAATCGCGCTCGGCGGCTGGCGGCGCTCATCCAGGCCAAGGCGCCGACCATCACCGGCGCCCTGTTTGTGGTCCCGAGCTTCGAGGCCGATCCAGGCGACGTGACCATCCGCTTCGCCGAGCTTGGCCAGGCGGCCCTGGAGGAGATGAAGGTCCGCCAGGACGAGGGCGAGCTCGACATGCTGGCCTGCGACCGCCAGGTGTGGCGTCGGCTGGCGGCCTGAAGCCGGCCTGAAGCCCGTCTGGCGCGCACGCCGTTTGCGTCTGAGGGCCGCGCGCGCTAACGCGGGCCCATGACTCAATCTCCCGCCGCCCAGGCCGCGCGCCGCCGCACCTTCGCGATCATTTCCCACCCCGACGCCGGCAAGACCACGCTGACGGAAAACCTGCTGCTGGCCGGCGGGGCGATCCGCGCGGCGGGCCAGGTCCGGGCCCGGGGCGAGAACCGCCGCACCCGGTCGGACTGGATGAAGATCGAGCGCGAGCGCGGCATCTCGGTCTCGGCGTCGGTGATGACCTTCGACCACGAGGGGTTGATGTTCAACCTGCTCGACACGCCCGGTCACGAGGACTTCTCCGAAGACACCTATCGCACCCTGACGGCCGCCGACGCCGCGGTCATGGTGCTTGACGCCGCCAAGGGTATCGAGCCCCAGACGCTCAAGCTGTTCGAAGTCTGCCGCCTGCGCGACATTCCCATCGTCACCTTCATCAACAAGATGGACCGGGAGGCGCAGGACCCCTTCGAACTGCTGGACGAGATCTCCACCAAGCTGGCTCTGGACCCGGCGCCCCTCTACTGGCCCGCGGGCTCGGGCGGACGGTTCAAAGGGATGGTGGATCTGCGCCGGGGCCGCTTCCTGCCCTTCGCCAAGAAGACGGCCGACGACGACGGCCATCCCGATCCCATCGCGTTCAAGTCAAACGCCGTTGTCTCCTACCTCGACCCCGAAGAACAGGCCGAGGTGGAGGAGGGCGCCATGCTGGTGCAGGAGGCCTCCAAGCCGTTCGACCCGCAGTCTTTCCTGGAAGGCCATATGACGCCGGTCTTCTTCGGCTCGGCCCTGCGCAAGTTCGGCGTCGCCGAGCTTCTGGAGGGCTTAGGGTCCTATGCACCCCCGCCTAAGGCGGTGGCGGCCCACAAGGCCGGTGAGGCGACCCATGTGGCGCCAGGCGACCGGGAGGTGTCGGGCTTCGTGTTCAAGATCCAGGCGAACATGGACCCCAACCACCGCGACCGGGTGGCCTTCCTGCGCCTGACCTCGGGCCGGTTCACGCGCGGCATGAAGCTGAAGGTTCAGAACACCGGCCGGCAGCTTTCGGTGAATTCACCGATCATGTTCTTCGCCTCAGACCGGGAGCTGGCCGAGGAGGCCTTCGCCGGCGACGTCATCGGCATTCCAAACCACGGGGTTCTTCGGGTTGGCGACAGCCTGTCGGAGACTGGGACCCTTCGCTTCGCCGGCCTGCCCAACTTCGCCCCGGAAATCCTGCAGCGGGTGCGGGTCAAGGATCCGCTGAAGGCCAAGCACCTGAAGAAGGCCCTGGAGGGCCTCGCCGAAGAGGGCGTCACCCAGCTGTTCCGCCCGAATATCGGGGCTGACTTCATCGTCGGCGCCGTGGGCCAGCTGCAGTTCGAGGTCATGGCCGACCGCCTGGCCAACGAGTACCAGCTGGAGGTTTCCTTCGAGCCGGCCCCCTATGCCGAGGCCCGCTGGCTGGGCGGCGAGAAGGTCGATGTGGAGGACTTCGCCGGCAAGCATCGCGGGGCCATGGCCAGCGACATCGACGAGCAGCCGGTCTTCCTCGCCAAGTCGACCTGGGAGATCGGCTATGTGGCCGAGCGCTATCCCAAGGTCCGCTTCGAGCGCTCCAAGGAACGGGCCTGACCGATGGCGGCCGACGCTGTCTATGGCCTACCGCCCCGGGAATTGGTCGAGCCGGCATCCGGCGCAGTCCAGTTCTCGCCGCTGATCCCGGGATCCCAGGCCCTGGAGGCTCAGGCCGATCAGTCCCTGGACGCCATCACCATCCTGGCCCCGCCGGGCACGGTGGAGCGCCGCTACGTCCTGGCCCAGGGGCTGCGCGCCCTGAAGGCCGGCGGGAGGCTGACGGCGCTGGCGCCCAAGGCCAAGGGCGGCTCGCGTCTGGCCAAGGAGCTCAAGGCATTCGGGCTTGAGGTGGCCGAGGACGCCCGACGTCACCATCGCATCTGCGAGGTCGTCCGGCCGGCCGCGCCCGACATCGCCGAGGCCCTGGCCGCCGGAGCCCCGCGTCTGTCTCAGGAGCTTGGCCTGTGGACCCAGCCCGGCGTCTTCAGCTGGGACCGGATCGATCCCGGCACCGCCCTTCTGCTTGGCCGCCTGCCGCCGCAAGCCGGCGTTGGCGCCGACTTTGGCTGTGGTCTGGGCTTCCTGGCCCATGGGGTGCTGGCGTCTGCGGCGGTCACGGGGCTGACCCTGATCGATATCGACCGCCGAGCGGTGGAATGCGCGACGCGCAATGTGAACGACCCCCGGGCGCAGGTGGTCTGGGCCGATATCCGCCAGGGCGAGCCGGCCTTGAGCGACCTGGACTTCGTGGTGATGAACCCGCCCTTCCATGATGGCGGCGCCGAGGACCGGGCCCTGGGGGCGGCCTTCATCGCCCAGGCGGCCAAGGCGTTGCGGCATGGCGGCAAGCTGCTGATGGTGGCTAACCGTCACCTGCCCTATGAGCGGCCGCTGGCTGACAGCTTCGGCGCCAAGGTCAAGCTGCTGGCCGAGGAGGGCGGCTACAAACTCTACGAGGCGCGACGGTGAGCAAGGTCCCGATGGCCAGGCTCGATCGGCTGCTGGCCAATCTGGGCTATGGGTCGCGGCGCGAGGTTCAGGGTCTGCTGCGCAAGGGCGCGGTGGTGTTTGACGGCGCAGTCCTCAGCGATGGCGGTCAGAAGATTCCCGTGGTCTCCGACCTGCCCGAGCGCATGACCATCGAGGGCGCGCCGGTGGATCCGCCCGCGCCCCTGACCCTGCTGATGCATAAGCCGCTCGGCGTCGTCTGCTCCCACCGGGAGCCGGGCCGCAGCGTCTATGAGCTGCTGCCCCGGCGCTGGCGGGCGCGGATGCCTGGCCTCTCCACCATCGGCCGTCTGGATTTGGACACCACCGGCCTCTTGCTGATCACCGACGACGGCCCCCTGCTGCACCGGGTGATCGCGCCCCGCAGCCATGTGGCTAAGCGCTATGTGGCCAGGCTCGCCCGACCCTTACGCGGCGATGAGGCGGCGGTGTTCGCCTCAGGAACCCTCATGCTGGAGTCCGAGACCGAGCCCCTCGCACCAGCCATGTTTGAGCCCCTGTCGGAGACTGAGGCCCGCCTGACCATCACCGAGGGGCGATATCATCAGGTCCGTCGCATGTTCGCCGCCGTCGGCAATCATGTGGAGGCCCTGCATCGGGACCAGATTGGCGGACTGACCCTGCCGCCTGACCTCGCGCCCGGCGCCTGGCGCATCCTGAAATCAGACGAGCTCGCCGCCATCTTCGCCTGAATATCGGCGCCTCCCCCGGCGGTTCAGCGGCCGAGAAGCGCGCGGCCACGTGCGGTTTTGCTTAACGGAGACAAGGTTCGGTTAACCATGTTCAAAAGTTAATCACTTGTTAATCGCCGCGGCTCCGGCTTTGCTCTGTCTCACCTGAACCTGCGCGGGGCGTCCCGCCGCGGGACTCTGATGACGACGGAGCGCCACGGCATGTTTGAGTTCGGCCGGGAGTTGAAGCGGATCTTTGGGGCCCAGGGGGGCTGGCGCCCGGCGCGCGACGGTCTGGCGGGGGGCGACTCCGCCCTGCTGGAACTGCTCGACCTGTCCCTGCTGCGCAACGAAGGCAAGGCCGCCGATGTCGCCGCCGGCCGTATCAGCGCCAAGGACAAGCCCCAGCGCCGCCTGGAGGCCGCCATCGTCTGGCGCGAAGTGGCCCGCCGCTCCGGCGACGCCGCCACCCTGCGCAAGGCCGCGGCCCAGGCCGAGGCCGCCGCTACCGCCTTTGACCGGGCGCGTCGTCCCGACGGCTGGGCCCGCGCGCGCTGTGAACAGGCCTTCTGCGCCCTGCTCGGCGCTGAGCTGTTTGGCGAGGAGGGGCTGAACGCCGCCGCCGAAATCGCCTTCCGCGAGGCCCGCGAAGCCGCCCGTGGCGGACTGGCCGCGCCCCTGGCCGAGGTGGGCCTGGCCCTGATCGAAGGCCGCCGCCGCATGAGCCTGGGGGATGCGCAAGCCGCCCGTGTCACCGCCGCCAGGTTTTCCGCCCCCATCGCCGCCCTGCAGGCCCTGACCCGCCGCTGTTCAGCCGCCCACCTGCTGATCGCCGAAGCCCGCACCCTGCGCGCTGACATGCTGGCCGGCTGGGGCGCCAGGCTGAAGGACCTCGACATCCTGCAGATGGCCCTGGATGAGGCCGCCGACGTGGCCAATGGCCTGGACGGCGCCTATGAGCCCCTGGCCCATGCAAGGGCGGCCGCCTTGCGCGGCCAGATCCTGGCCCTGATGGGCGAGGTCAGCGGCGATATCGAACAGATTCTGGAAGCCGTCACCTGTCTCGCCGACGTGGTGGAGGATCTGGCCCGCGATCACAGCCCGCTCGATTGGGCGCGGATGCAGGCGGCCCTCGGCCTGGCCCTGCAGATCCTGGGCGAGGCCACCGCCGGTGAGCGGGCTTTTGAGCAGGCCGTCACCTGCTATGAACGGGCGGGTCTGGTCCTGGCCGATGCGCCGGCGCTCGCCCTGCGGGCCGAGGCCTCCAATGGCCGCGCCCTGTGCCTAGCCCGCTCGGCGGAGCTGTCAGGGGATCTGGCCGTCCTGGACGCCGCCGAAGCCGCCTTCAAGATCGAATTGGCCCATCGCCGGGCCGGCGTCGACCCGGTCAGTTGGGCGCTCGCCCAGGTCAATCTGGCGCGGATCTACGAAGCCCGCCTGGACATCACCGGCAAGGATCGCGGCGAGCGCGCCTCGGCGGCGCTCGCCCTGCAGGCGGCCCTGGATGTCTTCGCCGAAGAAGGCCTGCGCTCCTTCACCCTGATCGCCATCGAGGCGATGGAGCGCCTACGCATCCGCGTGGCGCCCCGCGACGGGGTGTAAAGAAGCCTCTGGACTTGGCGGCAGACCCTAGTCAGGCCGCCGCCACGTCGCCGGTCTGGCGGCGGATGCGCCAGAAGCGGATGGTGCGCTGGGCGGCTTCCCGGGGCAGGGCCTCGAACAGCTCGCCATATTCCCGGGCGCGGCCCATGGCGTTGGCTTCCCGGTCGAGGATCAGCACGGCGAAGGTCAGGTAGAGCGAGCGCTCGAAGCCAGCGGCCTTGCAGACAATGGACAAGGCGTCCAGGTCGCGCCGTTCCAGGATCTTCCGCGCGGTGCCGAAATCGATGTCGGCCAGTTCGCAAAGCGCCACCAGGAACTTGGTGGTCTCCCGATTGCGCAGGAAGGCGGCCAGCACGGGCGGGGTGATGCCGTTGCGGAGCTTGAGCAGGCGCACGGCGCGCTCGGCCTCTTCATAGTCGTCGGGCAGGGCGCCGTCCCGAGTGGCCAGGCTCTTGCGGCTGGCGGCCAGGGCGGCTTCCAGGGCTTCGGGGTCAACCTCGCTGTTGCGGTCGCGGATGGCGTCGCGCAGCTGGGCCTCGACGACGAAATACATCTCATTCAGCAGGTCGACCGGCACGGCCCGGCGGCTGACGACAGCGGCATGCAGGTCGGCATTGGCCATGGCCCGGTCGATCACGCGCTCGTGGGATTCCCGCGAGAGTTCAGCGCCGTCATTGCGCAGAAGGGTGTCGAGGGTGCGGTCGTCGCCGCGTTCAACAATGGCCTCTGAAACGGCTGCTGAAACTTGTGGCCGTTGGCTGATGGCGCGCAGATGATCCTGACCCCGGGTGTGGGCCACCGCCAGCAGGTCGTCGTCAGTGAGCGCCGAAGAGCCCGTCAGAATGGGCTCGGCCACCGCAATCGATGTGTCCCGGGCCAGATCCCGCAACAGATGGCGGGGCGGGGCCGAGGCCTCCGCCAGGCGTCGGGAGAGCTCCCCACGGACGGCCTCCTCCATGTCGCTGGCCAGCTGACCCATGACGTCGTCAAACAGGGCCAGTTCCGAACCGCCGTGAGCGCCGTCGCCGGCGAAGAACAGGTCTGTCACCCCGCGCAGCAATTCGCGCCGTCGGGCGCTGGAGGGCTCGTTGGCGAGTTCGATCAGGTCGTGAAGCTTGGACCGGGTCATTTGGGGTCTCAGAACTGACGATCGAGGCCTTGGGCGGGGTCTTCCCCATCGTCCGACGTCTCGGGCGTATCGGGAGGTCCGACCAGGATGAAATTGTCGCCGGCAGGGGGCGCTGGGATGGCGTCAGGGGTCATCCCGTACTCCCGATGCAGAGAATAGAGCTGGCTGCCGCCAGGCCGCGGCGCCGGGCTGGCCTGGGCGAAGGCCTGCGGGGCGGGGGGCGGTGTGGGGGCGGCCTGTCCATAGATGCTGGTGGGCAGGGGCTTGGCCGGGGGGCCTCCCAGAAGCGCTGGCGCAGGCTCGGCGGCGGCCGCAAGGGACGAGCGAAGGACGGGCTCGTAGCCAGGCTGAACCCTGGGCGCCTGGGGCGCAGCGGCCGGGGGCGGAGGCGAAGTCTGGGGGCCGAACTGCCGCGCCAGGGCCAGGGGCTCAGGACGGGCGGCGCTGGCGGTGGTCTGGGCTGGCCCTGGGCCACGTTTTCCGGCCCAGCCGAGCATCCGCCCGCCATAGGGGGCGGCGCCAGAGGCGGCCTGATAGGCGGCGGCCGGGGGCGGTCCATAGCGGTCCTGGACCAAGGACTGGGCCGACGCCAAAGTGGCGCTTGCCAGCCAGAGGCCGAGGCAGAGGGCGACAGGGGCGCGGGACGAGATCATGCCCCTCAGCTTTTAGGGGCGGCGGCTTAACCTGTGGCTAACGGCCCCGCCACCAGCGTAGGCCCGAGCGTTCCAGCCGCGCCAGGCCCGCATAGAGCAGGGCGCCCATAAGACCGAGGACCACGAGGGCAGCGAACATGCGCGCCGTCTGCAGTCGGTTGCCGGCTTCGAGGATGCGCCAGGCCAGGCCCTGAGCGCCGCCCGACCCGGCGACGAACTCGGCCACCACCGCCCCGATCAGGGCAAGACCCGCAGCCACCTTGTGGCCTTCCAGCAGGAAGGGGACCGCCGAGGGCAGGCGCAGGCGAACCAGCCGCTTCACCCGCCCCGCGCCATAGAGGTCAAACAACCGCTCCAGGTCAGGATCGGCCGCCTTCAGCCCGGTGATCGCGCCGGAGAAGATCGGGAAGAAGGCCACCAGGGCGGCCAGGGCGATGATGGCCCGCTCTGGATTGTCGATGCCCGCCCAGATGACCACCAGGGGCGCGATCGCCACTACCGGCGTCACCTGCAGCACGACGGCCAGCGGCTTGATCGCCCGCTCCAGAATGGGGCTGAGCGCCACTAGCAGGGCCAGGATTTGTGCCGAGAGACTGGCCAGGATCAGGGCCGCCAGGGCCATGGCCAGGGTGTTGTAGGCCGAGGTCAGCAGGGTCGGGGCGTCGGCCCACAGGCTGACCGCCACCGCCGTGGGCGTGGGCAGGAAATAGGCTGGAACCTCCAGCACCCGGCAGGCGGCCTCCCAGACGCCCAGCAGGGCAAGCACCAGGACCAGCGGGGCGATGATGTCGGCCAGACGCTTCATGGGCGCGCCTCCATGCCCTTGGCCAGGACGGTGGAGACCGCCTCCACGGTCGCCCGGAAGCCGGCGGTGGTGCGGAAGCTCTCAGGACGCGGGGTGGGGCCAGCGACGGTCATCTCGCCGGCGATCCGGCCGGGGCCTCGGCTGAACACCACGACCCGGCTGGCCATGTAGACGGCCTCTTCCACGCTGTGGGTGACGAAGACGATGGCCGGCCGGGTCTCGGCCCACAACCGCAACACATCGTCGGCCAGCGCCCGGCGGGTGATCTCGTCCAGAGCCGCGAAGGGCTCGTCGAGCAGCAGCAGGCGCGGTTCGGTCACCAGGGCGCGGGCCAGAGAGACCCGCATGGCCATGCCGCCAGACAGTTGCGCTGGCCGCGATCCGGCCGCCGCCGCCAGTCCCACCCGCGCCAGGGCCGCCTCGGCGCGGGCCCGGGCCTCGCGCCTGGGCAGGCCTGACAACTCCAGGGGCAGGGCGACATTGTCCCTCGCCGACAGCCAGGGGGCCAGGGTCGGCGCCTGAAAGACCACGGCGCTTTCCCCGCGCCGGATGGTGCGACGAACCTCGCCCCGTGTCGGGGACTCAAGCCCGGCCAGAAGGCGAAGCGCTGTGGACTTGCCGCAGCCTGAGGGGCCCACCAGGGCGGTGATCTCGCCTGGCGAAAGGGTCAGATCTACAGGGCCAAGGGCCAGACCGGCCTGGCCATATTCGACTTCAACCTGCGCCAGTTCGGCGACCAGAGGCTCCATTCGCACCGAGGCCTAAGGCAGGAAGTCGAGGGTGTAGGCCGAAGCCCCGTCAAGACTTGCCGGATAGACGCCCTGGGCCTTGGCCATGTCGATGAACTCGGTCCAGCGGGCCTCGGTCATCTGACCGGTCACGGCCGGGTCGCCCCCGTCGACAATGCCGTAGGACTTCAGCTTGTCCCGCGCCTGATCGAGCACGTCCTGGGTCATTTCCGGATTATCGGCCTTGATCAGTGCGTCGCCCGGGGCCGGGTCGCCGTCGAGATAGGATCGCCAGCCGGCGATACTGCCTTCCACGAAGGCGCGGACCGCCTCGGGATTGTCGGCGATCATCTCATCCCTGGCCAGCACCATGGTGGCGTAGCCGGGATAGCCATTGTCGGCGAGCAGGAAGACCTTGGGCGCGAAGCCGGCCTCCTTCTCGATCGTGTAAGGCTCAGACGTCACATAGCCCTGCTGAGCCACCCGCTTGTCCGACAGGAATGGGGCCGAATTGAAGGTGTACTTGCGCACCTGATCGTCGGTGAAGCCGTACTTGGCCCTGAGCCAGACCCAGAAGGCGGTGACCGAGGCGTCGGAGAGCAGGATCGGCCGGCCCTTGAGGTCGGCGATGGTCTCGATGCCCTGGTCGGGATGGGCGATCAGGACCTGCGGATCCTTCTGCATGAAGGCGGCGACGGCCTTCACCGGCGCCTTTTCCTGGGCCAGATTCAGGACGATGAAGCTGTTGGAGCCCATGCCCATGTCCACCGCGCCAGCGGCGAGCAGTTGCGGGACGTTGACGCCCGGCCCGCCCTGAACGATCTCGACCTTGAGCCCGCGCTTCTCATATTCCCCGGTTGCCAGGGCCTGATAGAAGCCGCCCTGCTCGGCCTGGGCCCGCCAGTCGGTGGCGAAACGGATGGTCGTCAGCCCTTCGGCGCCGGTGGCCTCATCGGTGTCGGCGGCCGGCGCACAGGCGCAGACCAGGGCGGCCATAGCGATGCCCAGATGGCGCAGAAGTCCCATGAATTCCCCCAGGAATGAGCCCGTCCTATAGGTAGGGCTCCGCCGTCCCCGCGCCAAGACGCTTACACGCCATGACGTCGGCGGATCAGGCGACTTCGGACAATCCGTCCGCTCCGACCGCAGGGGCCGACTGGGTCCAGCGGGCCAGGGTGGCGTGCAGGGCCTCGATCTGGATCGGCTTGCCCAGGGTGTCGGACATGCCGGCCCGGCGGCAGCGTTCGACCATTTCTGGCATGACGTCGGCGCTCATGGCGATGATCGGAACCTGACCAGGCGCGCCGTCGAGGGCGCGGATCTGGCGGGTGGCCTCCACGCCGTCCATCACCGGCATGTGGATGTCCATCAGAATGGCGTCAAAGCCTCCCTGGCGGGCGGCCTCCAGGGCTTCAGCGCCGTCGCAGGCCAGGGCGACGTCACAACCCAGCAGATCTAGCACGGTGGCGCCCAGGTCCCGGTTCATGGCGTGATCGTCCACCAGCAGCACCTTGATCCGACGCAGGGCGTCGGGGCTTGAGGTTTCGGCCTCCACGGCGGCGCTGGCCGCGTGGTCGGCGATGATCTCGAACCAGAAGACCGACCCTGCGCCCGGCTGACTCTTGACGCCGATCAGGCCGCCCATGGCCTCCACAAGGCCCTTGCAGATGGCCAGGCCCAGGCCGGAGCCGCCAAACGCCCGGCTGACAGAGGAGTCCGCCTGGGAGAAGCGGCGGAAGAGACGGTGCATCAACTCACGGGGGATTCCGACGCCCGTATCCTGCACTTCAAACCGCACCAGGACATCGGGCCCCTGATCTCGGGCGATGACCTTCAGCCGGACCTGACCCGTCGCCGTGAACTTCACCGCATTGCTGAGCAGGTTCAGCAGGATCTGACGCACCCGCAGGTCGTCCAGCAAGACCGGCCGTTCTGTGGGCCCGGTCTCCTCCAGCAGGACCTCCAGGCCCTTGGCTTCCGCTGACGGAGCAATGATCTCCAGGGCGTCCAGGGCGATGGACTGCGGGGTCTGCGGGGCGAGGGACAGCTCCACCTCGCCGGTCTCCAGGCGGGAATAGTCGAGAATGTCGTTGACCACGGCCAGCAGGGAGCCGCCGGCCCGGTGGATCAGCTCCAGCTGGCGCCGGGCTTCCTCTGGCAGATCCTGGCGTCGACGCAGGGTCTGGGTGAAGCCGAGGATGGAGTTCATCGGCGTGCGGATTTCATGGCTCATGGTGGCCAGGAATTCGCCCTTGGCCGCACCGGCCACTTGGGCCCTCGTCTGGGCCCGCTTGGCCGCCCGGGTGCGCATGGCCAGCAGACGGCGGGTGCGCGCCTGTTCGGCCAGGATCAGGGCCACCGACAGGCTGGTGAAAAAGGCGCTGGCGATGACGAACTGCAGGTTGTGGATGCGTTGCGCCTGCGACCACATCTCTGCAACGCCGCCGACAGGCCCAAGCGTGAGGACTATGGTGCAGATCACCGCCATGATCACCGCCGACAGGGCTGAAGCGCGCGGCCCAAGGGTGAAGGCGGCCACCACCAAGGTCGGGGTGATCAGCAGCGGCGCGGGAAAGGTCCAGGGCAGGTAGGCCGCCGCGCTCACCAGGATAACCAGGCCATAGACGGCGATCTCCGTCAGGCGCCCCCGGCGCTGTTCTGAGCCGGCGCGACGATCCACCAGCAGCAGGACTGCCGGCAGGGTGATCACCATGCCCAGGGCGTGCGCTAGAAACCATCCGATCAGGACGTCCTGGAAGGGGCGCCCCATGGCCGACAGCGCCGAGGCCGCCAGCAGAGCGGCGAGACCCGCCGCCGGCGCGATGGCCAGCAGCGCGATCTTAAGCAACTGCGGCAGGTTGGCGATCCGATGCCTGGCGCCACAGAAGCGGCGGACCATCAGCGCGGCGATCAATGCCTCGACGATGTTCAACGCGGTGAACACCGGGGCCACATCCGGCGGGGCGCCCGTGATCAGATTGATGGACAGGCTGATGGCGGCGCAGGCGGCGGCCAGGACGACGGCCTTGCGCAAGGGCAGAAGCAGAAGGCCCGCGGCCAGGACCCCATTGGCCAGCCACAGGGCGGCGACGCTGTTGGCGTCCCGGGTCAGGGCTACGCTCAGCAAGGCGGCGCTGGCGAAGGCGACGCTGATCGTCAGCCCAAGCGCCGTGTCCCGCTGAAGCAGTCGTCCCCTCGCCATGTTTGAAATCCCCTTGAGCCTGTCCAATCTGACCCACGGGTTGGCGCCAAATCGTTAAGCGCGGCTGTTGGCTGCGGTGTCTGCACGCCTAGTGAGCATGGCCAGAGGGCGGCTCAGGTTCAGGAAACACCAGGCAGGAGGCTCAGCGCCCGGCCTCCAATGCCTCGCGGCGCTCTTCCAGCTCCAACCACTCCATTTCGGCGGCTTCCAGCTTTTCCCGGGCGGCCGCCAGGGCCTTGCCATAGCGGTCAAAGGCTGCCGGATCACGGCTGTAGAGCTCGGGGTCAGCAAGCTGGCCCTCAAGGAGCGCGATCTTGCCGGGCATTTCGGCGATCAGACTGTTCAGTTCCTCAAGCCGGCGCTGCTCTTTGTAGGACAGCTTTGCGGCCTTGGCCGGGGCTGGCGCGGCGGGTGCGACCGCCCCCCGCTGCGACGTCTCGCCGCGCCGGCCCCCAGGCGCCTTGGCCGGTGATACGCCGAAGAAGCCGGGATTCTGGCTCAGGAAGTCCAGCCAGCCGCCCGGCGTCTCCACCACCTGGCCGTGGCCATTGAGGCCGATGGTCGAGGTGGCCAGCCGGTCGACGAAATCGCGGTCGTGACTGACTAGGATGAGCGTGCCCTCATAATCGGACAGCATCTCCTCCAGGAGGTCGAGGGTCTCCATGTCCAGGTCGTTGGTGGGCTCGTCCAGCACCATGAGGTTGGCCGGCTGGGCGAGCGCCCGGGCCAGCAGCAGACGGTTGCGCTCGCCGCCGGACAGGCTGCGGACAGGCTGGCGGATCTGGGCGTCGGTGAACAGGAATTCCTTGGCGTAGGCCGCCACATGCTTGGGCGCGCCGCGGACCATGATCTGGTCGCCGCCCAGCGGCGCGAGGGCGTCCTTCAGCAGCATGTCGTCCTTCAGGTCGGCCCGGGCCTGATCGATATAAGCCACCTCCAGATTGGTCCCCAGGATCACCTGGCCGGAGTCGGCCGGCAGTTCGCCCAGCAGCAGCTTGACGAGCGTGGTCTTGCCCGCCCCGTTGGGGCCCACCACGGCGATCCGGTCGCCGCGCAGGATGCGGGTGGAAAAGTCCTCCAGGATCACCCGGTCCCCAAACTTCTTTGAGAGCCCCTTCACCTCGACCACCCGCTGGCCGGAGGTCCCGGCGGTGGCCACACCCATGGACATGGCGCCCCGGGTGTCGCGCAGGCGTTCGGCCTTGGTCGCCCGCATCTCCATCAAGCGGCGCCGGCGACCCTCATTGCGGGCGCGCCGGCCGGTGACGCCGCGGGCCAGCCAGTGGGTCTCGCGCTCCAGGGCCTTGTCCAGGCGCCTGGCCTCGTCGGCCTCGGCGGCGGTGAGCTGCTCCACCCAGGCGTCGAAGGCGGCGAAGCCCCGGTCGAGCTTCCGGACCTTGCGGTTTTCCAGCCAGAAGCAGCGCTGGGTAACCCGCTCCAGGAACGCCCGATCGTGGCTGACGATCAGCACGCTGGCCCGACTGGCGGCGATGGCGCCTTCCAGGGTCTCGATGGCCAGGATGTCCAGGTGGTTGGTGGGCTCGTCCAGCAGCAGGACGTCAGGATCCTCGGCCAAAGCCCGGGCAAGGGCGACCCGGCGGGTTTCGCCGCCCGACAGGCCGGTGGCGGCCTTGCTGGGGTCTAGGCCGAAGCTCTCCAGGGCCGCGGCCGCCTCGTGGGGCGCAGCGCCCCCGGCGGTGGCGTGGTCGAGCAGGGTCTCGCCCTCGATCAGGGGCTCCTGCAGCACATAGGCGACCCTGGTTCCCGGGGTGACAGCGCGCTCGCCGTCATCAGCCTCGGTCAGGCCCGCCAGGATGCGCATCAAGGTCGACTTGCCGGCCCCATTGCGCCCGACGAGGGCTGCGCGGCTGCGGGGCTCGAGCGCCAGATCGACGCCGTCGAACAGCATACGGGGCCCGTCGGCGAGACGGACATTCTTGAGCGCGAGGACGGGGGGCTTCATGGGGCTAGGCACATAGCGCGCTTTGGCGCCCCCGCAAGGGCGCAGGCGACAAACCCGCCGATCACGCCTCGTCGAAGGGCGGCGGAAGCGGGCCCGATCGGAACAGGATCACTGGGTTCTCGTCATAGTCGCCCATCTCGGTATCGGCCGAGACGGAGAAGGCCACCACCGCGACCCGCAAGGGAGCCAATCTCTCGGCCTTGCGGCGGGCCTCCTCCGCGCTGGCGCAACCGACCTGTTGCTCGGCCTTCAGGGCCTTGCCACGGCCGGCCACATAGGCCTGGAGGATGTGTACGGTTTCTCTCGCCATCCCTATCCCGGCCCCTGATTGGAGCGGCGCGTCAAGGACCAGCCTGTGTGAGGTCGTTCAAGCTTGACCAGGAAAAGCGCTTTTGGGCCGGCGATGGGACAATCTATAGGTTTCCGTCTGTTGAGATTTACAACCTGATCGTGGCTGGAGGGCCCAGTGTCACTGGATCATCTTGAGATTGATCTCGAGCGGGACCTCTTCCTGAGGACCCTGCTAGGCGAGTTGTCGGGGGCCCTGCAGGACGTCGTCGGCCTGGAGGAAGCCTCGGGCTATATCAGCGTCGTGGGCGCGGCCGTGGGCAAGGCCCTCGACCAGAAATACCGCGCGGCCCTGGCCGTCGACCGCCTGTCTGCCGAACAGGTCGCCCAGGTGCTGGTCGACCTCAAACAGCGGATCAAGGGCGACTTCTATGTGGTGGAACAGCGCGAGGACCGAATTGTTTTCGCCAGCAATTCGTGTCCGTTCGGCGAGTTCGTCGCCGGACGTCCCGCGCTCTGCATGATGACCTCCAACGTGTTTGGCCATGTGACGGGCGAGAACCTCGGCTATGCCCGGGTGCAGATCGACAAGGCCATCGCTCGGGGCGACCCGGGCTGTCATGTCACGGTCTATCTTACCCCGCGGGAAGATGGCGGCGAGGCTCGGGAGTATTTCCGGCGCGTCCGACCGGACCTGACCGAAGGCTGACGATGGATCCCATCGCAAAATTCATCCGCGAGCCGGTGGTGATTTTCGCTGGCGACGGACGGGTCATCGACATGAACCGTCCAGCCCGCAGCAGGTTTGGCCAGACGGCCGACAGCTGGCGTCATGTGTTCGCCGACCTGCCGGACCTGCAAGCTCTGCTCGAACGGGCCTCGGGCACATCGGACCCCGTGCTTGGCGCCCTCCGGCTGGCTGGGGCTACGCCATCTGAGCCCGACGCGAAGGTCGAGGCCCTGGCGCTGCGGGACGGCGAAGAGATGGGCTATGCGATCAAGGTCAGGGACGCCATGGGCGATCAGTTCCCCGCCCTGACGGCCCAGGTTCGCGAACTCAACAGCGAGGTGCTCGTTCGCCGGCGGGTTCAAGCCGAGCTCGAGGAGTCCCTGGCGCACAACAAGGTGCTGTATCGCGAGTTGCAGCACCGGGTGAAAAATCACCTGCAGATGATTCTGGCCCTGGTATCCACCGCTGGGCGCGAGAGCGATGATCCAGGCCGCAAGCAGTTTGTGGCGATGTTGCAGTCCAAGCTTTCGGCGCTCTTTGACGCCCAGCGGCTCATGTACTCGGAGGACTCGACGGAGGGGCTGCGGGTCGACCAGATGCTCTGCGCCCTGGCTGAAACGGTGCGGTCACTGGCGGGGGTTCGAATCGCCATCGAGGTCCGCGCTGAACCTGTTATCGCCCCCAACGATCTCGCCTTTCCGCTGGCGCTGATCGCCAACGAGCTGCTCACAAATGCGGTGAAATACGCCGCTGGACCGGAGGCGGCGGTCACCCTGGATTTTGTCCATTCGGCGGGAGAGGCGGTCCTGACGGTGCGGGACAATGGCCCAGGCTTTGCACCAGCGGCCTCGGGTCCCTCATCGTCTGGTCTTGGGCTGGTGCGCGGGCTTTGCCGCCAGATTGGCGGACATCTCGAAATTCATTCTGATGGCGGCGCGGTAGCCGTCGTCACCTTCCCGCTTTCGGAACCGACCCATGGCCTATCCTGATCCCATCCGCTTCCAGTCCCGTGGTTCTGGCGACCGGTCCCATGGGGTCTTTCCGGGGGACGGTTGGCCAGCCTCCGACTTCCCGTTTGGCCGACGGGTCTTGATCACCGAGGATAACTGGCTGGTGGCGGGCGAGTGGCGGGCGGCCCTCGAAGACGCCGGCTATACGGTGGTGGGCGTGGCCGCGTCAGCAGCGGAGGCGCTTGATCTCTGCGCGCAGGAGACCCCGGATCTCATTCTGATGGATATCCGCCTGCTCGGCGACCGAGACGGTATTGAGGCGGCGCGGGACGCCCGCAGCCTCTATGACATCCCCTCGGTCTTCGTCAGCGCCCACGACGACAGCGAGATCAGGCGAAGAGCGGCCGAGGCGCGCCCCCTGGGCTGGATCACAAAGCCCGTGGTCGCCTCCCGGATTCCCGAATTGCTGATCCAGTTCGCCCGTCCGCTGAACTGAGGCGGAAGGCGGGCTCTGACCCGCGCTGACGGCTCGCTGGGGCGTTTGGCCGTCTCAGAAGGGAATATTGTCCTCAGGCAGCGGGCGGCTGGCGTCCACCTCGTCCCGAGGCTGGGGCTGGCTGGGGGCCGGCGGCAGGGGTGGCGGCTCGGCGCGGACGGCGGCGTCGCCAAATTCTCCGGCCAAGCCCTGATAGAAGGCGTTGCGCGGGTCCTCGTCGAACATCGGCTCCGGATCTGGCAGCAGCCAGTCGAAGTCGCGAATCTCGAGGTCCTTGTGGGCTTCGATCATCAGTCGTCGCCAGATCTGAGCGGGGATCGCGCCGCCGGTCACCCGGTTCATGGGCGTGTCGTCGTCATTTCCCACCCAGACGCCCGTGACATATTCGGCTGTAAAACCAATGAACCAGGCGTCACGCCAGTTCTGGCTGGTGCCCGTCTTGCCAGCGGCTGGCCAGTCGAAGGCCGCCCGTGCGCCGGTGCCGCCAGGCCCCAGCACCTTGGTCATCATCTTGACCATCATGCTGGCGTGGCTGATGTCGAGGGCGGGCAGGGGGGCGGAGGGGACTCTGGAATAGACCTCCTGGCCATCGATCGTGCGGATGTCCTCAATGATCGAGGGCGGGCGGCGACCGCCAGCCTGCTGAAACACCTGAAAGCCGCTGGTCAGCTCCAGCAGGTTGACCTCATAGGCCCCCAGCGTCACCGAAAGATCAGGATTGCGCGGGATCGAGGTCAGGCCGAACCGCTGGGCGATATCTCCCAGCGCCGGGCCGCCAGCCTCGGCTCCTAGCTTGACGGCCACCGTGTTGATCGAACGCGAAAGGGCCGTCTCCACTGTCACCGGGCCGCGATAGCCGCCGCCATAGTTGCCCGGGCTCCAATCGCCGAACTTCACGGGCCCATCGACGCGCACGTCACTCGGCAGGACGCCCTTCTCCAGGGCCGCGGCATAGACGAAGGGTTTAAAGGTGGAGCCTGGCTGACGCTTGGCCTGGGTGGCGCGGTTGAAGACGCTGCGGGCGTAGTCCACTCCGCCGACCATGGCGCGGACCGATCCATCGGGCCCCAGGGTCACCAGGGCGGCCTGCTCGGCGCCTGCGGTGACCCCGTCTGTGGCCATCACCTGCTTCAGGATTTCCGCCGCCTGATCCTGCAGCACGGGGTCGATGGACAGCCGCACCAGCAGGTCGGGGGAATTGGGGCCGATCCGGCTGAGCACCTCGGTCGTGGCGTGATCGAGCAGGTAGCCATAGGGTCCGTCGGTGGAGGTGGCCGTCGGCGCCAGGGCCGGCGTCTGCCCCTGGGCGATCACCATCTCTTCGCGGGTGATCCAGCCCGTATCGTGCATACGCTGGAGAACCCACCGTGACCGGGCCAGAGCCGCAGACATGTCATTGGTGAGGGCCAGTCGCGAGGGCGCCTTGGGCAGGGCCGCCAGCAGGGCCGATTCCGCGAGGGTCAGCTGGCTGGCCGGCTTGCCGAAATAGGTGCGCGCCGCCCCGTCCACGCCAAAGGTGTTAGCCCCGAAAAAGATGCGGTTGAGATAGAGCTCGAGCACCTCGTCCTTGGTGAGCATCCGCTCCAGCCGCCAGGCGAGCGCCGCCTCCTGCAGCTTGCGTTCGAGGGTCTGGTCGGGGGTGAGGAACAGGCTCTTGGCGATCTGCTGTGACAGGGTCGATCCCCCCTGCACCACGCGCCCCGCCCGCCAGTTGACATAGGTGGCCCGGGCGATGGCCTGCAGGTCGATCGGCCCATGCTGATAGAAACGGTGGTCCTCCGCGGCCATGAAGGCCAAGGGCACGTGATCGGGCAGGTCGGCCAGCCGGACCCGGTCGCCATAGCGCGGCCCGCGGGCGGCGATCAGCTCTCCGTTGCGGTCGAAAAACTTGATCCCCGGGGCCCGGTTGAACGCATAGAGCTGCTCCCGCGGCGGGAGCTGAGGGATGTCCTGCAGGAAGCGTTGCTGCAGATAGACGCCGCCGCCGATGACCGCCGCAACCAGTAGCAGGGCCAGCACCGCCAGGGTCTTCCAGACCCAGCCCCAGCGCCGCCGCCGCTTGGGCTCCCGGGACAGGACGAAGGGCCCGCCGGGGTCGTCGCCGCCGCCGCCGCCGCCGCTGCGGCCGGGGCGCGCGACGATGGGCGGGGGCAGCGGCCGCCGGCCGAACCCGTCCTCATCGGCCGCCGCCTTGGGGGCCACGGGCGTGGGCGCGGCCGATGATCCGTCCTGCGGCCCGGGCCCGGACACGGTTTCGCGCGACGGGCTCTGGCGCGGCTTCCGCGGCCGGCCGGGCTCATCATCCGGGAATTGGTAGGGGTCCAGGGTCCAGTCGTTCACATCTGCCGGGGGGTTCTGGGCGGGCGAGGGGCGTCAGCTTGGTTGGCGGTGGCGGCGCTTTGGGTTTAGGACGGTCCTGTGAGCAGGCACAAACCCTTTTGGCGCGCTAAGACCCTCGAACAGATGACGGCTCACGAGTGGGAGAGCCTATGCGATGGCTGTGGGCTTTGCTGTCTCGTTCGCTTCGAGGACGAGGATAGCGGCCAGGTTATCCCCACTCGCGTGCATTGCCGACTGTTTGATCCTGAGACCTGCGCCTGTTCGAACTACGCCGAGCGCCGAAAGCATGTGCCCGACTGCATCAAGCTGACGCCGGGCAATATCGCCAAGCTGCCTTGGATGCCACTCAGCTGCGCCTACCGGCGGCTGCATGAGGGTAAGGACCTGCCCCCTTGGCACCCCCTGGTCACGGGCGACCCGGAGAGCGTCCACGAGGCGGGGGTGTCAATTCGCGGCCAGACCCTGAACGAGGACGAACTCGCCGACCCGGAGGACGCCTGGTCCTACGCGGCCTGGGACCTGCTTGAGGATCGCAGCGGAGATTAGGGCGTCCGCCGCTCGCCGCCACAGAGGTGTGGCGAAATTGTCACATGGCCACTTGCGTGACTTGGCGGCTCGCACAATCTAGAGCCCATAGAGATCACCGGACGACAGAAGAGGTTCATCCCCTTGGCGCGCGACCCCTATCAGGAACTGGGCGTTCCCCGCGGCGCAGGCGAGGACGAGATCCGCAAGGCCTTCCGCAACCTCGCCAAGAAGCACCACCCCGACGCCAATCCCGGCGACAAGGCGGCTGAGGAGCGTTTCAAGCGCGTCAGCGCGGCCTTCGACATTCTGGGCGACCCCGACAAGCGCAAGAAGTTCGATGCCGGCGAGATCGACGCCGACGGTCATGAGACGGGCCGGGGCTTCGGCGGCGGCTGGAGTCCGGGGGGCTTCGACGGCGGTCGGCGGGGCCATACCCGGGCTGAGACCTTTGACGGGGTCGATCTGGGCGACATTCTGGGCGAGATGTTTGGCGCCCGGGGCGGCGGCGGAAGCGGCGCGCGGGGTCCTGGCGCCGGGTTTGGCGGCGGCTTCGCCCGTGGGGCCGATGTCCGCGCCAAGCTGGAGATCGACCTGGAGGAGGCCATCGCCGGCGGCAAGAAGCGGATCGCCTTTTCCGACGGCCGCACCATCGACGTCACCATCCCCAAGGGCGCCGGCGAGGGGCAGACCCTGCGGCTCAAGGGCCAGGGGGCGCCCGGCCGGGCGGGGCCTGGCGACGCCTTCATCGAACTGACCGTGCGGCCGCACCCGGTTTTCCATCGGGAGGGCGACCGTCTCGTCATGGATCTGCCGGTCACCGTCTATGACGCGGTTCTGGGCGGCAAGGTCGAGGCGCCGACCCCGGACGGACCTGTGACGCTCACCGTGCCGAAGGGCGCCAACGCCGGGGCCATGCTTCGTCTCAAAGGACGCGGCCTGCCTGATGCGGCCGGACAGCGCGGCGATCTTCTCGCCCGGCTGGTGATCACCCTGCCTGACAAGCCCGACAGCGAATTGACCGCGTTTGCTGAAACCTGGAAGGCGAAGCGACCCTATCCGCCGAAGCCCGCTCCCCGTCGCGGCGCCTGAGCGGGCGGGCGAGGCTCCTGGTGACAGGGGCCCCTGGCCGCTTCATAAGCGAAACGTTCAGCCGCGGTTCAGTCGCCCAGGCCTAGATCGGCAGACATGAAACACCTTGTGCTCATCGCTGCGCTGTTGGCCATCGGCGCCCCCGGGGTCGCCCAGGCTCAATATGGCGCCGATTTGCGGTCCTCCTTCGGGGCGGGGCGCGGAGATCAGGACAATGCCCGCGCTGCGGTGCGGGCCGGACGTCAGGCGCCCCTGTCCCAGGTGCTGTCGGCCATCGCCCAACGCACGCCTGGCCGCCATCTGAACACGACCCAGGGGACCCACGGGGGCCGTGCGGCCTACTTCGTCCAGTGGCAGACCCCCGACGGCAGGGTGATCATCTTCATCGCCGACGCCGAATCCGGCTCCATCATCGGCCGCCAGGGCGGCTGAACAGACTGATCAAGGGAGGGCAGAGCCATGCGCATCCTGCTGGTGGAAGATGATCCGGACCTGGCCCGCCAGCTGAAGGGCGCCCTGGCTGACGCCGGCTATGCAGTCGATCACGCGCCCGATGGCGAAGAGGCCCAGTTCCTTGGGGAGACCGAACCCTATGACGCGGTGATCCTTGACCTGGGCTTGCCCAAGGTCGACGGGGTTTCCGTGCTGGAGCGCTGGCGCCGTGGCGAGGTGGCCACGCCGGTCCTGATCCTCACCGCCCGGGGCGCCTGGAGCGAGAAGGTGGCCGGCTTCGACGCCGGCGCTGACGACTATCTGACCAAGCCTTTCCATACCGAGGAACTGTTGGCCCGCCTGCGCGCCCTGCTGCGCCGCTCCGCCGGCCATGCGGCGCCCAACCTGACCTGCGGCGGCCTGCGGCTGGACCCGCGGGCGGCCCGGGCCTCGGTGAATGGCGAGCCCCTGCGGCTGACCTCGCTGGAATACCGGCTGCTGCATTATCTGATGATGCATCAGGGCCGGGTGATCAGCCGCACCGAGCTGGTCGAGCACCTCTACGACCAGGATTTTGACCGGGATTCCAACACCATCGAGGTGTTCGTCGGCCGCATCCGAAAGAAGATCGGCTCTGACCGGATCGAGACGGTTCGGGGGCTGGGCTATCGGCTGACATGTCCGGCGGACGAAGTCGAGGCTAGCGCCTCTTGAGCCGGGCCCCGTCACGGCCGTGAAGCTGGCGGCCTTGCAGAGCGCCTCCCTCGTCCGACGCCTGGTGATTCTGGCGGCCGGTTGGAGCCTCACAGTCCTGTTGATCTCCGCAGTGGTGCTGTCGCTGCTGTTCCAGCAGGCGGCCCTGCGGCGGTTCGATCAGGGGCTGGCCGAGCTGATCGACAACTTGCTGGCCGGCGCCACCGTGGACGCGACCGGCCAGGTCCTGGCGCCGGCTTTGACCGACCTGCGCGCCCTGCGGGCCTATTCTGGCCGCTACTGGCAGGTGGTGGAGCCTCTGCCCAATGGCCAGTGGCGGATCATTGTCCGCTCCCGCTCCCTTTGGGATGCTGAACTGGCCGCGCCCGAGGATCTGGTCCCACGGCTGGAGGCTGAACCGGGTCAGCCGGTGACCTATGAGACCGCCGGCCCCCTGAACCAGCCGCTGCGCGCCCGCGCCAGTCGCGCCACCCTGCCGGGACGCGAGGCGCCGCTGATCTTCATGGCGGCCGAGGATCGCTCCCCCATCGACCGGGACGTGCGCGGCTTCATCACCGCCACTGCGTTTGCCTTCCTCCTCCTGGGGATCGGGCTCGTCGGGGCTGTAGTGTTCCAGGTCCGCTTTGGCCTGCGCCCCCTGTTCGCCCTGCGCCGGGAGGTGGCGTCTGTCCGCCGCGGCAAGGCTGAACGGATCGCCGGCGCCTATCCGGTGGAGCTTGAGCCCCTGGCCGAGGAGCTGAACGCCCTGGTCAGCCACAACCAGGAGGTCGTCGAGCGCCAGCGGACCCATGTGGGCAATCTGGCCCACGCCCTGAAGACGCCGCTCTCGGTCATGCTGACTGAGGCGCGTCAGACCCCGGGCCCCCTGTCGGAGATCGTCGAACAGCAGGCCGAGGTGATGCGCCAGCAGGTGGACCACCATCTGCGCCGCGCCCGGGCCGCCGCCCGCACCCCCGGCCGGGGCGAGCGCACCGATGTGGCCGAGGTGCTCGACGAACTGGCCCGCACCCTGTCCCGCATCTTCCAGGACAAGGGCGTCGACATCGACTGGGACTGTGATGAGGACCTGGTCTTCCAGGGGGAGCGACAGGACCTGCTGGAGATCGTCGGCAACGCCATGGAGAACGCCGCCCAATGGTGCCGTGGTCGGGTGCGGGTGCGCGCGACGCCGCTCAGCGCCGAGCGCCTGCGGGTGACCATCGACGACGATGGCCCTGGGCTGCCGCCGGAGCGCCGGCCTGAGGTCCTGCGCCGGGGCGCTCGTCTGGACGAGAGCGCGCCGGGGTCCGGACTTGGCCTTTCCATTATCGACGAACTGGCCAGGGCCTATGGGGGCGACCTGCGCCTGGACGCCGCCAAGCTGGGGGGCCTTTCGGTGGTGATCGACCTGCCTCGGGCTGAGACCTGAGGTTCAGCTCAAGGCCGCAATCTCGCGCTCTAGGTTGGCGCGTGCCTGCTGCTCCAGCCGAGCGCGGTAGCCAGGGTCGGGATAGAGCGGCTGCGCCTCTAGCATTCGCTTGAGAACTCCCGCCCGCCCTGGACGAAAGAAGGCGTCGGGAACGTGGGCGTACTCCTCCCGGATGGCCCGGGCATAGGCGTCGTAGGCCTCTGGCGGCCGGCCAAGGACAGCCAGATCAATGGACACCAGCAGCGCGCCCTCCGAGTCGTTCGCCCCTACCTGATGGCCGGCGGTCAGGGTGATCAGTCGGGCGACCTCGGCGCAGGTCTCCGAGGTCTCGCCCAAAGCCGCCAGGTCGCGTCGCGCCACATCGGCGCTGGCGGCCTCATTGTCGTTGCGGGTGGGGTCATAGACCACGTCGTGCCACCAGACCGCGTAGGCCAGCCGCAGTCGCGGCTCGTCGGCTAGTCCAGGAACCGCCGCCAGATCCTGAAGACAGTCGGCGATATGCTGCAATCCGTGATAGCGCCGCTGCGGCGCCTGATAGGCCGCTCGCAACCGCGCCTTGGTCGCGCCAGCCGGGCCGTCGGTCGGTGCGGGCGGGTCGGGCTTCAGCCAGAAGGCGCAGGCCTGACGGCGATCCATGGTCGTTTTCCTTACTGCTGCGAAGACTTTACAGGACGCCGCCGCCGTCCCCTCGCCGGGGGCCTACAGGGTTAAGGGAAGCCTTAACCGGGCGGGGGACAGTATAGGCCTGCGCAAGCTTGAGGCGTCGAGGGGATCGAATGGGCGGACTGCCCGAACAAAAGCTGACCATCCTGCGTCAGATGGTCGAGTCTGCGCCCGACCGGGTGGTCGGCGATCTGCGCGGCGCCCTGTCCGGGGCCGGCGGCGATTCCGGTCTGGTCGACGTGCGAATGCTGGTGGAGACCGAGGCCCGGGACCGCCAGCTGCGCAACGCCGTGCTTCACCCCCTCGTGCCCCTCTGCATCGGCGATGGCCGCACCGAACGGCTGACCTTTCCGGCCCGGGCCTTCGCCCTGGTCTGGCGGGGCCTGCGGGATCAGGCGACCCACGAGGTCGGCCGTGCGGCGGCTCTGTTTGAAGAATTCCAGGCCGATCAGAGCTCGCCAGAGCCCTTCGACATTCTCGCCCGACGCGCCGCCCGCGGGGTGCGTGAGCGCAACCATCCCAAGTTCGCCGCCGCCGCTGACCTGGCTGACGCCGCCCGGCCCGACGGCGCGCGGTTGCTGGCGGAATGCCTGCAGATGGCGCCGGTGGTCCGGGCCGCCGTGGGGCGCCTGCCCAGCTGGATCCAGCGGGTCACGGACGAAGACGCTGCCCTGGCTCGGATCGCCTACAAGGACTCCGTGGCGATCGCCGAGGATGCGGGGCCGCGCTTCTTCGAAATGCTCGCCGCCCATCTGACCCATCCCTGGATGGTGCTGCGCCTGATCAGCGCGGTGATGGACAAGCCGCCCGAGAGCTATCTCGCCGGGTCTGAGCTGGCCGATTTCGGCCTGCGGGTCCTGGACGGAATTGATGCGGGTCTGCGCGAAATCGAGCAGTTCGACTCCAGCGGCGGGATGACTGCGGTACGCGCCGCGGCCCAGGCGATCGACCGGGTGACCGCACAGATCGCCGAGATCGAAGGCAATGTGGAGCTGAGCCGTCAGGGGCCCTGGGGGGGGCGGCTGACCAAGCAGAAGACCGCCCTGGCGCGTCTGGTGGAAACGCGACTGCGGGAAATCGACAAGGCGCTCTCCCAGACCCTGCCGATCACCCAGGTCTGGATTGGACGGGTCTCCAAGGACGCCGCCCGACTGACCGCCGCCCCCGACCCGACCGCCCTGCAGAAGACCAAGACCCTGGTGGCCTTCGCGCAGGAAATCCGCGGGGCGGCCAACTATGGCGGGTTCGCCGCGGCGCGGACAAAGGTGATGGAAGCCCTGGAAGATCATCTGGATCTCTTTGTCGAAGACGCCTTGGACCACCTCAAACAGGGTGACGCTCCTGATCCCGAGATCGCCCGCGCCCTGATGTCCGCCGCCATCGAGATTGTGGCCCTGGCCAGAGACCGGCAGGCCGCCGATATTCTCCGCCGGAGGCTCGCGGCCGTCTAAGGCGCGTTCTGGCGTCGCGGCGACCGTTGACCCCTCGCGCGGGGGCGGGCTTTGCGCTACACGCGGGCCCATGATCGTCTTCTGGATTGCGGTTGGGGTGATGTCCGCCGCCGTAGCGGGTTTCATCCTGCGCCGCGCCGCGCGGGCGGCGGCCGGGAGCGTCGACGCCGACGCCACATTGCCCCTCTATCAGCGTCAGTTGTCCGAGATCGAAGACCTCGCCGATCGGGGTCTGATCGCCGCCGAAGAACGTCGCAGCGCGCATGCCGAAGCCGCCCGCCGCCTGTTGTCGGCTGCGGACGCCGCAGGCCCGGCCTGGACCGCCTTAACCCCGGCCCGCCCGCTGCTTGTCGCCATGGCGGTGATCGCGCCGGTGGCGGCGCTTGGCCTCTATCTGGGGATCGGCTCCCCCGGCTATGGGGACCAGCCCTATGCGCAGCGCCTGGATCAGTGGCGCGCGTCGCCGCCGACTCAGCTGGACGCGCCGCAGATGGCCGCGGTTCTGCGGTCGGTCACCGCCGAGCGGCCGCAGGACCCAGAGCCGTTCCGCTTCCTGGCCGTAGCCGAGATGGCCTCTGGCGACGCCCCAGCCGCCGCCCGCGCCCTGCGCGAGGCCCTGCGTCTGGCGCCGGACAGAGCCGATCTGTGGGAGTCCTTGGGCGAAGCCTTGATGGTCGCCGCCGAGGGCGAGGTCACCCCCCAGGCGGCGGCGGCCTTCCAGCGCGCCCTCGATCAGGATCCGCAGGCGGCCACCGCCCGCTTCCACCTGGCCCGAGGTCGGATCGAGGCGGGCGCGGTCGAGGCCGGTCTTGCGGAATGGCGCGCCCTGCTCGCGGATCTGCCGGCCGCCGATCCACGACGTCAGGTGTTGCAGGCGGCTATCGCTGATGTGGCCGCAGGCCCCCGTCAGCCTCCGCCCGTGGCGCCAGGGACCGTTGGCGCCCCCGAGATTGCGGCCATGGTCGAGGGGCTGGCCGCACGGCTGGCCGCCGAGCCTGACGATCCAGAAGGCTGGGTCCGGCTGGTCCGGTCCTACAGCGTGATGGGCGATGCGGTCCGCCGCGACGCCGCTTTGACCCAGGCCAAGGCGCGCTATGCCGATAATCCCCAGATACTGCGTGAACTCGCCCAGGCGGCGGAAGCGGAGCCCATGAGATGAGCGGTTGGTTGCCCAAGTCCCGTAAGGCCCGGCGTCGGCTGGTGGTCCTGTCGGCGGTGGCGCCGGTGCTGGCCCTGGCGGTCGGTCTGACCCTCTGGGGCCTGTCGGACTCCATCTCCTACTTTTATACCCCGGCCCAGGCCGCTGAAACGAAGCCTGAGGCTGGCCGCACGATCCAGCTCGGCGGGCTCGTCCAGGACGGCAGCGTGGTCAAACACCCCGATGGGCGGCTGGAATTCGTGGTCGCCGATCAGATCACGGCCGCGCCCGTCGTGTTCCAGGGCGACCCCCCTGACCTATTCCGCGAAGGGCAGGGGGTGGTGGCCACCGGCGCCTTTCGCGAGGACGGCGTCTTTGAGGCCCGTCGCCTGCTGGCCAAGCACGATGAGACCTACATGCCCCGCGACCTTCAGAACGCTTTGAAGGAGCAGGGCGAATGGCGGGGCGGCGGCGCTCCCCGCGAGACAGACAGCCCAGGCGCAGTCCCTGCGCCCTACGGCGGGGCCGCCGGACGATGATCGTCGAGATTGGGGCCTTCGCCCTTATTCTGTCGCTGATCCTGTCGGTGGTTCAGACCGGCGCTTCGGTCATGGCGCGGATTCGTCGCGCCCCAGTCCTGGCGGCGGTGGGCGAGGGGGCGGCCATCGCGGCCTTCTTCACCCTGGCGGTTTCCTTCGCCACCCTGATCTACGCCTTTGTGGTCTCTGACTTCAGCGTCGCCAACGTCGCCACAAATTCCCACAGCGCCAAGCCGCTGCTCTACCGGGTCGGCGGGGCGTGGGGCAGCCATGAGGGCTCCATGCTCATGTGGTGCCTGGCCCTCACCGGCTTCGGCGCGCTGCTGGCCGGCTATGGGCGAGGGCTCAGCTCCAGTCTGAAGGCGGTGGCCGTGGCGACCCAGGGCGCCCTGGGGATCGCCTTCCTGGCCTATACGGTGTTCGCGTCCAATCCGTTCTGGCGGCTCACCGATCCGCCCGTGGAGGGGCGTTCGCTCAATCCCCTGCTGCAGGACCCCGCCCTGATCCTGCATCCGCCCTTCCTCTATGTGGGCTATGTGGGCCTGTCGGTGGTCTTCTCCCTGGCCATCGCCGCCCTGGTTGAAGGCCGGGCCGACGCCGCCTGGGCCCGCTGGGTGCGACCCTGGACCCTGGCCGCCTGGAGCGGGCTGACCGTCGGCATCACGCTTGGCGCCTTCTGGGCCTATTACGAACTGGGCTGGGGCGGCTGGTGGTTCTGGGATCCGGTGGAGAACGCCAGCTTCATGCCCTGGCTCATCGCCACGGCCCTGCTGCATTCGGCCGTAGTCACCGAGCGCCGAGGCGCTCTGCCTGGCTGGACCATTTTCCTGGCCCTGGGGGGCTATACCTTCTCCATGCTGGGCGCCTTCCTGGTGCGCTCAGGGGTGCTGACCTCGGTCCACGCCTTCGCCGTCGATCCAACCCGGGGCGTTCTGCTGCTGACCATCCTCGGCGTCACGGCCGGGCTCGGGTTCGCCCTGTTCGCCTGGCGGGCGCCGGCCATGGCCCGGGGCGGCCTGTTCGCCCCCATCAGCCGCGAGAGCGCGCTGGTGCTCAACAACATCCTGCTGGCGGCGGCCACCGCGACGGTCCTCCTGGGCACCCTCTATCCCCTGATCCGTGAGGCCATGGCCGGGGAGGCGATCTCCGTCGGGCCGCCCTATTTCAATCTCACCTTCACGCCGCTGATGTTCATTCTGCTGCTGCTGCTGCCGGCCGGGCCTCTCCTGGCCTGGAAGCGGGCCGATGCGGCGGCTGCGGTTCAGCGGTTGTGGGTCGCGGCCCTGCTGGCGGTTGCGACGGCGGTGGCGACCCTGGCCCTTGCTGATCCCCGCAGCCTGTTCGGCGCCGCGGGCCTGGCCCTTGGGGTCTGGCTGATCGTCGGATCCCTCACGGAGGTCGCCGAGCGTATCCGCCTGTTCCGATCTCCCCGGGCCGAGGTGCTGCGTCGCCTGGGCGGTCTGCCCCGGGGGACCTGGGGCATGACGCTTGCCCATGCGGGCCTCGGGGTCTTTGTTCTTGGCGCGGTGTTTGAAACCACCTGGAAGGCCGAGACCGCCGAGGTGCTCGCCATTGGCCAACGCCTGGAAGTGGCCGGCTATGTGGTGGTCCTCGACAATGTGGCCCCGGTCCAGGGCCCCAACTATGAGGCCGAGCAGGCCTCCTTGCGCGCCTTCGCCCCGAACGGAACCCTGGCCTGCATGGCCCGCCCGGAGCGCCGGCTCTATTCCGCCGGAGGCCAGACCACTTCGGAGGTCGCCATCTGCACCCGCGGTCTCAGCCACCTCTATGTGGTGTTGGGTGAGCGGCGGACAGGGGCCGACGGGGCGCCCGTCTGGCTGGTGACCGGCTATTGGAATCCGTGGGCCCTGCTGATTTTCCTCGGCCCGGGCCTCATGGCGCTGGGGGGCGTCGTGTCCCTCTCCGATCGCCGATTGAGACTGGCGGCTGGGCGTCGGGCGGCTCCGGCGCGCGCCGGGGCCTCGGCCCCTGCGGGAGAAGCGGCGTGAACGGCCTTGGTCGATGGCTGGTGGTCGCCTGCGCTGTGCTCTGCCTGGGCGCGGCCTCCGATCCCCGAGAGCGGCTGGACGATCCGGCTCAGGAGGCCCGGGCGCGGGCCCTGTTCAAGGATGTGCGCTGCCTGGTCTGCCAGAACGAGTCCATCGACGCCTCCAACGCCGAACTGGCCCAGGACCTTAGGGCCATTGTCCGCCAGGAGGTCGCCCAGGGCCGCACCGACGCCGAGGTGCGCCAGTTTCTCACCGACCGATATGGCGAATATGTCCTCCTCAAGCCCCGGTTCAGCTGGGCCAACGCCGCTCTTTGGCTGTTCCCGCTGCTGGTTGTGCTGGCTGGCGCAGCCCTGCTGATCAGCCGCTGGCGCACGCCGCCTATGGAAGCTGAGCTCACCCCTGAGGAGGCCGCCGCCCTGGCGCGGCTGTCCGAGGACCCGGGCAAAGGCCGCGGTACGGCCTCATAGCCGCCGTGAACCTGCGCTAAAGCTTGCGGATTGGTAAGTTGAGATCGGTTGCGCATCGGCGCATCCATCCTAGCTAGGGGAAGGCGGGGGTGTGCTATGTCCCCAATAGCCCGCAAGGAATCGAAGGCCCATGACCTCCAAGAAGACCGGATATCTGCTCGGCGCCGTCGCTGGTATTGGTGTCGCCGCCGCCGCCCTGGCGGCCACTGATGTTGGCTTGAACCTGGCGGATCGCTCAGGTCCGTCCATGCCGGTGATCCGCGCCTCAACTGCGCCGGTCTTCGCGCCGCCCCCGGGCGCGCCGCTTTCCTTCGCTGATATTTTCGAGCAGGTCTCGCCTGCGGTGGTGTCGGTGAACGTCACCTCCCGCGCTGACGCCAGCGCCCTTCGGCAGATCCCTGGTTTTGAGGGCCTGCCCTTTGGCATCATCCCCCGCGCCCCTGGCGGCGGCGAGGACGGTGACGAGGAACAGGAGGGCCCGACCCAGATGTCGGCCGGCTCTGGTTTCTTCATCTCCGCCGACGGCTACATCGTCACCAACAACCACGTCGTGGAGAACGCCGAGGAGATCAAGGTCGTCCTCAAGGACGAGCGCGAGCTTGACGCCGAGATCGTCGGCCGGGACGAGGCCACTGATCTTGCGGTCCTGAAGGTCAAGGGCGGCAACTATCCCTTTGTCAGCTTCGAGAATGACGCCGTTCCGCGGGTGGGCGACTGGGTGATCGCCGTCGGCAATCCCTTCGGCCTGACCGCCACGGCCACGTCTGGCATCGTCTCAGCCTATGGCCGGGACATCGGCGAGACCTTCGTCGACTTCATCCAGATCGACGCCCCCATCAACCGCGGCAACTCCGGCGGCCCGACCTTTGACATCTATGGGCGGGTGATCGGGGTGAATACGGCGATTTTCTCGCCCTCCGGCGGCTCAGTGGGCATCGGCTTTGCGATTCCGGCCGCCACCGCCGACTCCATCACCAAGCAGCTGATCGCCAGCGGCAGCGTGACCCGCGGCTATATCGGCGCGACCATCCAGAACTACACCCGCGAAATGGCCGAGGCTCAGGGCCTTGGCGACCAGCGCGGCGCCATCGTCTCCGACACCGTGCCTGGCGGCCCCTCGGCGCGGGCCGGGCTGCAGCCTGGCGACGTGGTGATTTCGGTGAACGGCGTGGCCGTGGGCACCTCCTCGGAACTGACCCGTGAGGTCGCAAAGGCCTCGGCTGGCGACACCCTGCGTCTGGAAATCATCCGTGGCGACGCCCGCCGGACCATCCAGGTGCGCTCTGGTGTTCGACCCAACGAACGGGAACTGGCGGCCAATGACAATGGCGGCGGGCCCGCGACTCCCCGGGGACAGGCTCCCGGTCAGCCGGCTGCGCCTGAGGTTCTGGGCATGACCCTCGCGCCGATTGATGACGCCGCCCGCCGCAGCTTCGGCATCGGCGCCGACGTGCGGGGCGTTGTGGTCACCGCCCTGAGCTCCAGTTCGGACGCCGCCCGCAAGGGTCTGCGCCGCGGGGATGTGATTGTGCGGGTGAACAGCCGCGCGGTCTCTGCGGCTGCCGATTTCGCCGCCGAGGTCGAGGCCGCCCGGAAGGCTGGCCGGCCGAGCGTGCTGGTCGGGGTCAACCGTGATGGCCGCACCCTCTTCCTTCCCCTGGATATCGCGCAGTAGGCTGACGTCACAGTTACGGGGGCGGGTATGCGGATTCTGATTGTTGAGGATGACCTGGAGGCCGCCGCCGTCATGGTGCGCGGTCTCACCGAAAGCGGTCACACCTGCATCTCGGCCGCCGACGGCGAGGCGGGTCTCGCCGAGGCGCAACGGGGCGAGTTCGATGTGATGATCGTCGACCGGATGATGCCCAAGATGGACGGCGTCACCCTGGTGGAGACCCTGCGCCGGGAAGGCGACCAGACTCCGGTCCTGTTTCTCTCGGCCCTTGGCGAGATCAACGACCGGGTGGACGGCCTCAAGGCCGGGGGCGACGACTATCTGGTCAAGCCCTACGCCTTCGCCGAGCTGATCGCCCGGGTGGAGGCCTTGGCGAGACGACGGGAGACCGGCTCGGTCCAGACCCTTCTGCGGGTTGGCGAGCTGGAAATGGACCTGATCGGCCGCACTGTTCATCGCCAGGGCCAGGAGATCGATCTCCAGCCCCGGGAGTTCCAGCTGTTGGAGTTCATGATGCGCCACGCCGGCCAGGCGGTGACCCGCACCATGCTGCTGGAGAAGGTCTGGGAGTATCATTTCGATCCCCAGACCAATGTGATCGACGTCCACGTCTCGCGGCTGCGGTCCAAGATCGATAAGGGCTTCGACCGGCCGATGCTGCAGACGGTGCGCGGCGCGGGCTACCGGCTCGACGCTTAAGGGGCGTCCACATGCGCCTGCCGCGCATTTTCCGCACCACGCCCTTCCGGCTGACCCTGCTGTTCCTGGCCCTGTTCGCGGCCTCGGCCAGCGCCTTCCTCGCCTATATCTATGTGGCGACGGCCGGTGAGGCGACGCGGCGGGTCGATCAGTTGATCACCCGGGAGATGCGCACCCTGCAGAGCGCCTATGGCCGGGCCGGGACCGACGCCCTGAACCAGGCCTTGATTGAACGGGCGGCCAGCGAGCGGCCTTACCTCTACCTGCTGATGAAGCCCGACGGGCAGCGCATTTCGGGCTCCATCGAGGAGTCGCCATTGGACTCGTTCAATGGCGAGGCGACCTGGACCAGCTTCCAGGTGACCGAATTCGACGTGCAGGGGCGTGAGATCAATCGCCCGGCTCGCGGCCTGCAGGAACGCCTGTCGGGGGGAGAGATCCTGTTTGTCGGCGCCGATATCGCCGAGGACGAGGCCTATGTGGTCAAGATCGTCCGGGCGTTGTGGGGCGCCGGCGCCCTGATCATCGTCCTGGGCCTGGCTGGCGGGGTGCTGGTCAGCCGCAATGTCAGCCGCTCCATGACCGGCCTGACCAATGTGGTGGACGCCGTGCGCAACGGCGATCTGACCGCCCGGGCGCCGGTGCGCGGGACGCGGGACGAGTTGGACGAACTGGCCGTAGGTCTGAACGAGATGCTCGACCGGCTCGAGCGCTCCATGGCGGGCCACAAACACACCGGCGACGCCATCGCCCATGACCTGCGCTCGCCCCTGACCCGTCTGCGCGCCCGCCTGGAGGCCTCGTATCTCGATCTGGAGGCCGGTCGTGGGGATCCTCAGGCGGCCTTCGCCCAGGCCCTGGACGACACCGATGGGGTGCTGAAGACCTTTGGGGCGGTGCTGGCCATCGCCCGGCTGCAGGCGGCCGGGGCCGCGCCCGATCCGGTTCTGTTCGATCCCGCCGATCTCGCCGCCGACATCTGCGAACTCTATGAGCCCCTTTGCGAGGACGACGGTCTCGACTTCAAGGCTGAGCTCGCCCGGGGCATGACCATCCGCGCAAATCGGGAGTTCATGGCCCAGGCCCTCGCCAACCTCATGGACAACGCCATCAAATACACCCCCAAGGGCGGCGCCATCATGCTGCGGGTGCGTCGGCGTTCCTCGGGCGAGGTGGAGTTCTCCGTGACCGACACCGGCCCCGGCGTGCCGGAGGAAGATCGGGCGCGGGTGGTGCAGCGCTTCGTGCGCCTGGAAAACAGTCGCAATCTGCCTGGCGCCGGACTGGGGTTGTCCCTGGTCGCTGCGGTGGCCGAGGCCCATGGGGGACGGGTGGAGCTGTCTGAGGGGCCCGGCAAGGTGGGCGAGATCGGACCTGGCCTTCGCGTGGCGGTGATCCTGCCGTCGGCCTGATTTGCCACAGGCCTGCCCGAGCCTCCAGACTGCGCCCATGACCATCCTCGCCGACTCGCTTCGCCCCTGCGGCCCCATCGCCGACGGCAAGGCCGCCGAACGCACCCGGGAAATGTTGGCGCCGGCTGCGGACCGGGACGGCTGGGCGGATCTGCTGACGCGCACCTGGCCTGCGCTCGCCCCTGTGTTTGGCGCATCCCCCTATCTGTCAGGCTTGGCCCGTCGAAGCCCCGCACGGCTGCGGGCGATCCTGGAGCACGAGCCAGAGGCGCGGTTCGCCGATCTGCTCTCCCGAACGGCGGCCGCGGGCGAGTTGGAGACGGCCGCAGAGGCCGGACCTGAGCTGCGCCGTCTGAAGGCCGAGGCCCACCTGCTGATCGCCCTGGCCGATCTGGGCGGAGTCTGGGACCTGGACGCAGTCACTGGCGCGCTGACCCGCTTCGCCGACGCCGCGGTGGCCGCAGCCCTCCGGGTGGCCGCCCGGGCCGAGGTGACGGCTGGCCGCCTGCAAGCCGTCGGGGAGGGGCCAGAGGGCCCCGTGCCAGGGTGGTTCTGCCTGGCCATGGGCAAACAAGGCGCCTTCGAGCTCAACTATTCCAGCGATATCGACGTCTCGGTCTTCTATGAGCCGGATCGGCTGCCGGTGTGTGAGGGGGTGGAGCCACGAGCCTTTGCCGTCCGGCTGACCCAGGCGGTGGCCGCCCTGATCCAGGATCGCACCGATGAAGGCTATGTGTTTCGGGTTGATCTGCGCCTGCGCCCTGACCCGGCCTCCACCCCCCTGGCCGTGTCGATCACCGCGGCCTTCGAGTACTACGAGACCGTGGGCCAGAACTGGGAGCGGGCGGCCTTCATCAAGGCCAGGCCGTGCGCCGGCGACCTGCCCCGGGCCGAAGCCTTTCTGGCGGAACTGGCGCCCTTCATCTGGCGCAAGAACCTCGACTTCGCCGCCATCGCCGACATTCATTCGATCAAGCGCCAGATCCATGTCCACAAGGTCGATGACCGACTGACCGCCAAGGGCGCCGACCTGAAGCTCGGACGGGGCGGCATTCGCGAGATCGAGTTCTACGTCCAGACCCAGCAGCTGATCCTCGGGGGCCGCCACCCGGAGCTTCGGGGCATGAGGACCCTGGAGGCGCTGCAGACGCTGACGGAGGCCGGTCACGTCACGCCGGAGGCGGCCCAGGAGCTGACCAGCGCCTATCATGTGCTGCGCGCCGTCGAGCATCGGGTCCAGATGATCGCCGACGAACAGACCCACCGTCTGCCAGAGGCCGACGGGGAGCGGGCGAAGGTGGCCGCCCTGTTCGGCCACGATAAGATCAAGGCCTTCGACGCCGCGGTCACTGAGGTTCTGAAGACGGTGAACCGCCGCTATGGGGAGCTGTTCCCCGATGAGGAGCCTCTGTCCTCCAGTTTCGGCAGCCTGATTTTCACCGGGGTCGATGATGACCCGGCCACCCTGAAGACCCTGGCGCGCATGGGGTTCGACAACCCGCTGCAGGTGTCCCAGACGATCCGCGCCTGGCACCATGGGCGCATCCCCGCCACACGGACCGAGCGTGGGCGCGAGCTGTTCACCCGATTGGCCCCGCGTCTGCTGGAGGCTGCCAACGCCACCGGCGCGCCCAATGCGGCCTTCAACCGGTTCAGCGACTTCTTCGCCAGTCTGTCGTCAGGGGTGCAGATCCAGTCCCTGTTTCTGGCCAATCCGCAGCTGTTCGAACTGCTGGTCCAGGTCCTGGCCTTCGCGCCCAAGCTGGCCGCGACGCTCGCCCGGCGTCCGGCGGCCATCGACGCCCTGATCGATGGAGACTTCTTCGCCGAGATCGATCCAGCCGAGGACGAGGCTGTGATGGCCATGGCCATCGCCCGAGCCGCAGGCTTCGAGGAGACCATGGACGCTGTGCGCCGGGTCCATCGTGAACAGGCCTTCCGCCTGGGCGTCCAGGTGATGAGCGGTGTGGCCAGCGCCGAGCGGGTGGGCCGGGGCTTCGCTGATCTCGCCTATCTCTGCATCCGCACCCTGGCGCCGGCCGCCTTGGCCGAGGCTGAGCGGTTGGGGGGCGCCTTCCCGGGGCAGGTCGCCGTCGTCGCCCTGGGTAAGTGCGGCTCGCGTGAGATGACCGCCGCCTCTGATCTCGACCTGATGACCCTCTACATGGCCGATGACCCCAGGGCCATGTCGAGCCTGAAGAGCTGGGGGGCTGAAACTTTCTACGGGCGCTTCACCCAGCGTCTGATCGCCGCCCTGTCCCTGCCCACCGCTGAGGGCGGCCTCTATGAGGTGGACATGCAACTTCGCCCCTCAGGCACCCAGGGGCCGGTGGCGGTGAGCCACACCGCCTTTGAGGCCTACTATGCCGGGGAGGCGGAGACCTGGGAGCTGCTGGCGCTCACCCGCGCCCGGGTCGTCTGGGCTAGCACGCCGGCCTTCGCCGAGACCGCGACCGGACTGATCGAGGCCGCCCTGCGCCGCCCCCGGGACCGCAAGCGTCTGGCCCGCGATGTGCGCGCCATGCGGGCGCTTCTGGAAAAGGAGCGGCCCGCCAAGGACCTCTGGGATATGAAGCTCGCCCGCGGGGGGCTGGTGGATGTGGAGTTCGCCGCTCAGTTCCTGCAGCTGGCCCACGCTGCGGACGGGGGCGCGCTCCATCCGCACACCGCCAGGGCCCTGGCGGCCCTTCGAGAAGGGGGACTAGGCGCGCCTGAGGCTCTGGAGGTGCTGGAGGACGCCTGGCGGCTGCAACAGAACCTGACGCAGCTGATCAAGGTCGCCCTGGAGGATGGCGCTGATCCTTCGCAGGAACCCACCGCCTTTCGCCGTCTGATGGCGCGGGCGGCGGGGGAGAGCGATTTCCGCAAGGTGCGGCCCAGGCTGGAATCGGCACGCAAAGCTGCGCGGGCGGCTTACGAAATGCTGGTGCAGCCGTGAGCGACGGAATCACATCCCTGGACCGTTGAAACCCATGCGCCACCCCGCTGAGGATATCGCCCATGGTTGTTTCACCTTCATCCGTCCGCGCCGACGGGCTCCTGACCTCGCCCCGGTGTCCGTTGCAAGGCCTCGGATTTGCCTGGCTGTGACCACCCTGGCCGTGATGACGCCCGATCTGGCGCGGGCGAGGTGAGGCTTGGCGCCAGCGCAGGATCCCGACGACGAACTGCTCGGCCGGATCGCTCAGGGCGATCCTGCAGCCGTTCGCGCCCTGATGGGGCGCAAGCTCTCGCGGATCAACGGACTGGCCATGCGGATGCTGGGCGACGCCGCCGAGGCCGAGGATGTCACCCAGGAGGTGTTTCTGCGCGCCTGGCGGCAGGCGCCGAAATGGAGTCCGGGAGCTGCGCGGTTCGACACCTGGCTGCACCGGGTGGCCCTCAACCTCTGCTACGATCGCCTGCGACGCCGGCGGGAAATCCCCACCGAGACGCCCCCGGAACAGACCGACGAGGGGCCGGGCCCAGACCGGGGACTGCAGGCCGCCGATGTGGGCGCGCGGGTGGCCGCCGCCATGGCCCGGCTGCCCGATCGCCAGAGGGAGGCGGTGGTCCTGTGCCATTATCAGGAGCTGGGCAATATCGAGGCCGCTGGCCTGATGGGCGTGAGCGTCGAGGCCCTCGAAAGTCTTTTATCCCGGGGTCGGCGCGCGCTGCGTTCGGCCCTGGCCGATGTCCGATGAGGGCGCCCGAATGACGGAGGGACCGATCATGGATCTGAAACGATTCAGCGCTCTGGCCGAAGCCTATGGCGGTGATGTTTCTCGCTGGCCCGAGCCTACGCGGGAGGCCGCAGCCCTGCTGATGTCGGCCGATCCGGCAGCCACCGCGGCCGTGCTGGCCGAGCAGAGCGATCTGGACTGGGCGCTGGACGCCTGGCGTCCGCCGGCCGCCAGTGCGGCGCTGCAGGCGGCGATCCTGTCTGGCGCGCCTGAGGCGCGGCGATCTCCAGCCTGGCGAGGCTGGTTGTGGCGCACGGGCCTGGGCGCTGGCCTGGTGGCTGCTGGCGCCGCCGGGGTCATGGCCGGCGTCGTGGTTACCAGCGCCGTCGCCCCGGCCGGCGACCTTGAGGTGATCACCGCGGCGGTCAGCGCCTATGACACCCTGGATATTGAACTGGTGGGAGACGTCTGATGTCGCAACGGAGCCTGACCATCGCCCTGTTCATCTCCCTGGCGGTGAACCTCTTCGCCATCGGCGCGATGGTGGGCGGGCTGGTCATCGGGGTGCGCATGTCGGAGGGCAGGGAGAGGGCCATGCGGTCTGGCCCGCCGCCGATCTTCGCCGCCGCCTCGGCGCTGCCGGAAGCGCGTCAGGACGCCTACCGCCAGGCTCTGCGGGGAGAGGCCCGGGACGTCCGCCGATCCCTGATGCGGGCCGGCGAGGCCCGTCGTCAGGCTTGGAGCGCTATTGCCGATGAACCCTTCGACCCCGCCGCCGTCCGGCAATCTCTGAAAGACGCCCAGGCCATTGAGGCCCAGGCCCGGACCCGCCTGGAGAACCGGGTTGTCGACTTCGCCGGCGACCTGAGCCTGGAAGAGCGCAGGGCCCTGGCTGAGGCCCTCTCGCGTCCCCCATCTCGCCACAGGGACGGGCGGGGCGGTCGAGAAAGCCGCCCGGATCGATTTTAACGGCCCAAGTGCAACCTCGACTGGTCAGGTCGATGTTCGCCGAGTGATCCGTCCTTCCAGGGTGGTTGCCCGGGCGACAGTGTTTGAGATCGTCCCATATTTGCGGATATTCTTGTGCAGCAGGTCCAGGCGCTGGTCGCTCTCTCCCGTGTCGACGATGATCTCGTAGTCGATGGAGGTGATCAGGGGCGGGCTGTCCTGGCGCGCGGCCTTCAGTCTGACCTCAACGCCCTTGAGCTCGAAGTTAAGCAGGGGGGTAACCCGTTCAACTCCCTTGATCATGCAGGCTGCGACCGCGGCCAGCAGGAGCTCAACGGGGTTGAAGGCGTCGGGACGCCCCTGGAGGTCTGTGTCCAGAACCAGGCTGGCGTCCTTCGCACTCGCAAGGCTCCCGTGGGCGTCGACCCGGCGGGCCTGGATGGCGTATTCAAGCATCAGGTTCTCACCCATCAGGTTCGCCATGGCGGCCTGTCTGGCCGCATGCATCATTATCCCAAGCTCAAGCCTGCTAGACGACAGCCCCAAATAGACGGCCGATCACAGCTGTGATGGCCATGGCTAGTGCGCCCCAGAAGGTCACACGCGCGGTGGGCTTCCAGAGCGGCGCCCCGCCCGCCCGCGCCGCAATCGCACCGAGGAGAGCGAGGAAGGCGAGAGAAGCCCCTGAAACGATAGGGACCAGCGCACCTAGGGGTGAGACGGTGACCGCGGCGAGCGGCAGGGCCGCACCCACCGCAAATGTCGCCGCTGAGGTCAGGGCCGCCTGGATTGGGCGAGCCGCACTATGCTCGGACAGACCAAGCTCGTCGCGCGCATGGGCCGCCAGCGCGTCCCCGGCATTGAGATGTGTCGCCACCTGACGCGCCAGGTCCAGCGGTAGCCCGCGCCCCACATAGATGTCGGTCAGCTCCGCCAACTCGGCCTCCGGCTGTGTGGCCAATTCGCGCCGTTCGCGGGCCAGGTCGGCCGCCTCACTATCGGCTTGGGAGCTGACGGAAACATACTCGCCGGCGGCCATGGACATGGCGCCGGCGACCAGGCCAGCCATGCCGGTGAGCAGGATGTCGCCGCGCAGGGCGCCCGCGGCCGCGACCCCGACGATCAGGCTTGCGGTGGAGACGATGCCGTCATTGGCCCCCAACACCGCCGCTCGAAGCCACCCGGTGCGGGCAATGGAGTGGCTTTCGGTGTGAGCTTTCAAGCGGGTCATCCGGTCAACAGGTCACCCTTTTGGCCCAACCGCTTTGACTTGCGACATATCTTGCAGAAATTCCGCTCGGCACGGCCGCCTAGGCCGCCGTCCCTGTGCGGCGAACCGGGGCCTGCTGGGCCTCGCCCTGGCGAACAGGCAGGGAGAAGCCGACGGTCGTGCCTTCGCCAGGGGCGCTCTGGATGTCGAGGGCCCCGCCATGCATCTCCACCAGAGATTTGGTGAGGGCCAGGCCGAGACCCGTGCCTTGCTGGATCTTCGAATGCTGGTTTTCGATCTGCTCGAAGGGCCGCGCCAGCCGGGCCAGGTCGTCGGGCGCGATGCCGATGCCGGTATCCCGCACCGTGATCCGCACGCGCTCGCCTTGAGGGTCTGGCCGCGCGTCGGCGCGCACCGTGATGCGGCCGCCCCTGGGCGTGAACTTGATGGCGTTGGACAGCAGGTTGAGCAGCACCTGCTTGATGGCCCGGTAGTCGGCCTCCACCTCGGGCAGATCCCGGGGGAATTCCAGGTCCACGGCGAGGCCTGCGCTGTCGGCCCGGTTGCGGATCAGCCGGGCGGCGTCCTCGACCACGTCCTCCAAGGTCAGGGGCTCGAACTTCAGGTTCATCTTGCCGGCCTCGATCTTCGACATGTCGAGGATGTCGTTGATCAGGGCCAGCAGGTGCTGGCCCGACGATAGGATGTCGCCGCAATATTCCTTGTAGCGGGGGTCGCCCAGGGGGCCGAACATCTCGCCGACCATGATCTCGGAGAAGCCGTTGATGGCGTTCAGCGGCGTGCGCAGCTCATGGCTCATATTGGCCAGGAACTCGCTCTTGGCGGTGTTGGCGCTCTCGGCCCGGACCTTCTCGGCCTCGTACTTTCGGGCCAGCTCGGAGAGCTGCTCCTGACTGCGCTCCAGGCTGACCACGGCCTTCTGCAGGGCTTCCTCATTGACCCGACGGGCCTCTTCCTGGGTCTTGATGGCGGTGATGTCGGCCGCCGTCATCACCAGACCGCCCTCAGCGGTGCGGCGTTCGGAAATCTGGATCCAGCGGCCATCGTGCAGCTCGGCCTCGCGGACGCCGCGCTGGCCGTCCATGGCCGGGGCCTGGCGCTTGATGGCCAGTTGGGCGAAGCGGTTGACCTGATCGCGGGCCGCGCCCGGCTTGAGCAGCCGCGCCTCCAGGGAAAAGACGCTGCGGTAGTTCTGGTTGCACATCAGCAGGCGGCCATGGCGGTCCCACAGGACGAAGGCCTCCGACACGCTCTCGATGGCGTCGCGCAGACGGTTTTCCGCCGCCTGGGCCCGGGCCTGGGCCATACGCTCCTCGGTCACATCCAGGGCCACCCCGATGATCCGTGCGAAGCCGCCCTCGGGGGCGCGGCCGAAGGCCTGGCCCCGGGCGTCCACCCACAGGGGGCGTTCCCCTGGCGCCCCAGGCACCCGGAACGAGACGTCGAAGGCGCCATATAGCGCGGCGGTGGACAGGGCTTGACGCACGCGCTCCCGGTGGTCGGGGGACACGCGGTCCAGGACGTCCTGGCCGCTGACGACCCCGCCGCCGCCCCAGCCCAGCATCCCGCCGGTGACGTCGGAGAGAAACACCTCGTCTGTGGTCAGGTCCCATTCCCAGATCCCGCAGCGGGCGGCTTCGACCGCCATCCGGAACCGCTGCTCACTGTCGTAGAAGGCCTGCTGGGCCGCCTCCACCTTGCGGCTCTGGGTGAACAGCAGCAGGCCCAAAAGGAAGGCGACGCCCAGGGGGATGAGCACCCAGCCCAGCTGTTCCCTAGCCGACAGGATCTCCATGGGATCGGCGCCGGCGCCGACCACCGCGATCCAGGCCCCGTCAGAGGAGGGGGCCGCAGCGATCTGAAGGCTGGCGCCGTCGGGGCCGCGTGCGCGGGTCAGCCGACCGGAACGAAGCTCACCAGGGGTGAGTTCGAACGCTGCGCTGAGACTGTCGGCCTGGGCGATCCCGCCAGCGCCGACGGCGCTGATCACCTGACCTCGGGCGGAGATGATCGCCCCGATCCGCGCCTTGGCCAGCAGGGTCGTCAGGCGGGCCGGGGCGGCCACGATCATGATGGTTCGGCGACCCTGCGGCGTCGTGGCGCTCGCTGAGGCCAGCAGGGCCGGCGCAGCGCCTTCCACAGCGGCGGTCCCGAACCAGACCTCCCGCGGGGCCCGGTCGGCTTCGGCGGCCAGCGCGCCCCAGTTGACGGCTGGGGGTTCGCCAGCGACGGCGAGCGTCTCGGCGCCCTCAAGGATGATGACGGCGCTGGCGGAGCCGGACGCCACGCGCAGGCCGGTTTCGGCGGCCTCCAGCGGGCTTTCTGGTCGCGCCTCAAGCCCTTCCCGCGCCGCCAGCAGGCCGCCCCGCAGGGTGGCGGCCTCGGCGTCCAGGCGGGCGGCCAGAGCCTGGGCCTCGCCGGGCAGCACGGCGCCCAGCTGGCCGGCTCGGGTCGGCTCGCTTTGGATTCGGGCTACGGCGAAGGCGGTATAGACCGCCATGAGCAGCAGGGTGGTCAGGATGGCCAGGCGCGCAAAGGCGAAGGTCGGCGGCGGCCGCGAGCCGGGACTCGGCTCACCGCCGCGCTTCTGACTCTGGGTCCGAGCCGCGCCCCTGCCTCCGCGTCCGGCCAAGCCCGCCGCTCCCTTACCCTCAAATCCGAGTCACCCCGCGAAGCAGAGTCTAGGCGGGCGGACTCGCCACGTCACGAGTCATACCGTCGCGTCTGGCGCAATCCTGTGATCCCCCGGAAAATGGGAGGATCAGGTCGCTCAGTCCTGCGCCAGGGCCCGGGAGGCCAGTTCGTAGACGTTCTTGGAAAGACCCTCAGCACCGACGATCCGTTCCAGCTCGGCCCGCATCAGGGCGCCCAGATCGGCGCGATAGCGCCGCCAGCCGCCCAGGGGCTCCAGCAGCCGGGCCGCCGTCATGGGGTTGTAGCCGTCCACCGAAAGGATCTGATCGGCCAGGAACCGATATCCCGCCCCGCTCTCGTCGTGGAACCGCACCGGGTTGCCCGCCGCGAAGGTCCCGACCAGGGCCCGCAGGCGGTTGGGGTTCTTGGGATCGAAGGCCGGATGGGCGGTCAGACCCAGGACGCGGCCCAGGGCGCCCTCGTCCGGCGCGCGAGCCTGCAGGGCGAACCACTTGTCGATGACCAGGGGCTCGGACTTCCAGCGCTCGTAGAAGTCGGCCAGGGCCTTCTCGAAGGGCTCCCCGCCGATTTGCATGAGGGCCGAAAGCCCGCCCATGGCGTCGGTCATGTTGCCGGCGGCTTCATAGTGGCCATAGGCCCGTTCGGCGTTCTCCGCGTGCGGGTCCACCGACAGGATATCCAGGGCCATGTTGCGCAGGGCCCGGCGGCCAGCGCCGGCGGCGTCGGGGGAAAACTCTCCCAGATCCTGCAGCCCGGTGTGCAGCCGTCCCAGCTCCTCAGCCAGATGCACCGCCAGCCGGCCCCGCAGGGCGTTGCGCGCCAGATGGATGGCCGCCGGATCGGCGGGTTGCTGGGCGAGCGCCAGCTCCGCCTCACTGGGCAGGGACAGCAGCAGCGCCTTGAAGGCCGGATCGGCCGCCTGGTCCGACAGGGCGCGGCCAACGGCCTCGGCATAGCGTTCTTCGCCCACCTCGTCGGGGGTTCCGGCGCTGCGGGCCAGCATCAGGTCACGGGCCAAGTCCTGGCCGGCTTCCCAGCGGTTGAAAAGGTCCGGATCGGCGGCCAGTTGGACATAGCGGTCCTTGGGCGCGGCGTCGGTGGTCAGCACCACCGGGGCCGAGAAGCCGCGAAGGGCCGAAAGCACAGGCTCACGATCCACGCCGGTCAGTGTGACGCTGGCCTTGGCGGCGTCGAGCACCACAACGGTCTCGTCAACGGCCTGACCGTCCCGCTCGAAGGCGAGCGTCCGGCCTTCCCCGTCCAGGAGGCCCAGGCGCACGGGAATGGGCAGGGGCTTCTTGCTCGGTTGGCCCGGCGTCGGCGGGGTGGTCTGGGTGAGTTCCAACTTCAGGGTGCGGGCGGCGGCGTCATAGGTGCGGCGGATGTCGACCCGCGGCGTGCCGGCCTGTTCGTACCAATCGAAGAAGGCCGACAGGTCCTGGCCCGAGGCCTCGGCGAAACACTCGATGAAGGCCTCCACCGTGGTGGCGTGGCCGTCCCAACGGTCGAAATAGAGGTCCATACCCTTTCGGAACGCCTCGACCCCGATCAGGGTCTTGAGCATGCCGATGACCTCGGAGCCCTTCTCGTAGATGGTCGCGGTGTAGAAATTGTCGATCTTCAGATAGCTCGACGGGCGCACCGGGTGGGCGAGCGGGCCCTGATCCTCGGAAAACTGGCGGGCGCGCAGGGCCTTCACGTCCTTGATCCGCTGGACGGCGGCGCCGCGCATGTCGGCCGAGAAGCTCTGGTCGCGGAAGACGGTCAGGCCTTCCTTCAGGCACAGCTGGAACCAGTCGCGGCAGGTGATGCGGTCGCCGGTCCAGTTGTGGAAATATTCGTGGGCGACCACGCTCTCGATCCGCTCATAGTCGAAGTCGGTGGCGGTCGCCTGATCGGCCAGCAGGAGCGAGGAGTTGAAGATGTTCAGCCCCTTGTTCTCCATCGCGCCGAAATTGAAGTCCCGCACGGCGACGATCATGAAGAGGTCGAGGTCGTATTCGCGGCCAAACGCCTCCTCGTCCCACTTCATGGAGCGCTTCAGGGCGTCCATGGCGTAGACGGCGCGGTCAGCCATGCCGGGATCGACATAGATGCGCAGGTCCACCTTGCGCCCGCTCATGGTGACGAGGCTGTCCTCCAGCACGTCGAGTTCGCCGGCCACCAGGGCGAACAGGTAGCAGGGCTTGGGGAAGGGGTCGTTCCAGACGGCGTAGTGCCGGCCGTCGGGCGTCTGGCCGGATTCCATCAGATTGCCGTTGGACAGCAGCCGCTGGAACGCCTTGTCCGCCGTCATCCGCACCGTGTAGCGCGCTAGGACGTCGGGCCGGTCGGGGAACCAGGTGATCTTGCGGAAGCCCTCGGCCTCGCACTGGGTGCAGAAGCGGCCGCCGGACATGTAGAGGCCATCCAGCGAGGTGTTGGCCGCCGGATCGATCTCGACCTCGGTCTCAAGGGCGAAGGTCGCCGGGACGTCGGCGATGGTCAGGTATTCCGTATCGATGGCGTAGTCGCTCGCCGCCAGGACGCGGCCGTCGATGGCCACAGAGATCGGCTTCAGTCGCTCGCCGTTCAGGACCAGGGGCTCGGCATGGTCGCCGTTGCGGCGCAGGCTGAGCCTGGCCTTCACCCGGGTGGCGCTGGGCTTGAGGTCGAAGTCCAGATGGATCTCGTCCACCAGATAGGCCGGCGGGCGATAGTCGGACAGGCGGATCGGCTGGGGCGTTTCGGTGCGCATGTCACCGATGTAACCCCGCCTGCGGTCCCTCGCCAGGGGGCGGGGACCAAACCTGCTCAGGCGGCGTCTTCGGCCAGGTCCGGCTGGGCTTCGGCGGCGGCGGGGATCTGCTGCAGGAACCGGTCGACCTTGCGGGCCTCCTCGGCCAGGCGGCGGATCTCTGGCGGGGCGTCTTCCGGCGCTTCATCCACCAGGGCCGACAGATGCCGGGCGATGGACAGCAGCCGTCGCGACGAGGTGATCAGCCGGGCCTGGAACTCGATCTTCAGCGGGTCGCGATCATATTCGGCCCCAGGCACCCGCCAGCCGCCCCAGTCATTGGCGTCGGTGACCACCACCGGATAGGTCCCGGGATAGGGATGATGGGCGCAGTCGTCGGGCTGCTGCCACTTGTTGCGGGCCCGCAGGAGACGCCAGCTCGGCTCGTCATCGTTCACGAGTTCGTGGCTCGATTGCTCGGCGCGAAGCTCATGGGCGTGAAAGTCACGGCCCAGACCCACGTCGTAGGTCACCCGCACGGGCTCATCGAAACCGCGGGCCCAGACAGGCACGATCTTCTCGATCACCGCCCAGGCGCCGACGCTTTCGACCCACACCTTTTGATTACGTTGGAAGACAGCCTTGGCCATACGCACCCACCGATACTTGTTTCAGCCCATAAGACCCTGAAATCCTTGACGCGAGGTCAATCTTTCCACGCCCGCTGCGATGCGTATGGTGGGGTTTCCAGGGAAACGCAGACGCCGTGAACACGGCGGGACAAGACGGGCATGAATTTCGATTTTTCCGACGACCAGAAGTTTCTGAAGAACGAGGCGCGAAAGTTCCTCGAGGCCCAGTGCCCGACAAGCCGGGTGCGCAAGGTCCTCGACGAGGACGCGAAGTCCTATGACGAGGACCTCTGGAAGGCGGTGGGCGAGCAGGGCTGGCTCGGCGCCGCCATCCCGGAAGAATATAACGGCCTGGGTCTCGGCCGGCTGGAGCTGTGCGTGATCGCCGAGGAGCTCGGCCGGGCCGTCGCCCCGATCCCCTTCGCCTCCACCGTCTATTTCCTGGCTGAAGGGATCATGCTGGCCGGATCGGAGGAGCAGAAAGCCTATCTGCTGCCCCGTATCGCCGCCGGCGAAGTGATCGGCGCCATGGCCGTCTCTGAAGGACCGGGAGTCACCACCGCCTCGACCCTGCAGGCCACGGTTGAGGGCGGAAAGCTCAACGGCGTCAAGCTGCCGGTCACGGACGGCGACATCGCCACCGTCGCCCTGGTGCTGGCCAAGGAGAATGGAAAGCCAGGTCTGTTCATCGCCGACCTCACCGATCCTTCGGTGACCCGCGAGGCGCTCAAGACGCTGGATCCCACCCGGGACGCCGCGCGCCTGACTTTCAAGGACGCGCCGGTCAGACGCCTGGGCGAGGCCGGCCAAGGCTTCGACCTGCTGGAGCAGATCAACGACCGCGCCGCGGTGCTGCTGGCCTTCGAACAGTGCGGCGGCGCCGACCGCTGCCTGGAGATGGCCAAGTCCTACGCCTTGGAGCGCTACGCCTTCGGCCGGGTGATCGGCTCCTATCAGGCCATCAAGCACAAGCTGGCCGACATCTATGTCAAGAACGAGCTGGCCCGCTCCAATGCCTATTACGGCGCCTGGGCGCTCAACACCGGCGCGGCCGAATTGCCCGTCGCCGCCAGCGCCGCGCGGATCGCCGGCTGCGAGGCCTACTGGTTCGCCTCAAAGGAAAACATCCAGACCCACGGGGGCATCGGCTTCACCTGGGAGATGGACTGCCATCTGCACTACCGGCGCTCGCGCCAACTTTCCCTCGTGGCGGGCGCGCCGCGGGTCTGGAAGGAACGGCTGGTCAGCCAGCTCGAACGTCGTAACGCCGCCGCCTGAAAGGGATCCTGATCATGGACTTCAAAGACACCCCCGAAGAGGCCGCCTACCGCCAGCAGGTGCGCGAGTGGCTCAACGCCAATGCGCCCAAGAAGCGTGAGGGCGAACCCGACCCGCTGGGCGAATCCAGCGACGGACTCGCCGCCTCCAAGGCCTGGCAAGCCAAGAAGGCCGCCGCCGGCTATGCCTGCATCACCTGGCCCAAGGAATGGGGCGGCCAGGGCGGCAACCCGATCCAGCAGGTGATTTTCAACCAGGAAGAATCCGCCTTCCCGACCCCGGGCAATCCTTTCCAGATCGGCCTGGGCATGTGCGTGCCCACGGTGATGACCTTCGCCGATGAGGAGACCAAGAAGCGCTTCGTCGGCCCCGCCATCCGCGGCGAGGAAATCTGGTGCCAGCTGTTTTCCGAACCCTCCGGCGGCTCAGATGTGGCTGGCGCCCGCACCCGGGCCGAGCGCGCCCCGGACGGCTCGGGCGACTGGATCATCAACGGTCAGAAGGTGTGGACCACCGGGGCCCAGTTCTCCGATTTCGGCATCGTCATCTGCCGCACCAATCCGGACGCGCCCAAGCACAAGGGCATGACCATGTTCTGGATCGACATGAAGGATCCGGGCGTCGAGGTACGGCCGATCCACCAGATGTCGGGCGGTTCAGGCTTCAACGAGGTCTTCTTCACCGACCTGCGGGTCAAGGACAGTCAGCGTCTCGGCGCCGTCGATGACGGCTGGCGGGTTTCGCTGGTCACCCTGATGAACGAGCGTCTGGCTGTGGGCGGCGCCTCGGGCGCAGGCTGGAGCGCCTTCCTGGAATCGGCGCGCCAGACCCCCGGGCTGGACGGCGGGGCGGCGATCAAGGATCAGGCCCTGCGGGAGAAGCTGGCGGACTGGTACGTCCAGGCCGAGGGACTCAAGCACACCCGCAACCGGACCATGACCGCGCTCTCCAAGGGCGAGACCCCTGGCCCCGAAAGCTCCATCGGCAAGATCATCTCGGCCGTTCAGATGCAGGAGCTGGCCAATTCGGCGGTCGAGATGCTGGACCAGTACGGGATCATCAACGACCCGTCGCTGGCCCCCCTGCGCGGCGCCTTCCAGGCCTCGCTGATGTCGGCTCCGGGCATGCGGATCGCCGGTGGCACCGACGAGATCCTGCGCAACATCATCGCCGAGCGCGTGCTCGGCCTGCCCGGGGACATCCGGGTCGATAAGGATGTGGCGTTCAAGGACCTGCCCACCGGACGGTAGGCGAGGAAGGGCGGGGCCGCTGCGCGGTCCCGCCCGTCTTTCCATCTATGCGCTAAGGGCCACAGGACCCGCGGGCGCCAGCCCCCTGGACAGGCGGCCATAGAGGGCGGACAGACCCTTGAAGGTCGAGTCCCATCCATGCTGTTCTTCCGCCCGCCGGCGCGCCGCGCGGGAGAGCTCATTGAGATCTTGGGTGAACAGGGCGTCGATGGCCTCGGCCAGATGGACCGAGCTGGCGCTCTGGGCTCGCTGACCGACCGCCTCGTCGATCAACTCACCGACTCCGCCACGACGGGGCCCCACCACGGGCGTTCCCGAGGCCAGGGCCTCGAGCACAGCCAGGCCGAAGGGCTCGTTCTCATTGGCGTGCAGGAAGGCGTCGGCGCTGGCGATGAGGCGCGCCAGGGCGCCGGTGTCGCGCTCATAGTCCAGGGCGATCACCTGGGCCGAGGCTCGTGCATCACGCCCAGCGCCCACCAGCAGCAGGCGATAGGGGTCGCCCAGACGCTCCACCGCCTCGATCATCGCCTCGATATTTTTCTCCCGCGCCGCCCGTCCGGCAAAGACCAGCAGGCGCGTGGCGGGCGAAAGGCCCAGCCGCGCCATCAGGCCGGCGCGATCAGCGAACCGCGGATGAAAGCGCTCCAGATCGACCCCGAGTGGCTGCACCAGGGCGTCTTCGACGCCAGCCTCCGCCAGTCTTGCGGCCATGTGCCGGCTGGGCGCCACGACGGCGTCAAAGCGGGCGAAGGTGTCCGACCACTGGCGGCGGGCCGGGGCCCGGGCCCATTCGCCCAGATGCAGCGCCGCCAGCGCCGCGGCGTCCGTGTGACAGAACCCAACCACCGGCCGGCCCAGGTCCTGTCCCGCCTCCAGAGCGGCCAGGCCCGGGACAAACACGTCGCCGGCCTCGATCACGTCCGGCGACAGGTCGCTGATCACATCGGCCCACTTGGTCACGCTGGCGGGCATGCGGTAGCCGTCGCCGAAGGGCAGGCGGGCGGCGGCGATGGTCATGTGTCCCTCGGCGCTGGCGCCGGTGCGAGGGCCAGGGGCGACGATGGTGTGGACGATGTCTCGACGGTGGGCGTCCAGCCAGGCGCGCTTGGCCAGCAGGTAGCGCTTCACCCCGCCTGAACGGGGCGCATACATCATGGTCACATCCACCAGATGAAACCCAAGGTCTTGGGCATATCGCCTGGCCTCGCGCCTGGGTTGGAAACCTGTAGCCTGCTCTGCAGCTTGCGCTTGAAACACCCTTTCCACCTCGTGCGACACACCAGCCATGACTGGGGACACAACGGACGGTCCGGGGCTTTCGATCCTCGCGGCCTTAGTGTCCCTGAGGTCTCACATGGGCGTCGGCGGCGCTGCGCACCAGGGTCACGAACTCTGCGCGCTCACCATCAGGATCACGACCGCGGGCGCCCTGCGCCAGGGTCTCGATCTCATCCCAGCCGAAGCGATCTGAGACCCAGGGGTCGCCCCGCAGCTTCTGGCCGAAGGCCGCCACCGCCAGGGCCCAGCGCGTGGCCTCCGGCGCCGCCGCCAGTCTGGCGGTGCGGTCGCCTTGGGAAATGGCGCGGGTGATCAGGTCGGACGTCCCGCCCCCCGGCGGCTGATGACGGACCTTTAGGAAGGCCAGCTCTGAAACCTGGCCCTGGGCGCGGGGTTCGGCCTGGTAGCGAAGGGGATCGACCGAGCCAGGCGCGCCCACCGGGGTGATCTCATAGAGGGCGGTCACCGAGGCGCCTGATCCGACCTCGCCGGCGTCCACCTGATCGTTATTGAAGTCCTCCCGGTTCAACAGCCGGGTCTCATAGCCGATCAGACGGTACTCGCTGACCCGGGCAGGGTTGAACTCCACCTGAATCTTCACGTCCTGGGCGATGGGGAACATGGCTGCGGGCAGGTCGCGCAGGAACAGGCGCCGCGCCTCGGCCAGGGTGTCGATATAGGCCGCCGTCCCATTTCCGTTCTGGGCCAGGGTCTGCATCATCTGGTCGTTATAGTTGCCGCGGCCGAAGCCATAGACCGAGAGATAGACGCCCGACCGGCGCTTCTCGGTCACGAAGTCCTCCATCCGGGCGGGGTCCGACAGGCCGACATTGAAGTCGCCGTCCGTCATCAGGATGACCCGGTTGATCGCTTCGGGATCGAAATTCTGCTGGGCCAGCTCATAGGCGAGCGCCAGTCCCTGGCCGCCGGCGGTGGATCCGCCCGCCGACAGGGCGCCGAGCGCGCACCGCATCATCAGCTTCTGGCGGCCGTCGGTGGGCGCCAGGACCGCGCCGGCCGAGCCGGCATAGGCCACCATGGCCACCCGGTCCTGGGGCCGCAGCTGATCAATCAGGACATTCATCGCCTTACGCGCCAGGGGCAGGCGATCGGCGCCCTCCATGGAGCCCGAGGTGTCGATCAGGAAGACAAGGTTCAGCGGCGGCCGGCTCGCGGCGGGCAGTTCATAGCCCTGCAGGCCTATATGCAGGATTTCCCGCTGGTCGGACCAGGGGGAGGGGACGACGGCGACATGAGTGGCGAACGGGGTGTCCCGGCGGTTCGGCGGGGCGTAGCCATAGTCGAAATAGTTGATCAGCTCTTCGACCCGGACCGCGTCGGTGGGCGGCCGTTCCCCGTCGTTGAGGAAGCGTCGGATATTGGCGTAGCTGGCGGTGTCCACATCGATGGAGAAGGTGGAGACGGGCTCCTCGGCCGTGCGCTTGACCGGATTGGCCGTGGCCTCTGGGTAGCGCTCTGTGTCCGCCAGCGGGGCTTGCTCCAGGACGGGCGACATCCCCCTTGCCGGGGCTGGAGGAACGGGCAGGGGGGGCATTGACCCCAGACCAGCAGGTGGAGGTGGCGGGGGTGGCGGTGCGGCCATCATCGCCGACATGGGTGCGGCCATGCCTGGGGCGGGCATCCTGGCCCAGGCCCGCCGGGGCTCAGGCGGTTGGAAGCCCAGCCGGGCGCAGGCCGCCGCTGTGGGTTCGCCGTCCAGGGGGCCTCGCGGGGCTGCGCTGGCCGCCGGCGGCGCGGCGATCAGAGCCGTCAGGCTGAGGGTGAAGAGGGTGCGAATCGCCGTTGGCGCCATCTGCGCTGTCCCTGTTTTTGAAGCGTCCCTGAGGTTCAGCTTGTCGGTGGGACTAAGGCGAAAGGTGGGCCACCCCCGTTCCATGAACCGGAAAAGACGGTGCGGTGACATCTGCGGCGGATTCTCTGGTCAAGCTTTTGGGCAAGCTTGACAGAGCGCCTCCCCGGACGGCTACTGCCCGGACAAATTATGGTTAACGCGCTCTGAACGTGGGGGAGCAACGGGCCATGGTCCAACCGTCGGACCGATCGCTGCACGAGGGCCTGCGCAAGGGGATGACCCTTGCTGTGCTGTTGGCTCTCGTTCCGCTGCTGGGCTGCGAGCCGGGTCCCAAGGGCCCCGGCGCTGCGGCTGGCCTGGCCTGTCCGCGCCCACAGACCTTCCTCACCACCCAGGCCTTCAATGCCCAGGAACAGGAAATCCGGGCCCTGCGCCGCCAGGCCTTCGCCGGTGACTTCTTCGCGCAGATCGACCTGGCCCGTCGCTATGGCGGCGCGGAGGCTGAGGCGCGCAAGATCCATGATCCCGTGGAGGCGGCCACCTGGTACCAGCTGGCCCTCTCCAACCCCGATGGCTTTGCGCCGATCGTCACCGGCGCCCAACGTCAGCGCCGGAACGGCCGGCTGCAGGATTGCCGCGAGGCTGAGCGGCTGGGCGCCTATGCCGCCCTTGAGCGCCTGCTTGAGCGGATGAGCTCCGAGGAGCGCCAGGACGTCCGCGACCGGGTCATCTATGTGCTCTCGACCCAGGGCGCGCCGGGCTACCGGACCCTGGCGCGGCTGCATGATGTGGGCTTCGGTCCGTTTGGCGATCCCCCGGAAAGCTCGCCGATCGCCCCTCGGGATCTGAAGGGGCACAGGCCGCCGGCGGCCGCGACCCTGTTCACCCGCAATGATGTGGACGTCTATCTGTTCAACTATCTGGCGGCTCAGAGCGGGGACGTGGCCGGCTTCGTGATGCTCAAGGACTTCGAGCGGTCTTCGACAGGCCGTGCGTCCCTGGGCGCCGACGCGCAGGCCAAGGCCAAGCGATGGACGCCGCCCTTCGAATTCTATCCCCCTCAGGCGCCGGAATCCGGTGTGCCACTCTCCGACGAGAGTCTGCGGGCCGGCGAGGCCGAGGCCCTGGCGCTTGCCCGGGTCGATGAACTGCCCTTCGTCCATGTAGGCCACGCCCTGGCCTTCCTGCGGGTGACCGAGAAGCCGGCGGTGACCAAGGCGAGCCTCACGACCACCGAGATCCAGGCTTTCCAGGCCATGCTGGGGCGCCCCGCCACTGGGCGGCTGTCCAGCCTGGAGGAGGTTCGCGCCATCCAGTATGCGGCGGTGAACGGACAGGCCCGCTCTCAACTGACCCTGGCGGTGATGTACGCCGAAGGGGTCGGCGTGCCGCGGGACTATGCCCGGGCCTTCTACTGGTTCTCCCAGGCCGACCGGCAGGGTAACGCCGAGGCCAAATACGCCATGTCGACCTTCTTCTCCCTGGGCATGGAGGGGGTGGCCGATCAGGATAAGGCGAGCGCCGTGGTCTATCAGATCGACGCGGCCCTGGCCGGCTTCAAACCCTCCGCTCAAAGGCTGCGCGAGCTCCTGGCTCAGGTCTCCCGCGCGCCGCGAACCTGATAAGGGGCATAGACGGTGACTGCTCAACCTCTGCGGCCCGGCCGCCGGCTTCCCCTCATTGGCGCAGCCTTCGCGCTGCTGGCCCTGGCCCTGGGGGCGCCGGCCCAGGCCTATCCGGATGCGCGGGTGGACGCGCAGATCCGCCCCAATTTCGGCGGGCTGATCACCCCGCCCCTGCGCTCGCCCTACCGGCCCAACCAGTGGCGCAAACCCGACCACAAGCCCAAGCGGCCCCATCCGCACCCCAGCCGGCCGCATCCGCCCTTGCAGGGGGGCTATCTCAACAGCCTCAGCATCGATTGCGCCGACCCCAATCTCGGCCCCTATCCGGTGTCCGACGCCCTCTGGGCCCTGGCCGATGGCGGCGTTCTGTTCATCCGCGCCCGGGGCGGGGTCTGCCGCGAAACCCTCTATATCGACCGCCCGGTGACCATCATCGGCGAGGGCGTCTCAGCCTTTGCCAATGGTGCGGACGCCCAGCCGGCCAAGCTTGCCCCGGCGGCTGGCGCCCCTTGCATCCGTGTCGCGCCCGGGACCCGGGGGGTTGAAATCCGCGACCTGGTGATCGAGGCCGATCAGGGCGGCCGCAGCGCCTGTATCGAGGCGGTCGACGCCGAGATCGCCCTGGTGAACACCTATGTCCGCTATGCGGGCGAGGCCGCGGCCATCTTCGTCTCCGGCGGCCGGCTGATCGGTCGCCAGAGCACCATCGAAGCCCGCACCAATGACGCGGCCGTCCTGGTGGACACCGCCACCCTCGACTTCGCCCAGGTGCGTATCGCCGCCGACGTGCGCGGGCTCGATATCACCCCGGCGGCTGGCGAAAGCCGCCTGTTGCAGGTGGGCGTGGTGGCCGAGGGGGGAACCCTGCCGGGGTCCACCGGCGTCACCGTCCGGGGCTTGCGCAGCGGAGGCGGCAAGCTGGTGGTGCGCAACTCCTATGTGGGCGGCTGGATCACCGGCCTCTATGTGGACCGCGGCGCCAAGCTGGAGCTGGTCCGCAGCCGGGTCCGCGCCCGCCGGGGAATCATCTCCGACTGGGGTGAAGTGGTGGTGCGGGAGTCCGCCATCTGGGGCGACGAATACGGCGGCTATTTCGCCGGCGGCGCGCCGGTGATCGAGCACAACCGGTTCGGCGGCCCGCGCGGCGGTCTGCTGTTCGACAGCCAGACCCGGCCGGCCCTGGCGCCCAACTATCTCTACGCCACCGACCAGTGCGACCCCTACGCTCAGCCGCAGGGTCTCTATTGCCAGTCCTTTGGCGCAGGCCCGCTGCAGGCGTTTTCCGCGCCTGACGCCTATGGTCAGCCGGCCTATGGCGGCCAGGCCTATGGCTGGTCCCATGATGGCTATGAGCGCGGCTATCAGATGGACGGCGCCCCGGTCGCCCTGCCGCCCCCGCCGCCGCCCCGTCGCCGTGGGGTGTTCGGCCGGGACACCTATTAGGGTCTTGCCGTCACTGGGCGTCGAAGAAGGCCTCGGGCTCCTACGACTGGTCTAACCGGCTCTCCAGGGCTTCCTGACCCTCAATGTCCATATGTTGGTGGGCTCATCGAGGATCAGCAGGTCCGGCTCGGCCAGCCGCACCGCCGAAGCGATCAGGAACAGCCGCCGCCAGCCGCCGCTGAGCGCCGAGAACCGGGTTTCCGCCGACTCGACCGGAATCTCGAACTCGTCCAGCAGGACGTCAATGCGCCAGTCCTCCGAGCCATCATCGGGCAGGGCGGTGGCCAGCACCTCTGAACTTCGACGCCGTCGCCTGGCGGTCCCGGCGCGACCTCGGCGCTCAACGCCTCTTATGGCTCAGGCTTGGCGCACAAAAAAGACGCCGCCCCCCCGGGGGGAGCGGCGTCCTTGATCGTCTTGGTGGCGAAAGCCTATTTCTTCAGCGCGTCGCGGGCGCCTTCCTTCAGGTCGCCGACGCCCTTTTGGACCTTGCCTTCGGCCTGATCCATGTGGCCTTCGGCTTCGAGGCTCTTGTTGTCCGTCATCTTGCCGACAGCTTCCTTGGCCTTGCCGCCCATATCCTTGGCGGCGCCTTCGACTTGATCCTTATGCATCGGAAACTCCTTTGGTTTCGGGAGGTGCGGGGGCGCCTCGTCTGTTGCAGAAGCAATGCGTGAGGGGCGGCGCTTGTTCCGTGAGATCACGCCCCTGCGGTTGCGCCGCAGGCGGTGGGCGTCTATTTCCTGCACCAATTCCGAAATCGCAGTTTCAAAGGCGGGCGCGGCACCATCCATGGCGCAGCAACACATTTTTCAGATGCAAGGCCTGACCAAGGCCTATCCCGGCAGCAAGAAGGTGTTCGAGAACATCTGGTTGTCCTTCTATCCCGACGCCAAGATCGGGGTGGTGGGGGTCAACGGCTCGGGTAAGTCCACCCTGCTGAAGATCATGGCCGGGATCGACAAGGAGTTCACCGGCGAGGCCCGCGCCGCCGATGGCGTGAAGATGGGCTACCTCGAACAGGAGCCGCACCTGGATGAGAAGCTCGACGTCTGGGGCAACGTGATCTCCTGGTGCGAAGAAAAGAAGATCTTCGACGCCTACAACGCCGTCGCCGCCAAGATGGGCGAGGAATATACCGACGAGCTGATGGAGGAGATGACCGCCCTCCAGGAGAAGCTGGACGCTGGCGATCTCTGGGACATCGACTCCCGCATCGAAATGGCCATGGACGCCCTGCGCTGCCCGCCCAATGACTGGCCGGTGGACAAGCTGTCAGGCGGTGAGAAGCGCCGGGTGGCGCTCGCCCGCCTGCTGCTCTCCAAGCCCGACATGCTGCTGCTCGACGAACCCACCAACCACCTGGACGCCGAAAGCGTCGCCTGGCTGCAGCATCACCTGGAAGCCTTCCCCGGCTGCGTCATCCTGGTGACCCACGACCGCTACTTCCTGGACCAGGTGACCAAGTGGACCCTGGAGCTCGACCGCGGCAAGGGCGTGCCCTACGAGGGCAACTACTCCTCCTGGCTGGAACAGAAGGCCAAGCGCTCGGCCATCGAAGACCGCGAGAGCGAGAGCCGCAAGCGCACGCTCGAACGCGAGCTGGAATGGGTCCGCTCCTCCCCCAGCGCTCGGCGCACCAAGTCCAAGGCCCGCCTCGCGGCCTTCGACGAACTGGTCAACGCCTCGGAGCGTGAGAAGCAGTCCTTTGCTCAGATCCAGATCCCGCCCGGCCCCCGCCTGGGCAATGTAGTCATCGAGGCTGACAACCTTGAAAAAGCCTATGGCGACAAGCTGCTCTTCAAGGATCTGACCTTCCGCCTGCCGCCCGGCGGCATTGTCGGGGTCATCGGGCCCAATGGCGCGGGCAAGTCGACCCTCTTCAAGCTGCTTACCAAGCAGGAGGTCCCCGACGCCGGCGACATTCGCCTCGGCGAGACTGTGCAGCTCTCCTATGTGGACCAGAGCCGCGACGCGCTGGACCCCAACAAGAACGTCTGGGAGGAAATCTCCGGCGGCCTCGACGTGATGAAGGTCGGCGCCCGCGAGATCATCAGCCGCGCCTATGTGGGCTCTTTCAACTTCAAGGGCGCCGACCAGCAGAAGAAGGTCGGTCTCCTGTCCGGGGGTGAACGCAACCGCGTCCACCTGGCCAAGACGCTGGCGTCCGGCGGCAATGTCATCCTGCTCGACGAACCGACCAACGACCTGGATGTGGAGACCCTGCAGGCCCTGGAAAGCGCGCTGGAGGACTTCCCCGGCTGCGCCGTGGTCATCAGCCACGACCGCTGGTTCCTCGACCGCCTCTGCACCCACATTCTCGCCTTCGAAGGCGACAGCCATGTGGAGTGGTTCGAAGGCAACTTCGACGCCTACGAGGAAGACAAGAAGCGCCGCCTGGGCACCGACAGCATCATCCCCCACCGGCTCAAGTTCCAGAAGTTCAGCCGCTAAAAACAAGGCCGGAGGAAAAGCTGCACAGCGGAACCTCCGGCGCTCCCACCTGTTCTCCGCGGGACATCCAATCCCGAAAGGAGAACGCCATGGCGAGCCCTCGTATCGAAGGCGCCAAGGTGGCCGTGCTGGCCACCAACGGCTTTGAACAGTCTGAACTGGAACAGCCCGTTGCGGCCCTGACCGCGGCCGGCGCCACCGTCCATGTCATCGCCCCCAAGGGCCCCGAGATTCAGGGATGGGAGCATCACGACAAGGGGCGGACCACAGCCGTCGACCTGGAGCTGGCCAAGGCCAAGGCCGGCGACTACGACGCCCTGGTTCTGCCGGGCGGCGTGATCAACCCCGACGCCCTGCGCCTGGAAAAGAAGGCCATCGCCTTCATCGGCGAGTTCGTGAAAGCCGGAAAGCCCATCGGGGCCATCTGCCACGGCCCCTGGACCCTGATCGACGCGGGCGGCGTGGAGGGCAGGACGATGACCTCCTGGCCTTCGCTCGAGACCGACCTGAAGAACGCCGGCGCCAAGTGGGTCGACAAGGAGGTGGTGGTCGACCAGGGCCTGGTCACCTCGCGCAAGCCCGACGACATCCCGGCCTTCTGCAAGAAGCTGATCGAGGAGATCGCCGAGGGCCGCCACGCCGCGGCGGCCTGAGGGCCACAGCTGATCCGGCGGCGGTCGCCCTGGCCATAGGGGCGCCGCCACGGCTATAGGGCGGGGGAGCAAGCTGGAGCACCGCCCCATGTCCGCCCCCCCGCCCGTCGTCCTGTTGTCCCACGTCATGCTGGCGCCCATGCAGGCCGGCCTTGAGGCCAAGGGCTATCGCGTGGTCCGCCGGTGGGACCTGGCTGACAGCGACCGGGCCGAGGTTGTCGCCATCGCCCACGCCGGCGAGGTGGTGCTGGAGCCTGAGTTTCTGACCACCCTGCCGAAGCTCGCCCTGATCGCCAATATCAGCGTCGGCTATGACGGGGTGGACGTGCCCTGGTGCCGGGCGCGGGGGATCGAGGTCACCCACGCCGATGGTCTGAACGCCGAGGACGTGGCCGATCACGCAGTGGGCCTACTGATCGCCTCATGGCGCAATATCGTCGAGGGCGACCGCCATGTACGCGAAGGCCGCTGGACTCCCGACAACCGGCTGGGCGCCCGGCCGGCGCTCAAGGGACGAAAGGTCGGGGTGGTCGGCATGGGCCATATCGGCCAGGCCTGCGCCACCCGGGTGGAAGCCTTTGGCATGGAGGTCGCCTGGTGGGGACCAAACCCCAAGCCCGACCTCGTATGGCGCCAAGCCGACAGCCTTGTGGCCTTGGCGCAGGAAAGCGAAATCCTGATCGTCGCCTGCCGGGCCGACGCCTCCAATCGGAACCTGATCTCGGCTGAGGTGATGGAGGCCCTGGGCTCCCGTGGGCTACTGGTCAATGTCGCCCGGGGTTCGGTGGTTGATGAAGACGCCCTGATCGCCGCGCTCAAGGACAAGCGCCTTGGCCGTGCGGCTCTGGACGTGTTCTGGCAGGAGCCGACGCCGCCGGCCAGATGGGCCGATGTTCCCAACGTCGTGCTCTCGCCGCACTCGGCCGGCAGCACCCTGGAGTCGATCCCCAAGATGATCGGCCAAGCCCACGAAAACCTGCGCCGTCACCTGGCTGGCGAGCCGCTGCTCAGCCCCGTGCCCTGACATCGCCCTGACACGGCGCTGTGGGATGAACCTCCTGCGGCCTCGAGCATTTGCACTGGCCATCACGTCATCAGGTCAGTTCCATGTCCCCCAGCGCGTTTCCGGATTCAGCCTCCAGCGGCCGGGCCTTTCTTGATCTCTGCGCCGTCTATGACGGCCTCCTGTCAGGCGAGGACCCCTTGCTCTCCGACGCAGCCCAGACGGACTTGCGCGCCTTCGCCCGGCTCTATGATCTGGCGCTGGAAACGGCCAGCGAGGCGGAGGTCTGGCGACAGGTGCGGGTGCGCCTGCAGCAGGACCTCTCGAGGCCCCTACAGACGACGGACGAATGGCGCTATGAAGGTCAAGCGCAGGCGGCCTGAACCCGGCTCCAGGCTTGACATAATCACATAAAGATATCTTTATGTGATCCATGGCGTTGTCCAATTCACAGGTTGTCGATGTGCTGCGCGCGGCCGGCGAGCCGACGCGCCTGCGGATCCTCGCCCTGCTGGCCCATGAGGAGCTGGCGGTGCTCGAGATCTGCCGCGTGCTGGACCAGAGCCAGCCGCGGGTCTCCCGGCATCTCAAACTGCTGGCGGAGGCTGGTCTGGTGGAGCGGTTCCCGGACGGCGCCTGGGTTTTCTACCGGCTGGTGACGGGCGGCGACGCCCGCCGACTGGTGGACGAGGTCCTCGATCTGATTGAACCGGGCGACAGCGTCCTGGCCCGCGACGCCGAGCGCCTCCGCAGCGTTCAGGCCGAACGGGAGACTGAGGCCGGGGCCTATTTTGCGCGCAACGCCGCGCGCTGGGATGAGATCCGCGCCCTTTATGTGGCTGACGAGGCTGTTGAAGCCGCGATCCGCGCCGCCGCTGGCCCTGGCCCCTTCCGCCGGCTGGTGGACCTGGGTTCGGGCACCGGCCGCATGTTGACCCTGCTGGGGCCTCAGGCGGAGCAGGCGCTCGGCCTGGACCTGTCACAACAGATGCTCAACATCGCCCGCAGCCATGTGAGCAAGGCGGGTCTGGAGCACTGCGAACTCCGCCACGGGGACATCTTTGGCACCCGCCTGCCAGGCGAGAGCGCCGACCTGGTGGTGGTCCACCAGGTGCTCCACTATCTCAGCGAACCCGCCGCCGCTGTCCGCGAGGCCGCGCGCCTGGTGGCGCCCGACGGTCGCCTGCTGATCATCGACTTCGCCCCCCATGGCCTGGAACACCTCCGGGATGAGCATCAGCACCGCCGTCTCGGTTTTTCCGACGCCGAGATGGAACGCTGGCTGCACGACGCAGGCCTGGGCCAGGTGAAGGTCAGCGCCCTGCCGCCGACCCGGGCCGCCGGCCTGACCATCAAGATCTGGAGCGCCGAGCGCGCGCCGATCGCCAAGAGGACCGCTGCATGACCTTCATTCCTCCCAACGCCCTGGGCCCCGTCGCCCGGGCTGGCGCCGGCGTCGGCCCGCGTCCCTCCGTCTCCTTTGAGTTCTCGCCGCCCAAGGGCCCCAAGAGCGAGGCCAGCCTCTGGGAGGCGATCCGTCGCCTGGAGCCGCTGAACCCCACCTTCGTCTCGGTGACCTATGGCGCCGGAGGCTCCACCCGTGACCGCACCCACCGCACGGTGGTGCGGATGCTCAAGGAGACCACGCTCAAGCCCGCCGCCCACCTGACCTGTGTGGAGGCCAGCCGCGAGGAGGTGGACGAGGTCATCCGCGACTATTGGGAGGCCGGCATTCGCCACATCGTCGCCCTGCGCGGTGATCCCCCCGGTTCGCTCGGCGGCGCCTACACGCCGCGGGCCGACGGCTATCAGAACGCCACAGAGCTGACCGCCGGCATTCGCGCCATTGCGCCCTTTGATGTCAGCGTCGGCCTCTACCCCCAGATCCACCCGGAAAGCCCGTCGGTGGACCACGACATCGAGGTGCTGAAGGCCAAGATCGACGCCGGCGCCACTCGGGCGATCACCAACTTCTTCTTCGATATCGACGGCTATCTGCGGTTCATCGACAAGATCCGGAAGGCCGGCGTCACCATCCCGATCCTGCCCGGCATCATGCCGGTCTCCAGCTTCGAAGGCCTGTCGACCATGTCCCAGCGGATCGGGGTGACCATTCCGGGCTGGCTGTCCAACCTGTTCGAGGGGCTGGATGAGGACCCGGAGACCCGCAAGCTGGTGGCGGCTTCGGTGGCCATCGAGATGTGCGCCAGGCTGACGGAGGAGGGCTTCTCAGACTTCCACTTCTACACCCTCAACCGCGCCGACCTCGTCTACGCCATCTGCCGGGTGCTCGGCGTGCGCGAGGCCGGGCCCGCTGCAGAGGTGGCCGCATGAACCTGAAGAGCCTCATCCTCGGCGCCGCAGGCGCCCTGCTGATCGCTGGCGGCGCCAATGCGCAGCTGCCGCCTGGCTGGAGCGCGCCGGGCGAGCCCCTGCGCATCGCCGACAACCTTTACTATGTGGGGACGCAGACCATCGCGGCCTATCTGATCACCACGCCGGAGGGGCACATCCTGGTGGATGGCGCCATGCCCACCAGCGCGCCCCTGATCCTGGACTCGATCCGAAAGCTCGGCTTCGATCCCGCCGACGTGAAGGTGATCCTCAACACCCACGCCCATTTCGACCATACCGGTGGCCTGGCCGATCTGAAGGCCGCTACAGGCGCGACGCTCGCCGCCAGCGCGGGCGACCGCGGCGCCCTGGAAAGCGGGACCTATGTGGGCTCGGAGGACGTGGCGATGTTCGCCTTCAAGCCCGTGACCGTGGACCGCGTGCTGCAGGATGGCGACAAGGTGGAGCTGGGCGGCGTGGCGCTGACCGCCCACCTGACGCCTGGCCATTCCCCGGGCTGCACCACCTGGACCTTCCCCCTGGAGGTGGAGGGCCAGACCCGTCAGGCGATGATCTACTGCTCCACCTCGGTGGCCGCCAACCGCCTGGTCTCGGCCGACAAGGGACCGCAGTATCCCGGCATCGTCGCCGACTATGAGCAGACCTTCGCCCGGCTGAAGACCATGAAGGCCGACGTCTTCCTCGCGCCGCACGCTGAACAGTTCGGCCTGGCCAAGAAGCGCGCCGCCATGACCGACGGCGCCCCCAATCCCTTCGTCGATCCCACGGAACTGCAGAAGGTGGTCGTCGCGAGCGAGGCCGCCTTCCGCACAGCGCTGGCCAAACAGCAGGAGGCCGCCCAATGAGCCATGTCCATCCCGGCCGCGCCGCGCGCATCGCGGCGCTCAAGGCCGCCGCCAAAGAGCGCATCCTGATCCTCGACGGCGCCTGGGGCGTCATGATCCAGAAGCGCAAGCTGGAAGAAGCCGACTATCGCGGGGACCGATTCAAGGACCACCCTGTCGACATGAAGGGCAATAACGACATCCTCTGCCTGACCCGGCCCGACATCATCGCCGACCTGCATGACCAGTATTTTGCGGCCGGCGCCGACATCTCCGAGACCAACACCTTCTCGGCCACGACGATCGCCCAGGCCGACTATGAGGCGGGCGAGGCGGTCTATGACATCAACTTCCAGGGCGCACAGATCGCCCGCGAGGTGGCCGACCGCTGGACGGCGAAGGAGCCGGACAAGCCGCGTTTCGTCGCCGGCTCCGTCGGCCCCCTGAACCGCATGCTGTCCATGTCCTCGGATGTGAACGATCCGGGCGCGCGCACCGTGACCTTCGACCAGGTCTATGAAGCCTATCGCCAGCAGATGATCGCCCTGCACGACGGGGGCGTTGACCTGTTCCTGATCGAGACCATCACCGACACACTGAACTGCAAGGCGGCCATCAAGGCGATCCTTGATCTTGAGGACGAGGGCTATGAGCCCCTGCCGATCTGGATCTCCGGCACCATCACCGACCGCTCTGGACGGACCCTGTCAGGCCAGACGGTGGAGGCCTTCTGGAATTCCGTGCGCCACGCCAAGCCCTTCGCCATCGGCCTGAACTGCGCGCTGGGCGCCGACCTGATGCGGCCGCACATCGCCGAGCTGGCGCGGATCGCCGACACCCTGGTCTCGGCCTATCCCAACGCTGGCCTGCCCAACGCCATGGGCGAGTATGACGAGAGCCCCGATCAGACCGGCCACCAGCTGCACGAATGGGCCAAGAGCGGCCTGGTCAACATCCTCGGCGGCTGCTGCGGGACGACGCCGGACCATATCCGCCACGTCGCCGACGAGGTCCGCGGCATGCCCCCGCGCCAGCCGGCGGCGCGCGCCACCGCCCTGCGCTTGGCCGGCCTGGAACCGTTCGAGTTGGCCTGAACCCCTTGGCTTGCCCTTCGCCATGCGGGAGAAGGGCGGCTGAAGCACCTATGACGCTGCGCCCCCCGGGCAGCGGCGCGACCGTCTATCGGAGCCCCATGCGTCCCACCTTCATCAATATCGGCGAGCGGACCAACGTCACCGGGTCGGCCAAGTTCAAGAAGCTGATTATCGAGGGCGACTTCAACGAAGCCCTTTCGGTGGCCCGTCAGCAGGTAGACGCCGGCGCCTCGGTCATCGACGTCAACATGGACGAGGGCTTGCTGGATTCGCAGCAGGCCATGGTCACCTTCCTCAATCTGATGGCCGCTGAGCCCGACATCGCCCGGGTGCCGGTGATGATCGACTCATCCAAGTGGGAGGTGATCGAGGCTGGCCTGCGCTGCGTGCAGGGCAAGTCCATCGTCAACTCCATCAGCCTGAAGGAAGGCGAGGAGAAGTTCGTGGAGCAGGCCAAGGCCTGCCTGCGCTATGGCGCCGCCGTCGTGGTCATGGCCTTTGACGAGCAGGGCCAGGCCGACACCGCCCAGCGAAAGATCGAGATCTGCACCCGGGCCTATCGCAAGCTGGTGGATGATGTGGGCTTCCCGCCCGAGGACATCATCTTCGACCCCAACATCTTCGCCGTGGCGACGGGGATCGAGGAGCACGACAACTACGCCGTCGACTTCATCGAGGCGACCAAGGCCATCAAGCAAAGCCTGCCCTATGCCCGGGTCTCGGGCGGGGTCTCCAACGTCTCCTTCTCGTTCCGCGGCAACGAGCCGGTGCGCCGGGCCATCCACTCGGTCTTCCTCTACCACGCCATCCAGGCGGGCATGGACATGGGCATCGTCAACGCCGGCGACCTGCCGGTCTATGACGAGATCCCGGCCGAGCTGCGCGAGGCTGTGGAGGACGTCATCCTCAATCGGCCGCAGCGGACCAACATTTCCAACACAGAGCGGCTGGTGGAGCTGGCGCCCAAGTATAAGGGCGGCAAAAGCGAGTCCAAGGGCCTCGACCTGGCCTGGCGCGAAGGGAGCGTCGAGGAACGGCTGAAGCACGCCCTGGTCAAGGGCATCACCGAATTCATCGAGGATGACACCGAAGAGGCCCGCCAACAGGCAGAACGGCCCCTGCACGTCATCGAAGGCCCGCTGATGGCCGGCATGGACGTGGTCGGCGACCTGTTCGGCTCAGGGAAAATGTTCCTGCCCCAGGTGGTGAAATCCGCCCGGGTGATGAAGCAGGCCGTGGCCTATCTGATGCCCTTCATGGAGGCCGAGAAGGAGGGCAAGCCCCGGGAGGCCGCTGGCAAGATCCTGATGGCCACGGTGAAGGGCGACGTCCACGACATCGGCAAGAACATCGTCGGCGTTGTGCTTCAGTGTAACAATTACGAGGTCATCGATCTCGGCGTCATGGTCCCCGCCGACCGCATCCTGGACGAGGCCAAGGCGCACGGGGTCGACATCATCGGCCTGTCGGGCCTGATCACGCCCTCCCTGGATGAGATGGTCTTTGTCGCCGCCGAGATGGAGCGGCGCGGCTTCGACATCCCCCTGCTGATCGGCGGGGCGACCACGTCCAAGACCCATACGGCGGTGAAGATCGCCCCCTCCTACAAGGCCGGCTCGACGACCTATGTGCTCGACGCCAGCCGGGCCGTCGGCGTGGTGTCGGGCCTGCTGTCGCCGGGCGAGCGTGACCGTATCCAGGCCGAGACGGCGGCGGAGTACGAGAAGGTGCGCGAGCAGTACGCCCGCGGCCTGACCAACCGCGCCCGCTCGACCCTGGAAGAGGCCCGGGCCAAGGCCTTCTCCATCGACTGGGCCGACTATGATCCGCCGAAGCCCAGCTTCACCGGCCTGCGCAGCTTCGAGGCCTGGGACCTGGAAGACCTGGCCGCCCACATCGATTGGACGCCCTTCTTCGCCTCCTGGCAGCTGGTGGGCCGCTTCCCGCAGATCCTGGAGGACGACGTGGTGGGCGAGGCCGCCCGCAACCTCTATGCCGACGCCCAGGCCATGCTGAAGACGGTGATCGAAGAAAAGTGGTTCACCGCCAAGGGCGTGGTGGGCTTCTGGCCGGCCAACGCCGATGGCGACGATGTGGTGGTCTATGCCGACGAGACTCGGGTGACCGAGCTCGCCCGCTTCCACACCCTGCGGCAGCAGATCGCCAAGACCGGCGACAAGGCCAATGTGGCGCTCGCCGACTTCATCGCGCCCATCGGGACCAAGCCCGACTGGATCGGCGGCTTCGCCGTCACCGCCGGACATGGCGAAGCCGCCATCGCCGCCCGGTTCAAGGCCGCCGACGACGACTACAACGCCATCCTGGCCGCCGCCCTGGCCGACCGCCTGGCCGAAGCCTTCGCCGAGGCCATGCATCGCAAGGTCCGCACCGAACTGTGGGGCTTTGCGCCGGACGAGCCCTTCGACATCGACGCCCTGATCTCGGAAAAGTACCAGGGCATCCGCCCGGCCGCCGGCTATCCGGCCCAGCCCGACCATACGGAAAAGGAAACCCTTTTCCGCCTGCTGGACGCTACGGAAAAGACCGGCATCGAGCTCACCGAGAGCTTCGCCATGACCCCGCCATCCTCGGTTTCGGGCCTCTATTTCGCCCACCCTCAGTCGCACTATTTCGGGGTCGGGCGGATCGAGAAGGATCAGGTGGAGGACTATGCCCGCCGCAAGGGCTGGGACCTGAAGAAGGCCGAGCGCTGGCTTAGCCCCATCCTCAACTACGAGCCCTGAACCCAGGATCGAGGCGCCCATGACGACGATCGACGACAAGACCGCAGCCGAGGCCTTCCGCCGTCTGGTGGGGCATCTGCAGATGCGCTCTGACGCCCAGAACGTGGACCTGATGGGCCTGGCGGGGTTCTGCCGCAACTGCCTGGCCGACTGGGTGAGCGAAGCCTCTGATGGAGCCCTGGATCGCAAGGCCGCCCGCGAGGCGATCTACGGCATGCCCTATGACGCCTGGAAGGCCGACCAGCCTGAGGCCACGCCGGAACAACTGGCCAGGATGGACGCCAGCCTCGCCCTGAACGAGCGGCTGCGCGCCAAGGCCTGAGGGCCGCTCAATCCTTCTGCGATTGACCACGAAAAAGGGGCGACGCCTTGCGGCGCCGCCCCCGTTCCGTTGGCCGTGATGTGGGCGCTTAGAAGCGCTTGGTCACGTTCAGCTTGAAGTGACGGCCAATCGGGTTGGCCGTGAAGGGGTCGTAGGACAGGTCCAGCCGGGCGAACGGCGGATCCTGGTCGAACATGTTGATCACCGAGGCGCTGACCGTGGTGTCCCAGGGCAGGAAGACCCGATAGGCCAGATCGGTGGTCACGAAGGCGTCGATGGTCTCGCCGCCCTTGTTGGTGGCGAAGGTCGCCGACCCAGACCGGGTGTCGAGCATCTCATCCACGTAGCGGACGGTGGCCCGCACATTGTGGATGTCGCGGTTGTACTCGGCGAACAGGGCACCCTTCCACTGCGGCTGCGAGCCGTAGCCGAGATAGTCCATGGTGCCGACATAGTCCGTCGACGGGGCCACTTCGACGCCCTCGATGGTGTTGGCCGCGACCTGGTACTCGATGACGTAGGTCATGTCCGCGCCAAAGGTCATGTCGCCTTGGAAGACGTCACGCAGGCGGTAGGTGGCCGAGAAATCGAGGCCGCTGGTCTTCACGTCCGGACCGTTCACGAAGTTGATGCGAACGCGATTGATCGCCGTCGCGCCGCAGGCCCCGGTGAAGCTGACCCGCGAGAGCAGGGCGGCGAAGGCCGGATTGGCGCAGTTGTTCGGACCGGTCGCGCCGTTCGGGAACAGGGTGTTGACGATGTCGGAGCCGGACTCGTTGTCGATCGGACCTTCGAAGTCGAAGCTCCAGTAGTCCAGGGTGGCCCGGAAGTCGCCGAAGTCGAACAGGGCGCCCAGGTTCAGCGTGATCGCTTCTTCCGGAGCCAGGTTCGGGTTGCCGAAGGTGTCATAGGCCCGGTAGCCGCCCGCCGCGGTGGTGTAGGCGAGGTTGGTGGTCGAGGCCGGGCTGATCTGGGTGGTCGGCGGGGCGCGGAAGGTCGAGCCAGCCGAGGCGCGGAAGGCCAGCCAGTCCGTCGCCTGATAGCGCAGGGCGACCTTCGGGTTGGTGGTGGAGCCGACATTGCCGCCGTAATCCTCGTGACGGACCGCGAGGGTCGCGTTGAGGCTGTCGGTGATCGGAACCGCCATTTCGCCGAAGAACGAGATGACCGACTGGTCGAGGTCGTAGTCAGGCAGGGCGCCGAAGAAGGTGAACGGGCCGTTTTGAGCCACGCAGGTGGCCGCGGGGTTGACCGAGGAGTCAGCGCAGGGGTTCACCGCGATGTTGGTGAAGTCGCTGTTCTGACGCTCCAGGCCCGACCAGCGGTACTGCGTACCAGCGGCCCAGCCGATCTGGCCGGCGCCGAAGTCGATGGGCAGCTCGCCGTTGAACACCAGGTCGGCGGTGTAGAGCTGCGAGCGGATGTCGTAGGCGTATTCCTCGAAGATGTAGTCGAGGACTTCACGGCTGTTGGCCGTGCCGGCCACGAAGTTCGGGTTGGTGCGGCCGTCGACCGCATTGCCCGCGGTGCCCGACGAGAAGGGGTTGAACCAGAGGCAGCCATTGGCGCCCGGGGTTGTGCCGGTGCAGCCCGCGCCGCCCAGGCCGCGCAGGGCCAGCTGCAGACGACCCACCAGGACGTCCGGGGTGGCGATGGAGCTCCAGTTGTCCATGTAGGTCATGGACGCATCCCAGCCGATGCCGCCGCCGAACTCGAACTCGCCGGTCAGGCTCGCCGAGACGCGGTAGGCGTCGAAGCGACGCTTGTCTTCCTTGCCGCCGCCGCCAAACAGATCGTTGCCGTCGACGCCGATCGGACGCCAGGCCACCGAGGTGAACAGACCCGCCGTCGCCGCCGAGGCCGGGATCTGGCCCGGATTGGTGGCCAGCAGGGCCTGCAGGCCCGGGTTGTTGGCGGGAATGAAGTAGCCGTTGGGCTGGATCTTGGTGGTCAGGGCCGAAGAGGGGAAGTTGTTCGGCGGATAGGAGGGCGAGGAGTTCTCGGCCGACACGTCGTGACCCGCATAGAGGATCTCGGCATGGAAGGTGGTGGTGTCGGTGACGTCGAAGTTGAACTCGCCGTACAGCTGCCAGTAGTCCTCTTCCTCAACCAGATTGTTGAAGCCGATGTACTGGAACTGGCAGAGCGTGCCGGTCTGCGGACCCGAGATCACGTTACAGGCCGGGTCAACCACGGGGCTGGTATAGGTGAAGCCGCCATTGGCGCTCGACAGATAAAGGCCGGGATTGCCGAAGGACGACCAGCCGCCCTGCGGGTTTTCGGCGAAGGACCGCACCGCGAAGTCGCGCTCGACCGTGGGCAGTTCCGAACGGTGGCGGTAGCCGCCGCTGAGCAGCAGGCTCGAGCGGTCATTGGTGAAGCCGTAGGTCAGGCTGGCGCTGTAGTCGCCATCCGACCCATCCACCATGGTGTAGCCGCCCTGCAGCTCAAGGCCGTCGAAGTTCTTGCGGGTGATGAAGTTGATGACGCCGCCGATGGCGTCGGAGCCGTAGGTGGCGGCCGCACCGTCCTTCAGCACTTCCACACGACCGATGGCCGACTGGGGCAGAAGGTTGGTGTCGACGAAGATCGAACCCGGCGAGGTGGCCATCCGCCGGCCGTTGAACAGCACCAGGGTCCGCTCGGCGCCCAGGCCGCGGAGGTTGGCGCTGCCGACGCCCGTGGTCTGGCCGGCGCCGAACTGGTTGGATTCACCCACCGCGCCCTGCACGGCCGGGATCGACTTGATCAGATCAACCGTCGAGGGCGAGCCCTGTTTCTGCAGCTCGTCAGAACCGATGACGTTCACGGGCAGGGCCGCGTCCTCGGGCGTGCCGGCGATGAAGGAGCCGGTGACGACAACTTCTTCAACCAGGGCAGGCGCGTCGGCGTCTGCGGTCTGGGCTGAGGCGTGTCCGGCCGAAAGGGCCGTGGCGACGGCCAGGGCCGAAGCGGTCACCAGAAAATGCGAGCTTCTCATACGTTTCCCCGTTTTGCTTAATTTGTAATCCGCTGCGACCAAGTCTGATCGCGAGGAGGCTTAGAGACGAACTTGGGCGGCAAAAATCAAGGTTCTTGATGTTGAGCGAAAGAATCCGCGCCGCCAAAAAAAGACAAGGCCGCCAAAAAACAGTCGTGCGGCCTGTATAAAAACCAAAGATCGGTCAAAAGTGGCGGAGCGCCTCTCCAGCCTGCGCAAAAATCACGTTGAAAATCATAGGGACATATTCGTACGGCGCGTCAAAAAACCGTCTGCCGCTAAACTGTCGTAAACGCGCCACACCCCATCGGAAATTTCCCCTAGGTCGCCCTCAGGGGCGTTTCAACCCCGACGCCAGGGCGTCACGGCCACATACCCAACCCTATAGGTCGACCTGATTCCGATATTTTCAAAGGAATAGGGGCACGGCGAAGCACAGAACCTGACGCGCCCATCCCCCATGGTCTGCTGTGGCGCGCATGAAAAAGGGGCGGCCCCGAGAGGCCGCCCCTTCAAGTCTAGTGCAGTTGTCAGGATCAGAACTTCTTGCGAACGCCGATCTTGAAGTTGCGGCCGTACACATTGCCGATCGCAGGGTCGTACGAATATTCAATCCGCGACGCCGACGGATCTTCGTCCGTCACGTTGAGGATCGAGGCGGTCAGGGTGGTGTCCCAGGGCAGGAAGACCCGATAGGTCAGGTCGAGCGTCGTGAACGCATCGACTTCCTGGCCGAAGGTGACCAGCTGGCAACCCGTGGTGGAGGCCGCATTGGCCACCGTGCAGGGAACCGGGGAGAAGCCGGTGTTGACCACGGTCGGGCCACGGTTGTCGGTCACGCCGTCGATGTGGTTGATCGTGGCGCGAACATTGTGGTCGCCGTTGTCGTACTCGGCGTAGAAGGCCCCGCGCCATTCCGGAATGGTCCCGGGCAGGCGGTCGTAGTTGGCGAAGCCGACGGCCTCATAGGACGGGGTCACCGTGACGCCGTTCAGGATGAAGGCGTCCTGCTCATATTCCAGGACATAGCTGACCGTCCCGTGGAGGCTCAGCTGGCCGCCGAACACGTCACCCGGATAGGAATAGTCCAGGGTGGCGTCGATGCCCGACGTCTTCAGCTCAGGCCCGTTGACCAGATCCGACTGAACCCGCGAGATGTCCGACCCCATGGTCACGCCCTGAACGCAGGCGTTGTTGTTGGAGAAGGTCACCAGGTAGCGCAGCGGATCGGCGCAATTGACCAGCTGGGCGCCGTTGCCGGGGCCATTGGCCACCTGGTTGGCGACCACATTGGCCGGCACGCGGACGATCTGATCCTCGAGCTTGATGCTCCAGTAGTCGAGCATGGCCCGGAAGTCGCCGAAGTCCACAAGGGCGCCGATGCTGTAGGTCAGCGCCTGTTCCGGACCGATGGCGGGATTGCCGAAGGCGTCCACGGACTTGAAGGCGTTGCCAGCAGCCTGGATGCCCGACAGACCCGTCGCGCCGCCGGGGGCCCGGTCGGTCGGGGTCGGGCCGCGGAAGGTGGTGCCCACCGAACCGCGCATGGAGAACCAGTCGGTGGCGTCCCACTTCATCGACAGCTTCGGATTGGTCGTCGAACCCGTCTCGCCGCCGTAGTCCTCGAAGCGCACCGCCAGGGCGGCGTTGAGGTTGTCGAGGATCGGCAGGTTCATCTCACCGAACACCGCGTAGATCGACTCATCCACGTAGTAGGGCTGGGATTGCCCAAGGAACATGTAAGGGCCGGTCTTGATCGCGCAGCTCGTGTCCCCGGGGACCGGGCAAGGCGTGATGTTACGGTCGTAGAAGGTGCTGCCGAGGCGACGGGTCTGTTCGGACGAACGCCATTGCGCGCCGGCCGCCCAGTTCACCACGCCGCCGGGCAGTTCGAAGCCCGTCGTGCCGTTGAACACCAGGTCGACGACATAGAGCTCGTTGGTGGTCTCGCCGACCTGATCGTCATAGAGCCAGCGGGCCAGCGCCGGGCTGTTGGCCTGGGCCGGGTTGTAGGTCGGGTTGGTTCCGCCCAGCAGAGGATTGCCCGGATAGGCGGTGGAGAAGGGGTTCAGCCACTCACAGCCGTTGGCGCCCGGCGTGTTGCCGGTGCAGTTCGGGCCGCCCAGGCCACGCAGCGCCTGATCGAGGCGGTTGATCAGGATATCGCGGGTCACGCCATAGGCCTGATTGCGCGAATAGGTGAAGGCCAGGTCCCAGCCGATGCCGCCAGCGACATCAAGCTCGCCCTTCAGGCCGGTGGCGACGCGGAACAGCTCGTAAGAGCGCTCGCCCTTCTGGCCGTCATAGCCAAAGGCGGGGTTGCCGCCGCTGGCGAACGGACGCCACAGGGTCAGCTGCAGGCCCGAACCCGGCAGCGCAGCATAGGCGCCAGCGGCCGCGGCCGAGGCGAAGACCTGCGGATTGGCCGCCAGGAAGGCCTGCACATAGGGGTTCGACTTGGGGGCGAAATACTGCGTGCTGCCCGGGCCGAAGGGACCCTGCGTCGGGGGATAGGACGGCGAGTAGCCGATGTTGGGGACATCGGTCTTCGAATACATGCCCTCGAGGAAGAACTCGGTGGTGTCGGTCAGATCGAAGTTCAGTTCCCCGTACAGCTGATAGCGGTCGGTTTCTTCGATCAGGTTGGCGAAGGGAACATAGCTGTAATAGCAGGCGGGCAGCTGGCTGGCGCCCGACTGATAGACCCCCTGATAGCCGCCGACTGCGCCGCAGCTGGCTTCGCGGATCGAGCCCACGGCGTCGCCGTAGTTCGGATCGGGCGTGCCCGGAATGGTCGGCAGGTCGGCGCCGAGGCGCGCGACATAGAAGCCGGGGTTGGACAGGAAGGACCAGCCCGAGGGGTTGGTCGTGTAGTCCTGATAGGCCCAGTCGCGGTCCAGAGTGTCGAGCTCGGAACGGTGCTGATAGCCGGCGGCGATGAAGGCGCTGCCGCGTTCACCCTGCCAGCCCCAGGCGGCGCTCATATTGTACTCGCCGTCGGTGCCGTCGACGTAGCGGTACTCGCCCGACACCTCGAAGCCCGAGAAGGTCTTTTTGGTGATGAAGTTGATCACGCCGCCGATGGCGTCGGAGCCGTAGGTCGCCGCCGCACCGTCCTTCAGCAGCTCGACACGGCCGATGGCCGCCGTCGGGATCAGGTTGGTGTCGACGCCGGTGAGCGGGTCAGTCGACATAAAGCGACGGCCGTTGAACAGCACCAGGGTCCGCTGCGGGCCAAGGCCGCGCATGTTGATCGAACCCGCGCCGATGGCGCCCTGGGCCGAGGTCGAGAACTGGTTGGAGTCGCCCAGAACCGGGCCGCTGATGGTCAGCGACTTGATCAGCTCGGTGGTCGAGGGCGAGCCCTGCTTTTCCAGCTCCGCGGAGCTGATCACGTCGACCGGCAGGGCGGCGTCTTCGGGCGTGCCGGCGATGAACGAGCCGGTGACGACAATTTCCTCGACCTCAGTCTGGGCCGAGGCCTGACCCGCCACGAGGCTGAGGGCGAGGGCGACAGCCATGGTCGAGGCCGTCGACAAGTATTTTGAACTCCTCACACGTTTCCCCTTTGAGTTTAAGAAGCATCCTGGATCAAAACCGATCCGATGCCGCGTAAAGACGTTCGGGAAGACAATAAATCAACCCCAGGGTTTGACGGTGTTGCTCAAATAGGCGAATAATAGATTTCCGGTACGTCAGTTATAAATGCATCGTAAATAAAAATACGCACGGTACGTCAAAAACGACACCTAATGTTCCGGCCGCTAAGGAAAAATCTCAATAAAAACAAAGCCAAAAATTGATCTGCCGGCAGAAAATCGCCCTCCCTCCCGACCTGTCACGTTTCCGCCACACCGGAGGCAAAAAGGGGCGATGGCCTGAATTTGAGGCCAAAATGGACGCCTGACGCTCAGGTCGCGGCCATTTCCTCAGCAAAAAGCCCCGCCAGGGCGGCGAATCCGCGCTGACGGGGCCAAAATGGCGTGTTGGTGGTCGAGGAAGGCGTCAGCCGCCCGCGACGGGCTCCGCCTCGACGACAGGCGCCTCGGTATTCGGATCACCGACGCCAGGGTCAGACGGCGCGGCCTCTACAGCGTCTGGCGGGGTCTCAGCCGCCGGCGCCTGGAATTCAGATGAAAGGTCGAAGGCGGGACCCATCAGTCTGGCGCGTTCTTCAAGGCTTGCGGCGGTCGTTTCGCAGCGGGCAGGCAGGGTCCAGCTCATCCATTCCTGCGCCAGACGCGCAGGCGGGGAGTCGGCGGCGCGGCCCCAGGTGGCGCGTCCCCGGCGCAGGGCCTCGGCCCCGTGGGCGTTGATGGGCCGCGGACTGGCCTTTTCGGCGGCCTCCATCGCACGGCTGAACAGGGCGAGGTTACGCTCGCTCAGCTGGTCCAGGTCTTCATAGGCCTGCAGGTCGTCCTCCAGGGACGAGCCCGGCCGCCGATAAGTGGTCTCGATGCGCACCACCTCGGGCATCACCTGATCCCGCAGACCCTTGTGCGCCGACAGGGCGCCATAGCACCAGGCCACCAGGCCATAGGGATCACGCGGGGCGCCGGGGGGATAGGCGGCCTCGGCCGCGACGGGCGCCGGGGCGGCGGTCTCCATCGGAATGGCTTCTGCGGCTTCTGTGTCTTGGGCCACCAGGGCCAGGGCGAACAGGAAGGATGAAATCACGGATGGCGCCTCGAAGGTCTGGGGTCAGGACGGCTCGGCTGGCCCATATCCCCCGCCCCCCGGGGTATGGATCTCGAGCGCGTCGCCGGGCGCAACCCCAATGGAGAAGCAGCCCGTTAGTTCCTTTACCTCGCCCTCTGCGGTGATCAAAGCCTGCCAGCCCGGCGCGCCAGCCCCGCCCCCTGACAGCCCCTCAGGCGGATGGACCCTGCGGCTGGACAGGAGGGCGGCCTCCATGGGCGCCAGGAAGCGCAGGCGACGCACCACCCCATCGCCGCCCCGACGGGCCCCGGCCCCGCCTGATCCGGCGCGCAGACCAAACTGCTCCAGGCGCACAGGAAAGCGGCGCTCAAGGATCTCTGGATCGGTCAGCCTGGAATTGGTCATGTGGGTGTGCACCCCGTCGGCCCCCGGGGTCGATGCTGTGGCGCCGGCCCCGCCGCACAGGGTCTCGTAATACTGCCGGGTCTCATCGCCGAAGGTGAAGTTGTTCATGGTGCCCTGCGCGCCGGCCATGACGCCCAGCGCCGCATACAGCACATCGACCACGTGCTGACTGGTCTCCACATTGCCGGCCACCACCGCGGCGCCTGGGGCCGGATCGAGCAGGGATCCCTTCCTGACGCGGATATCCAGGGGCGCCAGGCAGCCGGCGTTGAGCGGGATGTCGTCGTCCACCAGGGTGCGGAAAACATAGAGCGCCGCCGCATCGACGATGGAGGCCGGCGCATTGAAGTTCGACGCGACCTGATCAGAACTGCCGGTGAAGTCGAGCACCGCGCGACCGGCGGCGGGATTGACGCTGATCTCGACCGAGATGGTCGCGCCGCCATCCATCTGTGTTGTCGCCGCCCCGTCGTGCAGTCGGCCGATGGCCCGGCGGACGGCGGCCGTCGCATTGGCCTGCACGTGGCTCATATAGGCTTTGACGACGGTCGCGCCGAAGCTGTCGATCATTGACGTCACGGCCTCGCCTCCGGCGCGGCAGGCGGCGATCTGGGCCTTCAGATCGGCGATGTTCCGATCCGGCGCGCGTGATGGCCAGGGGCCGGCGGCCAGGGCCGCCCGCACTGGCGCCTCCAGGAACTTGCCCTCAGCCATGATGGGCAGGGCGTCCAGCAGGACCCCTTCTTCGGCGATGGTTCTGGAAAAGGGCGGCATGGAGCCAGGCTGCACCCCACCCACATCGGCATGGTGCCCGCGGGCGGCCACATAGAAGCTCGGGCGTTCATCCCCGCCGAAAAAGATCGGCATGACCACCGTGATGTCCGGCAAATGGGTGCCCCCGGCATAGGGGTTGTTCAGGGCGAAGGCCTGGCCAGGCAATAGGATGGGATGGCGGTCGCGCACCGCGCGTACGCTGGCGCCCATTGAGCCCAGATGCACCGGCATGTGCGGGGCGTTGGCCACCAGTCCGCCCTCGGGGTCGAACAGGGCGCAGGAGAAGTCGAGCCGCTCCTTGATGTTCACCGACTGGGCGGTCCGCTCCAGGGCCGCCCCCATGGCCTCGGCCACCCCCATGAAGCGACGGTTGAACAGCTCCCGGGTGATCGGATCAGCCCGCGACAGGTCCGCAACCGCGCCGGCCTCTAGGTCGCCTGTGGCGAGGTGTTGGAGGACGATGAGCCCCTCGGCCCCGGCTGTGGCCCGCCAGCCCGGTCCTACTGCGATTTGAGTGTCGGGACGGATGATGAGGGCGGGCCCCTCAAGGACCGTGAGGTCGGCCGCCTCCACCACAGGGACCAGACGCTGTTCGCCCTGAAAGAAGACCTCGGCGCGTCCTGGTTCGGCGCCCGAGGGCGAGGGGGGCGGCGACGGGACGACCTCCAGGCTTCGCCCATCACTGACCTCGGCCTCCACCGCGGCGATCAGGATGTCACGGTCGGGCTCGACGAAGCCGAATAGCCGTCCGTGGGCGGCCTCGAATTTCGCGCGAACCTCAGAGAGCTCGCCCGGGGCCACCGGCAGCTCGGCGTCGGCCCCGTCATAGCGCAGACGCAGGGTCACCTGGCGGGTCTCCACCGCCGCGCCCTGATCGGCCAGATCGGCGGTTGCGGCGCTGATAAGCCCCTTGGCCAGTTCGTCGGCCGCGCCCAGGCCCTCGGCGTCCAGGGGCCGCTCTAACCCCGCCTGCCGCAGGGCCCGCACCTGCGCCTGCCCGATGCCATAGGCCGACAACAGGCTGCCATAGCGCGGGCACAGGACCCGGGTGATCCCCAGGGCCTCGGCGGTCTGGCAGGCCACCTGGCCGGCCGCCCCGCCAAAGGCCACCAGACCATGGTCGCGGGGGTCAAAACCCCGCTCGGTGGAGATCTTGCGAATGGCCAGGGCCATCTGCTCGACGGCGATGGTCAGAAAGCCCTCGGCCGCCACCTCGGGGCTTTCGGCGCCCATGGCCTGAGCCAGCTCGGCCAGCCGGCTGCGAGCTGCGCCGACGTCGAGGGGGGCGTCTCCATTTGGGCCGAAAATGGCCGGAAACCGTCGAATATCGAGCCTTCCCAGCACGATATTGGCGTCTGTGACCGTGGCCGGACCGCCCCGCCCATAGGCCGCCGGTCCAGGATCGGCGCCGGCGCTATGGGGGCCCACCCGGGCGCGTAGCCCATCAAAGTCCAGGATCGACCCGCCGCCGGCCGCCACGGTCTCGATGTCCAGCATGGGGCTGCGCAGGCGCACGCCGGCCACCACCGCCCGGTCCCGCCGTTCCAGGCGTCCGGCATAGCGGCAGACATCAGTGGAGGTGCCGCCCATGTCGAAGCCGAGGACGGCCGTCTCCCCCGCCGATCTGGCGGTGTCAGCGACGCCGACCACCCCGCCAGCGGGGCCTGACACCACCGCATCGCGTCCGCGAAATCCACTGGCCGATACGAGAGCGCCAGCCGAGGTCATGAAATAGAGCGGCGCCCCGTTCACCGCCTGGGCGACGCCTTGCACATATTTCTGCAGAACCGGCGTCAAATAGGCGTCGGCCACCGTAGTTTCTGCACGCGGCAGGAAACGGGGCAGGGGCGAGACCTCATGGGAAAGGGCGACGAACTCAAAGCCGGCTTCGACCGCCAGCTCCCCGACGCGCTGCTCATGGGCGGGATTCAGGTCCGCGTGCAGAAAGGCGATGGCCGCCGACGTAAAGCCCTCCCCTCGGGCGCGCGCCAGCGCCTCAACCAGGGCCGCTTCGTTCAGCGACGTGACCACACAGCCGTCGGCGTCCAGCCGTTCCTGGGCCTCCACCACCCCGGCATAGAGGGGCTCTGGCCTAACGATATTGAGGGCGAAAAGGTCTGGTCTTGTCTGGTCGCCGATCCGCAGGGCGTCGGCGAAACCCTGCGTCGTCACGAACAGGGTCTTGGCGCCTTTGCGCTCCAGCAGGGCGTTGGTGGCCACCGTAGCCCCCAGGCGGATCGCGCGCACGCGCTCGGCCGGGAAGGGGGCGCCGGGCGCCGCCTCCAGCACCCGCCGCATGGCCTCAATGGCGGCGTCAGGATAGGCCGGCGAGGCCGACAGCAGTTTCAGGGTCTGGACCTCGCCGTCGTCCCGGCGGGCGATCACGTCGGTGAAGGTGCCGCCACGATCGATGGAGAAACTCCAGAGCCTGTCCAAAACTTAACCTGCCTGATGTTCGATTGGCGTTGTCATCGCGACGCCATGTTCCTAAGGCTTGTGGCATTAGATCAATGAGCTTCTGGCGCAAAATTGCAGGCTTGGCGGTCCGTTCTCCTGACGGCGCCGATTGCCCCGACTGCCCGGCTGGCCTGCCGGGGGAGGATCCTGCGTTCTCAACGGCGGTGACCGCCCTGGGCGCCAAGCTCGCCCGGGCCGATGGCGAGGCCGGCCACGCCGAGTTCGACGCCTTTTCCGAAGTCTTCCAGTCCGACGAAGCCTCGCGGCCCAATGTGCGCCGGCTGTACAATCTGGCCCGCCAGACCACCCGGGGCTTTGAAAGCTACGCCAGGCGTCTGGCCCGGCGTTATCGCAACTGTCCGCAGATCCTCGAGGACGTCCTGGACGGCCTGTTTCATATCGCCGCCTCCGACGGGGCGGTGAGCGATGACGAGATGGTCTATCTGGAGCGGGTCGCCGAACTGTTTGGCTTCTCCGAGTTGGTCTTCCGGCGCCTGAAGGCTACCCATCTGGGGTTGGCCGCCGATGACCCCTATGCGGTGCTCGGCGCCCCCCATGACGCCAGCGACGATCAGCTGCGCGCGGCCTGGAAGATCGCCCTGATCGAGAACCATCCTGACCGAGCGCGCTCGCGGGGGCTGCCGCAGGAGTTCATCGAGGTCGCCGAGGCCAAGGCCAAGGCGATCAACGCCGCATTTGAGTCCGCCATGCGCGAACGGAGGGAACTGGCCCTGGTCGGCGCCGCTTAAAGCGTCATCCTGTCGCCACCATCCTCGCAGAGGTTGACCTGCCGATGCGCAGGACGAAGATTGAAATTCAAGCCCCTAGAGAGAGGCGATCCGAGGAGACCATGGACCAGCAAGCCCCCAGAGGCGGCAAGCCCGCCCTTCGCAGCCTCACAGCCTTCGGCGGCGCGATCGCGGCCGCCGCGGCGGTGGTGGTTGGCGTGGTCCTGGCCTTTGTGTTCGCCGCCACGGTCGTGGTGGTTGGTCTGATGCTCAGCCTGTTGGTCGGCCTGGCGGCCTTTGCGATCCGCGCCGGGCGTATGGGCCGACGGAGGGACAAGGGGGAGGGCGATGACGGCCTTATCGAGGCGCAGCATCTGGGCGGCCATCACTGGGTCGCCTATGGCTGGAACGAGCGCGCCTGATCCCTCCGACCCTTGCCCCGCGCCGGGCCGGCCTCTACCGTCGATTCAAACAATCGTTGGGAGAACGAACGGATGATCGGCGTAGTGGCGACCCTCAAGGTCCAGGACGGCAAGGGCGATGAATTCGAGGCGGTCTTCAAGGACCTGATGGCGCAAGTGAAGGCCAATGAGCCGGGGTGCCTGGTCTATCAGCTGACCAAGAGCCGGACCGAGCCGGGGACCTACAAGGTCCTCGAGATCTACGCCAATGACGAAGCCCTGAAGGCCCACGGCCAGACCGAGTATTTCAAGGCCGCCGGCCCCAAGATGGGCCCCTGCCTCGCGGGACGTCCCGAGATCGAGATGCTCGACGCCGTCCAATAGGCGCTCTTGAACCCATGCGTAGCCCGGGCGGCCAGCGTCGCCCGGGCTTTTGCATGTCTTAAGCCTCACTAGCGCGCCGCCGCGTGGGGGCGCTGACAGAATTTCTAGCGTGACGCCGGCCCTGGATATTCCCTAGGGTCCAGGTCGAACGCTCGTTTGAATGGAGTCTCCATGGCCGCCCTCGACGCCCTTTTCCGCCCCTTCAGCTTCAAGGGTCTGCACCTCAAGAACCGGATCGTCATGGCGCCCATGACCCGGTCCTTTTCGCCGGACGGCGTGGCGACCGAGGAGGTCGCCCAATATTACCGCCGCCGGGCCGAGGCGGATGTGGGCCTGATTATTTCCGAAGGCACCGGCGTCAATCGGCCGGCCTCTGTCAATGACAAGAACGTCCCGCGTTTTCACGGCGAGAAGGAGCTGGCGGCCTGGAAGCGAGTGATCGACTCGGTCCACGAGGTCGGCGGCAAGATGGCCCCGCAGCTGTGGCACGTGGGCGCGGTGCGCACCCGCGATCCGGAATGGACCCCGCCGGGCCCCTATGACAGCCCGTCTGGCCTGTCGCGTCCGGGCAAGGAATTCGGCAAGGGCATGACCGATGAAGAGGTGGCTGACGCCATCGCCGCCTTCGCCCAGGCCGCCGCCGACGCCAAGGCGCTCGGCTTCGACGCCGTCGAGCTGCACGGCGCCCATGGCTATCTGATCGACCAGTTCTTCTGGGACGGCACCAATGTCCGCGAGGACGCCTATGGGGCCAAGGACCTGCCTGGCCGCGCCCGCTTCGCCGCCGACATCCTGCGCGCCGTCCGCCAGGCGGTGGGCCCTGACTATCCGGTGATCATCCGGATCAGCCAGTGGAAGCAGCAGGACTATGAGGTGAAGATGGCCGCCAATCCCAAGGAGATGGAGGCCTGGCTCGGCGCCCTGACCTCCGCCGGCGCCGACATGCTGCACTGCTCGCAGCGGCGCTTCTGGGAGCCGGAATTCGAAGGCTCGGATCTGAACTTCGCGGGCTGGGCCAAGAAGCTCACCGGCGTGCCCACCATCACCGTCGGCTCTGTGGGCCTATCGGGGGAATTCATCGCCGCTTTCGCCGGCGAGGGCTCGCAGCCGGCCTCCCTCGACAAGCTGCTCGACCGCCTGGAGCGGGACGAGTTCGACCTGGTGGGCGTCGGTCGCGCCCTGCTGCAGGACCCCGAATGGGCCCGTAAGGTCAAGGAAGGCCGCACCGAAGAGCTGGTTCCCTTCGAGCGGGCCGCCATGGCCAAGCTCTACTAGAGCGCAAAAAGTGAGGTTCGCAGGCCCGGCTTCCGTCGCCGGGCCTGCGGCCGCCGTCTCAAGCGTTGAAGTTGAGTTTCAGCCCCGGCCGTGGCCAGCGGGCCTTGTAGAGCCGTCCCGTGGATGAGGCGGTGATCCAGGCGTCGCGCATGTCGGCCCCGCCAAAGCAGATATTGGTCACAATCATGTCCGGGACGGGGAAGTGCTCCGTCGCGCCCGACGGGTCAAAGGCGGTGACGCCGCCATTGATGATCGTCGCCACACAGACCTTGCCGCCCGCCTCCACCGCCAGGCTGTCCAGCAGCTGATAGCCCGGCAGATTGGCGATGACCCGACCCGGCGCAAAACCTTCGGCCGCCTTCAGCTGGCCCGGCGCCTCAATGTCGAAGGCCCAGAGACGGCCCAGCTGGGTGTCGGCCAGATAGACGACATCCTCGTCCGGGGAGAGGCCGACCCCGTTGGGGGCGATCAGATGGTCCCGCAGCCGCGCCACATGGCTGCCGTCGACCTTGGCGTAGTAGAGCGCCCCGAACTTGCGGCCGTCGGGCGTTGAGCAGCCATGATCGCTGAACCAGAATCCCCCCTGGCGGTCGAACACCAGATCGTTTGGCCCCACAAACGGCCGGCCATCGCAGGCGTCGTACAAGATCGTCAGCTCGCCGGTCTTCAGGTCATAGCGCTGGATCATTCCGCCGGTATGGGTGGGCGGCGTGGGGCCAGGAATGGTCAGGCCGTTCTGCTGGGGCCAGGTGAAAGAGCCGCCATTGTTGGTGATGTAGATCGCCCCGTCCGGACCAATGGCCGCGCCATTGGGTCCGCCGCCGGTCTCCACCAGGGTCTCGCGCCGGCCATCTGGGGTGATGCGCGACAGGCGCTGGGCCTTGATCTCAGTGAGGATGATCGAGCCGTCGGCCATGGCGATGGGGCCTTCGGGGAATTCCAGGCCTTCGCAGACCAGTTCGATGTCCATGGGCGTCCTCCTCTTGTCTTGTTGAGACCGAGTATGACCGGCGCCGTTGGGGAAGGGCCAGGGGGGTTGCAGCCGCTCAGCGGCGCTCCAGAACCCTCACGGTGAACGGATAATCGTCGTTCTCGCCGGCCGGGTGGCGTACGGCGCTGACCTCGGTCCAGGCGGCTTCATCAAAGGGGGCCAGGACCACGTCGCCCTCCACCTCAGCCTCCACCTCGGTGAGGTAGATTCGCTGGGCCCGGGGCAGGGCCATCGCAAACAGCGAGGCGCCGCCAATGACGCAGACCTCCTCGGCGCCGTCGTCCTCGGCCATCTCCCGGCCGATCTGCACCGCCTCGGTGAAGTCCTCGCAGACGAGGGCGTCCCGCGGGGCAAAGGTCCCGTCGCGGCTGAGCACGATATTGGTGCGGCCAGGCAGGGGCTTCTTCGGCAGGCTGTCCCAGGTCTTGCGACCCATGATCACCGGCTTGCCGAGCGTCAGGGCGCGAAAATTCACCAGGTCGCTCTTCAGCCGCCATGGCAGGTCCCCATCGCGGCCGATGACGCCGTTGCGGGCGCGGGCGATGGGACCTGCGGTGAGAAGGATGCGTGCCATGGTCATGGGGGTAGCCGACCCGGGGCGCGCAGGGAAGTGGCTCCCGCCGCCTCGCCTCAGAGGCGCAGGACGTGCTTGGCGATGATGTTTCTCTGGATCTCGTCAGAACCCCCGGCGATGCTGGCCGCCCGGCCTTCCAGATAGCGCACCATTTCCGGCTGGGCCCAGTCGGGGCCTACGGTCTCCGGCGGCCCGAAGACCTCCGGAAACCAGGGCGCCGCATACGGCCCGGCGCACTCGACGAAGAACTCGGTCATTCGCTGGACGATTTCGGTCCCCTTGAGTTTGAGCATGGAGGACTGCGCGCCGGGCGCCTCGCCCATGGCCACCTCCGACAGGGTGCGCAGCTCGGTCATAGCCAGGGCCTCAAGCTCGATAGCCGCCAGGCTGAGGCGGCCGGCGAAGCCGGGATCGTCGAGCAGACGTCGCCCGCTGGCCCCGGGTACGCTGGCGGCGGCCTCGCGCAATCTGGCCAGCAGACTGAGCGACAGGGACACATAGGCCTGACCCGTCCGCTCGTGGGTCAGCAGGCCCTTGGCCACGGTCCAGCCCTCGCCTTCGCGGCCGACCCGGTTGGCGGCCGGCGTCCGGACGCCCTCGAAGGTCACGCGGTTGAACATGTGCCGGCCGTCGATGGAGACGATGGGATGGACCGTGACGCCGGCGCTCCGCATGTCGATCAGCAGGAAGGTGATGCCCTCCTGCTTCTTCCCCTCCTGGCTGGTGCGGGTGAGGCCGAACATCCAGTCGGCCTGATGGGCGCCGCTGGTCCAGATTTTCTCACCGTCGATGACGTAGTGGTCGCCCTCCAGCGCCGCCCGGGTCCGCAAGGCGGCGAGGTCGGACCCGGCCTCGGGCTCTGAATAGCCCTGGCACCAGCGGACCCGGTTGGCGCGGATGTCCGGCAGGAAGCGGGCCTGCTGCTCCGGCGTTCCGTAGGCGAAGAGGATGGGCGCCAGCATGCCCATGCCCATGCCGCCCACCTGGGCCGGCAGTCCGGCCGCGGTGGTCTCCCGTTCCCAGATGAAGTGCTGGGTGGCGCTCCAGCCCGGGCCCCCGAAGGCCACCGGCCATTTGTTGATCTCCCAGCCCAGCTGCGCCATCGCGGCGTGCCATCGCTGTTCGTGGGCGCGGCCGCCGTCAAAGGGGTCGTCCTTAGAAAAGGTGCGGCCGATCAGGTCCCGGGCTGCGGCCTGGAACGCGAGGTCTTCCGATGAAAGCCCCAACTGCATTTCCGCGCCTCCACTATTGAATAGATCGTCAATAGGCGCGAGGCTGGCGATCTCGTCAAGGAGGACGCCATGGCCGACCAGACCGCTTTCGCCACCCTCGACCTGCCCGATGGGGGGCTGGCTGGTCCGCTCCGGCGGCCGGTGAACGAGTCCCGCGGCGCGGTGGGCTCGATCCATGACGACGACACCGCCCAGGGCCTGGGGTTTCGGGGCGGCACGGTGGCCGGCAATATTCACATGGAGCAGTTCCCGCCGCTCTATGGCGCGCGCTTTGGGCGGCCCTGGACCGAGCCGGGCGGGCTGTCCCTGTATTTCCTCCAGCCGACCACGGACGGGGAGCCGGTCCAGGCTTGTCTCGGTCCTGTGGTCGAGCAGGGGGACGGGGTCCGCCGCGCTACCGCCTGGATGCAGACGCCGGACGGGCAGAAGGTCTGCGAGGGTGAGGCCTGGAGCGGCGGGGATCTGGCTGACACCCCGCTGAAGCTCAAGGCCGCGCAGATTCGTCCCGGGGCGGACCTGCGGATCCTGCGGGGGTCGAAGGTCGGCGATACCGTTTCCGAGGTCCCGGCGATCATTCCCTCCGCCACGGCGCTTGTCCGGGTGCAGGGGATCACCGAGCCGCTGGCGGGCTACACCACCCCCGACGCGGAAGGGCGCCGGGTCGCAGCGCCAGCGGTGGTGATCGACGCCCTGCGGGCGGTGGAGACGCCGCTGTTCAGGAGCGAAGGCGAGTTTGTCGGCATGTTCGGGGCCATCGAGCTGCAGCACCTGGCCGGACCGGTCTATCTGGACCGTGACTATGTGGCCGAGGGTGAGATCGTCGGACTTGGCGAATCCCCCAAGACGGAGGTCGCCTGGTATGAGAGCCGCCTGCGGGCGGCGTCTGGCGGACCGGTCATCGCCCGCCTCCTGATGATGACCCGGCTGTTGAAGGGGTCCTCCAGCCTTTGGGCTTGACGATGGCCGGGGCGCCGGGCGTTGAGGGGGCCATGAGCGCTGAGCCAAAACGCACCCGCCTGACGCCAGAGGCCAGGCGCGACCAGATTCTCGACCGCGCCGCCGAACTCGTCCTGGCCGATGGCCTGGCGGCCATCAGCATGGAGGGGGTGGCCCGGGCGGCCAGCGTCAGCAAGGGGCTCGTCTACAACTACTTCCCCGACCGGCAGGCCTTGTTCGCCGCCCTTCTGCAGCGCGAGCAGCGAGACCTGAACGACCGGGGCATGCGCGGCGCCCTGGCGGCCAGCGACTTCGCCGACCTGATCCGACGAACCACCGGCCTCTATCTGCGTCAGACTGAGGCCCGCGGCGCGCTGATTGCGACCCTGCTGGCCGACCCCGGCGTCGCCCGGCTGATGGAGGCGCAGGACCGGGTGGACCGGGAACAGGCCTTCCGCTTCTTCGTCCGCGCCACCCGCCGGGCCTATGGGCTGCCCCTGCCGACGGCGATCGCCGCGGTCGACCTCCTGTGGGCGGTGACCGATCGTGCGGGCCAGCTGGTGGGGCAGGGGCTCATGGGCGCCGAAGAGGCAACGGAGATGTGCGTCAGCCTGTTTGTCGGCGGACTGGCGGAGCTGTCGAGAGCCGCGCCGGACGGGGCGTGAGCGACGCCCTCAGACTGCGATGGGGGCGGCGATCTTGTCGTGGGCCTTGTAGCCGCTGACCTTGAAGTCCTCGTAGTCGAAGGAAAACAGGTCGCGCTTGTCGGCGATGGTCAGGGTCGGGAAGGGGTAGGGCTCCCGGGTCAGCTGCTCTCGGGCCTGGTCGATGTGGTTCAGATAGAGGTGGGCGTCGCCGAGGGTGTGAACGAATTCCCCGGGCTCCAGGCCTGTGACCTTGGCCACCATCTGGGTCAGCAGGGCGTAGCTGGCGATGTTGAAGGGCACGCCGAGAAACACGTCGGCCGACCGCTGATAGAGCTGGCAGGACAGCTTGCCCTCGGCGACGAAGAACTGGAACAGGCAGTGACAAGGCGGCAGGGCCATGTCGTCCACATCGGCCGGGTTCCAGGCGCTGACGATGTGCCGGCGGGAATGCGGCGTGGTCTTCAGGCTCTCGACCACATTGGCCATCTGGTCGATCACCCGGCCGTCAGGCGCCGTCCAGGACCGCCACTGCTTCCCATAAACTGGTCCAAGCTCGCCGGTCTCGTCCGCCCATTCGTCCCAGATGCTGACCCCGCGGTCCTGCAGCCAGCGGACGTTCGTATCCCCGCGCAGGAACCACAGCAGCTCCAGGATGATGGACTTCCGGTGCAGCTTCTTGGTGGTCAGGAGCGGAAAGCCCTTGGCCAGGTCAAAGCGCATCTGGCGGCCGAAGACGCCCAAGGTGCCCGTGCCGGTCCGGTCGCCCCTCTGCGCCCCGTTCTGCAGGATGTCCTGCAGCAGGCCGAGATACTGCAGTTCTGGATGGTCGGGTTCGGACATGTGGACGGGTCCTGCTGGCGGCGCGAATCACGGGGCGTGACGTCCTAGGTTAACGCCGCGGGGGCTGACTGGCTTCGGCTTGCCACGGACACGCTGTGGGTGGAATGTCCTTGTTGGTGGATGAACCTGGGGTGGAACAATGATCTCTTTGCTGGTCGCCTTGAGCCTGATGATGACGCCTGAACCGGCCAATGCGGCGTCCACGACGGCCGCCGGCGCGCCAACGCCGCCGGCCGAAGACGCTTCGGCCCTGAAGACCGGCGAAAGCCGCACCAAGATGGTCTGTCGCATGGAGACGCCCACCGGCACGCGGTTCGCCAAGCGCGTGTGCCTTTCCGAGGCCGACTTCAACGCCCGGCAGGACGACGCCTATAAGGGGATCCGCGGTCTGCAGACCCACGCCCCCACGTGCTGCGCCACCTCGGGCAACTGATCAGCCGGAGAATCCGCCCTCGTCGAGAAAGGCTTGTTCGCTGGGGGTGGTTCGCCGACCCAGGGCGGCGTTGCGATGGGGAAAGCGGCCAAAGCGCACGATGATGTCCCGGTGGATCTCCGCCCACTTCAGGGTCCCCGCATCGCCCTCGGCCTCCTTGAGGGCCGCGCACAGGCGTACGGCCTCGTCCTGGTCGCCCATATCCTCGGAATGCTCATAGGGCAGGTAGAAGAAGGGTCGCAGGATGGCCGCGGTGGCCTGATCGTGGCCGGCCGCGATGGCGGCCCTGGCGATGGCCCTGGCCTTGCCATCGGTGGCGAAGGCGTGACCTGAGTTGCGGAAGATGTTGCGCGGGACCTGATCTAGCAGGATCAACAGGGCCAGCGCCCCCTCGGGGTCCTTGGCCCAGTCATCCAGTTCGCCGCGGGCGGCGGCGTGGTGGGCGGCCTCGAAATCCCGGGCGAGACTGCGATCAAAGGTCTCATCCTTGGCGAACCACTTGGCCGGCCCGGCCTCCCGCCAGGTGTCGATCACCTGCTTGGCTGTCACGTCCATAGGCTTCTCCAGTGTGGCCGGGGAGTGTCATCGGAGCCGCCCTGCAGCGCAAGCGGCCTTGATCTGGCAGGCTTGAGGCCCGCCATGACGTGGCGCCGCTTGACCTTTGCGCAAAAAAACGGTCGATAGCGCGGCCTTTGCCGCGGCGCCGTTGCTCGGTTCCGCGGTCGAACCCTGTCCCAGGAGAACAATCATGCGCGTCTACTATGATCGCGACGCCGACCTCGCCCGCATCCTGGACAAGAAGATTGCGGTGGTAGGCTATGGGTCCCAGGGGCGCGCGCACGCGCTGAACCTGGTGGATTCCGGCGTCAAGAACGTGGTGGTCGCCCTGCGCCCCGGTTCGGCCACAGCCAAGAAGGTCGAGGCCGACGGCCTGAAGGTGATGACCGTCGCCGAAGCCGCCGCCTGGGCCGACGCCATGATGGTGCTGGCGCCTGACGAGCTGCAGCGCGAAATCTACGCCAACGAGATCGCCCCCAATATCCGTGACGGCGCGGCCCTGCTGTTCGCCCACGGCCTGAACGTGCATTTCAACCTGATCGAGCCCAAGGCCTCCATTGACGTGCTGATGGTGGCGCCCAAGGGCCCGGGTCACACCGTGCGCGGCGAATACCAGAAGGGCGGCGGCGTCCCCTGCCTGATCGCCATCCACCAGAATCCCACCGGCAACGCCCTGGACTTCGGCCTGGCCTACGCCTCGGCCATCGGCGGCGGCCGCTCGGGCGTGATCGAGACCACCTTCCGCGAAGAGTGCGAGACCGACCTGTTCGGCGAACAGGCCGTGCTCTGTGGCGGTCTGGTGGAGCTGATCCGCGCGGGCTTCGAGACCCTGGTGGAAGCCGGCTACGCCCCGGAAATGGCCTATTTCGAGTGCCTGCACGAGGTGAAGCTGATCGTCGACCTCATCTATGAGGGCGGCATCGCCAACATGAACTACTCGATCTCCAACACCGCCGAGTACGGCGAGTACGTCACCGGCCCCCGCATCATCACGCCCGAGACCAAGGCCGAGATGAAGCGTGTTCTCGAGGACATCCAGTCGGGCCGCTTCGTGCGCGACTTCATGGCCGAGAACATGGTGGGCCAGCCCAGCTTCAAGGCCACCCGCCGTCGCGGTTCGGAGCATCAGATCGAGGAAGTGGGCCAGCGCCTGCGCGCCATGATGCCCTGGATCACCAAGAACAAGCTGGTGGACCAGGCCCGCAACTAGGCCTGCCGATCAGACCCCAGAACGACGAAGGCCCTCCGTTTCCGGAGGGCCTTTTTCTTTGTCCGCGACAGATCCGGCGCGCCTCAGTTCCGCGCAGGAATGATCACCGGCAGGGTCTCATAGCCGTGCACGAAGGCGGAATAGGTCCGCTGAGGCTCGGCCAGCACCTTGATCTCCGGGAAGCGCTTGAGGATCTCCTCCCAGATGATGGTCAGCTGCATTTCGGCCACCCGGTTGCCCACGCAGCGGTGGATGCCGAAGCCGAAGGACAGGTGCTCCCGGGGGCGTTCGCGGTCGATGATGTAGTCATTGGGCCGCTCAATGCGGCTCTCATCCCGGTTGCCGGAGATGTACCACATGACCACCCGGTCGCCTTCGCGGATCAGCTTGCCGCCGACCTCGATGTCGCGGGTCGCCACCCGGGCCATGTGGGCGAGCGGGGTCTGCCAGCGGATGGTCTCCGACACCATGGACGGGATCAGGTCAGGATTGGCCCGCAGCTTGGCGTACTGGTCGGGGTTCTTGTTCAGGGCGTAGACGCTGCCCGAGATGGTGTTGCGGGTGGTGTCGTTGCCGCCGACGATCAGCAGGATCACATTGCCCTGGAACTCCTGCACCGGCATGTCCCGGGTGGCGGTGTTGTTGGCCATCATCGAGATCAGGTCGATTCCAGGTTCGGGAGAGTCCACCCGCTGGTCCCAGATCTGCTTGAACGTGCCGAAGCAGTCCATCATGTCCCGGGCCTTCTGCTCCCAGCTGGTCACAGGACCATGGCCAGGCGCGTTGGTCACCACGTCTGACCAGAAGGTCAGCTTGCGCCGATCCTCGAAGGGGAAGTCAAAGAGCGTGGCCAGCGTCATGGCCGTCAGCTCTTTGGAGACCAGGTCCACCCAGTCGAATTCCTTGCCGATGGGCAGGGAGTCCAGGATCTGGCCGGCCCGCTCGCGCACAATGGGGGACATCTTGGTGATGTTGCCCGGCGCCACGGTGGGGCTGACCGCCTTGCGCTGACGCCCGTGCTCGGGCTCGTCCATGGTGATGAAGCCGGCGCCGGCGCGGCGGGGGCGATCTTCGCCGAGCGCCTTGCGCTGGGCCTCCATGGCCTCGAGGTTGGGCAGGGTGATGCCGTCGGCCGAGGAGAAGGCCTCATGATTGGTGTCGACGGCCAGGATGTCGTCCCACTTGGTCACCGACCAGTAGCGACCAAACTCGCTCTCCTCGGTCAGGTGGACCGGATCTTCCCGGCGCAGGCGCTCGAACACCGGCCAGATGGTGTCGTCCTGGAAGCGCGCCGCCCGGCCTGGATTGAGCTGGGCGAGCGGGGTCGCCTCAACGGCCTCGACGGAATCGTCCTGCGGGCTCACTCGGATATTCATCACTTCCTCCCTGGGCGTTGGCCGCCCTTGTGCGGCGCTTCGACCGGTGAGGGCCTGCGCTTCGTCGATTGCATTCCGACCTTCCGAACAGCATTCGGCAAGCGGAGAATGTGTGCAGCCCAGGGGAAGCAGCGGCGCGGCGGCTCAGTCGGCGGTGGTCTCCACCGGCACATATCGGGCCATGATCACCTCGGTGGCGTCAAAACGGCGCTCTGATTTGGCCAACTCCAGGTGGACATGGTCGGTCATGCCGCCGGGATATTTGTCCTGCAGCCCTCGGGCGCTCCCAATGGCTGAACCCAGGCGGACGGCCTGACCCAGTTTTACTTCCGGCTCGATGTAGAAGACCCGGGCCTCATAGCCGAGGGCCGGGTTGCTGATCTCCACATATTGCAGGCTGGCGTCGCTGGAATAGGCGTGGCCGATCTTGGTGACAAAGCCGGAGATCGGGGCGACCACGGTCTGGCCGGCGGTGGCGGCGTAGTCGACGCCCTCATGGGCGCGCACGCCCCCATCCCGGGAGGCGCCATAGGCGCCCGAGCCATAGGCGTCATGGGTGCGGGGCGCCTGGCCGGTGGGATTGACGAAGTCGGGCTGGCCGTCGCCGTCGACATCCTGTCCTTCCCATTGCAGTTCGCGGACCACCGGAGCGGGGCCGGCCGGCGGCGCCTTGGCCGGAGCGATGAGGCTGACCTGGGAGAGGCGGGCCGCAAGGCCGATACTGGCGTCGGCGACGGCGCTGGTGGCCATGGTGGCGGCCATGGCCGCGGCGGTGAGGGCGAACAGGCGAGGGGCCAGGAAGCGCCCATCCATCCGGGGCGCCGACAGGTCGGTCAAACTCAAAACGCAGGATCTCTTCGATACGGGCCGGGAACTTTCGGCGGGTTTCGTCGGTTTTCGGGTCAGAGCCGGGGCTGCGTGGAGCCGCCCCGCCGGCCAGCGCGTCTGGCCGGCAGACCCTATAGGTCGGAAATGGGGCGCCCATGCGGCGCATTGTCCCGCAGAATCAACAGCTTCTAGTCAAGCTGTCTCAGAGCCAGGGTAAATCAGCCTCGCCACGCAGGATCGCTTCAGCCTCCGGGGTGTGCTTTTCGGTCCCCTCGCGCCCGTGCAGGACCAGGGGCGGCAAGAGCCTCAGGGGCGCCTTCCCCGTCTTGATCGCCCGCACCAGCACCCGCTTGGCTGGCGCATCGGCGAAGGGATGAATTCCCCTTATCTGAAAGGAGCCCGCGCTGACGCCCAGTCCGCTCAGCAGGTCGCCCAGACGATCGGCCCGATGGATCAGGGTCAGGCTGCCCCCCTCCCGGACCGCCTTGAGCAAGAACCCGGTCCAGGCGGCCAGGCCTCCGTCGGCCATCCAGGCGCCCGTCTTCTCGGGCGCCGGCGCGCGCAGGGCGCCGGGATCATCGAAAAACGGCGGATTGGCCATGGCTGCGTCAAATGGCGGCAGGGCCAGACTCCGGAAGCCCGCAGCCACATCGCCGGTCTGAACGCTCATCTGTCCGGCCATCTGGTTCAGCGCCACATTGCCCCGCGCCAGGTTCAGGGCTTCCAGGTCCCGTTCGACGCCGGTGAACATCGCCCCTGGCCGACGCGCCGCTGCGGCCAGCAGGGCGCCGCCGGCGCCGCATCCGGCCTCGATCACCCGCTCGCCGGGGCGCGCGTCGCAGGCCGCCGCCAGCAGGGCGGCGTCCAGTCCGGCCCGGTAGCCCCGCGCCGGCTGGCGCAGGAGGATGCGGCCGCCCAGCAGGCGGTTCTCCGTCGGTGGTTCGGCCGGGGCGGGCGAAGGCTCTGACATGAGCGGCTCCAGAAGCGCGTGCGCGCCTTGACCGCCCCCTATCGCGTGACCATTGTCCGGACGCAACGGCGGCCCCCGAATGGTCGCCCCCCGTGGAGTAATTCGTCGTGGACGCCGCCGCCGCAGACACCAGGCCCAAGACGGTCAGCCTCGACCACCTGCTCACCCTCGCGCGCGCGGATATGGCCGGCGTCGACAGCCTGATCCGCGACCGGATGCAGAGCCCCGTCTCGGTGATCCCGGCGCTCGCCGAACACCTGATCGGCGGCTCGGCCAAACGCCTGCGCCCCCTGCTCACCGTGGCCGCCGCCCGCCTGGCCGGCGCCCAGGACGACGGCTGCCGCAAGCTGGCCGCGGCGGTGGAGTTCATCCACACCGCAACCCTGCTGCATGACGACGTGGTGGATTCTTCCGAGCTGCGCCGAGGCAAGGTGGCCGCCCACCTGATCTGGGGGGCGCCGTCCAGCGTGCTGGTGGGGGACTTCCTGTTCGCCCGGGCCTTTGAGCTGATGGTCGAGACCGGCTCCATGGCAGCCCTGGAAATCCTGGCCCGGGCCAGCCGGGTGATCGCCGAGGGAGAGGTCCTGCAGCTCACTCGCGCCCATGATCTGGACCTGGACGAGGCGGTCTATCTGGAGATCATCAAGGCCAAGACCGCCGAGCTGTTCGCCGCCGCCGCCGAGGCTGGCGGAGTCGGGGCCGGCGCCAGCCCCGAGCAATGCCGCGGTCTGCGCCGATTTGGCCAGGATCTGGGCCTGGCCTTCCAGCTGGTGGACGACTCCCTGGACTATTCGGGGCTCAGCGAAACCCTGGGCAAGAACCCCGGCGACGATTTCCGTGAGGGTAAGGCCACCCTGCCGCTGATCCTGGCGATCAAGCGGACCGGGGCGCAGGAGCGGGACTTCTGGATGCGCACGGTCGACGCCCGGGAGCAGACCGAGGCCGATTTCGAACGGGCCCGCGAGCTGGTGCGTGACAGCGGCGCGCTGGACGCCACCCTTGCGGCCGCCGCCGGCTACGCCGCCAGCGCCAAGGCGGCCCTGGCCGTCTTCCCCGCCGGGGACTGGCGCACCGCCCTGGAAGACCTGGCCGACTTCGCCGTCGCCCGTCTGGCCTAGGGCCATCGGGGCCTAGTTGGCCTCGGCCGCCCCGGCCATATCCAGCAGGTTCACCCGCATGCCGCCGGGCAGCTCCATGTCGCCCGGCCGGAAGCCCTCGGGGCAGGCCCCCTGCCACACGGCTTCGATGTTGACGCTGCGGGTCCCGTTCATCTGCGGCGCCTCGGCGCCCACGGTGGAGCTTTCGCCGGTGATCACATAGCGGGTTGAGAAGTCGCCGCTGGCCACGCCCGAGGTGGTGGTCTTGCCGCCGGTCCCCATGTCGCAGACCGAGGAGAATTGCCAGCTCCCATCGGTGCGGCGGGTCACCAGGTTTTTCTCGCAGGACTCTTCGGTGGCCTGTTGACCCCACCAGCTCAGGCGCTCGTCCAGGGTGTCGTCGATGCAGATGCGGGTCACCTGAACGATGCCCTCGGTGGACAGCCGCTGCTCCCACAGGCCCGCCCGGCGGGACGGGGCGGCCGGCGTATCCGGCCGGCCAGGCAGGGGCGTTTGCGCGCCGTCGGCGGCGGGCGCCGCCGGGGTCTCGACCTCTTCGCCGGCCTCATTGCGGTTGCAGGCGCTCAGGAGGAGCAGAGAGAGCCCAAGGGCCGCGGTCATGGAAAGTCTGCGCATCGGATCGACATCCTTCATCCCGCCCTGGCCTGACGCCCGGGGCCCCGTCATTATCGTCCAGCCTTAGCCGGGATCGAAATCCCCGTTAAGTCCGTTGCGGAGGGCATGATGAGCGAACTTCGAAACAACAGCGACACGTCCCGCTACGAGATGGACGAACAGGGTCAGACCTCCTGGGCCGACTACCGGCTCCAGGGCGACCGGCTCTACATCGATCATGTGGAGAGCCCAGTAGCCCTCCGCGGCACGGGCGCGGCCGGTCGGCTGATGAAGGCCCTGGCCCAGGACGCCAAGGACAGGGGCCTGAAGATCACCCCCATCTGCGGCTATGCCGCCGCCTGGCTGCGTCGCAGCCCCGACTATCGGGACTTGGTGACGTGACCGGCGATCGGAAGGACGAAACGGCCCGGCCGCCCAGGCAGCCCGACACGGACGGCGATGCTCGCCGACGGGACATCGCGACCAACCCGGCCCTCAGTCCCGTGGGGCCGCAGGGCGGGGCGGCGATCGCCCCCCTGCGACGCAATGCGCCGCACGAGGACTGATCGCCTCAGCCCCGCAGTAGTGTCAGTTGCGAGCCATGATGGCTTCCAGGGCCTGGGCCTTGACCTCGGCCTCCTCGGTCAGGCGCCGGGCGATCTCGCGGACGCCAGGGGGATAGAGCTCCCCGCCGCCGGCGATTTCGGCGCTCAGCCGCTCCACCTCGTTCAGGGCCGCCTCCAGGGCGCGCACATGCTCGCTCACGAGGCCGCGGGCCTCCGATTGCAGCCGACGCACACGCTCGGCCACGGCGGTTTCAGGTTTCGTCCGGTCCAGGGCGACGACCTTGCCATCGGCGCCCGCTACGCTGAAAGACGGTGACATGGATCACCCCATTCTGTTGTTGGCGGAGCTGTAGCGGGCCCGAGGGAAACCTCGCCAAACCAGCCCCTGTTCAGTCACATCTACGAATGGCGAAGCCGGAAGTTCCGTTCTCACCGTCGCTGAACTGGCATGTGGGGTTTTTCGGCCACGGTTTGGAGTGGTCAGGCTGCGACGAATGCTGCGGGAAAGGTGAGCTTTTCTGAGGCCCCCTACAGCTTCCCCTTCCGGAACCGCTCCTTGGCTTCGGCCCTCGCCTCGGCCTTGACCCGCTTGACCGCGGAGCGATCGACGGTTTCGCCTTCGCCGGTCAGGGCCTCGTTGGCGAATTCCAGGTCCATCAGCTTCAGGCGCTTGATCTCGTCGCGCAGGCGCGCGGCGGTCTCGAATTCCAGGTCGGCGGCGGCCTGGCGCATCCTGCCTTCCAGGTCGCGCAGGGTGGCCTTGAAGTTGTCGCCCATGAAGGGCTTGGCCTCCTCCGCCAGCTCGGTGCGGACCAGGGGGCGGTCCTTCTCATAGCCGCTGGCGAGGATTTCCTTGATCTGGCTCTTCACGCTCTCGGGCGTGATGCCGTGGGCGGCGTTGTATTCTTCCTGCCGCTCCCGCCGTCGCTTCGTCTCGGCCATGGCGCGCTCCATGGAGCCGGTGATGCGGTCGGCATAGAGGATGACCCGGCCGTCGATATTCCGGGCGGCCCGGCCGATGGTCTGGATCAGCGAGGTCTCCGAGCGCAGGAAACCCTCCTTGTCGGCGTCCAGGATGGCCACCAGCCCGACCTCGGGGATGTCGAGGCCTTCGCGCAGCAGGTTGATCCCCACCAGCACGTCGAAGACGCCCAGGCGCAGATCGCGGATGATCTCGATGCGCTCGATGGTGTCGATGTCGGAGTGCATGTAGCGGACCTTCAGGCCCTGCTCGTGCATGTACTCCGTCAGGTCCTCGGCCATCTTCTTGGTCAGCACCGTGATCAGGCCGCGATAGCCCTGGGCGATGGTCTGGCGGACCTCGTCAATGACATCATCCACCTGGGAGAAGCCGTCCTTGGAGACTGGGCGCACCTCCACCGGCGGATCGATCAGGCCGGTGGGCCGGATCACCTGCTCGACAAAGACCCCGCCGGTGCGCTCGAGCTCCCAAGCGCCGGGGGTGGCCGACACATGCACAGTGTCGGGCCGCATGGCGTCCCACTCCTCGAACTTCAGCGGGCGGTTATCCAGGCAGGAGGGCAGGCGGAAGCCGTACTCCGCCAGGGTGAACTTGCGCCGATAGTCCCCGCGATACATGCCGCCAATCTGCGGCACGGCCTGGTGGCTTTCGTCCACGAACAGCAAGGCGTTTTCGGGGATGTATTCGAAGAAGGTCGGCGGCGGCTCGCCTGGGCGGCGGCCCGACAGATAGCGGCTGTAGTTCTCGATCCCGGCGCAGGAGCCGGTGGCCTGGATCATCTCGATGTCGAAGGTGGTCCGCTGCTCCAGCCGCTGGGCCTCCAGCAGCTTGCCATTGGCCACCAGCCATTCCAGCCGCTCCTTGAGCTCGGCCTTGATCTGCAGCACCGCCTGGTTGAGCGTCGGCCGGGGCGTGACGTGGTGGCTGTTGGCGTAGATCTTGATCCCGTCCAGGTCGGCGGTCTTCTTGCCGGTCAGGGGATCGAACTCGACGATGGTCTCCACCTCGTCGCCGAACAGGCTGACCCGCCAGGCGCGATCCTCGTAGTGGGCCGGAAAGATCTCGATGGTGTCGCCCCGGCGGCGGAAGGTCCCGCGCTCGAAGGCCTGATCATTGCGCTTGTACTGCAGGGCCACCAGGTCGGCCATCAGCTGCTTCTCGTCGATCCGCTCACCCGGAGCGAGGGTGAAGGTCATGGCCGTATAGGTCTCCACCGACCCGATGCCGTAGATGCAGGACACCGAGGCCACGACGATGACGTCGTCCCGCTCCAGGATCGCCCGGGTGGCCGAGTGGCGCATCCGGTCGATCTGCTCGTTAATCGAGGAGTCCTTCTCAATATAGGTGTCGGTCCGGGGCACATAGGCCTCCGGCTGGTAGTAGTCGTAGTAGGAGACGAAGAACTCGACCGCGTTCTCCGGGAAGAAGGCCTTGAACTCGGAATAGAGCTGGGCCGCCAGCGTCTTGTTGGGCGCCAGGATCAGGGCCGGCCGCTGGGTCTCGGCGATGACCTGGGCCATCGTATAGGTCTTGCCCGAGCCGGTGACGCCCAGCAGCACTTGGTCGTGCTCGCGCCCCTCCAGGCCGGCCACCAGCTCCTTGATCGCTTGCGGCTGATCGCCGGCGGGCTGGTAGTCGCTGACCAGCTTGAAGCGCTTTCCGCCCTCCGACTTGGCCGGCCGCGCCGGACGGTGGGGTTTCCACAGCATGGGCAGAGCGGCGTCGTCATAGTCGAAGCTCGCCGACATGTCGGCGACGCCCTGGGCGGGCGGGGGAGGCGCGGTCTTGGAACGGGGCATGGGACAGAAGGTAGGCGCGCCGGGGCCCGGACGCCAGCGGCCCTGCTGACATCATAGTGTCAGCAGGGCGCCGTTCGGTCACTGCTGAGTCTCAGAAGCGGAAGGCCGCTCCCAGGCGCAGGTCGAGGGCTTCGGCCTCGGCCCGGTTCAGATCGGCCTCTGCGGCCAGGTGCAGCGACAGGGGGCCGTCCTCGTAGGTGAGCGTCAGGCCCGCCTCCTGCCAGTCGCGATCCCGGCGGCCAAGACCGGCGCCGACCTGGGCGCCGGGGTTCGCCGCAAAGGCCAGGGCCGCATCGGGCGCGTCGGCGAACTCATGGGCCAGGGCAAGCCGTCCCTGCAGGGAGAGGCGGGCCGAGGCCAGGGGCAGGGCGCCTTCCACCGCCAGGCCCAGCCGGCCCTGGACGCTGTCGGCCGTATAGCCCGCGACGGTGAGGGCGGCCGGACCGCCCTGTTCGGTGAAGCCATCCACCTCGAAGCGGGCGGCCCGCAACGAGGCTTGCGGGACCAGGCTCAGGGTTTCGTCCAGGGGCAGGGTCCAGGTTCCGGCCAGGGTGGCGGTGTAGACGTCAGCCTCGGTTTCGCCGGTCGCGCCATAGGTCAGGCCCCCGGCGGTGAAGGCCCGGCGGCTTTCCAGGTCCTGCCGACCAAGGCCAAGGGAGCCTTCCAGGGTCCAGGGCCGTTGCGCGCCGTTGAGCTGGGCGAAGGCCATGGCCTGCCAGAGCTTGCTCTCACCGTCGGCCTGGGGGGCGGGCAAGGTCATCTCCCCACGGCTATAGGCCAGGGCGACGCCGAGGGTGGCCTGGCTCAGCTGCGCCTCCGCGCCGCCCAGCAGCCATTCGGTGTCGATCTGAGTCTTGGCGTAGAAGCCCGGTTTCAGGCCGTCGCCACGACCCCGTCCATAGGCCAGGAAGGCGCCGGCCTGGCGCTCGCCCAAGGCGGTGTGGCCGGCCAGGGCGTCGACGAGAGTCTCGCTCTGGACCCGACCCAGAACCTCCGCGTTCTGGAGCCCCAGGGGGGCGAGGCTGCGCAGCCCGGTCGCGAGGGCGCCGCCTTCCAGATAGTCGAAGCCGTCATAGAGACTGGCCAGGGGCCCATCGGCGGGGCCGCGGGCTCCATCCAGCAGGCGGGCATAGGGCGCCTGGGTGTCGTCGTTCATCTGGGCGAGGTCGGCATAGAGGCCGGCCGACAGGGCGACGTCGATGGCGTTAGCCGAATAGGTCAGCTGGCCGCGCATGACCCCGGGCAGGTCGGCCACGGCGTCGAAGTCGCCTAACAGCCCGCCTTCCGCCGTCACGATGCGGAAGCGATCGCCCGCCCGAGGCCGATCACTGGCCACGGGGTTCAACACCAGGGTCCCGCCAAGGATCAGGCCGCCGACCGAGGGCTGAGCCGCGCCCGGGTCGGCGATCACCGCCAGCTGGTCGGCGCCCGACCTGGCCAGGTCGATCTGCAAGGCGCCGGTCGAGTCCAGGCGGGCGTCGGTTTGCAGGGTCAGCCGACCCAGGGCGCCAAACCCGCCGGGACCAATCCCCATAGCGGACTCAAAGCTGTAGGCGCGCACCGTCCCTGAGCCAGTCAGCAGGCCGGCGGCGCCGGAAAAGGTCGGGGTCTGCAACAGGCCGTCCACATTCAGCCATCCGCCCTGGGCGCGGGTCCCGATGGCCAGGCCCAGGGCGCCGGTGCGGGTGATGTCCAGGCGTGCGGCGCCGGCCAGGGTCAGGGCGTCGATCCCTGCCTCGGCGGACAGGGTGGTGGTTCCCGCCTCCGCCAGAGTCACGTCATAGAAGCGCGCCGCGCCGCCGGGTCCGAAGGTGCCGTTGGTGGGGATGCGGCTGGCGGCCCCGGGGCCCGTGGTCGGGAATCGCGGCGTGTCGGTGACCGGGTTGTTGGCCTCGGCCATGTTGAGGCAGCCGCCGCCTTCGATACAGACCTGGCCGAAATTGGCGCCTGCGCCGCTGGCGCCCTGGGCTGGGGCCTGCGGCAGGCCGTTGATCAGCGCGCCGCCGGAGAGGACCTGGTAGGCCGGGTCCAGCCGCTCAACCCAATGGCTGGCGTCATGCCAGTTCCCGTCGCCCGGTCTGGCGCTCACATAGCGGTAGAAGTTGTTGTCGACGATCCAGTCCCAATAGTTGGACAGGGGCTGATAGAAGCCCAGCTGCCCATAGGTCACGGCCACGCTCTCGTTGGGGTAGAAAAGTCCGCCGGAGACCACGCCGGCCAGAACCCTGCCATCGCCCAGGCCCGGCACGATCAGCGGCCCGCCGGAATCGCCTGGGGCGACGCTGCCCTCCCGTGCCGTCGCCTCCCCGCCGAGGTTGGCGTAGGGCTTGCCATCCTGCCCGATACGGACCCCGGACGGGTTGTCAAAGTCGTAGATGTAAACGTCGGCCGTGAAGGTGTCGAAGGTGTCGGGGACGACCGCGCCGCTCAGAAGATAGATGGCCTGGGCGATGTCCAGGGGCGAGGCCAGGACGTCCAGGGTGTTGGTCACGGTCCGGCGATAGAGGCCCTCGTCGCGATCGGCCCCGGTCGTGCCAGAACCCGTGTTGCCATAGCCAGTGAACACCACCTCTGTGGGCCCGGGCAGGGGCGAGAAGAGCAGCTTCCAGTTCGGCACGCCGACTGCTGGCGTGTCCAGGGCGCCCAGGGCGACATCGGCCTGCTTGTAAGCGCCGGTGTCGTCGGCGAGGGCGACAGAGCGCGGGTCGTAGATGAAATCGAGAATTTCATAGGTGGCCAGACCCGGCTGGCTGTCCCCCGTACGGCCCCAGGCGGCGACGCCGGGCAGCGCATCATCAAGGAAGCTGACCGCAGCCTGATGGCTGCCGCCCCAGGACTCGTCGGGGACGCGATTGACGCAATGGGCCGCCAGGATGACCGTGCGGGGATTGATCAGGCTGGTAGTGCAGATGCTCTGACCGTCCGGGGTGGTGAAGAAGACGACGCCGACCCCGGTGACTCCGGTGGAATCGCGAACCCGGGTCTCATCAATGGCGCCGTCGGCGCCTCGATCGAGCAGGTTGTCATTGGGTACGACAGCCAAGGCCGGACTTGCGGCCATGAACGACAGGCCAAACGCGCTCGCCAGGAGCGCAGTACGCATACGCAGCACTGAATCTTCCCCCCAATCTCGTCAGCGCCACAGACCGCAAGCCAGGGATGCGAGTCAACGTCTGACCCAACCTGGGGCCGCGCTCAGAACAGGCCGCCCGCGCTGGCCGCCACCGCGAAGGCCGCCGCCAGGACGACCAGGGACATCACCAGATGGCGCATCGCTTCTATCTCCAGCCCGTGTGGGGCTGGAGATAGAAGCGTCGTAAGTGCGGAGCATGATCCAGACGGACTAGGAGCGGGTTCCGATAGCTGGAAACCGGTTATCGGAGCCAAGCGGGCTCAAGTCGTGGGAGGCAGTGTTCGGGCGCTATTTGTCGACGCCCTTGCTCACCGCTGTGCCGACGGCGGCGCCGGCGGCCGCCCCGACGGGCCCGCCCACCACGGCCCCGGCCACAGCGCCGGTGGCGGCGCGCTGTTCCACATTGTGGCCACAGGCCGACAGTAGAAGCCCCGCCGAAACCGCCAGAACGCCAAGGACCTTAGACATGTCGAATTCTCCAAGAGTTGTCGCACTCAAACGAAGGGCAACGGCCAAGGTTCCCGTAGCAGGCGAAGCCCCGCTCAAGGTTGAGTTTGGGTGCGGCGCAATATCGCCTTGCGAATCCTTCACGGACCCGTCATAAGGCGGTCCACTTTGTCGTAGCCCCGTCCATGGAAACAGTGCGGACGGGCTTCGTTTTCGAGATTTCTCCCGCAGTGAGGCGGGACTTCTCTGAGCGATGATGTCGGGGGGCGATGCGCCCTCGCCGCACAGGACAGGACGTTTTGCAAAATGCTAAATGGGTGCGTGCCGACTGGCGCGCCCTGACCGCTGCCGCCGTTCTCGGCTCCACGGTCGGACTGGCGCTGGGTGGCGCCTACATGGCTGGCGGCATGGCCGGCGCCGCATCAGATTACGCCCGCGCCGCCCGACTGGCGGCGGCCGCGGCCGATGGCTATTCCGAACAGGCCCTGCAGGACGCCGCGGCGCGGATGGACCCTGGCGTGCTGCGCATTGCCCGCCGCCACGACCCCTTCACGGTTGCGGGCGCTGCAGAGCGCGACCGTCAGAGTTCGATCCTGGTGGCCCGACTGGAGCGCGGTTCAGCCTCGGGCCAACAGCCGCCCATCCTGCGCGCCAGCCTCAATCCAACGCCGATCCCCGCGGCGCCGTTCCGTCTCGGCGGGGCGCTTGAGGCCTCCCGCGACATGGAGTGCCTGACTCAGGCTGTCTATTATGAGGCCCGGGGCGAGACCCCCGCCGGCCAGGCCGCCGTGGCCCAGGTGGTGCTCAACCGCGTGCGGCATCCGGCCTTTCCGAAGACCGTCTGTGGCGTCGTCTTCCAGGGCGCCAACAGCCGGGTCTGCCAGTTCAGCTTCGCCTGTAACGGCGCCATGCGCGCCCGGGTCGAGCCCGCCGCCTGGCGTCGCGCCGAACGGGTCGCCCACAAGGCCCTGTCGGGTGAAGTCATGGCCGAAGTCGGCCGCTCCACCCATTTCCACACCACCGCCGTGGCGCCCTCCTGGGGCCCGCGCCTCACCCGGGTCACCCAGGTGGGGGTGCACATCTTCTATCGCTTCGGCCGCGACCCTGCGCCCAGCCGGATGCTGGCCAGCGCCCACGAGATCACCCCCGAGCAGACCGAAGCTCCGGTCTATGCCCGGGTCGGCGAGTCGATGGACGTCCGCGACCGGATCGAGGGGGAGAGCGATATCCGCCTGACCTCGGCGACCCTGGTCCCGATGCCGACCAACACCTTGGGCATGGGCGGCCCGGCCGAACCACCTCAGGAGCCGGCCTCGGCCCCGAAGGCCGCCGAGCGTCCTGAGGGCGAGGTCGTCAAGACCACCGCCGTCAAGCCCGCCGCGCAAAAGCCTGCCGCCAAGTCCGGGCCCGCGGTGAACAAGCCTGCGCCTGCCGAGGAGAAGTCGGCTGAGGTCAAGCCCTCGTCCGGCGACCGGGCGAAGACCACCTGAGCTGACGGATCACGGCGTGGTCCTGGCGTTGCGTTTGATCGCCTGCGGCGTGCGTCCATAGGTGCGTAGCATCGCCCGACGGAGCCGTTCAACGTCGCCAAACCCGGCGGCGCGGGCGGCCTCCTCGACGCTGGCGCCAGCCTCTAGCCGACGGCGCGCGGCTTCGACCCGCAGGTGTTCCACCGCCTTGGCCGGCGTCATGCCGACCTCCCGCACGAAGGCGCGGGCGAAGTTGCGCGGGCTCATGGCGCAGGCCTCGGCCAGGTCCTCGACGCTCAGGCGCGCGTCCAGCCGCTGACCCGCCCAGTTCAGCAACTCGGCGAACCGGCCGCTGGCGCCGCCCATCTCCACCAGGCCTGAAAACTGCGACTGGCCACCGGCCCGCTGGCGCGGCGCCACCAGTTGCTGGGCGGTCGCCCGGGCGATGGCCTCCCCCAGATCCTCAGCGATCAGGGCCAGGGAGAGGTCAATGCCGGCGGTGATACCGGCCGAGGTCCAGATAGGATCGTCCCGCACATAGATCCTGTCAGGCTCCAACCGGGTCCCTGGGAATCTGCGGCGGAAGTCGGCTGTGCGGCTCCAGTGGGTTGTGGCTCGCCGTGCCTCCAGCAGCCCCGCCTGAGCCAGGATGAAGGCCCCTGAACAGACGCTGACGATCCGCCGCGCCCTGGGGGCGGCTGCGGCGACGGCGGCGCTCACCGACGGGTCGAGCCGCTCTGGGCGGGTCCCGTCTCCCCCGGACACCAGCAGGGTGTCGATGGCCCCACCATCCAGGGCGG